>Ga0156155_1212_pt4 | contig 11711 bp, 11 predicted proteins | sample RifCSPlowO2_12_FD_107808 | JGI IMG/M metagenome (GOLD analysis project Ga0156155, IMG submission 107808) | Burkholderiales bacterium RIFCSPLOWO2_12_67_14 | reverse complement strand
GTGATCCCCGTTACCAGGACCAGGGCCGTGAGCGAGGCCAGGGTAATCCCCGCTACCAGGATCAGGGCCGTGAGCGAGGCCAGGGTGATCCCCGTTACCAGGACCAGGGCCGTGAGCGAGGCCAGGGCGATCCCCGCTACCAGGACCAGGGCCGTGGGCGAGGCCAGGACGATCCCCGTTACCAGGGCCAGGGCAGGGCGCAAGGACAGGGCAACAGCCCGCAGCAAGGCAAGGGCTCGATTAAGCGTGTCCCGCAAGGCCAGCCCGGCAACCAGGGTGGCGACAACAAGGGTGGCCAATGGCAGCAGCAAAACCGGGGCCAGGGCAAAGACTGGGGCCAAGAGCCGTATTGATCCGAACGCAGGAGGTAGCCCGGAAGCTGATCCGGGCTACGGTTCCGCTTGCAGATTCTCCCGTGTCAGCGCGTCCCCGCGCTCCGCTAGTGGCGGGAGGTCCAGCCGGTGGCGCAGAGCGGTTCGCTGTCCTGGCGTTGGGTATTGGGTGCAGAGCGCCGATTCGATCCGGGGGCTGCCTGTGGCCGGGTGTTGCCCCGAGACCTGCCAGTGCGCGTTCCCGTACGCAGGTCAATCCTGCTCATGCGGCCGCGCGGGATACAGCGGACTGCCGCAACGGTTGCAGAAGGCTGCAGCGCTTTCATGGTGGTCTTTGTGGCAGTGCGGACAGTCATGTTCGAGTTGGTCGTCGCCGCGCATCGCCGTGGCCAGTTCGGCGGTGAAGATGCCGGTGGGCACGGCGATGATCGAGTAACCGGTGATCATGATCAGGGTCGACAGTGCCTGTCCCAGCGGCGTTCGCGGCACGATGTCGCCGAAGCCGACCGTGGTCAGGGTCACCACCGCCCAGTAGATGCCCTTGGGGATACTGGTGAAGCCGTGGCCGGGACCTTCGATCACGTACATCAGGGTGCCGAACACCGTGACCAGGGTGGCGATGGTGGCTAAGAACACGATGATCTTCTGCCGGCTACCGCGCAGCGCGGTGAGCAGGAAGTTGGCCTGGCGCAGATAAGGGCTGAGCTTGAGTACGCGGAACACCCGCAGCATGCGGATCACCCTGATGATCAGCAGGTACTGGGCGTCGGCGAACAGCAGGGCGAGGATCGCCGGCAGCACCGCTAGCAGGTCGACAACACCGTAGAAGCTGAAGGCATAGCGCAGCGGTTTGGGCGAGCAGTACAGGCGCACCACATATTCGATGGCGAACAGGACGGTGAAGCCCCATTCCAGGCCGAGCAGCAGCTCGCCATATTGGCGGTGAACATCGCTCAGACTGTCGAGCATGACCACCACCAGGCTGGCCAGGATGGCCAGCAACAGCCAACGATCGAAGCGTTGCCCGGCCGGGGTGTCGGTGTGGAAGATGATGATATACAGGCGCTGGCGCCAGTCGGCTGAGTGACTCATGGTGGATTGGCGTTCCCTTTTGGTGCCGCTGACAACGACTCTGTGCGTCAGCCTAGGGAGTTCTAGCGCTGCAATGCAAGCTCTCAGTCGCGCCGCACTGGCGTGCAGTCGATGGCGGCCTGATGCAGCGCACGCCGGCTGGCCTGGATCAGCCAGCAGGCGAGGATGAAGGGCATCGTCAGTGGTGGCAGGCCGAGGGCGCCGAAGCCCGGCTGCAGGAGCAGGGCAAGGCAGATTCCCAACAGCGGTGCCCACGGCTGGCGATGCACCTGGTTCAAGGCGATGGCCGCCAGCGTCGCGTTGTAACCATACAGGCCGGCGAGGGCGCTGTGCTGTTCCCAGCCCTGCTGCAGCGCCAGGCTCAAGCCAGCGGCGGAGCCGAGCAGGGCCCAGAGCGCGGCGCGGCGGTCGGCCAGCAGTAAGCCGAGCCACAGACACAGCCCGGCTAGCGGCTGGTCGAGGAAGATCACCTGGCCCAGGCCGCGCAGCAGTGCCTGCAGTGGTTCGAGCGCCTGGACGCGGTGACCGACGCACACCATGTGCGCGACGGTGGCGCGGCGCGCATCGCGGGCTTCCCGTTTCTGCGCACCGACCGCCTGCTCGCCTCGTTTCGTGACGACGCCGTGCGCAGCGACGCGGCTTTCCAGGCCTGGGGCGCGCGCCTGCGGGCGCTGGACGCGCAGGCGCGGGCGTTCGAGCGTGCCCATCTGCCCGCCGCGGCGCTGGCCGAGCTGGGCGTGCCGGACGTGGCCGGTGCCGGCGCGCGCACGCAGCGTTGCGCCGACACGCTGTGGGCCGAGGTGGTGGCCCACCCGGCGCTCAGGACCACCCTGGCGCAGCGTGCGCAGGTGCCCGACGACTACAGCGACTGGCGGCGGGCATTGGGGCTGTACCCGCTGACCCGGGGGCCGTTTTTTGCCGGCGTCGAGCGCTGGCAGCAGCGCTGGAGCGCTACCTTTGCTCACACACCCGCGCGAATCGATACCACTGCGGGCTGGCAGCGCCATGTGCCGGCCACCGCATCGGGGTCGCCCGGTGGCGCCGAGCTTGCGGCCCTGCTCGGCGCCGTGCCCCGCGACGCGCTGGGCATCCCGACGCCCGATGCGGCCACCGCGCAGCAGCTGCTGCAGGCCCATGCCCCGGTGCTGGTGATCCAGAACCGGGGCGCGCACGATCGGTTGGGCCGCCTGCACTGGGGCGATGGCCCGGCGCCCCAGGTGGACGCCAGCCAGCCCGTGGTCTACCAGCGCCTGGCCCACACGCGGTTCGGCGAGCAGACCCTGCTGCAGCTGGTCTACAGCGTGTGGTTTCCACAGCGCCCGCCCCAAGGTGCGCTGGACCTGCTCGCGGGCGCCGTGGACGCGGTGGTGATGCGCCTGACCCTGGCGCCGGACGGCCGCGTGTGGCTGTTCGACAGCATCCACGCCTGCGGTTGTTACCACCTGTTCGTGCCCACACCCGCGCTCGTGCCCCGGCCGGCGCCCGATGCGCGCAGCGAGTGGGCCTTCGTGCCCACCACGCTGCCGGCGATGCGCGTGGGCGAACGGCTGCGGGTGGTGATCGAGTCGGGCAGCCACATGGTGGTGGGCGTCGCGCCCGAACCCGCGGCCAACGCAGCGGCCGATGGCACGGCCCCGGCCCAGACCTACACCTTGTCCGATGAAGATGGCCTGCGCAGCCTGCCCGGCGCCGACGGCCGGCGCCGCAGCGCGTTCTGGCCGCATGGCATCATGCCCGGCACCGAGCGCGGCGAACGCCTCCTGTTCTGGCCCATGGGTATCGAGAGTCCGGGTGCGATGCGACAATGGGGCCGCCAGCCGACGGCCTTTGTCGGACGGCGGCATTTCGACGATGCACGGCTGCTGCAAGAGCGGTTCCTGTTGCAGCCGTCACTCGGCGCACCCTGAGGCCCGGTTCCCGGGCGTTCTTTCAGGCTGCGAACTGTTTCAACCGTCGCACGCCGCTGCGACCCACTCGCCCGATGGCCGACGGGGTGTGTTACACCCGCCATCCGGAACTTTGTCCCCATCCAGGAGAACCTGCCCATGGTCACCGATTTCCCGTTTCTGCTGCAGTCCATGGCCTGGCCGCTGGCGCTGCTGATCGCCTGGTTTCTGGGCGAACGGCTGCACGAGATCTGGCAGGTGCCGCGCGTGTCGAGCTACGTGGCGGTGGGCCTGCTGGGCAGCTTGATCAACCTGCCCGGCCTGACCGACGCCGTGCCCGGCCTGCCGTTCCTGGCCAACGTGGCGCTGTCGCTGGTGCTGTTCGAACTCGGCTATCGCATCAACCTGCGCTGGTTCCGCCACAACCCCTGGGTGATGGCGCTCGGCCTGGTGGAATCGGCCCTGACCTTCGCCGCGGTCTACCTGGCCAGCGGTTGGTTCGACATGGGCACCGACACCCGCCTCATCTTCGCCTCCTTGTCCATCTCGGCCTCGCCGGCGGGCATCGTGCGCGTGGCCAACGACCTGCGCAGCGCGGGCCAGGTGACCGAGCGTGTGCTGCACCTGTGCGCCATCAACTGCCTGGTGTCGGTGCTGGCCTTCAATCTGGTGGTGGGCTACTGGCACCTGAGCACCTCGGGCGACCTGGTGCTGGCGGCGTTCGGCAGCGTGCACGTGCTGGTCACCTCGGTGGCGGTGGGCGCGCTGCTCGGTGTGGCCGCTCCGTGGCTGCTGCGCGCCCAGCGCGTGCAGGCGCGCGACGTGACCGTGGTGTTCGCGCTGGCGGTGGTGCTGCTCACCACCATGGCCTATGGCCTGAAGCTCTCGCCCCTGCTGGCCGCGCTCACCTTCGGCATCGTGGCGCGCGAGCGCCGCGTGCACCTGACCAACGCGCAGCGCGGTTTCGGCACCGCCGGCGACCTGCTCACCGTGTTCCTGTTCGTCTACATCGCCTCGCTGCTGAACTGGGCCGACGTCGGGACCGGCATGCTGTTCGGGCTGGTGCTGATCGTGGTGCGCACCGCCACCAAGGTGGGCTGCAGCGTGGCGGCGGCGCGCCTGTCGGGCAGCACCGAGCGCAAGGGCCTGCTCACGGGCCTGGCGCTCACCCCCATGTCGGCCTTCGCCATCCTGTTGCTCGAACAGAGCCGCCTCTATGGCTTCGAGCCCGCCGCGCACGTGCTCTCGTCCATGGCCGGGATGATGCTGGTGCTGGAACTGTTCGGCCCCGTGGTCACCCAGCGCGCGCTGCTGGCCGCCCACGAAACCCACGTGACCAAGGAATAGGAGCTCTCTCATGCCACTGGAAACCTTCAAAGCCTCCGACTCGCTGACCATGGGCGTGGAGCTGGAACTGCAGCTCGTCAACACCTACGACATGGACCTCTCCAGCAGCGCCAACGACCTGCTCGAACTGCTGCGCCGCAAGCCCTTCCCCGGCGTGGTCACGCCCGAGATGACGCAGAGCATGATCGAGATCGCCACCGACGTGCAGCGCGAACACGGCCCGCTGCTGGCGCAGCTTCAGCAGATCCGCGACACGCTGGTGCACGCCGGCGACCGGCTCAACATCGAGATCGCCGGCGGCGGCACGCACCCGTTCCAGCGCTGGTTCGAGCAGCGCATTTTTTCCAAGCCACGCTTCCAGCAGCTCTCGGGCCTGTACGGCTACCTTGCCAAGCAGTTCACCGTGTTCGGCCAGCACGTGCACATCGGCTGCGCGTCGCCCGACGAGGCGCTGTTCCTGCTGCATTCGCTCAACCGCTACGTGCCGCACTTCATCGCGCTGTCGGCCTCGTCGCCGTTCTCGCAGGGGGTGGACACGCTGTTCGATTCGGCGCGCCTGAACTCGGTGTTCGCTTTTCCCCTGAGTGGCCGCGCCCCGTTCACGCTGAGCTGGGACGAGTTCGCCAACGTGTACTTCACCAAGATGGAGAGCACCGGCGTGGTCAGATCCATGAAGGACTTCTATTGGGACATCCGGCCCAAGCCCGAGTACGGCACCATCGAGCTGCGCGTGTGCGACACGCCGCTCACCGTGGAGCGCGCCGCCGGTCTGGCCTGCTACCTGCAGGCGCTGTGCCGCCATCTGCTGGAGCGCAGCGAGCCGCCGCCCGAAGAAGACGACTACCTCGTCTACACCTACAACCGCTTCCAGGCCTGCCGCTTCGGACTGGACGGCATGATGGTCAACCCCAAGACGCGCGAGCAGATCAGCATCCGAGAGGACATCCTGGCCACGCTGCGCCACCTGGGGCCGCACGCCGATGCGCTGAACTCGCAGGCCGCGCTCGACGAGATCGAACGCACCGCCGCGCGCGACGGCAACCACGCCACCTACCTGCGCAAACAGTACGCCGAGAGCGGCAGCGTGCAGGGCGTGGTGCGCGCCAGCGTGGACGCGCTGCGCTTCGGACCGAAGGCCTGAGCGGCTGAGGGTTTTGAGGCCGGGTGGCGGTTGCCCGGCTGAGAACTGGGGGGTGAAACCAGGCCAGTTCCGGGCTTGTCAGGCAACTTCCTACAGCCCGAATGGCGGTGCGCCGACTTAACCAATTGATACAGACTGAATACAGTTTGTCACACCGACAAACGTTTCATCACCAACCCCTTTTCAGCCCAGGACACCGCCATGAACTCCATCCACCGCCGCCTCAATCCCTTTGTCCTCATGCTCGATCCGGAAGCCGTGATCACCGCCATGGAGAGCAGCATGAACCTGCGGGGCCTGCGCCAGCGCGTCTGCCGCCCGCTGGACAAACCACTGATTCCCAAGACCCACGGCCAGACGTTCGAGTACGACAGCGTGATCGACACCGAGGATTTCATGGACAGCGGCATCGACAGCTACGTCGAAGCCCAGCCTGCGCTGCAGGCTGTTCACTGAGCCCACCCCCATCGCTTGCCCACTGCGTGTGGCCGCTCCGCCCCTCAAGGGGCAACGCGAGCGGCCTGGCAAAGCCAGTTCCGCCGCGTTCTCGGCTGGGACACCTGCGCCGGAGAGGGGAAGTCGTCCAGGGCACCGCGGAACCGGCTTTGCCGGGCCGCCAGTGCCGCCCCCTTGAGGGGGTGACGGGCGAAGCCCGGCGCAGGGGTGGGCCTATCGACTGAATCGCTTGCGCGTAAGCGCCAGCGCCAGCCAGAAGGCGGCCACGGTGTAGACCAGCAGCACGGCGGCGTGCAGCCAGGCTTGTTCGGGCCATTGGTCCATGAACAGGGGGCGCACCAGCTCCACCGCGTTGGTCAGCGGTAGCCAGTCGGAAATGGCGCGCACCACCCCGGGCAGTTGTTCCCGCGGAAAGAACACCCCGGAGAGAAACATCATCGGGGTCAGGAACAGGGTGAAGTAGTAGGTGAAGAAGTCGTAGCCCTGGGCCAGGGCGTTGAACACCAGGGCGATGCACGAGAACGTGATGCCCACCCCCAGCAGCACCGGCCAGGCCAGCAGCAGTTTCGGCGAATGGCTGATGCCCAGACCCAGCATGACGAACATGATGGCCGTGACCGAGAACAGCGCCTTGAAACCGGCCCACAACATCTCGGCCAGCACCACGTCGTCCAGACTCACCGGCGCGTTCATGATGCCGTCCCAGGTCTTTTGCACGTGCATGCGCGAAAACGCCGAGTACAGCGCCTCGAAGCTGGCCGCGTTCATCGCGCTCATGCAGATGCTGCCGCTGGCCAGGAACAGGATGTAGGGCACCGCCGTGTCGCCCTGGGGCGTGCTGATGGTCACCTGGCCCACCAGCGCGCCCATGCCGTAACCGAAGGCCACCAGCCACATCAGCGGCTCGGCGATGTTGCCCACCAGGCTCGGAATCGCGAGCTTCTTCCAGACCAGCAGATTGCGCAGGAACACCGGCCACCAGCGACCCGAAAGCCGGGGCACGGACCAGTGAGATGGACTGTGGGACTGGGTAAGGGTGTTCATGGGGAATGCGCCAAGGGTTCCGTTCGGGCCGAGCTTGTCGAAGCCTGCATGGCTAACCGTCTTCCCGTATTTGTCGTCCGGTCAGCTTCAGGAACAGGTCCTCCAGATTCGCCGGCCGGTGCAAGGTGCGCAGCTGGTGGTGTTGGCCCAGCGCGGCCAGCAGTGGCAGGGCCTGCGCGGTGTAGAAAAACACCGTCTCGCCACTCACCTCCACGCGTGCCGCAAGCGCGCGCAGGGCGGCGTGTTCTTCGGCCTGGGCCAGTGCGAGCGCGCCGTTGCCGTAGACCTCCACCACGTCGGGTTCCAGGTGTTGCGCGATCAGTTCGCGTGGGCGGCCTTCGGCGATCTTGCGGCCGTGGTCCAGCACCAGCAGGCGCGAGCACAGGCGCTCGGCCTCGTCCATGAAGTGCGTGGTCAGCAGGATGCTCTTGCCCTGTTGCAGCAGCTGCTGCAGGCGTTCCCACATCAGGTGGCGCGCCTGGGGGTCCAGCCCGGTGGTGGGTTCGTCGAGCATCAGCAGCTGCGGGTCGTTCACCAGGGCGCGCGCCAGCGACAGGCGCCGCTTCATGCCGCCCGAGAGTTCACCCGGTTTGGCGTCGGCCTTGTGCGAGAGGGCGGCGAACTCCAGCAGCTGCGGAATGCGGGGGCGGATCTGCGCGGCGCTCATGCCGAAGTAGCGGCCATAGACCAGCAGGTTCTCGGCGCAATTGAAGTCCGGGTCCAGCGTGTCGATCTGGCTCACCACGCCCAGCTGCGCCTTGATGGCCAGGGTGTCGCGCGGCATGTCCAGGCCGAAGGCGGTGATGCTGCCCGCGTCCGGGGCGGTCAGGCCCAGGCACATGCGGATGGTGGTGGTCTTGCCCGCGCCGTTGGGGCCGATCACGCCCAGGCATTCGCCCGGCGCGATGCGGAACGACAGGTCGTCCACCACGGTGTTCTCACCATAGCGCTTGGCGAGATGCTGGCATTCGAAGAGGGGTGTGTTCACGGAAGTACCTTCGCCCTGCGGGCTGCGGTGCGCACTGGCCGGGGCGCGGCCCGGCGCTGCGCTCATGGATGGCATTGTGCCCGCTTGCCCCCACCTACAATGTCGGCCAGCCTGACCAGCGGTCACCCAGCAGCCCACGCGAGCCACCAGACGTGTCCTTATCCCCAGCCGTTGTTCTGCAATACCTGTTGCCCAAGCGGGCGATCACCGAGTTCGCCGGCTGGTGCGCCGGTTCCCGCGCCACCTGGTGGACCCACAACGTGATCCCCTGGTTCATCCGCCGCTACGGGGTCAACATGGGCGAGGCCGCCAACCCCGATCCGCGCAGCTACGACACCTTCAACGCCTTCTTCACCCGCGCGCTCAGGCCCGGTGCGCGGCCGCTGGCGCGCTCGGCCTTCGTCTGCCCGGTGGACGGCGCGATCAGCCAGCACGGCGCTATCGAACGCGACCAGATCTTCCAGGCCAAGGGCCACCACTACAGCACGCGCGCCCTGCTAGGCGGCGACGCCGAACTCGCAGCGCAGTTCGACGACGGCGCCTTCGCCACCATCTACCTCAGCCCCAAGGACTACCACCGCATCCACATGCCCAGCGCCGCGCGCCTGCGCCGCATGATCCACGTGCCGGGCGAGCTGTTCTCGGTCAACCCGACCACGGCGCGCGGTGTGCCCGGCCTGTTCGCGCGCAACGAGCGCGTGGTCTGCGTGTTCGACGTGCCGCACGGCGACAGCGGTGAGACGCGCCCCTTCGTGCAGGTGCTGGTGGGCGCCACCATCGTCGGCAGCATGGCCACCGCGTGGCACGGCGTGGTGAACCCGCCGCGCCCGGGCCAGGTGCGCGAGTGGCGCTACGACGACCAGCCGGTCGTGCTGCGCCAGGGCGAAGAAATGGGCCGCTTCCTGCTCGGCTCCACCGTGGTGCTGCTCTGGCCCAAGGACACCATTGACTTCAACCCGCAGTGGCTGGCCGGGCAGGGCGTTCGCATGGGCGAGGCCATGGGCGAAGCCGTGTGAACGAGTACCGCGCCCGCCCCCGAACCCCTTGAACCGACCACCCCTCCAGGACACACCATGACCACCCTCGGCACCCCCTTGTCTCCCTCGGCCACCAAAGTGATGCTGCTCGGCTCCGGCGAGCTCGGCAAAGAGGTGCTGATCGCGCTGCAGCGCCTGGGCGTGGAGACCATCGCCGTGGACCGCTACGACAACGCGCCGGGCCAGCAGGTGGCGCACCACGCCCGCACCATCACCATGAGCGACCCGGCCCAGCTCAAGGCGCTGATCGAGGCCGAGCGCCCGCACCTGGTGGTGCCCGAGATCGAAGCCATTGCCACGCCCATGCTGGAGCAGCTGGAGGCCGCGGGCGTGGTGCGCGTGATTCCCACCGCGCGCGCCGCGCGCCTGACCATGGACCGCGAAGGCATCCGCCGCCTGGCCGCCGAGACCCTGGGCCTGCCGACCAGCCCGTATCAGTTCTGCGACTCGCTCGACGAGCTGCAGGCGGCCATTGACGCCGGTATCGGCTATCCCTGCATCGTCAAGCCGGTGATGAGCAGCTCGGGCAAGGGCCAGAGCAAGATCGACGGTCCGGCCGATGTGCAGAAGGCCTGGGACTACGCGATGGCCGGTGGCCGGGTTGGCCCGGGGCGTGTGATCGTGGAAGGCTTCATCGCCTTCGACTACGAGATCACCCAGCTCACCGTGCGCGCGCTCGGTGCAGACGGCCAGATCCAAACGCATTTCTGCGACCCCATCGGCCATGTGCAGGTGAGCGGCGACTACGTGGAGAGCTGGCAGCCGCACCCGATGACGCCCGCCGCGCTGGCCGAGTCGCGCCGCATCGCGAAGACCGTGACCGACAACCTCGGCGGCCAGGGCCTGTTTGGCGTGGAGCTGTTCGTCAAGGGCGACCAGGTCTGGTTCAGCGAAGTCAGCCCGCGCCCGCACGACACCGGCATGGTGACCATGATCACGCAGTGGCAGAACGAATTCGAACTGCACGCCCGCGCCATCCTGGGCCTGCCGGTGGACACCACGCTCAAGAGCCCGGGCGCCAGTGCCGTGATCTACGGCGGCGTCGAGGCCCAGGGCATCGTGTTCGACGGCGTGGACGAGGCCCTGCGCGTGCCCCATAGCGAGGTCCGCCTGTTCGGCAAACCCGAGAGCTTCGTGAAGCGCCGCATGGGCGTGGCGCTGGTGTTTGATGCCGACGTGGAAGTGGCCCGCACGCAGGCCAAGCTGGCCGCGTCCAAGGTCAAGCCCCGGGTGGCTTGAGCGCCACGCGCGCGAGCTGCGCGTCGTGCCAGCGCGCCAGCAGCCACTGCGCCGCCATGGCGCCGATGAAGGCCAGCGCCATGTCTTTCTGCGTGTCCCAGGGGTCGCCCTGCGTGCCCAGGAAGGCCTCGGCGCCCGCGCCGATCGCGACGGCCGCGCCCCATTCGATGAGTTCGTAGAGCGCGCTGATGGCGCCACAGACCGCCACCACCAGGGTGAACAGCCAGGCGCCCGGGCGCAGCGGCGTGTGGCGCAGCAGCAGCTCGCGCGCCACCATGGCGGGCACGAAGCCCTGGGCCAGATGGCCGATGCCGTCGTAGGGGTTGCGCGCCAGGCCCATCAGCTCCTGCATCCAGAAGCCCAGCGGCACCTGGGCATAGGTGTAGTGGCCGCCCAGCATCAGGACCAGGGCGTGCACGAAGATCAGCGCGTAGACCAGCGGCGTGAGGGGAAAGCGCCGCCAGCTGAGCCAGAGCAGGGGCAGGGCGATGAACACCGGCGCCACCTCCATGGCCCAGGTGTCCAGCTCCAGCGGCCGGATGCCCGAGAGGGCCAGCAAGGCCAGCAGGGCCACGGAATAGACGGCCAGGCCGCGCGCGCTCAGGGATGGGGATGTGGTCGGCATGCGCGCATGTTAGCGGGGCGAAGGCCCTCGTCGTCGGCCTGGCTGGCACATCCCGGCCTCACTCGTGCCGCAGCGCGTCGATCGGATTCAGCCGCGCCGCGCGCCGCGCCGGGAAGTAGCCGAACAGCACGCCGATCGCCGCTGAAAACACGAAGCTCAGCACGTTCACGCTCAGGTTGAACTGGTAAGGCACGTTCATCAGCGCCGACAGGCCGAGCGAGGCGCCGGTGGCCAGCACGATGCCGATGAGTCCGCCGAGGGCGGCCAGCACCACGGCCTCGATCAGGAACTGCAGCAGCACCTCGCGCTCCAACGCGCCGATGGCCAGGCGCAGGCCGATCTCGCGGGTGCGCTCGGTCACGCTCACCAGCATGATGTTCATGATGCCGATGCCGCCCACCAGCAGGCTCACCGCAGCCACCGCGCCGAGCAGCATGGTCATGATCTTGGTGGTGCCCGACAGCGTTTCGGCCAGCTGTTTGGTGTCGAGCACGTTGAAGTTGTCTTCGTCGCTCTCGGCCAGC
>Ga0156155_1227_pt1 | contig 12038 bp, 10 predicted proteins | sample RifCSPlowO2_12_FD_107808 | JGI IMG/M metagenome (GOLD analysis project Ga0156155, IMG submission 107808) | Burkholderiales bacterium RIFCSPLOWO2_12_67_14 | reverse complement strand
CGGTCGCCCGCGCGCGCCCTGTCCCGCTGGCTGGCCGCGGGCGCGCTGCTCGCCCTGAGTTTCTGGTTCATCAACCCCGCCCGGGCGCAAGACAACACCGGGCTGGAGCAGATCGCCAGCGACTGGCTGCAGCCCGCGCTGGCCTCGGCCCTGGGCCAGGAGGCCGGTGCCCCGCTGCGGCCCGAGGTGGTCATTGGCCGGCTCGACAGCCGGCTGCGCCTGGCCCCCTGCGCCCGCGTGGAACCCTATCTGCCCACCGGCACGCGCCTGTGGGGCCGCAGCCGCATCGGCCTGCGCTGCCTCGAAGGCGCCACCCTGTGGAACGTGTACCTGCCCATCACCGTGAAAGCCTGGGGCCCGGCCTGGGTGCTCAGGCGCCCCGTGGCCGCCGGGGCCACGCTCACTCAAGAAGACGCCGACGTGGCCGAAATCGACTGGGCCGAACAGTTCGCCAGCGTGCTGGCCACGCCCGCGCTCTGGGTCGGCCAGCAAGCCGTCTACGCGCTGCAGCCCGGGCAGGCCCTGCGCAGCAACATGGTGCGGCCCATCCCCGCCTTCGGGCCCGGCGCGCAGGTGCGCGTGAGCAGCTCCAGCGCCGGCCTGAGCGTCATCGTCAGCGGCGTGGCGCTGGGCGCCGGCGTCACCGGCCAGTCGGTGCGCGTGCGCCTGCACGGCGGCCGGGTGGTCACCGGCCTGGTGCGCGACGGCCAGACCGTGGAAGTGCAACTGTGAGCGCGCTCCAGGCACCACCCGCGCGGCGCTTTCGTGAAAAAATCGACACAAAAAGGCTAAAGTCCCCCCGCTTTTGCGCCGATAGTCTTTCCACAACGCCCTGACTTCGGGGTTTGGAGAGTGATCATGAAAGTCGAATCGTCACCGGATTCCTACATCGGTTCCGTCGCCGGAGGCCCGCAGAAGGCCGCCGAGCGCCCTGCCGCGGGCGCCGAAGCCGCCGCGGCGGCGGGTGCCGCGGCGCAGCCCCAGGCCGGCGTGACCGTGACCCTGTCTTCCTCCACCGTCTCGGCCATGCAGGGCTCCGCGGCGGGGGGCAACGACGTGTTCAACGCCGAAAAAGTCGAGGCCATGAAACAGGCCATCGCCAACGGCACGTTCCAGGTCAACGCCGAAGCCATCGCCGACAAGATGCTCTCCAACGCGGCCGAAATGCTCAGCAGCAGCAGCGCCGGCGGCAGCCGCGCCTGACCCCTCCTTCCCCCCGAAGAAAGCCCCAGGCCATGACCCCAAAGCCCGCCACCCACCCCTGGTTGACCTCGTTGCAAACCGAGCTCGACGGGCTGGAAGCCGCGCTGCTGCAGGGTGATGCCACGGGCGTGGAACGGGCCAGCGCCCGCGTCCAGGGCGTGCTGCAAAAAGCCCCCAAAGCCACCGTTTTCAGCGCCCCGGGCCACGCCGCCCTGCGCGAACAGATGCACAGCGCCGCCGAGCGCTTCGGTCGCCTGCGCCAGGCCGTGCTGCGCGCCAGCGCCCAGAGCCAGCGCGCCGTGCACAGCCTGCTGCCCCAGCAAGCCCAACCCACCTACGGCCACATGGCCGGCCCCTCGTCCACCGGCGGCGCCGGCCGGGCTTACCTCGCGGCCTGAGCGGACCGCCCCGGGACGGGGCCTTCAAGTTCTAGCTGTCTTCCGGTTCTTCCAGTGGCTCGCCCCGCATGCGCCGGGCCACTGCCGCTTCGATGGCGTCCAGCACCTGGGCCGGCACCCGGTCCGCAAAGCGCTTGCGCCGGTTGTTCGACAGCTTGCCGCCCTGCTGGTACGCGGTGACGATGAGCGTGGCCAGATCGCTGCCGCGCAGGTCGTGGCGGGCGTTGATGTGGCGCGCCACCTCATCAAACAGGCCCAGAAACACCACCTCCTGGCGCAGATGCCCGTCCAGCGCCGCCTGGGCCATGTCGAGCGTGAAAACCACGCCCTCGGTCAGGTCCATGGTGCGAAACCAGACGTCTGCGCCCGGCTTCCACTGGTAGCTGTAGTGCTCGTCGCCCGCCCAGGTCACTTCGCACAGCGCGCGCGCCGGTTTGCTGAACGCGGTGAGCGCCTGCAGGTAGCGCTCTTCGTGCTGCCTCATCGCCACCGAAATCGGCAGCAGAAAACCCGCCGGCAGTTGGCCCGACTGCCCCAGGCAATGGTGAATCAGAAAACGCGAGAGGCGGCCGTTGCCGTCCATGAACGGGTGGATGAACACAAAGGCAAACGACACCGCCGCCGCATGGGCCAGCGCATTCATGCCGGCTGGCCGCTGGTTGGCCAGTTGCATCAGATGCTCCATCAGCTCGGCGCCCAGCTCGGGTGCCGGGGGCACATAGGTGACGCCCGCGGCGCCCAGGGCGTCGCCCTGCAGCCGGTTCTGCTCGGTGCGGAACTGCACCGCCTTGTCGTACGGGTTGTTGATGGCCGCGTTCTGCAGCTCCACCAGATAGTCCTCGCTCAAGGGACGCTGATCGTGTGCACGCTGCAACAGCTTGGCAAACAGGGCCGTCTTGTCGTGGCTGGGGGTCTCGCCCTCGATGGCGAACGAACCCTCGGTCTCGCTCAGGTAGGCCCATGAGAGCGCGCGCTCCAGCATCTTCTGCCCGATGGACTGGGCAAAGGCCGAGGCCTCGGCCAGCACATCGCGCGCCAGCGCCTGCTGCAGCTCGGCCGTCTGGCGCACCACGGGGCAAAACGGCAGATCACCCAGGCCGTTGAAGTCCACCCGCCAGCGCGGGTGGCGCCGCGAAGCCCCGGTCAGGTACTCGGCGGGGTCGAACATCTTCACGTAGGCCGCCGAAATGGCGGGCGCTTCCAGCCCGGCGATGGGGTGGCCGTGAAACGCCTCCCACAGCAAACACAGCTTGCGCAGGTAGGCGCCGTTGGGCGTGGGCAGAAACGCGTCGCGCATCTCGCCTTCGCTCACGTGGCGCAGCGCCGCCGCCAGGTAACCCAGGTGCACCCCTTCGTGTTTGATGGCAAAAAGTGCCTGCTCCAGCCAGCCCTCGGGGGGCGCGAGCCGGGCCGGCACCAGCAAAGCGCCTTCAGGCAGGCGCTGCAGGCTGCTCACCCCCGCCACCCGCGCCTTGCGCGCGCCCAGAAAGTCCGGGGCGTCCAGCGCGGCTTGAATCCAGGCGTATCCGATGGCGGTGCTCATATCAGGGTGGGGCGTGGAAGCAAAAAAATCTTCAGCGGGTCTACATTTTGTTCAATTTTTACCGAACTCGGTATATTTTTCTCACTCCCTTGAGGACTCCAGACCGCCCACCTCCAAAGCACCGAGGCCTGTGCGGGAACTGCAGATCAGAATGCCGTGCGAGGCTTTCAGCGCGGCGTGGCGGCACGGGGCCACGTTGACGCATTCCGTCCACCCAGGGGGCCGATGCGATCCCCGGGGCAATCGTCCGAACAACCGTCTTCAGAGCGATGTGTTCCGGGCTTCAGCCCGAAAGCGCGCTGCTACATTGACTTTCACCCCGCAAGGCAGGACCACGGCCGGCCCTGCGCTCACGGCTCCAGGCCCTGCAGGAAGTCTCCCCCATGAATCAAGAAATTGGCGCTCACGAACTGGACACCTTGCTGGAGCAGCTTGCGCCCCAGACCAAGGTCCTTTCGCTCGATTGTTTTGACACCATCCTGTGGCGCAAGGTGGCCCAACCGACCGATGTGTTTTTCAGCCTGCAGTCGCTGGAGCCTTTCCGTTCGGCCGGCATCACCGCCGCCTTGCGGGCCAAAGGTGAGTCGGAACTGCGCCGCAGGAAGCAGCTGCTCACCGGCATCAGCGAAGTCACCCTGGAAGACATCCACCGGGAACTGCTGCCGCACGCAGACCCCCAAGGCATTGCCCAGGCCGCAGAGGTCGAGATCGCCTGCGAGATCGCACACGCCTTCATCTTCGAACCGATCGCGCGACTGATCCGGAGCGCGCGCGCCAAGGGGTTGCGCGTGATCGTGGTCAGCGACATCTACTTCACCGGCAAGCAACTCGGGCACATGCTCGGCACTCTGATGGGCGAGACCGCCGACGCCATTTCGCACATCTATTGCTCTTGCGATTTCGGTGCTTCCAAGACATCGGGCATCTGGAAAGAGGTGCTGCGGCGGGAAAAAGTCCAACCGCAACAGGTGTTTCATCTGGGGGACAACCGCCGCGCCGACCTGCAGGGCCCGGCAGCGCATGGCATCGGCTCGGCCTGGCTCCGGCAGCATCCAGCGTCCGTCACCAGCCAGCTGGAGCAGCGCGCCAGCGCCGCCGTTCAGCTCATGCCCGAGCTGCGCCACACGCACGCGCTGCCCAGCTACTTTCACGGCCTGCTCGCCGCGACCGATACGGAAACGCTGAACGCGGCGCAGCAGATCGGCTACCGCTCGCTGGGCCCCATTCTCTATAGCTTTGGCCGCTTCATCGAGCAAAAACTCCAGGCGCTCAAGGCGGCCGGCAAACACGTCAAGATCGCCTTTCTGCTGCGCGACGGCTACCTGCCCGCGAAGGTGTGCGAGGTCCTGATGGGTTCCGAGGGGTTGCATCAGATCAACGTCTCGCGATTCACCGCCATCGCATCCTCGCTGCAGACCAAGGCCGACGTGGTCCAGCTGTTGACGAGCAGCCTGTCGGACAGCTCCATGCCGGCCATGGCCAAACAGCTGCTGCTGCCGCCGGCGAAGGCCCAGGCGCTGCTGGACCAGGCCAACCGATCGGGCCAGCCGGCCCAGGCATTTGCCCGCCTGGTGCTGCGCGACGACACCTTGAAGCTGGTGTTCGAGCAATCGGCCGCCTTTCGCGAGCGCATGTTCACCCATGTCAGGCAGCGCACCGGTCTGGCACAGGGAGAGACCCTGGTCGTGGTGGACCTCGGCTACAGCGGCACGGCACAAACCCGCCTGGCCCCGGTGTTCAAGCAGGCCATGGATGTCGATCTCTTCGGCCTCTACCTCATCGCGAGCCGCGTCAAGGGCCAGCAGACCGATCGCAAGGGCCTGATCGATGCCAGCTGGGCCGACGAACGCCTGATCCTGGCCATGACGGCGTACATCGGCCTGTTCGAGATGATGTGCACCACGCCGGAGGCCAGCACGGTGGACTACACCGAACAGGGCGAACCCATCCGAAGCCAGTCCAACACCGCGCGTCCGCAGTCGGAGGTGGTGGCCGACATCCAGGCCGCCTGCCTGCGGTTCGTGGCCGACATGGCGCGCACACCCGAACGCCATCAACCGCGCCAGACGCCCCTGGAACTGGCGCAGCAGGCGGCGGCCGACCTCGGCCGGCTGCTCTACTTCCCCAGTGCGCAAGAGATCGCCTGCCTCTCCTCGTTCGAGTTCGACTTCAACCTGGGGACCGACCTGCTGCTGCCCACGGCCAACCTGCAAGCCGGTATCAGCGAGTACCGCAGGGAGGGCTTCGCCCTCATGACCCAGGAACTCCAGGCCATGCGCGTCAGCTACCCCATGGAGATGCGGCAGATGGACATCTCGCTGGCCACCACGCTGCTGTCGGCGCAGCGGTTTGGCTACAGCCTCGCACCGTCCGAAGCCAGCTTCCGGACCATCAGCGTTCCGACGCTGGTCGCGAATCGCGACCAGCACGCCCTCGTCCAGACGCAGGCCACCGCCACTTTCGACGGCTACCACCGCCTGCACCTGCCCATGAGCGCCGCCTTCGACCAGAGCCTGCTGCTGGGGCAGACCCACGAGTGGCTGCAGCTCGACAGCATCCAGAAGGTGCCACTGGACGGCAAGGGGCCGGGCGAAGACCTGGCGCTGGGCGAGGCGGTGCTGCTCGACGGCCTGGAACAGGTCGAAGGCACGCTGGTCAAGCTCGGTCCGGGCGGGATGATGTATTTCCCGGCCTGCGGCTCGAAAGAACACGGCAAATTCATGATCCGCGTGGTGTTCCGCCCGGTGCTGGCGCGCGACGGATCGCCCCCTGTTGCTTCGCACAGCGCCCACGAAGCGGCGGCATCCTACCCACCTGTCATCCCCGCATCAGGCCCCATCAAAGAGCCGGCATGAAGGGCGTCGCATGGAAGGTTTCCGCGGCATGGGCTGTCACAGCCCGGTCAAGGGGTGATGCACCTACTTGAACGCCTCGACGTTGAGGTGCCAGGGCTCGCTGTCCTTGCCTTGCTCGAGTCGTCGGACATTCGTGAATCCGATCTCTTGCAGAAGTGCGGCCAGTGTTTCAAATGAGTATCCCCAGCGATGGCTGTCATGAATGTCGCCACCACGGTCCGGATCACACCAACCATAGAACCCGGCCATCGCATGCTCATGCTGATCAGGAAAGGCGCTGGATTCCAGTCCCAGCAGTTGCCTGGCGTGAAAGAGGATGTCGGGAACAACGATGTGCAAGCGACCTGCCGGTGCCAGCAGGTAAAACCATGAGCGCAGGGTCAGGAACGCCTGGTGTCGGGGCAGGTGTTCGAGCATGTGGCGAGAGTAAACCTCGGCCACCTGTCCTTGTGGAAGATCGATCGCCCATGCATCACAGACCAGGTCTGTGATCGGCGTTTGCCTTGCATCCACGTGTACGTATCCCTCCAGGCGGTGCACGTTGCCGCAGCCGACGTTGAGCTTCATCCGAGAACTCCTGGTTGGGCGAGGTTCGCTGTCTGTCCGCATGGTCATTGGCCTTCACGCGAGAACATGAGCATGATGAACTGGCTGTCGTCTGTCAGGGGTCGCAAGTGCATCTGGCTCTCGGGCAGCAGCCCCGCCAATCGCTTGTCTTGCACCCGATACACCTGCTGTCCAGCACTGGCCAACACGCATGGGAAGCCCAGACGACGCATGAACTGGCAGATGTCTTCCGCTGTGAAGTGACGAAAGTGGAAGCCAAACTGGGTCGAGAAGTCGGCATGGGGAAGGGCTCGCTCATTCGGAACCGACAAGAACACAGGCCCCTTCGTGGAACGGCAGATCTGTGCCAGCAGTGCTTCGCTGTCGGGAACGTGTTCGACCGATTCGAAGGAGACCGCGTAATCGAACAGACCGGGCGTCAGTTCGAAAGGAAATACGGCCTGCCCAAACGCCACCCGATGGTTGCCGTAGTGTCTTTCTGCCAGTTCCACGGCTTCGGTGGAGCCGTCAATCCCGATCACGCGCGATCCGGTCAGATTGCTGATCATCCGGCTGCCGTACCCGTTCCCGCAAAAGGCATCCAGTCCTGTGAGGCCGGTGTTGTCTCTGAAGCAACTGCGCAGCAGCCGAGCCGCCCATGCATACCGGGCACGGTGATCGGCGCGAATGCTGTGAATATGGGGCGCCGTCTGACGCTCGCCGCTGTCCAGAGAGAAATCGTGTCCGTCGGAGGGGGCCAACCCCACCTGTTCGGACACACAGAACAGCAGTTCCTGCCGAGCAGTTTCGTCCTTTGGGGAGAGCACCAGTGCCTTCCAGCTGGCGTCCAATGCCGCCTCCGGGTTTCCACACGCGCGATGAAGAATCGCCTGCATCGTTCGCAGCCGGGCGTCATCGGGAAAGCCGTTGATCGCGGCTTGCGCGTTGGGCAGCAAGTCGGCGGCGGGCACTTCCTGCGCACACTGGAGCAAGTGGGCAAGTGCCTCATCCGGATCTGAATAAGCCCTTGTGTTCATGCCACCACCTTACCAATCTGCCCATAGCCCCAGTCCGCGTTCATGCTTCTGCGCAGTCGATCAGGCATCCATTGCGCGACCGTCAGCGATGGCACCGTCTCCAGTGACAGCAATTCCCCCCAGAATGCCGCGTCCAGCCATGACGGTGTCTGGGAAAGGAGGGCTCCGGGAAGACCATCGCGAGGACCATGGTGGGCATCGAAGTCATAGAGACAGGGCTTGAAACGCACCACCTCTTTGTCGAAATAACGGGCTTCGAACAGGCAACTGGAGTTCAAGGCGGCGATGGTCCTGATGTTGTCCTGTGCCATCAGGTGGTACGCATTGGCGGATGTGAACGCAACAGAACCGATGCGGCAAATGGCACGAACGGAGGGACTTGCCTGAACGTCATAGGGGTGCGGCTTGAAGTACGCATGCGCATGCGAATGGCACAGCTCGACCAGTTCTTGCAGATGGCCCTCCAGGCTGCAGAATCCGCCACCATCGGTTTCGACCAGCGACCGGTCGCCGTGGACCTGCCCGAAGATCACCAAAGAGCCTGGAGCTGCGTCGACGGGCGCAGACATCCAGGCCGTCTTGGCCTTGATATCGGCTGCTCGGCTCCGGATATCGGCTTCCTGAACGGTGTTGAACGACAGCGACTCATGCAGATCCGGGTGGTTGGTCCGCATGGCAAAAATCAAGTCCGGCATGAACCGCACAGCATGCAGGACCACATCGATGTAGGGCACCCCCAGTTCCGTCAGTGCGTCCAACATCACGTCGGGCATCTCGTAGCCGATGACCAGCGCGTCTTTGACGGTCGGTGCGAGTTGATCGATCAGGGCCTCTGGTGCCGACTTCAGGGACGCCAGGGTCGTCCAGTTGCGCATGCCAAGTTCCAGCCCGAGACGGTCGTACAGCGCGGGCGTATCAAAGTAGGTGCTCTTCTTCGGATTGAGGTGCGGATCCCATGTCAAGGATCTGTGATCGACGCCCAACCGCTCGAGATGGGGCGCGACGTGGGCCTGCAGCCATCGGATGTTTTTCCATGTGGCGCTTTCCCATTCGCTTCCATGGGCAAAGGGCCGCAGCAGATCGCCAGTGAAAACGACCTGCGTGAACTTGGGTTTTCTGGCTGTGTGCATGTCGGTGGCTCGTGCGTTGGATGCAAAAAACGGGCGCGTTCATCAAAGCAACGCCTGCTTCGTCGCCCACCCGATCGCCAGAATGGACGGCACGGAAGCGACGCGACAGGCTGCCAATCGATCTCCACTCAGAGCGCTCAGTGCTCCCGCAGCTTGGCCCGCAGGCGCGCGATGGACTGGCTGTGCAGCTGGCAGATGCGCGACTCGGTCACGCCGAGCACGGCGGCGATTTCCTTCAGGTTCATGTCGTGCTCGTAGTACATGCTCATGATGTGCTGCTCGCGCTCGGGCAGCACCTTGATGGCGGCCACCAGGGCGGTGCGCATGCGGTGGTCCTGCAGCACGGCCGAGGGTTCGGCCTCGGTGTCGCCCATGTGGCGGTCCAGGAAGCTGTCCTCGTCGTCGCCGTGGCCACTGATGTCTTCCAGGTACACGAGCTGGGTGCCGCGCACCTTGGCCAGCAGGTGCTGGTATTCGGCCAGCTCCATGCCCAGCTCCTTGGCGATCTCGGACTCCATGGGCGCGCGGTGCAGCTTCTGCTGCAGGCGGTGCACGGCGCCCTCGATGTCTTTCTGGCTCTTGCGCGAACCGCGGCTCATCCAGTCGCCCTCGCGCAGTTCGTCGATCATGGCGCCGCGGATGCGCTGGCTGGCGAAGGTCTCGAACTGCACGCCCTGCGCGGGCTCGAAGCGCGCGATGGCTTCGGTCAGGCCGATCATGCCGACCTGGATCAGGTCGTCGAGCTCCACGCTGGGCGGCAGCTTGGCGATCATGTGGTGGGCCAGGCGACGCACCAGCGGGCTGTATTTGCGCAACTGGTCGTCCCGGTTGAGGGTGCCTTTGGCGGTGTACATCATCAGCTCCAGGAGGTGTGGGCGGTCGCGGCGCGGCCCGCCTGCGGGGCGGAAAACTGGGGCAGCCACAGGTTGCGGTGGGCATCCGCGCGCGGGTCGCAGCGGGTGAGCGCGCTTTCCTGCACGCGCAGGCCCCAGGTGTTCAGGGGCCAGGCGTCCACCGACAGGTCCAGGTAGCGCCGAGCGCAGTCGGCCACCGTGTCCACCACCTGCCGCAGCGGCGCCGTCTCGGGCGTCGGGCTCAGGTCCAGCGGCGCGAGCACCGGAGAGATGCCGGCCGCGTGCAGCAGCTTGAGCGCGCCATAGGCGTCGATGCTGGCCTGCGGCTGGGGCAATACGGGCACCAGCGCGCGCGCGGGCAGGCCCTGCAGCAGCGAGGCCAGGCCCTGCGGCGGCGCGAACAGCAGCACCAGCGCGCGGGGCCCGAAGGGCGCGAGCAGGCGCGAGAGCGCCACCGCGCCGCCCGAGGCCAGGGCGGTCTGCTGCAGGGCCTGCATGCCAAGCGCGCCGGGCATGACCAGCCAGTCCACCCCGCCGCCCGAGCGGGCCAGGCCGCAGATGGACGGGTCGTGCATGGCGTGCAGCAGGCCCAGGTGGGCGCCGTCGTTGCCGCGGCGCACCGGCGTTTCGCTGGCGGTGGCGTCGATGATCACGACCTCGCGGCCGAGCGCGGTGAGGTGGGCCGCCAGGGTGCACAGCAGTTCGTAGGCGCGCGCGGGCTGCGCGGGGCTGGCCACCGGCATCACGCTGGGGCCGCTGGCGCGGGCGGTTTCGGCGCGCAGACCGGCCGCCTGATCGAAACCGAAATCAAACATGCGAGGCTCCCAGGTCGAGGCCGAGGCTCGAAGCCTGGGCGAAATAGAAACCCATGTCGGTGGATTGCGGGTCAAAGGCGGACTTGCCGTCGGTGCCCATGGACACCCGCACCAGCGCGCTGGCCTCGGGGTTCTGCCAGTCTTCGGGCACGCGCTGGCCGTTGGCCACGCCGCGCAGCACCACCTGGTGGCGGATCAGCGCGTCCAGCGCCGGGCCGAGCTTGACGGCCTCGTCCACCTTGGAGAGCACCACGCCGTGCAGGGTGTTGGCCTTGAAGGCGGTGAGCACATCGTCCAGCGTGTCGCCGTGCGAGCTGGCGTTGAGCACCAGGGTCTTCTTGACCTTGGGCATGTCCAGCACGTCGAGCATGTCCTGGATGCGCTGGTCGCGCTGGCCCAGGCCGGCGGTGTCCACGATCACCATGCGCTTGTTGGCCAGCAGGCTGAGCAGGTCCTTGAGCGCGGCGCGGTCGTGCGCCAGGTGGGCCACCACGCCGAGCATGCGGCCGTAGGCGCGCAGCTGTTCGTAGCCCGAGACGCGGTAGGTGTCGAGCGTGATCATGCCCACCGAGGCGGGGCCGTACTGCTTGACGCACTGGGCCGCGAGCTTGGCGGCGGTGGTGGTCTTGCCCACGCCGGTGGCGCCGATCAGGGTGACCACGCCGCCCTCGTCGCACAGGCCGGCGCCGGGGCCGGCGGTGCGCAGGTTGCGCGAGAGCACGTCCATGACCCAGCGCATGGCCTCGGGCGCGGTGGCGTCGGCCGGCATGCGCTCCAGCACCGCGCGCGCCATGGCGGGCGAAAAACCGGAGCGGATGAGCTTGAGCATCAGCCCGGACTGGATCGGGTTCTGCTTGGACGAGCCCAGCCAGGCCAGGGTGTTGAAGCGCTCTTCGATCATCTCCTTGAGCGCCGAGAGTTCGACGGCGACGCTGTTGTCGGCGCGTTCGCCCAGGCGCGGCGCGGGCTGCGAGTCTTCCCATGAGGCGTTGACCACCGGGCGGGTGCGGATCGGGGCCGGCATGGGGGTGGGCACCGGGGGCGCGTTGAAGCGCTGCACCGGGATCTGGATCGGTTCGGCGCGCGGCGCGGCGCGGCGCGGTTCGGCGGGCGCGGGTGCCGGCGCGGTGTCGGCCTGGGCCGTCTCGCCGGCCTGCTCGGCGCGGCGCTTGCGCAGCATGCGTTCGCGCACGTAGTCCTGGAAGGACAGGGTGCTCATGGCCAGCTGCTCGGTGTCTTCCTTCACCGGGTTGCGCACTTCGAGGGCCGCACGCTCCTGCAACGGCTTGCGGGACGGTGTGGGCGTGTGCGCCACGTCCAGCCGGCGCTCTGCCTGAAAGCCCTCGTGGGCCTGATCGATAGAGCCCAGCGCGTCCTCGGCTGTCGCGACCACTTCGACTCCGTTGGCTGTGGGCCGGTTGGACAGGATCAGCGTGCCTTCCCCGAAAGCCATGCGTGCTTTCGCCAGGGCCTCGCGGGATGTGGCAGCGTGGAAGCGTTTGATGTTCATGCCGATGCTCCTTTGAGGATGGGGCCAATGCGGATGGTGTGGGTTTCAGGAATCTCGCTGTGAGCGAGAACCTGTAGCCGGGGCGCCACGCGGCGCACCAGGCGGGAGATGGCACCGCGGATCTGGTCGGGCACCAGCAGGCAGGCC
>Ga0156155_1236_pt1 | contig 12130 bp, 10 predicted proteins | sample RifCSPlowO2_12_FD_107808 | JGI IMG/M metagenome (GOLD analysis project Ga0156155, IMG submission 107808) | Burkholderiales bacterium RIFCSPLOWO2_12_67_14 | reverse complement strand
CGCGGCCACCACGTCGCGCTCGGGTTTGCTGGCCAGCAGCCTGCGGGTGTAGGCGTGCTGCGGCGCGCCGAACACCTCGGCCACGCCCCCCTGCTCCACCAGATGGCCGCGCTCCATCACCGCCACGCGATCGGCGAACCGGCGCACCAGATTCAGGTCGTGGGTGATCAGCAACACCGCCATACCGTGCTGGCGCTGCAGATCGGCCAGCAGGTCGAGGATCTGGCCGCGCAGACTCACGTCGAGTGCGGTGGTGGGCTCGTCGGCCAGCAGCAGCTTCGGCGCACTGGCCAGCGCCATGGCGATCATGGCGCGCTGGCGCTGGCCGCCACTGAGCTGGTGCGGAAAGGCGTTGGCACGCCGCGCCGGCTCGGGAATGCCGGTGGAGGCCAGCAACTCGACCGTGGCCGCCAGCGCCTGCCGGGGCGTGAGGCCCTTCTTGAGCTGCAGCACTTCGCCGATCTGGTCGCCCACGGTGTAGAGCGGGTTGAGCGCGGTCATGGGTTCCTGGAAGATGATGGCCACCTCGTCGCCACGCACGCCGCGCAACTGGTGTTCGCTCATCCGCAGCAGATCGCGCCCTTGCAGCAATGCAGAGCCACTGACCTCGGCGTTGTGCACCAAGCGCAGCAGCGAAAGTGCCGAAACCGTCTTGCCCGAGCCCGACTCACCCACCAGGGCCAACTTTTCGCCGGCCCGGATGGAGAAATCGATGCCGTGCACGACTTCCTGGCCGCCGAACGCCACACGCAAACCTTTGACGTCGAGCAGCGCAGGGCCGAGCCCCGCCGCCGGGCCGCCCCAAGGCGGGGCAGCCCCCTCGGGCGTCGACGAACCATGCGGGAGTGTGGCGGCCGTCATTTGTCGGCCTTGCGTGGATCGAGCGCATCGCGCAACGCGTCGCCCATGAAGGTCAACAGCAGCAGCGTGATCACCAGCACGGCGAAGGTGGACATGGATATCCACCAGGCGTCGATGTTGTTCTTGCCCTGGCTGAGCAGCTCTCCCAGCGACGGCGTGCCCGGCGGCACGCCCAGGCCCAGGAAATCCAGCGACGTGAGCGCCAGGATGGCGGCGCTCATGCGGAACGGCAAGAAGGTCACGACCGGCGTGAGGCTGTTGGGCAAGACATGGCGCCAGATGATCTGCCAATTCGACAGGCCCAGGGCACGGGCGGCCCGCACGTAGTCGAGCTGGCGATTGCGCAGGAATTCCGCGCGCACATAGTCCGACAGGCCCATCCAGCCAAACAGGCTCAGCAGGATCAGCAACAGGCTGAGGCTGGGCGCGAACACGGCGGAGAAGATGATGAGCAGGTAAAGCTCGGGCATGGAGCCCCAGATTTCGATGAAACGCTGGAACGCCAGGTCGGTCTTGCCGCCAAAGAAGCCCTGGATGGCACCCGTGACCACCCCCAGCGCGACGCCGATGGCCGTGAGCGCCAGCCCAAACAACACACTGACGCGAAAACCGTAGATCAATTGGGCCAGCAGGTCGCGCCCGCGGTCGTCGGTGCCAAACAGGTTGTCGCGGGTGGGCGATGAGGGGTTGGGCTCTTTCGCGAAGTAGTTGAGTGTCTTCGGGCCATAGGGGTTGGGCGCGTAGAGCGCCCAGTTGTCGCCCCGGCTCAGTTGTTCGCGGATGAAGGGGTCCAGGTAATCGGTGGTGGTTTCGAAGTCGCCCCCGAACACGGTTTCCGGGTAGTCGCGCACCATGGGGAAGTAGGTCTGCCCCTCGTAGCGCACCAGCAGCGGCCGGTCGTTGGACAACAGCTCGGCGAACAGGCTGGCCACCACCAGCACGCAAAAGATCACCAGACTCCAGTAACCCAGGCGGTTGCGCTTGAAGCGCTGCCAGGCGCGGCGGGAGGGGGAAGCGGCGGCCATTTCGCTCAATCAAACTTGACGCGCGGGTCCACCCACACGTAGCAGAGATCGGAAACCAGCTTGGTCACCAGCCCGATCAGCGTGAAGAAGAACAGCGTCCCCAGCACCACGGGGTAGTCGCGCCGGATCACGCTCTCGTAGCTCAGCAGGCCCAGCCCGTCCAGCGAAAACAAGGTCTCGATCAGCAGCGAACCGGCAAAAAAAGCACCGATGAAGGCCGACGGAAAACCGGTGACGATGGGAATGAGCGCGTTGCGAAAGATGTGCTTCCACAGCACCTGCCGCTCGCTCAGGCCCTTGGCACGTGCCGTCACCACATACTGCTTGCGGATTTCCTCCAGGAAGGCGTTCTTGGTCAACATGGCCGTGACCGCGAAACTGCCCAGCACCATGGCCGTCACCGGCAGGGTGATGTGCCAGAGGTAGTCCACGATGCGTGCGCCCCAGCTGAGTTCCTCCCAGTTGGACGAGGTGAGGCCGCGCAGCGGAAACCACTGCAATTGCCCGCCGAAGATCACCAGCAGCGCCACGCCCAGCACAAAACCGGGGATCGCGTAGCCCACCAGCACCAGCAGCGTGGTGACCAGATCGAAGCGCGAACCGGCCCGCACCGCCTTCGCCACCCCCAGCGGCACGGCCACCAGGTAGCTGATGAAGAAGGTCCACAGGCCCAGGCTGATCGACACCGGCAGCTTTTCGATGATGAGTTCCGACACCGCCTTGTTCTGGAAGAAACTGGTGCCCAGGTCAAACCGCGCGAACTGCCCCAGCATCTGGACAAAGCGCTCGTGGGCCGGCTTGTCAAAGCCGTACAGCGCCTTGATCTGCTCCAGCCGCTGCGGGTCGACGCCCTGGGCACCGCGGTACACGGAGCCCCCTTCGGCGCCGCCGCCCCGCCCCGTGCGCGCCTCGGCCAGGTACTGGTCCACCGGCCCGCCGGGCACGAACTGGATCACCACGAAGGTGAGCAGCAGGACCCCGAACAGCGTCGGGATCATGAGCAGGAGGCGTTTGAGGATGTAGACCCACATGGTCAGTTTGTAACCGATGACGGGCCTGCGCCCGCAGGTTTCCTGAGCGCGTCACGCCCGCCGGGAACGCCGCGGAACCGCCCTTCGACAAGCTCTGGCCGGGTCGCTGGCGTTGCCCCCTCGAGGGGGTGACGTGCAAACCGCAGCGCGGGGGTGATCACCGCTTGCTCCACCAGGTATCGATCGCCCAGGTTTCCCCGGCGGCGTAGGGCGGCATGTCTTTCGGTCGCTCCAGCCGCCAGGCGTTGTAGACCATCCGATGGGTGGTCGCGGACCACTGTGGGATCAGGTAGTGGCTGTGGCTGATGACGCGGTCCAGCGCCCGGCAGGCGGCCAGGAACTCCGGCTTCGTGCGGGCGTTGGTCATGCGCGTGATGAGGGTGTCCACCGCTGGGCTGTTCACACCGGCGAAGTTGCCGGAATCTTCGGTTTTTGCGGCCCGGCTACCGAACAGGTCGGCGTATTCGGCGCCGGGGTTGGGCGTGCCGCCGAAGGCGATGGAGATGATGTCGAAGTCGAAACCGCGCAGCCGCTGCTGGTACAGCGCGAAATCCACGGGCCGGAACTTCAGTTGAATGCCCAGCTTTTCGAGGTTGCGCGCCCAGGGCATGACCACCCGGACCCCGGTTTCGGCGCTGTCCAGGTACTCCAGCACCATGGCCTGACCCTGCGCGTTGCGCAGCTGCCCCCCCTGCACGGTCCAGCCCGCCTCGCGCAACAGCGCCTGGGCGCGGCGCAGGTTGGCCCGCAGCGAATTCCCGCCATCGGTGCGCGGCGGGGTGTACATGGGCCCGAAGGCCGCTGCGGGCAATTGGGCGCGCCAACGCTGCATGAGCGCCAGTTCATCCGGCCCGGGCTCCCCGGTGGGCGAACAATCGGTGTTGCCAAACAGGCCCTGCACCCGCTGGTAGGAGCCGTAGAACATCTGGCGATTCATCCACTCGTAGTCCATCGCCAGCCCCAGCGCCTCGCGCACGCGGATGTCGGCGAGCAGCGGACGGCGGGTGTTGAGCACATAGCTCTGGAAACCCATGGGCAGGCGGTGGCTGAACTCGGCCTTGACCAGTTCGCCGGTATTGAAGCGTTTGCCGCTGACCCGACGCGCCCAGTCGCCGGCCGAGAAGAAACGCATCAGGTCGAATTCACCCGCCTTCAGCGCTTCCAGCCGCGCGGTGTTGTCCTTGTAGATCTTGACCGTGATGCGGTCGAAGTTGGCGGTGCCCCGACGCACCGGCAGGTCGCGCGCCCAGTAGGCCGGGTCGCGCACGTAGGTGATGTCCTTGCCGAACCGCACCGGGCCGATCCGGTAGGGGCCACTGCCGATGGGCAGGTCCATCACCACCTGGTCGAAGGTCTTGCGTTGACCGGTTTTGGGATCCTTGGCGTTGCCCCAGGCGCGGCTGAACACCGGCAGCCCCCCCACGGTGAGCGGCAGTTCGCGGTTGGGCTTCTTGAAGCGGTAGCGCACGGTGCGCTCGTCCAGCACATCCATCCCGGCCACGTCCTCAAGGATGGTCTTGTAGGCGGGCGAGGTGTATGGGCCCATCAGGGTGTCAAAGCTGTGTTTCACATCGGCGGCCAGCACCGGGTCACCGTTGTGGAAACGGGCCTCACGCCGCAGGCGGAAGGTGACCGACAGGCCGTCGCTGGCCGCGCTCACGTCTTCGGCCAGCAGGCCGTAGCCGGCCCCGGTTTCGTCCAGCGAGCCGGTCAGGAGCGTGTCGAACATCAGGTCCGACAGATAGGCCGGCGCATTGCCGCGCAAGGTGAACGGGTTGTACTTGTCGAAAGTCGATACCCGCAGATTGCTCACCAGCCGCAGCTCGCCGCCCTTGGGCGCGGCCGGATTCACATAGGCGAGATGCGCGAACCCGTCCGGGTACTTCAAATCACCCCACAAGGCATAACCGTGTGCCGCCCAGACGCCCGGACTGAACCACAACGCCACGGCGGCCGCGCACAGGCTGAACAAGCGTGAACAGAGGCGGGGGCGAAAAAAGCGCATGCGACAATTCTGCTGGAAATTTCTCTGGAGTCTGAGCAATGGGTTTTCTCGCTGGCAAGAAACTGCTGATCACGGGTGTGCTGTCCAACCGCTCCATCGCTTACGGCGTTGCCAAAGCCTGCCACGCGCAAGGCGCCGAGCTCGCGTTCAGCTACGTGGGCGAGCGTTTCAAGGACCGCATCACCGAGTTCGCGGCCGAATTCGACTCCCAGCTGATTTTCGATTGTGATGTGAGCGACGACGCACAGATCGACCGGATGTTCGCCGATCTGGCCCAGGCCTGGCCCAAGTTTGACGGCTTCGTGCACAGCATTGGTTTCGCTCCACGCGAAGCCATTGCAGGTGATTTTCTTGACGGCCTGTCGCGCGAGAATTTCCGCGTCGCCCTCGACATCAGTGCCTACAGCTTCCCGGCCATGGCCAAGGCGGCCCTGCCTTACCTCAACGACCGCGCCGCCCTGCTCACGCTGAGCTACCTGGGCGCCCTGCGCATCATTCCCCACTACAACACCATGGGCCTGGCCAAGGCCAGCCTGGAAGCCTCGGTGCGTTACCTGGCCGAATCGCTGGGGCCACGGGGCATGCGCGTCAACGGCATCAGCGCCGGCCCGATCAAGACCCTGGCCGCCAGTGGCATCAAGGACTTCGGCAAGCTGCTGGGCATGGTCGCGGCCGCCTCGCCCCTGCGCCGCAACATCACCATCGACGACGTGGGCAACGTGGCCGCCTTCCTGCTGTCCGATCTGGCCTCGGGCGTCACGGCCGAAATCACCTACGTGGACGGCGGCTTCAGCCAGACCGCGGGCGCCAGCCGCGACAGCGAACCGGTGGCCTGAGCACCGCTCGCCCCCTGCAACACGTCGCGTCAAAACGGAACACGCCCCCCCGATGCTTCGCCGCCGGCCGTTTCTAGCGCTGCTGGGCGCCGCCTTGGCAGCGCCGCGCTGGGCCGCAGCCAAAGACCAACCCGCGCTCATGCTGGCCGGGGTGTACCGGCCCGGCGTGCGGCTGGACGCCTATTGGGTCAGTGAAAAATACGATGGGTTGCGGGGCTACTGGGATGGCCAGCGGCTGCTGACCCGAGGTGGCGAAGTGGTGCAGGCACCCGCCTGGTTCACCGCGGGCTGGCCAGACCAACCCATGGACGGCGAGCTCTGGGCCGGTCGGGGCCGGTTCGAGCAGACGATGTCCACCGTGCGGCAGCAGACACCCGACGACGAGGCATGGCGCGCGATCCGTTTCATGGTGTTTGACTTGCCCGCGCACCCGGGCACCTTCTCGGAACGGCTGCAGGCCTATCGGCAACACGTCGCCCAACTGGGCCAAGCCTGGGTGCAGGCCGTGCCGCAGGAGCGGGTGGGCAGCCACGCGGCCCTGATGGCCCGGCTGGACCGCGTGGTGCGCGACGGAGGCGAGGGCTTGATGCTGCACCGCGGCGATTCGCTCTACCGTGGCGTTCGCAGCGACGACCTGCTCAAGCTCAAGACCCATGAAGACGCCGAGGCCCAAGTCGTGGCCCACCTGCCCGGCCGAGGCAAATACGCGGGGCTCATGGGGGCCTTGCTGGTGCAGACCCCCGACGGTCGGCGCTTCCGCCTGGGCTCCGGGTTCAGCGATGCCCAGCGCCGCCACCCGCCGGCGGTGGGCGCCTGGGTCACGTACCGTTTTCGGGGTCTGCACGAGAGCGGGTTGCCCCGCTTTGCCAGTTTTGCGCGTGTGCGCGAAGGCCTGGATCTGAACGCGCCGGACGGTGCGGCGGCTCAGCGGCCCTGAGCCAGGGCCTTGGGTGCTCAGGAATCGGCCTGACGCAGCAGACCGTAGATCTGGTCCTTGAGCATCAGCTTTTCCTTTTTCAGCGCTTCAATCTGGATCTGCGTGGCAGGCTCGATGTGCGCTTCCATATTTCGGATGGTCTGGTCCAGTGCATTGTGTTTGTCGAACAGGCGTGTGAAGTGAACATCGTGGCTCTTGAGCCTTGAGATCAGTTCTCGGTATTCTGGAAACATGGGTGCTCCTTGCTGAACCGGGTTGGAAAAGCACAGGTTACCCCGCCTTCACGCAATCGGCAAAGTAGTGCTTGCGCCCATCGTCACCCACCACCTCCACCAGGCCGTGGATGTCGGTCTCGAAGCCCGGGCACTGGGTGTTGAACTCGCGCGCGAACTTCAGGTAGTCCACGATCTTCTTGTTGAAGACCTCGCCCGGGATCAGCAGCGGGATGCCGGGCGGGTACGGCGTGACCAGGCTGGTGGTGATGCGGCCTTCGAGCTCGTCGATCGGCACCCGCTCGGTGGTGCGGTGCGCGATGTGCGCGAAGGCGTCGCTGGGCTTCATGGCGGGCGTGAGGTCGCTCAGGTACATCTCGGTGGTCAGGCGCGCGATGTCGTAGCGCGCGTACAGCGCGTGCACGTGCTGGCACAGGTCGCGCAGCCCCATCTGTTCGTAGCGCGGATGTTTCTGGCAGAACTCGGGCAGGATGCGCCACATGGGCTGGTTCTTGGCGTAGTCGTCCTTGAACTGCTGCAGCGCGGTCAGCAAGGTGTTCCAGCGGCCCTTGGTGATGCCGATGGTGAACATGATGAAGAAGCTGTAGAGCCCGGTCTTTTCCACCACCACGCCGTGCTCGGCCAGGAACTTGGTGACGATGGAAGCGGGAATGCCGGTGGTCTCGAAGCGGCCGTCCAGGTTCAGGCCTGGCGTGACGATGGTGGCCTTGATCGGGTCGAGCATGTTGAAGCCCGGCGCCATGTCGCCAAAGCCGTGCCAGTCCTTGGCCGTGGCCTGCGAGCCCGACGGGTCGGGGTTAAGCACCCAGTCGGTCGCTTCGCCCATGCCCTCGTCGGCCAGATCGTCCGGACCCCAGACCTGGAACCACCAGTCGTCCTGGCCAAACTCAGCGTCGATCTTGCGCATGGCGCGGCGGAAGTCCAGCGCTTCGAAAATGCTCTCTTCGACCAGCGCCTTGCCCCCGGGCGGCTCCATCATGGCCGCGGCCACGTCGCAGCTGGCGATGATCGCGTACTGCGGGCTGGTGCTGGTGTGCATCAGGTAGGCCTCGTTGAAGAGGTGGCGGTCGAGCTTGACGTGCTGCGAGTCCTGCACCAGCACGTGGCTGGCCTGGCTGATGCCGGCCAGCAGCTTGTGGATGGACTGCGTGGCGTACACCACCGACTCCATCGGGCGCGCCCGCTTCTTGCCCATGGCGTGGAAATTGCCGTAGAACGGGTGGAACGCCGCGTGTGGCAGCCAGGCCTCGTCAAAGTGCAGGTTGGCCACGTAGCCGTCGAGCATCTGCTTGATGGCCTCGGTGTTGTAGAGCACGCCGTCGTAGGTGGACTGGGTGAGCGTGAGCACGCGCGGCTTCACGGTATCGGCATCGACACCCGCGAGCAGCGGGTTGGCGCGGATCTTGGCCTTGATCGCATCGATCTCGAATTCGCTCTGCGGGATCGGGCCGATGATGCCGTAGTGGTTGCGCGTGGGTTTCAGAAAGACGGGGATCGCGCCCGTCATGATGATGCTGTGCAGGATGGATTTGTGGCAGTTGCGGTCCACCACCACCACATCGCCCGGCGCCACCGTGTGGTGCCAGACCATCTTGTTGCTGGTGCTGGTGCCGTTGGTCACGAAAAAGCAGTGGTCGGCGTTGAAGATGCGCGCTGCGTTGCGCTCGCTCGCACCGATCGCGCCGTTGTGGTCCAGCAGCTGGCCCAGCTCTTCCACCGCGTTGCAGACGTCGGCGCGCAGCATGTTTTCGCCGAAGAACTGGTGGAACATCTGGCCCACCGGGCTCTTCAGAAATGCCACGCCGCCCGAATGCCCCGGGCAGTGCCACGAATAGGAGCCGTCTTCGGCGTAGTCCAGCAGCGCCTTGAAGAACGGCGGCTGGATGCCTTCGAGGTAGCTCTTGGCCTCGCGGATGATGTGGCGCGCCACGAACTCGGGCGTGTCCTCGAACATGTGGATGAAGCCGTGCAGCTCGCGCAGGATGTCGTTGGGCAGGTGGCGACTGGTCTTGGTTTCGCCGTAGATGTAGATCGGCACGTCGGCGTTCTTGCGGCGAACCTCTTCGATGAAGTTGCGCAGGTTCAGCACCACCGGATCGAGATCGTCCCCGTGGCTGAACTCTTCGTCGTCGATGGAGAGGATGAACGCGCTGGCCCGGCTCTGCTGCTGGGCGAACTGGCTCATGTCGCCGTAGCTGGTGACCCCGACCACTTCGAAGCCCTCGGTTTCGATCGCCTGCGCCAGCGCGCGAATGCCCAGGCCCGAGGTGTTCTCGGAGCGGAAGTCCTCGTCGATGATGACGATGGGAAAACGGAATTTCATGGCAATCTCCAGCCGCAGGACGACTCTCGGGTTCAAAAGAAACTAGGCAGGCGCGAAGTGTACGGAAAACAGGGGCGGCGCCCTGGGACGCCCGGCCTTTTGGCGCAGAATGTGGCGCTGGTTACACAAACGTTTCGCCGTGGCCCGGGCTTGCGGCGATGTCATGTCTTTTTGATCGGATGGTGGTATTCATGTCGGATTCGACCCTTTGGTGGCTGCTGGCCGGTTCCACGGTGGCGCTGGAGCTGTTCACGGGCACTTTCTATCTGCTGATGCTGGCCGTGGGCATGGTCGCCGCCGCCCTGGTGGCCCACACCGGCGCCGGAACCGCGACCCAGCTGATCACCGCCGCGGTGGTCGGGTCGGCCGCCGTGGTGGGCTGGTATCTGATCAAGCGGCGCAGCCCGGCCGACCCATCGGTGCGCGCCATGCGCAGCGTGAACCTGGATGTGGGCGAGGTGCTGCAGATCGAAGAATGGCAGGCCGACGGTACCGCCCTGGTGAAGTACCGGGGCGCGCAATGGACCGTGATCCAGCGCCCGGGCAACGCGGCGGTGCCGGGCGCCTACCGGGTGGCCGAGCTGGTGGGCAACCGCCTGCTGGTGGAAAAGGTCTGAGAGGCCGAGGCGGCCGCTGGCGGCGCAGCCCATTCTTCAAACCTGCGCACAACTGCGCTACCCTCCCCTCCTCCTCAACCCTTCACAAAGCGACAAGTCATGGAAATTGCCGTCATCCTGTTCGTCATCGCCGCGATCTTCATCACCCGCTCGATCAAGGTCGTGCCCCAGCAGAACGCCTGGGTGGTTGAACGCCTGGGCAAGTACCACTCTTCCCTGGCGCCCGGCCTGAACTTCCTCGTGCCCTTCGTCGACAAAGTGGCCTACAAGCACAGCCTGAAGGAAATCCCGCTGGACGTGCCCAGCCAGGTCTGCATCACGCGCGACAACACCCAGCTGCAGGTGGACGGCATCCTGTACTTCCAGGTCACCGACCCGATGCGCGCGAGCTACGGCTCGTCCAACTACATCATCGCCGTCACCCAGTTGGCGCAGACGTCGCTGCGCTCGGTCATCGGCAAGCTCGAACTCGACAAGACCTTCGAAGAGCGCGACATCATCAACGCCCAGGTGGTGCACGCCATCGACGAAGCCGCGCTCAACTGGGGCGTGAAGGTGCTGCGCTATGAAATCAAGGACCTCACACCGCCCAAGGAAATCCTGCTGGCCATGCAGGCGCAGATCACCGCCGAGCGTGAGAAGCGGGCCCTGATCGCCGCCTCCGAAGGCCGCCGCCAGGAGCAGATCAACATCGCCACCGGCGAGCGCGAGGCCTTCATCGCCCGCTCCGAGGGTGAAAAGCAGGCCGCCATCAACAACGCTCAGGGCGAGGCCGCGGCCATCACCGCGGTGGCCGACGCCACCGCACAGGCCATCGAACGCATCGCCACCGCCATCCGCCAACCCGGCGGTGAGCAGGCGGTGCAGCTCAAAGTGGCCGAGCGCGCCGTCGATGCCTATGGCAAGGTCGCCGCGGACGCCACCACCACCCTCATCATTCCCGGCAACATGACCGAGGTCGCGGGCCTGATCGGCTCGGCGATGAAGATGATCGGCACCGGCAAAGCGGCCTGATACCGAAAACAGGCCTCGCCGCCTGCTACAATGCGAGGCTTCGCGGAGAGGTGGATGAGCGGTTTAAGTCGCACGCCTGGAAAGCGTGTGTGGGCTAATCCCCACCGCGGGTTCGAATCCCGCCCTCTCCGCCAGTGACATTGCAAACAAGCGCCTTTCGGGGCGCTTTTTTGTGCGCCCGAGATTCGTTCGATCAGTGCTGGAGAACGCTCGATGGATCATCCCGCCGCCACGGAGCGCCCACCGCCGGGCGATGTCCCGAATCCGGCCCGAGCCACCATCTGGGCGCGGGCGACGCCCCAGGCCTGGCTCAGGCTGGCGTTCGCGCTGCTGATCGGGCTGGGTCTGTTTCTGCGCATCTGGCAATACGCGTTCAACCGCTCGCTCTGGCTGGACGAGGCCTATCTGGCCACGAGCATCGTTGACCGCACGATGGCGGACCTGCTGACCCACCCGCTGGCCAACGACCAGGTCGCGCCGCTGGGCTTCCTGTGGCTCGTCAAGATCAGCGTCCTGCTCTGGAACGACAGCGACCTGGCGCTGCGCCTCGTGCCGCTGTTGTCCGGATGCCTGAGCGTGCTGGTGGCCAGGCGTATCGGCCTGCTGACGCTCAGCCACCCTGTGGCCCGCCTGCTGTTCGTCGGCCTGATCGCGTGTTCTCCGGTGCTCGTGTATTACAGCTCGGAGCTCAAGCAGTATTCGGGCGATGTGCTGGTGGCGATGCTCATCCTCTGGGCGGGTGCCGCATTCCGGGCCGAACGCTGGCGCTCGGGCGCTGCCGTGCTGGCCATCACGGGAGGCCTGGGGGTCTGGTTTTCGCACCCCGCCGTGTTCGTCCTGGCGGCGGTGGGTGCCACGCTCTGGCTGGAAATGGCGATACACAGGCAGCACCGTGCCTGGGCGGCGATCTCGGTCGTCGGCCTGATCTGGCTGGCGAGTTTCGGGCTCAACTACGGGGTCTCGCTGCGCGCGCTGTCGAGCAAAAGCAGCTTGCTGGACTTCTGGAGCTTCGCCTACGCCCCCGTGCCGCGTGGCCTTGAAGATCTCTTCTGGTACTGGGAAAACGCCCTGGCCCTGGTGCATCTGGCGCTGCGCCATGTGGGCGTGGCGGGGCACCTCGGCCTGCCCGACTGGTTCGAGCCCCTTAACGTCGCCTTGCTGTGCCTGACCCTGGCCGGTGTGCTCGCGCTGCTGCGCTCACCCGGACGCCTGGCCGGTTTCCTTGTGCTGTCGGTGCTGTCGGTGCTG
>Ga0156155_1228_pt1 | contig 12320 bp, 13 predicted proteins | sample RifCSPlowO2_12_FD_107808 | JGI IMG/M metagenome (GOLD analysis project Ga0156155, IMG submission 107808) | Burkholderiales bacterium RIFCSPLOWO2_12_67_14 | reverse complement strand
GGCCGTGTGACCCAGCGCGAGGCCGATCGCGCCACCGAGATCGTGCGCAACACTTCCAGTGTGCAGCGCGTGGTGCGGGTGCTGGAGATCATCAGCGACGAAGAGCTGTCGCGCCTGCAGCAGCAGTCCGCTCCAGCGAAATAAACAAGGTCGCGTCGCCAGCACGGGGCCTCCGGCGCGCGTGTCTTGATCCCAGGATGCCGTGGAACCGCCCTTCGACAAGCTCAGGACGGGCCACTGTCATCGCCCTCTTGAGGGGGGGCGCCGCAGGCGCCGCGGGGGTGGGCCTACCTCAGGCGCTTGATCAGGCTGGAGGTGTCGAGCCGGTTGCCCTGCATGGCCTGCACGTCGGCGTAGAACTGGTCCACCAGCGCGGTCACCGGCAGCCGCGCGCCATTGCGCTTGGCCTCGTCCAGCACCAGACCCAGGTCCTTGCGCATCCAGTCCACCGCGAAACCGAAGTCGAACTGGTCGGCCACCATGGTCTTGCCGCGGTTGTCGAGTTGCCAGCTCTGGGCGGCGCCCTTGCCGATCACGTCGAGCACCTGGGGCATGTCCAGTCCGGCCTTCTGGCCGAAGGCGATGGCTTCGGCCAGGGCCTGCACCAGGCCGGCGATGCAGATCTGGTTGACCATCTTGGTGAGCTGACCGGCGCCGCTGGCACCCATGAGGGTGAAGGCGCGCGAGAACGCCATGGCCACCGGTTTGACGGCGTCGAACGCTGCCGCGTCGCCACCACACATGATGGTGAGGGCACCATTCTGCGCACCGGCCTGGCCACCCGAGACGGGGGCGTCGACAAAGGCCAGCCCCAGGGCTTTCGCGGCCGTGTACAGCTCGCGCGCGACGTCGGCCGATGCGGTGGTGTGGTCCACGAACACCGCGCCCGGCGCCATGCCGGCGAAAGCGCCGTCGGCCCCCAGGGTGATGGAACGCAGGTCGTCGTCGTTGCCCACGCAGGAGAACACGACGTCGGCCCCCGCGACCGCTTCGCGCGGCGTGGCCCTGGATTGACCACCGAACTCCGCCACCCAGGCCTGCGCCTTGGCCGGCGACCGGTTGTAGACCGTCACCGAATGGCCGGCTTGGGACAGATGCCCAGCCATCGGGAAACCCATGACGCCCAAGCCGATGAAAGCGACGCGTTGGGCGGGTGCGGGTGAATAAGTCTTGGGATGGATCGAGGACATGTGGGCTTTCGGTGACTGGGGGCTGAGCTCGGTGGATTTCACGCAGGACATGCGCGAACGGAGCCCTCAAATTTTAGAGTCAGCCAAAGCGTAGTGAGCCAGGCCCTCACCAAATGACCAGTTCTCGCGGTTCGACTCCACCAGGTTGATGATCACGTCCGCCGCAGCCATGTGGGCGGATGAGGCGATACGGTTGGCGATGGCCGCGTACAAGGCGCGCTTTTGCTCGATGCTTCGGCCGGGCGCGCAGGTGATCTGGACAAAGACGACACGGTCGGAATGCGCCACGCCCAGAAACTCGGGCGTGCACACCAGTTCACCCGGCTGGCGTGGCGACAGGGTCTGGAATCTGTCGGCCAGTGGAACGTTGAAATGGTCCACCAGCGACTGGTGGACCGCGTCGGACAGGGCCTGCTTTTGAGCGGTTGTCGTGGCGGCAGGCATATCGATACGAACGAGCGGCATGGTGCTTTTCCTTCAAGGAGGGGTTGAGACGTTTTGCGGTGTGAGCGAATCCAGGCTCAGGGCGTGGTCATCGCGCCGTCGCGCTGGATCAGCTCGACGCAATAGCCGTCGGGGTCTTTGACAAAGGCGATCCATTCGCTGGGATCGTCGTGCAGGGGGCCGGGTGGTCGCAGGATGTGAACACCCGCCCGGTGCAGGGCTTCGCAGGCTCCGGCCAGATCGGATACCGCGATGGCGATGTGGCCGTAGGCCGTTCCTTGCTGGTAGGTTGAGGCGTCCCAGTTGTGCGTCAGTTCCAGCGCGGCGGCATGGTCTTCATCGGCGTATCCGAGGAAAACCAGGGTGAAGCGACCGTGGGGGTGGTCGCTTCTTCGCAGCACACGCATGCCCAACTGGCCGCAGTAGAAGGCGATCGCTCGCTCCAGACTGGCCACCCGCAGCATGGTGTGCAGCAGGCGGCTGTGCGCAAAGTGCACAGACGTCATGGCGGCGTCGGCCTCAGACCCCAGCAGCCTGGATGGCCGCACCGAGGGCCTCGTCGGTATAGGCGTGGCCGCCGATCCCCCAGGTGCCATCCACGGTGTAGACCACGTTCACGAAGGTCCGAGCGCGGGGATGGGGCCCTGCCTTGAGGCGATCGATGATGTCGGTGACGGCCATGACGAAGGCGGACTTGACGGACTGGTTGGGAAACGTGATGGCCGGAATCTTCACCTCCACGACCGCAAGGGACTGCGCTTTGGCATCAGCGAAGCTGAAACCCTCTGGGTAGATGTCGACGTGCCCGATCACCACCGGAGCGATGAAGGCATTGCCCCGCAGGCCATGCACATCCAGCAGGGCATCGGCGACCTGAGAGAACACCTGGCGCTCGCCGTCGGGGGTCAGCAGGCCTTGGCTGAGTTGAATGGAAATCGGCATGGGTAGGTTCTTTCAATAAAACGTGAACAGGAACGGATGTGTTGCAAGCAACGCGTTGCACTGTGCCGCGACCTGCCCGACGGCGAAACCGGATCCGGCGCACAATGCTTGTGCAAAATCTGCACAAGCATGAACAGCCTTACCCTTGACGACTTCCACCTCTTCAGTCGGATCGCGGCCACCCAATCCCTGTCCGAAGTGGCGCGAGAACGCAATGTGGCCGCCAGCCAGATATCCAGGGGACTGCGTCGAATCGAGATGGCCTGTGGCCTGCGGCTGGCGCACCGCACCACGCACGGCCTGTCGCTGACCGATGAGGGTGAGGTGTTCCTGGAGTCGGCCCAGCGGATCCTCGACGAACAACACCAACTGCGCGACCACATCGGCCAGCGCAGCCGGTCGGTCGGCGGCGCGGTCCACATCGGTGTTGGTCAGTTGCTCGCCGAGCACGTGTTGATACCGGAACTGGCCCGGTTGCGCGCCCTGCACCCGACGCTGGGCGTGCGCCTGCACATAGACGACAGGTTGTCCAGTTTGGTGGACGAAGGGATCGATATCGCGGTGCGTGCCGGCATCCCGCCTGCCGGTACCGTGGTCGCCCGATTGCTGGGCAGCCACGGACGCTCACTGTATGCGGCCCCGGCCTATCTGAGGCAGCACGGGACGCCACGCACACCGACCGATCTGGATCGCCACACCCTGATTGCCAACACGGCGACCCCGAGCCACAACCGCTGGGATTTCAGCGTCAACGGCGAAGTTCTGAGCCGCGAGTCCCAGGGAGACATTCGCGTCAACAGCAGCAGTGCCGTCGTGTCGTTGGCGCTGGCGGGTGCCGGCATCGCACGCATCAACGACCTGGTCGGTGACCGCCTTGCGGCACAGGGCCGGTTGAAGCCGGTGCTTGCACGGGATGTGGTGTCAGGTGAGTACCAGATTCACGCGGTGATCCTGGCCTCCCGCCATCGAGCGCCGCGCATCAGAGCCACGATGGAGTGGCTGCAATCCTGTTTTGTTTCGTTTGGGCGGAAACCCTTGGACTGAGACTCAGCCCGCCCTGCTTACACGATCGTCATGTGCTCGGTGCCGGCGGCCAGGTCCACCGATTTGCCGCGCTGGCTGTTGAGCTTGATCTGCAGGCGCAGGTCGTTGAGCGAATCGGCGTTGCGCAGCGCATCTTCAAACGTGATGAGGTTGGCCTCGAACGCGTTGAACAGCGCCTGGTCGAAGGTCTGCATGCCCATCTGGGTGCTCTTCTTCATGATCTCCTTGATCTCGGAGACGTCGCCCTTGAAGATCAGGTCGGAGATCAGTGGCGAGTTGAGCATGATCTCGACCGCGGCATGGCGCCCCTTGTTGTCCTGCCGGGGCACCAGGCGCTGGGAAATCAGGGCGCGCAGGTTGAGCGAGAGATCCATCAGCAGCTGGGATCGGCGCTCTTCGGGGAAGAAGTTGATGATGCGGTCCAGCGCCTGGTTGGCGCTGTTGGCGTGCAGGGTGGCCAGACACAGGTGACCGGTTTCGGAAAACTGGATCGCGTGTTCCATGGTTTCGCGGTCGCGGATCTCGCCCATCAGGATCACGTCGGGCGCCTGGCGCAGCGTGTTCTTGAGCGCCGCTTCCCAGCTGTCGGTGTCCAGTCCCACCTCGCGTTGCGTGATCACGCAGTTCTTGTGCGGGTGCACGAATTCGACCGGGTCCTCAATGGTGATGATGTGGCCATGGGTGTTTTCGTTGCGCCAGTCCACCATGGCCGCCAGCGAGGTGGACTTGCCCGAGCCGGTGGCACCCACCAGGATGCACAGGCCGCGCTTGGACAGCGCCACGTCCTTGAGCACCTGGGGCAGGCCGAGCTTGTCGATGGTGGGCAGCACGGCCGGAATGGTCCGCAGCACCATGCCGATCTTGCCCTGCTGGATGAACGCGCTGACCCGGAAGCGCCCGATGGCCGGGGGGGCGATGGCGAAGTTGCACTCCTTGGTGCGCTCGAATTCGGCGGCCTGCTTGTCGTTCATGATCGCGCGCGCCAGCGCCAGCGTGTGCGTGGCGTTCAGCGGCTGCGGTGACACCTTGACGACCTTGCCATCCACCTTGATCGCCGGCGGAAAGTCGGCCGTGATGAACAGGTCGCTGCCCCCGCGGCTGAGCATGAGCTTGAGCAGGTCGTTGATGAACTTGGATGCCTGATCGCGTTCCATGAGGTCTTCCTTGTCTGTTCAATAGCGCGGGATGGTTCAGAAGCGCGGCGGAACCGGCCTTGCCGGCCCACTCGCGTAGCCCCCTTGAGGGGGAGTGCGGACACACGTCGTGAGCAGGCGACGGGGGTGGGACATGCTCAGCCCGGGAAGTTCTCGGGAATCTTGGCCTTGCTGCGTGCCTCGGCCGCGCTGATCACGTTGCGCTTGACGAGGTCGGACAGGTTCTGGTCCAGCGTCTGCATGCCCACGCTGTTGCCGGTCTGGATGGCCGAATACATCTGGGCCACCTTGGCCTCGCGGATCAGGTTGCGGATGGCGCTGGTGCCCAGCATGATTTCGTGCGCGGCCACCCGGCCGGAACCGTCCTTGGTCTTGCACAGCGTCTGCGAGATCACGGCCACCAGCGATTCGGACAACATGGCGCGCACCATGTCTTTTTCTTCGGCCGGAAACACGTCGATGATCCGGTCGATGGTTTTGGCCGCGCTGGAGGTGTGCAGCGTGCCGAACACCAGGTGGCCGGTTTCGGCCGCCGTCATGGCCAGGCGGATGGTTTCCAGGTCGCGCATTTCACCCACCAGGATCGCGTCCGGGTCTTCGCGCAGGGCCGAGCGCAGCGCGTTGGCGAAGCTCAGGGTGTGCGGGCCGACTTCGCGCTGGTTGACCAGGCATTTCTTGGACTCGTGCACGAATTCGACCGGGTCTTCCACCGTGAGGATGTGGCCGTATTCGGTTTCGTTGAGGTGGTTGACCATGCCCGCCAGGGTGGTTGACTTGCCCGAGCCGGTGGGGCCGGTCACCAGCACCAGGCCGCGCGGACGCAGGGAGAGATCACCAAAAATCTTGGGCGCGTTGAGCTGCTCCAGCGTGAGGATCTTGCTCGGGATGGTCCGGAACACGGCGCCTGCGCCGCGGTTGTGGTTGAAGGCGTTGACGCGAAAACGCGACAGGCCTTCGATCTCGAACGAGAAGTCGCATTCCAGGAATTCTTCGTACTGCTTGCGCTGGCTGTCGTTCATGATGTCGTACACCATGCTGTGAACCATCTTGTGGTCCAGCGGCTCGACGTTGATGCGGCGCACGTCGCCATGCACCCGTATCATGGGTGGCAACCCGGCCGAGAGGTGAAGGTCGGAGGCTTTGTTCTTGACGCTGAAGGCGAGCAGTTGCGTGATATCCATCCAGGGGTCCCGTGCTGTGGTGGTATGACGATGGATTATGACGACGATTTCAGACAATCTCCAACAAGTGAACGAGCGCCTGGCGCGGGCCTGTACCCTTGCGGGACGCGATGCGCAAGCCGTCACTCTGCTGGCGGTCTCCAAGACCTTCGGCCCTGAGGCGGTGCAGCAGGCGCTGGCCGCGGGCCAGCGCGCTTTTGGCGAGAACTACATCCAGGAAGGGGTGGAGAAGATCCTGGCCCTGCGCGAAACCCGGCCGGGCGCCGCGATCGAATGGCACTGCATCGGCCCCATCCAGAGCAACAAGACGCGTCTGGTGGCGGTGCATTTTGACTGGGTGCAGTCGGTGGACCGGGTCAGGATTGCCCAGCGGCTGAGCGAGCAGCGCCCCACCGGCATGGCGCCGCTGCAGGTGTGTCTGCAGGTGAACGTGGACGGTGGCCCGACCAAGTCGGGCGTGGCGCCTGCCGACCTGACCGCGCTGGCCGAGGCGGTGGCGCCCTTGCCCCACCTGCGCCTGCGCGGGCTGATGTGCATTCCCGAGCCCGCGGCCGAGTTTGAAGCCCAGCGCTCGGTGTTTCTGCAGGCCCGAGCGTTGTTCGACGGGCTCAATGCCCGGGGCTTCGGGCTCGACACCCTGTCCATGGGCATGAGCGACGATCTGGAGGCGGCGGTGGCCGCCGGGTCCACCATGGTGCGCGTGGGGCGAGCGGTGTTCGGCAGCCGCGCCGCGTCGCCAGAGCCATCGACCCCAGCGACCACCTGATCCACGTCTTCCTGCGCGGCAAGCGCCGCCCGGGGGCTGATGCGGCGCCTGCACCGGCGCCAGGGAGGCTCAGCGCTTGGGCAGCGCCATCGGCTTGATGCTGCCGCAGTCCGCCGAGAGCCATTTGCCCTGGCCTTCCATGGTCATGGACGCGGGCTTGCCCTGGCGGGTGGTGTTCATGACCATCTTCATGGTGTAGGCGGTGTCACCGCTGAAGGTGTAGGTGCCTTCGCCGGACGACGGCGGATTCTTGCAGACGTAGCTCATCTTGAGCGCGCTGGCGCTGCGCGAGTGGATGGTGGTGGTGCAGTCACCCTCGGTCTGGCTGGGCAGTTCCTGGCGCGCCGCCATCTCCGGGGTGATGCAGATCTTCAGGGCCATGCCGCCCTTGGCGCCGGGCGCCATGCTCACGCCCTGCTGGCCCATCATGGCCTCCATCTGCTTGCGCTGCTCCGGCGGCATGGACGCCAGCTGCTTCTGCATCTGGGCCATGGCCTGTTCAAGCTCCGGGTTGCCCCCCATCTTGTGTTCGACGGCCCATAGGCCCGGTCGGGTGCTCTGGGCCAGCGAGGCGGTGGCGCACAGCGTCAGGGCGGTCAGCAGGGCGGCGGAGATGGGTTTGATCATGGGGGCTCCAGAAAATGGGGTGCATTGTCGCCCCGGCCGCTGTCTTTTCAAAGCGGCAGCCGGGTGCTGTTCTTCACTTCTTCCATCACCGCGTAGGTGCGCGTCTCGCGCACGCCGGGCAGTTGCCACAGCACGTTGCCGGCGAAGTCGCGGTAGGCGGCCATGTCGGCCATGCGGGTCTTGAGCAGGTAGTCGAAACCGCCGGCCACCATGTGGCATTCCATGATCTCGTTGCGCACCTGCACCGCGGCCTTGAACTCGTTGAAGACGTTGGGCGTGGTGCGGTCCAGCAGCACTTCCACGAACACCATCATCCCGCGGCCGAGCTTGAGCGGGTTCAACCGCGCCTCGTAGCCCAGGATGTAGCCGTCGCGCTGCAGGCGCTGGGTGCGCGCGAGCACGGCGGTGGGCGAGAGCGCCACGGCCTCGGCCAGCTTCAGGTTGGCGATGCGGCCATCGGACTGCAGCACATTCAGTATGCGCAGGTCGATGCGATCGAGTTCGTGGGTGGTTTCGCTCATGGATGGTGAATTATCCGGTGTAACGGTTAAAAACAGTCAGAAATTCACCGGATGGGCCGGCACCATCACGGAATTCACCAACCTTGTGACTCTCCGGAGACTTCCATGCCGCGCACCACCGACCGCCTGCCCTTCCCCTACCGGCCCGAAACGGCCATCGTCGCCCAGCGCCTGGCCGCGCTGCAGGGCGCGCTGGACTGGGCGGCCGCCGCCACCGTGGCCGCACCCTGGGTGCGCGCGGTGCGCGAGAACCCGCCGCCGTTCTGGGCCATGGAAAGCCTGCTCAAGGAATACCCGATCTCCAGCGCCGAGGGCCTGGCCCTGATGCGCCTGGCCGAGGCGCTGCTGCGCGTGCCCGACGCCGAAACCGCCATCGCGCTGACGGCGGACCAGCTGGGCCGGGCCGACTTTGACGGTGCCGCCGACTCGACGCTGGCACGCCTGTCGTCCACGGCGATTGCCATGTCCAAGCACTTCCTGCCGGGTGCCGGTCAGGAGTCCGGCCTGATGGCCAAGCTCGGCGCCAAGACCGTGGTGGCCGCCACGCTGCGCGCGGTGCAGTTGCTGGGCCGCCAGTTCGTGCTGGGCCAGACGATCGAGGAGGGCATGAAGGAGGCCGCTTCGGCGCGCAAGAAGCTGGACCAGCTGCGTTTCAGTTTCGACATGCTGGGCGAGGGCGCGCGCACCGATGCCGACGCGCTGCGTTACCTCGCGAGCTACCAGAACGCCATCGCCGCGATCGCGCGCACCGCCGACCCGGCGCGCTCACCCGCGCACAACGACGGCATCTCCATCAAGCTCAGCGCCCTGCACCCGCGCTATGAAGACGTGCAGCACGGGCGGGTGATGGAGGAACTGGTGCCGCGCGTGTGGACGCTGTGCCGCGCGGCCGCAGCGGCCAACCTCAACCTCACCATCGACGCCGAAGAGGTGGACCGGCTGGAGCTCTCGCTCGACGTGTTCGAAGCGCTGGCGCAGCTGGTGGCCGAACACTGCCCGCAATGGGCCGGCCTGGGCCTGGCGATGCAGGCCTACCAGACCCGCGCGGTCGAGCTGATCGAACACGTGGCCGCGCTGGCGCGTCAGTACAAGATCAAATTCATGTGCCGCCTCGTCAAGGGCGCCTACTGGGACGCCGAGATCAAGCGTGCGCAGGAACTGGGCTTGCCGACCTACCCGGTGTTCACCCACAAGCACCACACCGACGTGAGCTACCTCGCCTGCGCGAGGGCCTTGCTGGACGCGCCGGATGCGATCTTTCCGCAGTTCGCCACGCACAACGCGGGCACCATCGCGGCCATCCTGCAGATGTCGGCCCGCCACGGTGTGCCGTTTGAGCTGCAGCGCCTGCACGGCATGGGCGAGGGCATCTACCGCGAGGTGCTGAAGAACCCGCTGGTGGCCTGCCGCGTCTACGCCCCGGTGGGCGCGCACCGCGACCTGCTGGCCTACCTGGTGCGCCGCCTGCTGGAGAATGGCGCCAATTCGTCCTTCGTGCACCAACTGGCCGACGAGTCGGTGGGCATGGACGAGCTGCTGATCTCCCCGCTGCGCCTCGAACCCCAGCCCTCGCTGCCGCTGCCGGCCGAGCTGTACGGCGCGAAGCGCGCCAACAGCGCGGGCCTGGACTTGGCGGTGGCCTCGATGCGCGAGCCGCTGTTGGCCGCGCTGGCCAGCACGCCGGTGCCCGCCGTTGCCGAGGCGAGCTCCGCCGAGGTGGATGCCGCGTGCGCTCAAGCCGTGGCCGCCTTCGCCGGCTGGAACCACACGCCGGTGGCCGAGCGCGCCGCCACGCTGAGGCGCGCTGCCGACGCCTTGCAACAGCAACTGCCGCGCTTCTGCGCCCTGCTGGTGAAAGAGGCCCACAAGACCTGGGGCGACGCCGTATCGGAGGTGCGCGAGGCGGTGGACTTTCTGCGCTTCTACGCCAACGATGCCGAGCGCGTGATGGCGCCGCAAACCCTGCCCGGCCCCACCGGCGAGAGCAACACGCTGCGGCTGGAAGGCCGTGGCGCCTGGGTCTGCATCAGCCCGTGGAACTTCCCACTCGCCATCTTCATGGGCCAGGTCGCTGCGGCGCTGGCGACCGGCAACACGGTGCTGGCCAAACCCGCCGAGCAGACCCCGGCGGTCGCACTCGAAGCGGTGAAGCTGCTGCACGCCGCAGGCGTGCCGGCCAAGGCCCTGCAGCTGCTGCACGGCCCGGGCGAGACGGTGGGCGCGTCGCTGGTGGCGCAGCCGGGCATCGCCGGCGTCGTGTTCACCGGCTCCACCCAGGTGGCCAAGATCATCCAGCGCGCGCTGGCCGCGAAGGACGGCGCCATCGTGCCGCTGATCGCCGAGACCGGCGGCATCAACGCCATGCTGGTGGACAGCACGGCCCTGCCCGAGCAGGTGGCCGACGCGGTGGTGCAAAGTGCCTTCCGCAGCGCGGGTCAGCGTTGCTCGGCCCTTCGATTGCTGTGCCTGCACGAAGGCATTGCCGACCACGTGATCGAAATGATCCAGGGCGCGGCGAAGGAGCTGGTGGCCGGCAGCCCCGCCGAGCTGGCGACCGACCTCGGCCCGGTGATCGACGCCGAAGCCTTTGACGGCATCACCCGCCACCTGCAGCGCTTGCACGCGGAAGCGAAGCCCTTGCTGCCGGTCGCGACGCCGGCCACCACGCTGCCCAACCTGATCCCACCGCAGATGTTCGAGGTGGGTGCCATCGCCGATGTGAAGGCCGAGATCTTCGGCCCGGTGCTGCAGGTGGTGCGCTGGGGCGGTGACCCGATGGACGTGATCCGCCAGATCAACGCGCTGGGCTACGGCCTCACGCTGGGCATCCAGACCCGCATCGACAGCCGCGCCCAGGCGCTGGCCACCGCCGCGCGCGTGGGCAACGTCTACGTGAACCGCAACATGATCGGCGCCGTGGTGGGCGTGCAGCCCTTCGGTGGCGAAGGCCTCTCCGGCACCGGCCCGAAGGCGGGCGGGCCCAACTACCTGCTGCGCTTCTGCGCCGAGCAGACGCTGACCATCAACACCACGGCGGCGGGCGGCAACGTGGCGCTGTTCGCCGGGCCGGCGCACTGAAGGGGCTGGCACCGCTGTCGCCCGCACGACCGGCGCCGGGTGCGTGAAAACGGCCCGGCCGCCAGAATGGCCGCATGAACACCGTGCGCTCCCCCCTGCAGGCCCAGATCGTGCAATGGCTCGTCGCCTCGGGCGACGCGGTGCAGGCCCTGTGTTTCGTGGCCGGTGCCAACTCCATCTTCTACGGCGACAAGCTGCTGACCACCGGCAACCCCGACGTGGACCGCGACCGCGAACTGCTGGGGCGCCTGGGCCTGAAAACCCGCCACACGTTCGGCGGTTGACGCCGATGAGCGGCGTGTCGCCCAACGAAGCCTGGCGCCAGCGCAGCCTGGCCGCCGTGTGGCCCCCCTGCACCCAGATGAAGCTGCACGCGCCCGACGGCGCCGCGCTGCCGCTGATCCCGGTGGCGCGGGCCGAAGGCGTGTGGCTGCACGACCACGAAGGCCGGCGCTATCTGGACGCGATCAGCTCCTGGTGGGTCAACCTGTTCGGCCACAACCACCCCGCGATCCGCGCCGCGCTCATTGACCAGCTCAACACGCTGGACCACGTGATGCTGGCCGGCTTTACCCACGCGCCGGTGGTTGAACTCTCCGAGCGCCTGGCCGCGCTCACCGGCCTGGGCCACGCCTTCTACGGCAGCGACGGCGCCAGCGCCACCGAGATCGCGCTGAAGATGAGCGCGCACCACTGGCGCAACGCGGGCAAGGCAGAGAAGTGCCGTTTTGTCGGCGTGGCCGGGGGTTACCACGGCGAGACCGTCGGGGCGCTGGCCGTGACCGACATCGCGCTGTTCCGCGAAGCCTATGCGCCGCTGGTGCGCCTGGCCGCCACCGTGCCCAGCCCCGACGCCCGCGGCGCGGCACCGGGCGAGTCGCCCGCCGATGTGGCCGAGCACGCGGCCGCGGCGCTGGGTGACTGGCTGGCCGAACACCACGAAGAAACCGCGGCCGTCATCATCGAACCGCTGATCCAGTGTGCCGCCGGCATGGCCATGCACGACCCCGTGTACCTGCGGCGCGTGCGCGAGCTCTGCGATCGCTACCAGGTGCACCTGGTGCTGGACGAGATCGCGGTCGGCTTTGGCCGCACCGGCACCCTGTTTGCGCACGAGCAGGCGGGCATACGGCCCGACTTCCTGTGCCTCTCCAAAGGGCTCACCGGTGGCACGCTGCCGCTGTCGGTGGTGCTCACCACCGACGCGGTGTACGCCGCCTTCTACGACGACGAGGTGGCGCGCGGCTTCCTGCACTCGCACAGCTACACCGGCAACCCGCTGGCCTGTCGCGCGGCGCTGGCCACGCTGGACCTGTTTGACCAGACCGACGCCCTGCGCCAGAACGTGGTCACCAGCCAGCGGCTCGCCGCGC
>Ga0156155_1098_pt1 | contig 13431 bp, 12 predicted proteins | sample RifCSPlowO2_12_FD_107808 | JGI IMG/M metagenome (GOLD analysis project Ga0156155, IMG submission 107808) | Burkholderiales bacterium RIFCSPLOWO2_12_67_14 | reverse complement strand
GCACCGGCACCACCGGTTCCGGCGCGACCTGCGTGGCGAGCGCGGCGACGACCTCGCCCATCTCAGTGAAGCCTTGCGCGTATCCGCCCAGTTGTTCGGGCACCAGCAGCCCGGTCCAACCCTGCTCGGCCAGGGCGCCCCAGAAGCGGCGGTCGTAGCCCGGCATCTGCTGGCGCAGGGCGCGGGCGCGGTTGAGTGGTGATTCTTTGGTGACGAAACTGAGCGCGCTTTCGCGCAGCATGGTCAGTTGTTCAGCGCGTTCGCTGTTGTGGGTGGTGGTCATGACGGGGTGGGTGCTGGTCGTGAATGTCAATAGGATTTGGGCAGCCCTAGCACCTTCTCGGCGATGAAGCACAGGATGAGTTGCGGGCTGATCGGCGCGATGCGCGGAATCATCATCTCGCGCAGGTAGCGTTCGACGTGGTATTCCTTGGCGTAGCCATAGCCGCCCAGCGTGGCCATGGCGCGCTGGCAGGCGTTGAAACCAGCCTCGGCCGCCATGTACTTGGCGGCATTGGCATCGGCGCCGCAGGGCAGGCCGTTGTCGTATTTCCAGGCCGCGCGCATCGCCATCATTTCGGCGGCCTCAAGCTCCATCCATGATTGCGCCAGCGGATGCTGGATCGACTGGTTCTGCCCGATAGGCCTGTCAAAGACCACGCGCTCGCGGGCGTAGTTGACGGCCACCTGCAGCGCCGCCCGACCCAGGCCGACGGCCTCGCCCGCGATCAGCACCCGCTCCGGGTTCATGCCATGCAGGATGTACTCAAAGCCGCGGCCTTCTTCGCCGATGCGGTCTCCTACCGGCACGTGCAGGCCGTCGATGAAGAGTTCGTTCGAGTCGACCGCTTTGCGTCCCATCTTTTCGATTTCGCGCACCTCGACAAAACTGCGGTCGAGGTCGGTGTAGAACAGGCTCAGGCCGAAGGTCGGTTTCTTGCAGTCCTCGATCGGAGTGGTGCGCGCCAGAATGAGCATCTTCTCTGCCACCTGGGCGGTCGATATCCAGACCTTCTGGCCAGACAGCACATAGTGGTCGCCTGCCCGTTCGGCGCGGGTTTTCAGACGGGTGGTGTTCAGGCCGGTGTTGGGCTCGGTGACGGCGAAGCAGGCTTTCTCCTTGCCCTGGATCAGCGGAGGCAGCATGCGGCGTTTCTGCTCCTCGTTCCCAAACACCGCCACGGGCTGCAAGCCGAAAATGTTCATGTGCACCGCCGATGCGCCAGACAGCCCCGCACCCGACTGTGAGATGGTCTGCATCATCACGGTCGCTTCGCTGATGCCCAGTCCGCCGCCGCCATATTCCTGTGGCAGACAAACGCCGAGCCAGCCGCCGTCGGCTAGAGCGCGGTGCAGCTCATGCGGAAAGCCGCCCAGCCGGTCCCGTTCGAGCCAGTAGCTGTCGTCAAAGCGAGCGCAGATTTTGCCGATTGCTTCGCGTATCGCTTCATGTTCCTGGTTGTGGGCGAAATCCATGGTGGTGTTCCAGTGGACTCAAATCGCCAGACCGAGGCGTGTGCCTTGGTCAATGGCGCGCAAGGCGTCGAGTTCGGCGGCCAGCTCGGCGCCGCCGATGACATCGGGCGCCAGGCCGAGCGCGCGCAATTCGGCGACCAGCGCGTTCTCGCTGTCCTGGCCGGCGCAAATCACGATGGTGTCCACGTTCAGCGTCTGCGGTACACCGTTGACGCGCAGGTGCAGCCCGGCGTCATCGATGTGTTCATAGACGCATCCTGGTAGCGTGCGCAGGCCGCGCCGCGCCAGCTCGGCCTTGAGTGCCCAGCCGGTGGACATACCCAGGCTGCGTCCGGGTTTTTCAGGTTTTCTCTGCAACAGGGTGACTTCGCGTGGCGCGCTGATTGGCTGTGCCGGTTTGAGGCCACCCGCAACTGCGGGCGAGGTATCGACGCCCCATTCAGCGTAAAACTGCTCGAGCGCCTGAGGCGCGTTGGCAGCGTTGCCCGCATGCTCGTCATGCAGCAGGAAGGTGGCTACATCGAAACCGATGCCACCGGCGCCGATCACCGCGACCCGGCGGCCTGCCTGCACCCGACCCGACAGCAGATCGGCATAGCTCATCACTTTCGGGTGAGCCATGCCCAGGAGCTGCGGCAGGCGCGGGCGCACGCCAGTGGCAATCACGATGCGGTCGTAGTGACCGGCAGCGAGAGATAGGGCATCCGCCCGGCTGTTGAGCCTGAGCGTCACGCCATGCCGAGCCACGCCTTGCCTGAAATAGCGCAACAGTTCGTTGAACTCCTGCTTGCCCGGCACGGCCCGGGCCAGGTTCAATTGGCCGCCAATCTCGGGGCCGGCCTCGAACAGGGTGACCGCATGACCGCGCTCGGCCGCAGTCAGTGCGCAGGCCAGCCCGGCCGCGCCAGCGCCGATCACCGCCACCTTGCGCTGCATGGCCCGTGGCGGCATTAGCGAGAACTCCAGCTCGCGCCCGGCGCGTGGATTGACCAAGCAGGTGGCGGGGCGGTCGGCGAAGATGTAGTCAAGACAGGCTTGGTTGCAGGCGATGCACGTGTTGATCTCATCGGCGCGGCCCTGCGCCGCCTTGCGAACGAAGTCGGCATCGGCCAGGAAGGGGCGCGCCATCGACACCATATCGGCGTCACCACTGGCCAGGATTTCTTCCGCCAGATCGGGCGTGTTGATCCGGTTGGAGACGATGACGGGTATCGTTACCGCTTTCTTGATGCGGGCCGCCGCAAAGCGCCAGGCAGCACGCGGCACCACGTAGGCAATGGTCGGGATGCGCGCTTCGTGCCAGCCGATGCCTGTGTTGAGGATGTCGGCGCCTGCAGCCTGCACCGCCTGGGCGAGCTGGATGATGTCGTCAGCCGGGGCACCGCCCTCGACCAGATCGAGCGCCGAAACCCGATACATGAGCAGAAACTGCGACCCCAGGCGTTCGCGCGTGCGCCGCACGATCTCCACCGGCAGGCGATGGCGATTTTCCATGCTGCCGCCAAATTCGTCGCTGCGGTTGTTCGTGCGCGTGACGGTGAACTGGTTGAGCAGGTAGCCCTCCGAGCCCATGATCTCGACGCCATCGAAGCCGGCGCGTTGCGCCAGTTCGGCACAGCGAACATAGTCTTCCACCGTTTGCCAGACTTCGGCCGTGCTCAAGGCGCGAGGCGCGCGGGAGTTGATCGGGGAGGGGATATCGGAAGCGCCCACTGGCCTGGCGACTTTTGCGTAGCGCCCGGTGTGCAGGATTTGCAGAATGATCTTGCCGCCCTCGGCGTGCACCGCCTGAGGGATCGGTCTGAGCACATCGGCTTGTGCCGTCGTGATAAGCAGGGGACCCGTTTCATCCAGCAGGCCATCCTGGCAGGGTGCATAGCCGCCCGTGACAATCAGGCCCGCGCCGCCGCGTGCGCGCTCGGCATAGAACAGGGACAGTCGGTCGATCGACTGGTCCAGCGACTCCAGACGTGTGTGCATCGATCCCATCAGCGTCCGGTTGCGAAGGGTGTGCGCGCCTACCTTCAGGACGGAGAGTAGCGTCGGAAAGAAAACAGTGGCTTCGGTGGACATGGGGAACGCCTCTTTAAAAATCTAACTAACACCTGTTCGATGATATCATGCGACGACGACCAGCCATGCAATTGGCGAGCACCTCAATTTCTTTGTCCGGTTTGACGGTGTGATGCAGGCGGCGATTTCGACAACAGTCAGTCAGGAGACTTACCCATGATGTTCGACGATGACCAGATTGCGCTGCGTGACGTGGCGCGCCGCTTCGCACGAGAGAAGCTCAGGCCCGATTACCAGAAGCGCGAATCGCAACCTGGCATCGACCGGGTGTTGTTCAAGGAAATGGGTTCACTCGGTCTGATCGGTGTTGATCTGCCCGAGGAATATGGCGGTTTGGGCTTGAGTGGTGTCACGGCTGGCCTCATCACCGAGGAGATCGCCTATGGCGACTTCAACGTCAGCTACATGCAGTTGCTCAGTTCGCTGATGGGCGCCATCATTCATGCCAATGCGTCCCCCGAGTTGGCGCGCACCTGGAACAGCCGGATCGTGGCGGGCGAGGCCATCGTTGCGCTGGGTTTGACCGAACCACGGGGCGGATCGGATGCCGCCAATCTGCAACTCAAGGCGCGTCGCGTGGGCGACGAATACGTGCTTTCCGGCGAGAAAACCTCCATCACCTTTGCCGACCAGGCCGATGCCATGGTGCTGTTCGCGCGTACCGGAAAGCCCGAGGATGTCGCGCGCGGCATCAGCGCCTTCTTGGTCGATCTGAATCAGCCCGGCGTGCAACGCACGCGCTTCAACGATGTCGGCAGCAAGATCATCGGCCGTGGCTCGGTGTTCTTCGACGATGTGCGGGTGCCGGTCGAGAGCCGACTGGGCGATGAGGGCAAAGGCTTCACGCAGGTGATGCAAGGCTTCGACTTCAGTCGCATCCTGATCGCACTGCAATGCGTAGCCGCCGCACAGGCGTCGATCGACGAAACTTGGGAATACGTGAAGGAACGCCAGACCTTTGGCGCGCCGCTGGCGCAGTACCAGGGCGTGAGCTTTCCCATTGTCGAGTTTGAGACCCTGATTGCCGCCTGCCGTCAGCTCTGCTACCACGGCCTGGCCTTGCGCGATGCCGGCCAGCCGCACACTGCGGAAGCGGCCATGGTCAAGTGGATGGGCCCCAAGACCGCTTTCGACGCGATCCACCAATGCCTGCTGACCTTTGGACACTACGGCTGGTCGATGGACCTGCCGCACCAGCAGCGCCTGCGCGACGTGATGGGCCTGGAAATCGGCGACGGCACGGCGCAGATCATGAAGTTGATCGTTGCTCGCGAGCGCGTGGGCCGCGCCGCCGTGCAGTACGCCAAGGAGAGCAAGAAATGAGTCAGACATCCCCTGTGGTTGTCAGCCGTGCCGGCGCCGTTGGCATTGTCGAGTTGGCCCGCCCCGAAAAATTCAATTGCCTGTCGATGTCCGTTCATGCGGCCATCGAGGCCGCCATCGACGGGTTCGAGAAACCCGACTCCGGTGTGCGCGCCATTCTGATCCGGGCGCAAGGCAAGCACTTCTGCACCGGCGCCGACCTGGATGAGGTGAAGTCGCTGCGTGGCGATCCAACCAGGCTCAAGCACTTCATCAGCTATGGTCACAGCGTGCTCAAGCGCCTGGAACGCAGCGATTTGCCGGTGGTGGCGGCCTGTCAAGGTCTGACCCTGGCCGGTGGCAGCGAACTGATGCTGGCCTGCGACATCATCTTTGCGGCCAAGGACGCGCGCTTTGGCGACCAGCATGCCCAGTTCGGCCTGATTCCCGGCTGGGGCGGCAGCCAGCGCATGCCACGCATTGCGGGTCTGCGCCGTGGCCTGGACCTGTTCTTTTCGGCGCGCTGGATCGATGCCGCCACCGCCGAGCAGTGGGGGCTGGTGAACTATGTGGTCGAGCCTGATCAGTTGGGTGCAGCGGCGCTGGCCTATTGCAGCAAGATCGCCACGCGCAGCCGCATTGGCATGGCCACCATGAAACGTTTGGCACGGCAAGGCATGGACGGTTCGTTGGAAGTCGGTCTCCAGTTTGAGGAAGGCCTGGCCAGCGCGGCCCTGCTCGATGAGGACGTTAGCGAAGGTCTGGCGGCCTTCGAGGCGCGCCGCACACCAGTGTTCAAGGCCTGAGCGGCTGAATGCTTTGTCTCGCGAATAGGCGCAATCACATATGACCATCCTTTCCTCCCGCATATCGACTTCCGACGACGAATTTCGGCTCAACCGCGAGGCCTACCAAGCCGTGATTGCGGACCTGCAAAGCCGTCGCCAACTGGCGCTGGCCGGTGGCCCCCCGAAAGCGCGGGAAAAACACCTGGCGCGCAACAAGATCCTGCCGCGCCATCGCGTCGAAGTGCTGCTCGATCCAGGTTCGCCTTTCCTGGAGGTCGGCATGCTTGCCGGCGAGGGCATGTACGACGGCGTGCCGCCGGGTGCCAGCATCATCACCGGCATCGGTCTGGTGCAGGGCCGTCCGTGCATGATCATTGCCAACGACGCCACCGTGAAGGGTGGCACCTACTACGGCATGACCTGCAAGAAGCATGTGCGGGCGCAGCAAATTGCCTGGGCACACCGCTTGCCCTGCATCACGCTGGTGGACAGCGGTGGCGCCTTCCTGCCGGAGATGGCTAACATTTTTCCCGACGTGGGGCAGTTCGGCAGCATTTTCAACAACCAGGTCCGCATGTCGGCCGAAGGCATCCAGCAGATTGCCGTGGTGATGGGGCCTTGCACGGCGGGTGGCGCCTACATCCCGGCGCTGTGCGACGAGGCGGTGATTGTCAAGGAACAGGGCTATATGTACCTCGGCGGCCCCGAGCTGACCTTTGCCGCCACCGGCGAGACGGTGGATGCCGAGTCGCTGGGCGGTGCCAAGATGCATTGCAGCGTCAGCGGCGTCACCGATCACATTGCCGAAGATGACCGCCACGCGCTGGCCATCACGCGTGAAATCGTACGGGACCTGGGTGAGCAGCCCAAGCCACGCTGGACGCGTCAGCCGTCGGTGCCTCCGCGCTTCGATCCGCGCGAGATTTACGGCATCATCAGCCGCGATACCAAAATCCCGACCGACACGCGCGAGATTCTGGCGCGTTTCGTCGATGACAGCCGGTTCCAGGAATTCAAGCCGATGTACGGCGACACCCTGCTGACCGGCTTTGCGCGCATCCATGGCCACGAGGTTGGCATCCTGGCCAACCAGGGCGTGCTGTTCCCGGAAAGCGCGATGAAGGCGGCGCACTTCATCGATCTGTGCTGCCAGCGAGACATCCCTCTGCTGTTCATGGCCGACGTGACCGGCTTCATGGTCGGGCGCGCCGCCGAGCAGGCTGGCATTGCCAAAGCCGGAGCCAAGATGATCACGGCGATGGCCTCGGCCAACGTGCCCAAGTACACCATCATCATGGGCGCCTCTTACGGTGCAGGTTACCTGGCGATGTGTGGCCGCCCGTTCAACCCGACCGCGATGTTTGCTTGGCCGACCGGCCGCGCGGCCATCATGGGTCCGGATCAGGCCGCCACGGTGATGGCACTGGTGCGCAAACAGATCAACAAGACCGAGGGAAAAGAGTGGACGCCCGAGGAGGAAGAGGCGTTCAAGGCGCCGGTACGCAAGATTTACGAAGACTTCCAGCCTGCTGCGAACTTCTCCTCGAATTTGTGGGTGGACGGCATCATCGATCCGGTGGAAACACGCGACGCCATGGGACTGCTGCTCGACCTCGCATCTCGTACTGCCGCCAAACCGACGCCGTTCGGTGTCTTCCGTTTTTAACCAGGACGCCAGCCATGCAACGCATCCACACCGTCTTAATGACCCACTTCGCCGCAGGAGTTGGGCATGCTTAAGAAAGTCCTCATTGCCAACCGCGGCGAGATCGCCTGCCGCATTGCCCGCACCTGCCGCAAGCTCGGCCTGGAAGTGGCCACCGTGCACTCCAGTGCCGACCGGTTTGCCCGCCATGTGCGTGAGATCGGTGAATCGGTCGAACTCGGGGGTGCAGCGCCCAGCGAGAGTTATCTGAACATCGATGCCATCATCGCGGCGGCCCGGCGTGTGGGCGCCGACGCCGTTCATCCGGGCTATGGTTTTGTCTCGGAAAATCCGGCCTTTGTGCGCGCACTGGATGCGGCTGGCTTGACCTTCATTGGACCCCGGGCCGACACCATCGAGCGCGTCGGCGGCAAAGCCAGTGCCAAGCGCGAGGCAGCCCGCCTCGGCGTGCCGGTCATTCCCGGCAGCGAAAGCGGCATGACCGACCCAGCCGAGGTGTTGAATCTGGTGCGCGGTATGAAGCTGCCCGTGCTGCTCAAGGCCGTGGCTGGTGGCGGTGGCCGTGGCATGGCGGTGGTCGAGACGCTGGAGGGGCTGGAGTCGCGCATCGAGAGTGCCATGCGCGAGGCCGAAAAAGCCTTCGGCAACGGCGAACTGATCGTCGAGCGCTACCTGCCGCAGGTGCGCCACCTGGAGGTGCAGGTAGCCGGTGATGGCCAGGGCCACGCCATCCACCTGTTCGAGCGCGAGTGCACCTTGCAGCGGCGCCATCAAAAAGTGATCGAAGAAGCGCCGTCAAGCGGTCTGAGCCCGCGTCTGCGTGAAGCTATCCTGGCCGATGCGGTCAAGCTGGCCTCTGGCGTGAATTACCGCGGCCTGGGCACGGTTGAGTTTGTCGTCACGGGTGAGGAATATTATTTCTTGGAGGTCAATCCTCGCTTGCAGGTCGAACACCCGGTGACCGAAGAAGTCACCGGCCTCGATCTGGTCGAACTGCAACTGCGCATTGCCGACACCGACAGCCTGCCGCTGGCGCAAGCCGACGTGCGGTGCACCGGTCACGCCTTCGAGGCCAGGCTGTGCGCTGAAGACGCCGCTGCGGGATTTTTGCCGGCTACCGGGCGGCTGCAGGTGGTCGATTTTTCGCGCGCGGGCGTGCGCGTCGAGTCCGGGGTAGACAGTGGCGACGAAATCTCGCCGCACTACGACTCGATGATCGCCAAGCTCATCGCGCACGGGCCCGACCGCGAGTCGGCGCGCCGGGCGCTGGTGGCCGGATTGCGCGAAAGCACGGTGATCGGCCTGGTCACCAACCTGGAGTTCCTGCATGAACTGCTGGAATGGCCGGAGACCCGCGATGCCACATTTCACACCCGCCTGATCGACGTGCGCCACGCGCAGCGCGGCGTGGTGGTTCCCGCCGCGCCGCCTCTTGAGCATCTGGCTGCTGCCGCCCTGCACTGGCTGGCGCAACGGCGTGCCGAGTCGTCCGCGCTGGGCTGCTGGACCCTCTGGGACGGTTTCACGGGCTGGCGCCTGAGCAGTGGGCCGATTCAGGCCGCACCCCAGCCGGTCCTTGTGTTGAAGGCGGGCGCGGCGGAGTGGCCCGTGCGGTTTTCGATGCGCGATGACCAGGGCAGCAGTGCGCTGGTCATTGGCGAGCAAAAGGTGCGCGCTACGCTGCAGCCGCTCGCGGCCGGACGCTTCCTGCTGCAATGTGGTGGGCGGGCGCTGGAACTGACGATCCGGGGCGACGCGTGGCAGGCCGAGCTTGACAGCGCGTTGGGCAGCAGCGTGTTCACGGCACGACCCTATCTGGGGGGGGGCGCCGGTGACGCTGCCGCCAGCGGTCAATTGGGCGCGCCGATGATGGGCAAGGTGGTGGCGGTCAAGTCGGCGGTCGGTGAGAAGGTTTCCATCGGCCAGACCGTGATCGTGCTCGAATCGATGAAGATGGAGCTGCACGTCATGGCGCCATTCGAAGGCAGCCTGAGCAGCCTGCGCTGCCGGGTCGGCGACATGGTTGAGCGCCACCAAGTGCTGGCCGAAGTCAGCCCAGCTTGATCGAAGGAAGTACAAGCGATGAGCAACTTGCCTACCTCCGTCGAGTTCCATGAGGAGGGACCGCGCGAGGGCTTCCAGATGGAGCCAAAAACCTATCCGCTGGCGGACCGCGCCGCGCTGATTGACGCTTTGAGCCTCTCGGGTCTGAGGCAGATCCAGGTGGCGTCCTTTGTCAGTGCGCGCGCGGTGCCGCAGATGGCCGACACGTCCGAATTGTTCGCCGCCATCATCAAGCGCCCTGGTACCCGCTACACGGCGCTTTGGCTCAACGACAACGGCTTCGAGCGGGCGCGCGCCTGCGAACAGGTGGATCTGGACGGCAAGCTGATGTTCTACACAACCGAGCCGTTTTCGCAGCGCAACAACAATTGCAGCGTGGCCGAGATGCGTGAACGCCAGCTCGGCTGGCTGGACCGCTACATCGCCCTGGGGATTCCGGTGGAAAAGGCCTACGTGATCACGGCCTTTGGCTGCAATCTCGGTGGCGCCGTGCCGCTGTCGGTCCTGACCGATCAGGTCCGCTGGCTGGTCGATGCCTGCGCCGACCGGCGTGTGCCGCTGCCGGCGGTCTACTTGGCCGACACCATGGGCTGGGCAAATCCCGAGGAGATCAAGCGCCGCGTCGGCGCGGTGCGCGCGATCGTGCCGGAGGCTCAGATCGGCCTGCACCTGCACGACACGCGCGGCGTCGGCGGTGCCAACGTTTATGCCGCCTTGCAAATGGGCGTGCGGCTGTTCGACAGTTCGGTCGCCGGTCTGGGCGGCTGTCCGTTCGCGGGTCACACGCACGGTGGCGCGGCCGGCAATATCTGCACCGAAGACATGGTGTTCATGTGCCAGGAACTGGGCATCGAGACCGGCATCGATTTAGAGGCGCTGATCGAGGCGTCCCTTCTGGCCGAACGCGTCATCGGCCGCACCCTGTCGGGCCATGTGATGCACAGCGGCTCGCTCAAGGGATTTCGCGCCGGCCAGCGAATGCAAGAGATTTGTGGGGCGGTGCCCTGAATCACATGACAAGGAGAAGGTCATTGGTCGAGTACAGGACAAGGTCATTCTGGTGACGGGCGGTGCGATGGGCATGGGCCAGGTCCACTGCGAGCTGCCTGTCGCGGACATGAACGCCGGGATTGGCGAAACCGTCGCAGCGGGCGTTCGCCAGCGCGGCGGAGTGGGACCGCATGTTCAACGTCAACGTGCGCTACCCATTTTTCGGCACGCGGACGGTGGTGCCGGCGATGAAGCAGGCAGGTGGTGGTGGCTCGGTCATCGACATCCCGTCTATCTACGGCCGTTAGGCGCACCCAGTGCCTGTGCCTATGGGGCTTCCAAGGGCGCGGTGCGGCTATTCAGTATGGCCAGCGCGCCCTATCTAGCCCCTTTAAATATTCGTGTCTATTCGGTTCACCTTGGCGCCATCGAGACGCCGATGATCAAGGACTTGTTGAGCGATCTGGCCGATCACAAAGTGCTGCTCGGCACCACTCCAATCGGGCGGGCGGTGCAGCATCAGGAAGTGTCGGCGGTGGTGCTGTTCCGGGGCCTCCGATGAGTCGTCCACCGTCATGGGTGCCGAGTTGGTGGTCGATGGTGGCTACACCGCGGTCTGACCGCGCTTCAAAGGACGAAACAGGATGTCCGTGATTCAAACGCTGGTCGATGTGCAAGGTCCGGGCTTCCGCGACAACCTTGCACACCACGCGGGCCAGATCGCTCTTCTGCGCGCACGCCTGGCCGAGGTGGCCACCGGCGGGCGCGACGCGCACATCCAGCGCCACCGCGAGCGCGGCAAGCTGCTTGTGCGCGAGCGCATCGACTTCATCGTCGATGACGGTAGCGCCTTCCTGGAACTCTCGCCGCTGGCGGCCTGGGATCAGTATGGCAACGAGGTGCCGGGGGCGGGCATCGTCACCGGCGTCGGGATGGTGGCCGGGCGGCCCTGCATGTTCATTGCCAACGATGCCACCGTCAAGGGCGGCTCGTTCTTCCATGAAACCGTCAAAAAACACATACGGGCGCAGGAGATTGCCCAGCGCCTGCGCCTGCCCTGCCTGTACCTGGTGGATTGCGGCGGCGCCTTTTTGCCGGAGCAGGACCGCGTGTTTCCCGACAAGGACCACTTCGGCAACAGCTTCCACCGTCAGTGCCGCATGTCGCAGGCTGGCCTGCCGCAGCTCTCGGCCGTGTTCGGCGGTTGCACCGCGGGCGGTGCCTACATTCCCGCGCTGTCGGACGAAGTGGTGATGGTGCGCGGTAACGCACGCATTCATCTGGGTGGCCCGTCCATCGTCAAGATCGCAATCAACGAAGTGGTCGACGGCGAAACCCTTGGCGGCGCGGAGATGCACAGCCGTGTCTCCGGTGTCAGCGATCACCTGGCCGAGGACGAGCATCAGGCGCTGGCCATGCTGCGTCAGATCGTCGCCAGCCTGCCGCCCGAGCCGCCCATGGTGCCGCCGCTGCCGCCCAGCGCACCACGTTACGACCCGATTGAGCTCGATGGCGTCGTACCGGTCGACCCCAAACAGCCCTACGACGCGCGCGAAATCATTGCGCGGCTGCTCGACGGCAGCGCTTTCCACGAGTTCAAACCGTTGTGGGGAGATACGCTGGTGACCGGCTTTGGCGCGATCCACGGCCAGCCGGTCGCCATCCTCGCTAACAACGGCGCGCTGCTGGCCGAGTCGGCCCTGAAGGGTGCGCATTTCATCGAACTGGCCAACCAGCGCGGAGTACCGCTGCTGTTTTTGCAGAACATCCCCGGCTTCATGGTTGGCACCGAGGCCGAGCGTGGCGGTATTGCCAAGCACAGCGCAAAGATGGTGTATGCCATGGCCTGCGCGCGCGTGCCCAAGCTCACTTTGGTGGTTGGCGGCTCTTATGGCGCCGGCAACTACGGCATGTGCGGCCGCGGCTTTGAGCCCGAATTCCTGTTCGCCTGGCCCAGTGCCAGAGTTGCCACGATGAGCGCCGACATTGCCAGCAACGTGATGGTCGAGCTGGCGCGCTCCAACCTGCGCGGCCCGGCTGATGAGGCGCGGCTGCTGGATACCGAACGCAAGGTACGCGAGCAGTACGCGCGCCAGAGCGATCCCTATTACGCCACCTCACGGCTGTGGGACGACGGTCTGATCGAACCCTCGGCCTCGCGCGACGTGCTGGGCTTGGCGCTGGCGCTGGCGGCGCGCCGTGAGTTGCCGAGCACGGCAACCCCTGTTTACCGCATGTAAGAGAACCTCTATGAACACCCCCAGCTACGAGACCCTGCAACTGGTCGTCGACGCGCGCGGCGTGGCCCGCCTCACGCTCAACCGCCCCGACACTCATAACGCGCTCAACGCCACCCTGATCAGCGAGCTGCGCCGTGCCGTCGATTGGCTGGCCGTAGCGCCGGGCGTGCGCGCGGTGGTGCTCACCGGCACCGGCAAGACCTTTTGCGCCGGTGGTGACCTGGGCTGGATGCAGGACAACATGAAAAAGAGCCGGGCCGAGCGCGTGGGCGAAAGCGGCGATCTGGCGCTCATGCTGCGCGCCCTCAACGAACTGCCTATGCCCGTCATTGGCCGCATCAATGGCCCGGCCTATGGCGGCGGCGTCGGCATGATTTCGGTCTGCGACATCACGATCGCGGTCGATACCGGTGTCTACTCGCTGACAGAGGTGCGCCTGGGCCTGCTGCCGGCCAACATCGCGCCCTACGTCGTGGCGCGCATGGGTGAAGCCAACGCCCGGCGCACCTTCCTGACGGCGCGCCGCATGATCGCCGCAGAGGCCCAGCGCCTGGGCCTGCTCTCAGAAGTGGTGGCGGCCGATCAGCTCGACGCGGCCATTGAACGCGAACTCGCCGACCTGCTGCAGTGCGCGCCCGGTGCGGTGGCGACCACCAAGAAACTGGTGGCCTATGTGCAGGCGCACGACCTGCCCACCAACATGATCTACACCGCCGACAAGTTGGCTGACGCCTGGGAAACCGAAGAAGGGCGCGACGGCATCGCCGCCTTCTTTGGCAAGCGGCTGCCGGCTTGGCGGCAGGCTTGAGTGTTGGCATGAAGGCGTGCGACT
>Ga0156155_1190_pt1 | contig 14656 bp, 13 predicted proteins | sample RifCSPlowO2_12_FD_107808 | JGI IMG/M metagenome (GOLD analysis project Ga0156155, IMG submission 107808) | Burkholderiales bacterium RIFCSPLOWO2_12_67_14 | reverse complement strand
GAACGCGGCGACACCACCCAGCAGTTCATGGCGGCCGCCGTGATGAGCCTGAGCGACGCCTTCTTTTACCCCGCGCCCATGACCTTCCAGCTCAAGGACTTCAAACATGTGCAGGCCAGCGTGTTCCAGGTGGCGCGCGCGCCGGGGCAGAACATCGTCTACCTGGGTTGCCTCTTGCTGATCCTGGGTGTTTTTGCCATGCTTTATGTGCGCGAGCGCCGGGTGTGGGTGTGGCTTTCGCCCACCGGAGAGCGGTCGTCGCAGGCCAGCATGGCCTTGTCGTCCAACCGCAGGACCATGGAAGCCGACCGTGAGTTCAACGTCTTGAAAAGCCAATTGCTGAAGGTTTCGCCATGAACACCACCTCCGCCACCGTCACCCAGACCATTGAATTGAAGAAGGGCTCCGATGGCTCGGGCATGGAGCCCGGCTATTTCGCCCGCCGCAATGTGTGGGACTGGCTGTTCGCCGTGCTGATGGTGGCCGGGGGGCTGATCGCTTTCTCCCGGTACAACGCGGCCATGGACGTGTACGAGAAAGGCATCCTGATCGGGGCGGTGCCTTCGATGATCTGGTTGGGCTGGTTCTGGCGACCGCTGCGTGTCCTGACGGTGGCGGTGGGTGCGCTCGCATTGCTGGCGATCTGGCTGTACCAGACCCCGGCCGGCACGGCCGATCTGGCCCGGGCGGATCAGATCTTCATGCTCAAGTACTTCATCTCCAGCCAGTCGGCCATCCTCTGGATGAGCATGCTGTTCTTCATGAGCACCGTGTTTTATTGGGTCGGCATGTTCAGCCGCGGTGGCCAGACCTTCGAGCTGCTGGGTTCGCGCCTGGCCTGGGTCGCGGTCACGCTGGCGCTGGTGGGCACCATGGTGCGCTGGTACGAAAGCCACCAGATCGGCCCGGACATCGGCCACATCCCGGTCAGCAACCTCTACGAAGTGTTCGTGCTGTTCTGCTGGATGACCGCGGCCTTCTACCTGTACTACGAAGACCACTACAAGACCCGCTCGATGGGCGCGTTCGTCATGCTGGTCGTCAGCGCGGCGGTGGGTTTCCTGCTCTGGTACACGGTGATTCGCGAAGCGCATGAAATCCAGCCCCTGGTGCCCGCCCTGCAGAGCTGGTGGATGAAGCTGCATGTACCCGCCAACTTCATCGGTTATGGCACCTTTGCGATTGCCGCGATGTTGGCGTTTGCTTTCCTGATCAAGCAGAGCGCCAGCGAATCGCGCTGGTACAAGCTCGCGCCACTGTGGCTGCTGGGTGTGGTGCTGTGTTTCGAGCCCATCGTGTTTCGCCAGTCGGCGGCCGAAAAGGGGGGCAGCTACTGGTTTGTCTACTTCGGCATTTCCGCGCTGATCGTGGCGACCATCATGTACGGGCGCCACCGCATTGCAGCGCGTCTGCCCAGCTTTGAGGTGCTGGACGACGCGATGTACAAGGCCATCGCGGTCGGCTTCGCCTTCTTCACCATCGCCACGGTGTTGGGTGCGCTGTGGGCGGCCGAGGCCTGGGGCGGCTACTGGAGCTGGGACCCGAAGGAAACCTGGGCGCTGATCGTCTGGTTGAATTACGCGGCCTGGCTGCACATGCGCCTGATGAAGGGGTTGCGCGGCACCGTGGCGGCCTGGTGGGCGCTGGTGGGGCTGGTGGTCACGACCTTCGCGTTCCTCGGGGTGAACATGTTCCTTTCTGGCCTGCACAGCTACGGCGAACTCTGAGTGCGCCGACCCTGGCTCCAGGGTGAGGCCAGGAACTTTGTAAGAATGGACCGGTTCCCACGACCTACGGGAAACCAGGAGCCATTCATGATCATCCGCAGCACCGACAACGGGTTCCAGCACCCGGTTTCCAGCGACATCACACCGCCGTCCGCCTACCTGGGGCGCCGCGCCTGGCTGCAGCGGCTTGCCCTGGGCGTGGCCGGCCCGGCCATGGCCAGCTGGGCGGCACGTGATGCTTTTGCCCAACCGGGTGTGCCAACGCGCCCGGGGCGCCTGGCTGCCCTGAGCGGGGCTCGCTCGACCGTGCCGGGCGCGACGACGGTCGAGACCGTGTCCGCCTACGAACACGCGTCGGGCTACAACAACTACTACGAATTCGGCACCGACAAAACCGACCCCGCGGCGTACGCCAAAACCCTGAAGCCTCGGCCCTGGACGGTGGCGGTGGAAGGCCTGGTCAACAAGCCCGGCAGCTACGACATCGACAGCCTGCTCAAGCTGGCGCCGATGGAGGAGCGCATCTACCGCTTGCGCTGTGTCGAGGGCTGGTCCATGGTGATTCCGTGGGTCGGTTATTCCCTCTCGGCGCTCATCCGCCAGGTCCAGCCCCAGGGCAGTGCGAAGTACGTGGAATTCATCACCCTGGCCGACCCGCAACAGATGCCGGGTCTGCGCTCCCATGTGCTGGACTGGCCTTATGTGGAGGGCTTGCGGCTGGACGAGGCGCAGCACCCGCTGACCCTGCTGGCGTTTGGCATGTACGGCGAGGTGCTGCCGCATCAGAATGGCGCGCCGCTGCGCCTGGTGGTGCCTTGGAAATACGGGTTCAAGAGCGGCAAGTCGATCGTGAAGATCCGGTTCACCGAACAGCAGCCCGGCACCGCCTGGAACCGCGCAGCACCCCAGGAATACGGCTTCTATTCCAATGTGAATCCCGAGGTGTCGCACCCACGCTGGAGCCAGGCCACCGAGCGCCGCATCGGGGACGAGGGTGGGTTGTTTGCCAAGCGCCGCAAGACGCTGATGTTCAACGGGTACGAACCCCAGGTGGGACAGTTGTACGCGGGCATGGACCTGCGTCGCTGGTTCTGACCCGGCGCATTTCAACCCCCTTTTTTTAAAGCCATTGATCCCGCATGCGCAGCGCCACGGCTTCCCGGACCCTGTCCCCCGGTTCAACCGCCTCCGTTCGCGGCACGCCGTCCCGCGCGAATCGCTGGCTCGCGCACCGCATGGTCAAGCCGCTTGTGTTTGTGCTGGCCTGCCTTCCGGCCGTCTGGCTGTTCTGGGCCGCAGCGAACGACCAGCTCGGCGCCAATCCGGCCGAGGCCTTGATCCGCTCATTGGGTGATTGGAGTCTGCGGTTTCTGGTGTTGGTGCTGACCGTCACGCCTTTGCGTGAATTCACCAGCTGGTCGGCGTTGGCCCGTCTGCGCCGCATGATCGGCCTGTTTGTTTTCTTCTACGTGTGCCTGCACCTGCTGGCCTATGCCTGGTTCGACATGGGGTTCGAGCTGGGTGAGATCGTGGCGGATGTGGCCAAGCGCCCGTTCATCCTGGTTGGCATGATGTCCTGGGTGCTGCTGGCGGCGCTGGCTGCCACGTCGTTCAACCGGGCCATCCGGCGCCTGGGTGCTAGGCGCTGGCAGGCTTTGCACCGTGGGGTGTACGTGGTGGCGGTGCTGGCGGTGCTGCACTTTTTCTGGATGCGCAGCGGCAAGAACGACTTCGCCGAAGTGGCGGTGTACGCCACCCTCCTGGGGGCGTTGTTGGCCTGGCGGCTGTGGCGGCGCTTTGGACCGGGGGCGCGTCGCTGAGGGGGCGTTGCGTCTGAGCCTCTGGACGTTCGTTGCTCAGAGAGGTGGCAACAGGGTTTCCAGGCGGAACTGGTCCTCGGCCGTTTCGCGCGCCCGGATGAGCGTGGCGGCGTCGCCGTCCACCAACAGTTCGGCCGCTCTGCCGCGGGTGTTGTAGTTGCTGGCCATGCTCATGCAGTAAGCGCCCGCTGACAGCACGGCAAGCCAATCGCCGGCCTGCACGTTCAAGGCCCGATCACGGCCCAGCCAGTCGCCGCTTTCGCACACGGGGCCCACCACGTCCCAGGTCGTGGTTTCGCCTGGGCGTGGGGAGAGCGGAACGATCTGGTGGAAGGCCTGGTACATGGCCGGTCGCGGCAGGTCGTTCATGGCGGCGTCCACGATCAGGAAATTCTTGTGCTCACCGGGTTTGAGGTAGATGACCTCGGTCAGGCAGACGCCCGCATTGCCGACCAGTGAGCGACCGGGTTCGATCAGAATCTTCCGGTCACCGAACCCGCGCGCGTCGAGCTTTTGCAGCAGCCGTTGCCACAGGGTGTCGGCAGCCGGAGGGGTGTCACCCCGGTAGTCGATGCCCAGGCCGCCGCCAAAGTCGATGTGGGCGATCGGCACGCCCGCGGCCTCAATGGTCTCGACCAGGTCCAGGATGCGGTCCATGGCGTCCAGGTAAGGGTCGGCTTCGGTGATCTGCGAGCCGATGTGGCAATCGATACCGACCACGCGAAGGCCACCGCAGGCCGCCGCATGGCGGTACGTGGCCACCACATCTTCATGGGCGATGCCGAATTTGTTGTCTTTCAGCCCGGTGGAAATGTAGGGGTGTGTTTTGGCGTCCACATTGGGATTGACGCGCACGCTGACCGGCGCACGCAGACCCATGCCTTGCGCGACCTGGTCCAGCACATCCAGCTCGGCGCGGCTCTCCACGTTGAAGCAGCCGATGCCGACCTCCAACGCGCGGCGCATCTCGCGGCGGGTTTTGCCCACGCCAGAAAAAATGACCTTGGCCGGATCGATCCCCGCAGCGAGCGCCCGCTCCAGTTCACCCCCGGAGACGATGTCCAGACCGCAACCCGCCTGCACCAGGGTCTGCAGAATGGCCAGCGTCGAGTTGGCCTTCATCGCATAACAAATCTGGTGATCGCGTCCGGCCAGCCCACGCTGGTATGCGGCCAGGGCCGAAAGCATGGCCGCGCGGCTGTAGACAAAGAGCGGCGTGCCATGCTGATGGGCCAATGTGGACAGCGACACTCCCTCGACCAAGAGCTGACCATCCTGGTACGCGAAAAATGGCGGAAGTGTGGAACTGGAAATGCCGGGCGTTGGAGCCATGGGGTGTTTGATGTCGGTGTTGGCGGCTCGCAGCCCCGCAGCTTGATCGAGACGCTGCAGGCCAGGGGCTGGCCGGGATCAGGGCGTGGTTTCGGTGGCAGGCTCGGTGCTGGGCTCCGCCGCGTCGCTCTCTGCGGGAACGACTTCCGCAGGCACGACCTCGGTCGGGCTGACCACGGCTGGGCTGTTCTCCACGGGAAGGACCCGTTTCACCGCCGCAGGACGCTTGGCCGCCTGGGGGCTGGGCAGATACAGGGGGCCCTTCTGACCACAACCTGCGCCCAACAGGCCCAGCGCGATCAACATCGCGCCGCCCACGATGCGTGTGTGGGCAGGAATGGCACCTAGAATTCGGGATATCTTCATAGTGATTGCATTGTAATGACCGACACCGAGTATCTGGATCGCGCGGAAGCCTTGCTGGTCGCCATTGAGCTGGCCTGTGACCGCATCAACGAGCTGACCGATGCCGACATCGATAACCAGCGCGTGGGCGGCATGATCACCATCACCTTTGCGAACCACAGCCAGATCGTCGTGAACCTGCAAAAGCCGCTGCAGGAAGTGTGGATGGCCGCTCGTGCCGGTGGATTCCACTACCGGTACGACGGCCAGGCCTGGATGGACACCAAGGGGCAGGGCGAATTTTTCGCCCACCTTTCCCGCTGTGCCAGTGAGCAGTCGGGGCAGTCGTTGACCTTCAGTTCCTGAACAAATCCAGGATGCTGCGACGGTCTTCCGACTGAGGCTTGGCCGCGGCATCGTCGCCGGTCGTGGGTTCGGTATCCCCACCACCGTTGGTGACCGCGCCGGGCCAGGGGTCCTGCAGACCCAGCCCATGCACGCCGCGTCCGGGGCCATATTCTTCGTAGTACCACTCGCCGCCGACATTGATCAGGCCGGGGGGCGGGGTGTATTCCGTGACTGGCACTCCCTTGAGCGCTTCCGTCATGTACGTGATCCAGATGGGCAGGCTCAGACCGCCTCCGGTTTCGCGGCTGCCCAGGTTGCGCGGGTTGTCGTAGCCGACCCAGGCCGCCGCGACCACGGTCGGCTGGTAGCCGACGAACCACGCATCCACGGAATCGTTGGTGGTCCCGGTCTTGCCGTAGAGATCGGGCCGTTTGAGCGTGGCCTGGGCCCTGGCCGCGGTACCGGTCCGGGTGATTTCCTGCAGAAGACTGCTCATCAGATACGCGTTGCGCGCATCGATCGCACGGTGGGAGTCGCTCAGGACGGGTTCGGGCGCTTCAAACAGCACCTTGCCTTTCTGCTCGACCACGCGTGTGATCAGCGTGGGTGCGATCCGGTAGCCTCCGTTGGCAAACACGGCGTAGCCGGTGGCCATCTGCATCGGCGTGACCGCGCCCGCGCCCAGTGCCATGGTGAGATAGGGCGGGTGCTTGTCTGCGTCGAATCCGAACCGCGTGACCCATGTCTGCGCACTCTGTGTGCCCACCAGTTGCAGCACGCGGATGGACACCATGTTCTTGGACTTGGCCAGAGCCCGACGCACCGACATCGGTCCTTCGAACTGGCCGTCGTAGTTTTTGGGTTCCCAGGGTTTGCCGCCAGTCTGACCCGCCGTGTAGAACAACGGGGCGTCGTTCACCACCGTCATGGGTGAGACCCCTTTTTCCAGCGCGGCGGAGTAGATGAAGGGCTTGAAACTGGAGCCGGGCTGTCGCCAGGCTTGCGTCACGTGGTTGAACTTGCTTTTCTGGAAATCGAATCCCCCCACCAGCGACCGCACTCTGCCACTGCGGGGGTCCAGTGCCACGAATGCCGACTCCACCTCGGGCAGTTGGGTGATGCGCCAGGCGCCTGAGCCTGTCTTGATCACGCGGATCACCGCTCCGGGGCGGATCTTGATGTTGGGGCCGGCCTTTTCGGACAGACCGGACTGCGCCGGCCTCAAACCCTCGCCGGTGATTTCGAACGGCTCCCCGTCCTGACGCACCGCCACGACCTTGCGTGCCGTCGCGGTCAGCACCACGGCCGACATCAGGTCGTCGTTGTCCGGTCGCTCGTTGAGCGCCTCGTCAATCGCGTCGTCGCGAGCCGCCTTTTCGCCGGGCAGATCGATGAACAGCTCCGGTCCACGGTAGATCTGCCGGCGCTCGTAATCCAGCACGCCCTGGCGCAATGCGCGGTAAGCAGCCTCCTGTTCGGCCGCGCGCAGGCTGGTGGTGACCGTCAATCCGCGGGTGTAGGCCTCATCTCCGTACTGCGAGACCATGACTTGTCTCACCATCTCCGCCACGTAGTCGGCATGCACTTGGCTCCGGACGCCCCCCATCGATCGCAGCTTGAGCTCCTCGGCCTTGGCTTGTTCCGCCTGGTCATGGGTGATGAAGCCGTTCTCTTCCATGCGCTCGATGATGTACTGCTGGCGGGCGCGTGCACGTTTCGGGTTGGTGATCGGGTTGTATGCCGATGGGGCCTTGGGCAGACCCGCCAGCATCGCCGCCTCGGCAATGCTCACGTCCTTCAGGGGCTTGCCAAAGTAGGTTTGTGCCGCGGTCGAGAAGCCATAAGCACGTTGTCCCAGAAAAATCTGGTTCATGTAGATCTCAAGGATCTGTTCCTTGGACAACTGGTGCTCCAGCTTGAACGTCAGCAAGACCTCATAGATCTTGCGCGTGTAGCTTTTCTCTGCGGAGAGGAACACGTTGCGCGCAACCTGCATGGTGATGGTGGACGCGCCCTGGCTTTTGGCTTCGCCCAGGTTGGCCAGCGCGGCGCGAAGCATGCCCCGGTAATCCACGCCGTGATGCTCGAAGAAGCGCGAGTCTTCGATCGCCAGGACGGCGTTTTTCACCACGTCGGGGATTTCGTTGATGGTCAACAGATTGCGACGCTCCTCGCCGAACTCGCCGATCAGTTGCCCGTCCGCCGTGAGCACGCGCAGCGGCAGTTTGGGCCGGTAGTCGGCCAGATCTGCCACATCGGGAAGATTGGGGTAGGCCACCGCCAACGCGATGCCCACCGCGATCAGGATGGCCGTCACCCCGGCCACAGACAGCGCCACCAGCCCAACCAACAGCCGGCCCAGCGAGATCAGGATGCCACGCCCGGAAAAGGCGGCATGGGGACGGGCTCGCGGTGCAGGATTTTCGTCTTGTGGCATGGGGTCGGCCGAGGGGAGGAAGTCTGATTATAAAAATCGGGCTGTTGCGAGGACGCCCTGGGGTTGCGTCATATTGTGAGTTGTTGTGCGTTTCTGGCCGCCGAGGTCGATGTTCATGGAGCTGAGGGGCGTTTTTGCGTATGCTTTTGACAACGTTTCCTTTTGTCTCAAAGACAAAAAATCTTTGCCGCACAAGGGGCTTGCTGCTAGCATTCAAGTGAATTCTTAAGTCTGGCGCCCTGCAGCGCCGCCATTTTTGGGGGTCTCCTTGATCTCATTGGGTTCTTTATTCAGCCGGGAGCCGGCACCGTTGCTGGGCATAGACGTCAGTTCGTCGAGTGTCAAGCTGGTTGAGCTTGGCCGCAACCGCTCGGGAGACCTGATCCTGGAGCGCTGCGCCATGGAGCCCTTGGAGCGGGGCTGGATCACCGACGGCAACATCGAAAAGTTCGATGAAGTGGTCGAGGCGGTGCGGCGTGTGGTCCGCAAGAGTGGCAGCAAAACCAAAAACGTTGCTTTGGCATTGCCCGCGTCGGCGGTGATCACCAAGAAAATCATCCTGCCGGGCGGGTTGTCTGACAAAGAGCTTGAAGCGCAGGTGGAGTCGGAAGCCAACCAATACATTCCGTTCTCGCTGGATGAAGTGAGTCTTGACTTCTGTGTCGTTGGCCCCAGCGCCACCTCTGTGGGTGACGTGGAGGTGCTGATCGCCGCATCCCGTAAGGAAAAGGTGTCTGACCGGCAGGGGCTCGCTGAAGCGGTGGGTCTGAAGCCGGTTGTCATGGATGTGGAGTCATACGCCTCGCGCATGGCTGCGGGTCGGGTGATCGAGACGTTGCCCAACCAGGGGGTGGACTCCTTGGTCGCGTTGTTTGAGGTGGGGGCGCTGACCACCAGCATGCAGGTCATGCGAAACGACGATGTGCTCTACGAACGTGATCAGGCTTTTGGTGGTGCACAGCTGACGCAGTTGATCGTTCGGCAATATGGTTTTTCTTCGGATGAGGCCGAAGCGAAGAAACGTTCTGGGGACCTCCCGGAAGACTATCGAACGACGGTTCTTGATCCATTCATTGAAAGCATGGCCCAGGAAATCGGGCGCGCGTTGCAGTTCTTTTTCACCAGTACGCCTTACAACAAGGTTGATCACATCCTTTTGGCGGGAGGCAGCGCTGCGCTTCCCGGCCTGACGGAGGCGGTCACCCATCAGACCTCTTTTGCTTGTATGGTGATCAATCCTTTCGATGGCATGGAAATGGCTTCCAATGTCCAGGCTCGCAAGATCACCAGAGAAGCCCCCTCCTACCTGACGTCAACCGGTCTGGCGCTTCGGAGGTTCTACCAATGATTCTGATCAATCTGCTGCCTCATCGGGAGGCGAGTCGCAAGAAGCGCAAAGAGCAGTTCTTTTCCCAACTGGGTTTGTCGGCATTGCTGGGTGGTGTGATCTGCGGGGCCATTTTTACGTGGTACCAAGGGCAAATTGCCGTCCAGCAAGGGCGCAACACTTTCCTGCAGGGCGAAATCGCCCGACTGGACGAGGAAATCAAGGATATCGCCAGCCTGCAGGCGCAAATTGCTTCCCTGCGTGCAAGACAGACTGCGGTGGAAGACCTTCAGGGGGATCGAAATTTGCCGGTCCATTTGTTGGATGAGCTGGTGGTGCAGTTGCCGGATGGAATTTACTTGTCCAGCATGAAGCAGGAGAATCAGAGTGTTTTGTTGACTGGGATTGCTCAGTCTCAGGAGCGGGTCTCCGATCTGTTGCGAAATCTTGCGAACAACAGCCCGTGGCTTGAAAAACCCGACCTGGTTGAAATCGTTGCGGCGACAGAGGAGTTGTCCAACCGTGATAAGAGACGGGTCTCGAAATTCACGATCCGGGTTACGCTCAAACGACCTGCTGCAGCCGGTGCAACGCCTGCGGCGGGCGAAAAAATCACGAATGTGCCTCCAGGTAAGGTCTGAACTGGGTATACAAGACAATGGCAAAAACACCCAAAATGAACCTGGACCTGAAAATGGTTCAGGACAAAATCCAGGGGCAGTTCAAAGGGCTCGACCCGAACGATCCATCTCAGTGGCCACTGCTGCCTCGCGGTTTGCTGTTTGTGGTGGTGTGTGCGGCTGTTATTGCTGGCATGTGGTTTGCATGGCTCAAGTCGATTGATGAAGAGTTGCTCGCGGAAAAAACGCGCGAAGAGCAACTGCGCGAGGACTATCGAAAAAAACTGGTTCAAGCAGTCAATCTTGATGCGTTGAAAAAACAACTTGAGCAGGTGCAGCAATACGTAAGCCAGCTCGAGAAACAATTGCCAAGCAAGGCGGAGATGGATGCCTTGTTGTCGGACATCAACCAGGCTGGGTTGGGGCGGAGCCTGCAATTCGAATTGTTTCGCCCTGGTCAGGTGGTTGTCAAAGAATACTATGCCGAACTGCCTATTACGGTGCGTGTGACTGGGCGCTATCATGATGTCGGGCTCTTTGCTGCAGATATTGCCAATCTGTCGCGTATTGTCACGCTGAATAATTTGTCTTTGGTGCCTGTGAAAGACAGGGCGGGTGTATTGACAATGGATGGCACAGCCAAAACCTTCCGCTATCTTGATCAGGAGGAGATCGCTTTACAGCAACAGTCGGCGACGAAGAATAAGGGGGCTGCCAAGTGAACTTCAAGTTTCCACGGAGTCTGGTATTGTTGTCATCCGCATTGGTGCTGTTGGGTTGTACATCTTCTGAGCAGGACGAGTTGCGGCAGTGGATGCAAAGCGAGAGAAATTCCATTCGACCGCAGATCAAGCCGATCCCCGAGCCCAGTAAGTTTATTCCGCAGAACTACGCCGGTGAGAGCATGACGGACCCGTTCAGCGCCGAAAAGTTGGCCAGTGTGATGCGAGGAAATCAGGGGCCATCATTGGGTGGTTCTGCGTTGATTGAGGCGGAGCTGAACAGGCGGAAGCAGCCACTTGAAGCATTTCCTCTGGACACCATGTCGATGGTTGGAAGTCTTACACGTCAGGGGCAATTGGTTGCATTGGTTAAAGTTGATAATTTGCTCTACCAAGTGAAGGTGGGTAATTATCTGGGGCAGAATTATGGTCGGGTACTTGATATCACCGAAACAGAAGTTGCTCTGCGTGAAATTGTTCAAGATGCTGCAGGTGAGTGGATTGAGCGCACTTCGGGGTTGCAGTTACAAGAGGATGTGAATAAATGATTAAACCTAAAATGGCGACTGACCAGAGTGCGTTGAATTTGAAAATTGTCAGAACAATGGCTTTTGCCTGTTTGGCATTGACATCGTTCCTGGCGCAGGCCCAGAACGCAATCCAGTCCCTGACCGCCAGTGTCCAGGGTGGGGTGGAGGTTCTTCGCATCGATACAACCGAGCCGCTCTCCGGTGTTCCTGCAGGATTCGCAATACAATCGCCCGCGCGCATTGCGCTTGATTTTCCGGGGGTGATCAATGCGATAGGACGTAATGTGATTGAGCTCAATCATGGGAATGTCCGCTCAGCCAATGTGGTGCAGGTCGGCGATAGGACCCGAGTTGTTATCAACTTGAAAAATCCATCCGCTTATCAGGCGAAAATTGAAGGAAAATCGTTGGTCGTTTTGCTGGAGAGGCCAGAATCTGGAGCTCCTGCGCCAAAAAGTGCGCAGGCGGTCTTTGCGGAGAGTCAGAACCGAGATGTGGTTGCTCTGAAAGATATCGATTTCCGCCGTGGTGTCGGTAACTCCGGTCGAATTGTTGTGGATCTTGCAAACAACCAGGTCGGTGTGGATATCCGGCAACAAGGGCAGGACTTGGTGGTCGAGTTCTTGAAGACGTCGCTGCCTGAAGGTTTGCGCCGCAAGTTGGATGTGAGCGACTTTGGTACGCCAGTGCAGACCGTGACCTCCAGCCAGAGCGGTGATCGTGTCCGCATGGTGGTCACTCCTAGGGGCAACTGGGAGCATTCTGCCTATCAAAGCGATAACCAGTTTGTGCTGGAGGTCCGAGAGCAGAAGGTTGATCCTTCCAAGCTCACTCAGGGCCCAGGGTACAACGGCGAGAAGCTGTCTCTGAATTTCCAGAACATTGAAGTGCGGTCGCTGTTGCAGGTGATCGCGGATTTCACCAATTTCAATGTGGTGACTTCGGATTCCGTGACCGGCGCTGTCACGTTGCGTCTGAAAGATGTGCCTTGGGACCAAGCTTTGGATATTATTCTCCAAGCCAAGGGGCTTGGTATGCGCAAGTCCGGTAACGTGCTCTGGATCGCTCCAAAAGACGAAATTGCTGCACGCGAAAAGCAGGAGCTTGAATCGAAGGTTTCAATAGAGAGCTTGGAAACCCTGAGAACGCAGGGTTTCCAGATGAACTATGCCAAAGCCAGTGATATTGCCGCTCAGCTGGCGGCAGCGAGTACGGGTGCTGCCGGAGAAGGTGCCGCTAGAATGCTGTCCACACGGGGAAGCGTGATCGCTGAACCGAGGACGAATCAGCTGTTTGTGACTGACATCCCTTCCAAGTTGGAGCAGGTGCAGCAGTTCATCGCCAAACTTGATGTTCCTGTCCGACAAGTCCTGATCGAAGCAAGAATCGTCGAGGCAGATGATCGTTTTGGACGATCTTTGGGGGTGAGGCTGGGGGGCAGTGATTTGCGAGGCGTTCGAGGTGGTGAACCTGGATATAGCGTCGGCGGTGCGAATCGAGTTGCGATTGGTGGTAGCTATAACGCTGTATCCAGCACGACGGTGGAGTCTGAGAACGTGCTCAATACTCTCAATACCAGTTTTGTGAATCTACCGTCCACAGGTGCGGGTGGTTTTCAGCCGGCTGCATTTGCTATTTCCCTTTTTAGTGCTGCCGCCAATCGGTTCTTGAATCTTGAAATATCGGCGCTCGAAGCTGATGGGCGAGGAAAAATTGTGTCCAGTCCGCGGGTGGTGACCGCCGATCAAGTCAAAGCATTGATTGAGCAGGGGACGGAGTATCCGTATCAGACAGCCACCTCAAGCGGTGCCACAGCAATTGCATTTCGAAAGGCCAATTTGAAGCTAGAAGTTACGCCTCAGATTACGCCAGAGGGTAGCATCATCTTGGATGTTGATATCAACAAAGACAGTCGAGGTGAAACCACGACCGCAGGCATTGCAATCAATACAAAGCACGTGCAGACTCAGGTGTTGATTGAAAATGGTGGCACTGTTGTGATTGGTGGCATATTTGAGCAAATCGAAATTGATGATGTGACCAAGGTGCCGTTGTTGGGGGATATACCTTTCATGGGTCATTTGTTTAAAAATAAGAGCAAGACGGCGAACAAATCTGAGTTGTTGATCTTCATCACACCGCGGACCATTTCTGATCGTGGTGTCGCTCGTTAATGGTATTTGGATGCTGAAGAGGAATGAATATGAACTGGATGAAATTGGCGGGGCTCGTTGTCGCAATGGGTGTGTTGGCCTCTTGCGGCGGAGGAGGGGACGTTGCCGGCGATACGGATGAGTTTTCTGTAGCTCCTTCGAAGATTAAATTTGGAGTTTTAACATGCGCCACCGAAGATACCTATGGTCATGAAACTCTGTTTACTATCGTGGGAGGCACACCTCCATACCGGATTCATAACTCTTGGCCCGATTCATTAAGTGTTGATAGGGTTGAAGTGAGTGGGAAGGATCCGGTCTTCAAAGTTACAACCTTGGATGGTTGCATGGATCCTGGAGTGATTACGGTGCTTGATTATCATTCAAGGACGGTGAAAGTGGAGATATCGGTGGTAGTTGCGGACTAATGATTGGGTGGGCTAATTCTTCGAATGATTTTCTGTTATCAAGCTTTCTTGTGGTTGGTTTTTAGTACCGCTAATGCCTTGAATTTTTGTCGAACGCCCATAGATCGAATAGTATTGTGCAGGCCCGCGCGCTGATCTCGTTGGTTGGTTTGCCGGGATCTGGAAAATCAACCATCGGCCGGCAGCTAGCGCGTCGCCTAGCACTACCCTTCTTTGATTCTGACCATGTGATTGAGCAGCGCCTGGGTTGCTCGATCCGTGAGTTTTTTGAGCGAGAGGGTGAGGCTCGTTTCCGTGATGTGGAAGAAGGGGTGCTGGACGAGTTGACGCAGGGGCCGGCCTGTGTACTTTCCACTGGTGGTGGTTCGGTTCTGAGGCAGACGACCCGGGTGCATCTTCGGGAAAGGGGGCAGGTTGTGTACTTGCGGTCAACTCCTGAAGAAGTCTATCGACGGCTGCGCCATGATCGGAACCGTCCATTGCTGCAGGTCGCGGACCCGCTGCAACGCTTGCGCGACTTGTATGCCGTGCGTGATCCCTTGTATCGGGAAACGGCGCACTACGTGGTCGAAACTGGGCGCCCCTCGGTTTCGACACTGGTCAACATGATCATGATGCAGCTGGATATGGCTGGAATATCTGGTGGATCACAGCCCGGAGGAAACGAGGTCGACAACGGCTGAGGGGTGACTGGACCCGGTGGAGCCCCGTGGTCAGGGTGCTTTTGTCGTCCGGTTCGTCTGGTTTTGCACCGAGCCAGGTTTTACTGCTGGGGGCTGTCTGAATTTCTGTGTTCAAGGCTCCGTGTAGGGTCTGGCCGTTCAGGCAGGCCCTCGCCGCATATTACGCGGCAGGTCGTGTGAAGCG
>Ga0156155_1200_pt2 | contig 14799 bp, 14 predicted proteins | sample RifCSPlowO2_12_FD_107808 | JGI IMG/M metagenome (GOLD analysis project Ga0156155, IMG submission 107808) | Burkholderiales bacterium RIFCSPLOWO2_12_67_14 | reverse complement strand
TAGCGCACCAGGGCGTCCATGGGCCGCATGGTGATCCATTGCAGATCGCTGTTCATGCGCGCGTGCGTGCCCGGCACCTCGGGGACTTGCGTGGCGGCCTCCAGCACGAACAGCCAGGGCCGGCGGTTCGGCTCCATGGTGACTTCGTAGCGCACCGGTGGGCCCGAGACGCTGAGGTCGGCCGGCAGCGCCATCGAGGCTGGAAACCCCGAACGCAGGGCGCGCCACTCGATGCCGTCGAAGTCGCTGAGCACCGGGCCGCGGAAATACAGCTGGCCCTGGGGCGGCGGCGCGTCGTCGAACCGCACGCGCAGCGCGATGCCTTCGTCGAGCGCCAGTTCGGCGAACCGGCCCACCCGCATGCTGTTCGACAGGCCGCTGCGGCCGGTCTCGTCCTGGCCAGGCATGCCCCACAGCGGCGACAGTCGGGGGAACAGCAGGAACAGCACCAGCATGATGGGTGCGCCCATGGCCGCCATGCCCGCGGCGATGCGGGCCGCCTGGGCCAGGGGCGGGCGGCCCACCGGCATGTGGGCGTTGACCAGCGCGGTCAGCAGGCCCAGCAGCGCGATCAGGATGCCGGCCGCGGTGAGCAGCGACTGCGAATGGAAAAAGTGGGTGAGCAGGGTGAAGAAGGCGAGGAAGAACACCACGAAGGCGTCGCGCCGGGCGCGCAGCTCCAGCGTCTTGAGCGCCAGCAGCACCACGATGAGCGTGACACCGGCTTCTCGCCCCAAAAGGGTGCGGTGGGTCCACCAGGTGGCCGCGACGGTCAATGCCAGCAAACCCATGCGCCAGGCCCAGCCCGGCAACGGCAGCCCGCGCAGCGCCAAGGTGGTGCGCCAGGCCAGCACCCCGGCGGTGAGCGCCGTGCACCACCACGGAATCTGGCCGATCTGCATCATCACGACCCAGGCGATCACGGCCAGCAGGAACAGCGTGTCGCGGGTGTCCCGGGGCAAAGACGAGGCCGGGCGAACGGCGGACGACGCGAAGCGGCGCGGGAGTTTCATGTCAGTTTTCCATGGCGCTGGAGCGACACCCGCAACGCATGAAGCGGTCCAGCCCAGGACACCGCCGGGCCGGCTTTGCCGGACGGCTGGTTTCGCCCCCCTGGGGGGTGGCGCCGAAGGCGACGCGGGGGGTGTTCATACCAACGCCAGCGCCTCCAGGCAATCGGCACGGTGACCCGGGCCCTGGTCGGGCGCAAGCTCGCGGCCGGGCAGCCGCAGGCCGTAGTCGAGCCCCAGGCCCTCGGCCATGAGCACCCAGGCGGTCAGGCGCGAAAGGCGGGCCTCCACGTCGGACGCTCCGGTGTGGGCGAAATCGAGCCAGAGTTGCTGGCGCTGGGTGGACAGGGCGTCGCGGCTGACCAGGTCGTCGCGCCCGGCGGCGAAGGTCTGGGCGGCTTTTTTCCACACCACCGCCTTGAGCGGATCGCCGCGCCGGTAAGCGCGCACGCCGTCGAACTCGCCCGTGCTCTGCACCCGCGCGGCGCCCGAGCTGCCGGCGAGCGGTTCACCCGGGGGCAGCGGCGGCGGGTGCGCTTCGGGCGCCGGGTAGACCAGCACCTGCGCCGCCGGGCGCCACACCGTCCAGACACGGAAGGTGCCGAGCGGAAACAGCGTGAGCGCGGTCAGCGGGGGCAGGCGGTGCAGCCCGCGAGCGGGGGGCGCCCAGGCCACCTGCAGCAGCGCGCTGCCCTGCGCGGGCACGTCGGTCCAGGCCAGGTGGGCGTCGGCGGGGCCGGCGATGCGCTCGCCCAGCACCCCCAGGCCAATGCCGTAGCGCGGCCGGCGCCGTTCGCTGGACAACCGGATGTCCAGCGCCGCGGCCTGGCCGGCGTGCACCGGTGCGGGCGCCCCCAGGTGCAGGGTGAGGCCACGCAGATTGGCGTGGCACACGTAAACGCCCACCACCGCGCAGCCCGCCAGCAGGAAAGTGAGCAGGTAGCCCAGGTTGAGCTGGTAGTTGATGCTCGCGACCAGCAGCAAAAGCAGGGTGAGGGCCAGCATCCAGCCCGGCCGGGTTGGCAGGATGTAGACGTTGCGCTGGGTCAGGACCAGGGTGTCGGTCAGCGGCAGCCGGCTGTGCCACCAGCGTTGCAGCCGCCCACGCAAGGCCCGCAGCGGGTGGCGCCAGCCAGCCGGCACAGCAGCGTTGCCCGGAGCGGCAGCGGGAGGGCGCAGGGCGGCAGGCCTCATGTCGGTTCAAAAGGGAAGAACTAGCCACCCCGCCGGAGCGAAGTGCCCGAACCCAGAAACACCGCAGAACTGGCTTTGCCGGGCCGCATATGTCGACCTCTTGGGAAGGCGCTCAAAAGCCAGCCACCCTGCCGGAGCGGAGTGCCCGAACCCAGAAACACCGCGGAACTGGCTTTGCCAGGCCGCTGGTGTTGCCCCCTTGAGGGGGTCGCGCGCAGCGCGGCGGGGGTGGTTCATGGAAGCGGCGTCGCTTCCAGCATCGCGCGCACCTGCTCCACCGCGCCGCGCCCGGCGCTGCTCACGGGGATCAGCCGGTGCGCCACGGTCTGGGGCAGGATGGAGGCGATGTCGTCGGGCGCCACGTAGTCGCGCCCGCTCAGGTAGGCCTGCGCCTTGGCCGAGCGCACCACGGCGAGTGCGGCACGGGGCGAGAGTCCCTGAGCAAACCAGCGCCCCGAGCGCGTGGCGGCCACCAGGTCCTGCAGGTACTCCAGCACCGGCTCGGCGGTGTGCACCTCGGCCACGGCCAGTTGCAGCCGGGCCAGATCGGCCGGGGTCAGCACCGGCTGCAGGTGTTCGAGCATGTCGCGCCGGTCGGCGCCACGCAGCAGTTCGCGTTCGGCGGCGCGGTCCGGGTAACCGAGCGAGAGCCGCATGTGGAAACGGTCAAGCTGCGACTCGGGCAGCGCGTAGGTGCCCAGCTGGTCGTGCGGGTTTTGCGTGGCGATCACGAAGAAGGGGTGCGGCAGGGCGCGCGTCTCGCCTTCCACCGTGACCTGCTTTTCTTCCATGGCTTCGAGCAGGGCGCTCTGGGTCTTGGGGCTGGCGCGGTTGATCTCGTCGGCCAGCAGCACCTGGGCGAACACCGGGCCGGGGTGGAACACGAAGCTCTCGCGCCCGCGCTCGTAGATGGACACGCCCACCAGGTCGCTGGGCATCAGGTCGGCGGTGAACTGCACGCGCGAAAACTGCAGCCCGAATGACCTGGACAGCGCGTGCGCCAGCGTGGTTTTCCCCACGCCCGGAACGTCTTCGATGAGCAGGTGGCCACCCGCGAGCAGGCAGGCCACGCAGTCGGAAACCTGGGCCGATTTGCCCACAATGACCGTGTTAAGCTGAACCAGAAGTTGGTGTATTTTTGTGTCGGCGTGCATGCCGCGAACCATACCGTAAAACCACCATGAGTCAGGCCACCGGCTTTTTCACACACAAGGACTGTTGGAGACACGAGATGGGCGACGGGCACCCCGAATGCCCTCAGCGGCTCGACGCGATCGAGGACCGCCTGCTCATCACCGGACTCGACCACGCGCTGGAGCGCCGCGAGGCCACCCCCGCCTCGATGGCCGACCTGGAACTGGCCCACGGGCGCATGCACCTGGCGTCGCTGCGCGGCCTCTCCGACGGGCTGCGCGACGAGATCGCCGCCGGCGGCCCGACGCACGCGCAGGTCGACCCCGACACCTCCATCAACATCCATTCCTGGGACGCGATCCTGGTGGCCGCCGGCGCCGCCATCGACGCCACCGACGCGGTGCTCGCCGGCGAGCTGCTCAACGCCTTCTGTGCCGTGCGCCCGCCCGGCCACCACGCCACGCGCAACCAGGCCATGGGCTTCTGTTTTGTCAACAACGTGGCCGTGGCCGCCAAGTACGCGCTGGAGCGCCATGGCTTGAAACGCGTGGCCATCGTCGATTTCGATGTGCACCACGGCAACGGCACCGAGGACATCGTGGCCGGCGACGAGCGCATCCTCATGTGCAGCTTCTACCAGCACCCGTTCTACCCGGTGTGCGAACACGCCACCGCCAGCAACCTGGTCAACCTGCCGGTGCCGGCCTACACCAAGGGCATGGAGATCCGCGAGCTGATCGACACGATGTGGCTGCCTCGGCTGGACGCGCACCAGCCCGAGCTGATCTTCATCAGCGCCGGTTTTGACGCCCACCGCGAAGACGACATGGGCCAGCTCGGCCTGGTGGAGCAGGACTACGCCTGGATCACGCAGCGCATCAAGGAAGTGGCGCAACGCCACGCCCGGGGCCGCATCGTGAGCTGCCTCGAAGGCGGCTACGACCTGAGCGCGCTGGCGCGCAGCGTGGAAGCTCATCTGAGGGTTCTTGCCGATGTCTGATACCACCCATACCCCCCTGCTGTTGACGCAGCGCGATGCGCGCGGCGTGCACACCCTGACACTGAACGCGCCGCGCAGCTTCAACGTGTTGTCCGAAGCCATGATGGCCGCGATGCAGGCCGCGCTGGACGCGGTGGCGGCCGACCCGCAGGCGCGCGCGGTGTTGATCGCCGCCAACGGCCGCGCCTTCTGCGCCGGACACGACCTGAAGGAAATGAAGGCCAAGCCTGATGTGGCGTACTACCAAGCGTTGTTTGCCACCTGCTCGAAACTGATGATGAGCATCCGCAAACTGGAGGTGCCGGTGATCGCACGGGTGCAGGGCCTGGCCACGGCCGCGGGCTGCCAGTTGGTGGCGCAGTGCGATCTGGCGGTGGCGGTGAGCGAGACCAGTTTCGGCGTGAACGGCATCGACGTCGGCCTGTTCTGCGCCACGCCCAGCGTGGCCCTGTCGCGCAACATGCTGCCCAAACAGGCGATGGAGATGCTGCTCACCGGCGACTTCATCTCGGCCGAGGAAGCGAAGAGCCGGGGCCTGGTGAACCGCGTGGTGGCCACCGACGCGCTCGACGCGGAGCTGGCCGCGCTGGTGGATCGCATCGTGGCCAAACCGCGCGAGGCCCTGGCCATGGGCAAGGCGCTGTTCTACCGCCAGCTGGAGACCGGCATGGAGTCGGCCTACCAGCTCGCCGGGCAGACCATGGCCTGCAACATGGTCCACGAGGTGGCCCAGGAAGGCGTGCAGGCCTTCATCGACAAACGCGCGCCCCACTGGCGCGCCTGAACATTTCCCGTTGTTCCTGTTTCATGTCCATTTCCGTTTCCACCACCCCCCAGCCCATCGACGACTTCGACCTCTGGATCGCAGGTTTCACCCAGCCCACCGTGCTGGTCGAACTCGGGGCCCTGGCCCTGTGCATCGCCCTGGCCAGCGGCCTGACCTGGCTGCTGCGCCGTTCGCTGGTCGTGCCGGATGAGAAGACCTCCGTGCTGTTTGGCCGGCACCTCGTTGACGGGGTGATGTTTCCGCTGCTGCTGCTCACGCTGGGTTACATCGCGCGCGCCCTGCTCACCAAGGCGGTGCCGCTGGCGGTGTTCAAGGTGGCCATTCCGGTGCTGGTTTCGCTGGTGGTGATCCGCGTGGGCGTGAAAGTGCTGCAGGTCGCTTTTGCCAGCGCCCCCTGGGTGAAGGTGCTGGAGCGCACCATCTCCTGGCTGGCCTGGTTGGCGATGGTGCTGTGGGTCAGCGGCCTGCTGCCGGTGGTGCTCAACGAGCTGGACCAGATCCACTGGAAGATCGGCGCGTCCACCATCAGCCTGCGCACCATGATCGAAGGCGCGCTCACCGCCGGCGCGGTGCTCATCCTCTCGCTGTGGGTGTCCTCCGCCATCGAGCGGCGGCTGTTGCGCAAGGCGGTCGGCGGTGACCTCTCGCTGCGCAAGGCGGTGAGCAACGCCACGCGCGCGCTGCTCATGTTCCTGGGGCTCATCCTGGCCCTGTCGGCGGTGGGCATCGACCTCACGGCGCTCTCGGTGCTGGGCGGCGCCATCGGCGTGGGCATCGGCTTTGGCCTGCAGAAACTGGCGGCCAATTACGTCAGCGGCTTCGTGATCCTGGCCGAGCGCAGCATGCGCATCGGCGACAACGTCAAGGTGGATGGCTTCGAAGGGCGCATCACCGACATCAATGCACGCTACACCGTGATCCGTTCGCTTGCTGGGCGCGAATCCATCGTGCCCAACGAGATCCTGATCACCAACCGGGTGGAGAACCTGTCCCTGGCCGACGGCCGCCTGTGGCAGTCGACGGTGGTGTCGGTGGCCTACGACAGCGATGTGGAGCTGGTCTCGCGCCTGCTGATGGAGTCCGCCATGGCCCACCAGCGCGTGCTGATCGAACCGGCGCCTTCGGTGGCGCTGTCGGCCTTCGGCGCCGACGGGTTGGAGTTCACGCTGGGCTACTGGATCGCGGACCCCGAAAACGGCACGCTCAACATCCGCTCGCTGATCAACCGCAGCGTTCTGCAGGCGCTGCGCGCGCACCGCATCGAAATTCCGTACCCGCAGCGCGTGCTGCACATCCAGCCGCGGGCCGCGGCCGATGTGGTACCCAGCCCGCCCGCTAGCGACTCATGAAGCCGGGCAACCAGAGCGCGATCATGGGGAACGCGATCAGGATGCCCAGCCGCACCACGTCGGCCATCACGAAGGGCCACACGCCGCGGTAGATGCTGCCCAGTTTCACCTTGGGCAGCAGCGAGTTGATGACGAACAGGTTCAGCCCCACCGGGGGCGAGATCATGCCGATCTCCACGATGGTCACGATCAGGATGCCGAACCAGATCGGATCGAAGCCCAGGCCGGTGATCACCGGGAAGAACACCGGAATGGTCAGCAGCACGATGGCCAGTTCCTCCATCACCATGCCCAGCGCGAGGTAGATGCCCATCATCATCACCACCACCAGGACGGGGTGCGGGCTGAACTGCAGCACGAAGTCGCGCAGGTCCGCGGGCATAGAGGTGAAGTTGATGAAATTGGTGAAGATCATCGCCGCGATCAGGATGGTGAACAGCATCGCGGTGGTGCGGGAGCTCTCCACCAGGATGTCCATCAGCACCCGCGGCGTGAGCGAGCCGCGCAGCAGCGCGAACAGGAAGGCGCCGCCCGCGCCCACGCCCGCGCCTTCCGTGGCGGTGAACACGCCGCCATAGATGCCACCGATCACCAGGGCGAACAGCAATGCCACGCCCCAGATGCCACGGATGGCGGCGAAGCGCTGGCCCCAGGTGAAGCGCTCGGCCGGTGGGCCGGCCGAGGGGTCGCGCCAGGTGACGAAGACCACGCCCAGGCACAGGCAGACGATGGCCACAACACCGGGCAGGATGCCTGCGATGAACAGCTTGCCGATGTCGGTCTCGGTGATGATGCCGTAGATCACCAGGATGGTGGACGGCGGGATCAGGATGCCCAGCGTGCCGCCGGCCGCGATGGCGCCGGTGGCCAGCGTGTCCTTGTAGCCGTGCGCCTTCATCTCGGGAAACGCCACGCGCGTCATGGTGGCCGCGGTGGCGATGGACGAGCCGCAGATCGAACCGAAACCGCCCGAGGCGATGATGCTGGCCATGGCCAGGCCGCCGCGGCGGTGGCCGACGAAGGCGTTGGCCGCGGTGAACAGTTCCTTGGCCATGCCGGCACGGGCCACGAAATTGCCCATCAGCACGAACAAGGGAATGACCGAGAGCACATAGTGAAACCCGGTCTCGAAGATCACCTGGCTGGTGCTGGAGAAGGCCGGCTGCCAGCCCCGCAGCAGCCCCATGCCGACGATGCCGGCGATCGCCATGGCCACCGCCAGCGGGATGCGCAGAAAGGCCATGGCGAAGACGGCCAGGAACCCGAGGATCGCCTCCGTCATGGCGCGGCTCTTTCGCCCGCAGCAGGCGCCATGTGGTGCGAAGGGGCGGGGGCCGCGACGAACACGAACAGCAGGTGCACCAGCGCGGTGAGCAGCAGAAAGCCCGCCATCATCCAGGCCACCGGAGCGATCGAGAGCTGCAGGTGCACGGTGGTGTCGCCGTATTCGGCAAAACGCTCGGCCCGCATCAGCATCAGCCGGGCGAGAAAACCGAACACCGCCGCACTGACCAGGTTGACGATGCGGGTCTGGATGCTGCGCAGCCAGTCGGGCGTGAAGGCGTCGAGCGAATCGAAGACCACGTGTTCACCGCGCCACGACACCAGGGGCAGCGCACCGAAGATCACGATCACCATCAGGATCTCGGTGAGTTCGAGGCCGCCGGGCACCGAGTGGCTGAAGAACTTGCGACCGGTCACGTCCACCACCGTGAGCCACATGATGGAGAACAGCGCCATGGCGGCCATCAGACCGGATGACCAGCGCAGCACGCGTTCCAGCGTCTTGAGCATGTTGTGAGCTTTCAGAACAGAAAGAAGGCCGATGGCGCGGCGGCCTGCGCGGCCACACCATCGGCCCACTGTAGCGAGCCTGGGAGATGGGTGGGGAGTGTCGCGTTATTTCGCCTTGGCGATTTCGGCGCGGAACTCGGCCAGCACGCTCTTGGGGTTCTTCAGACCCTTGACCTGGGCGGCGGCGGCCCACTTGGTTTCCAGGTAGTCCTGCTTGTCCATGACCGCTTTCACGAACGCCTTGTCGGCGGCGATGCGGGTCACCCCCATCGACTTCTGCATGTCGCGGCTGGCCGCATCCACCTTGTCCCAGCCCTCGCCGAACATGCGCGCGGCGACTTCGCCGGAGAGTTTGTCCACCACGGCCTTGTCCTGCGGCGACAGGCCCTTGTACTTGTCCTCGTTCATCATGAACACGAAGCTGGTGTTGTACAGGCCACCGGGGAAAGTGGTGGCGTGTTTGACCATGCCGAGCTTGAACGACGCCACGGATTCATCGGGGAAAAAGGTGCCGTCCATCACGCCGGTGGAAAGCAGCTCGAAGGACTCGGGCGCCGGCTTGAGCGTGGTGTTCCAGCCCATGGCCTTGGAGAGCTCGTTGATGTTGCCCCCGCCAATGCGGAACTTCAGCGTGGCCGCGTCGGCGGCCGAGGTCACCGGCTTCTTGCTGTTGAAGATGATGCCGGGGCCGTGCGTGAACACCGCCAGCGCCTTCACACCACGGTGTTCGCCCAGCGGCGCGAAGTACTTGCTGTAGATGCGCTGATAGGCCACCGAGGTCGCGACCGAGCTGTTGCCCAGGAACGGAAACTCGGCCACCTGGGTGTTGATGAAACGGCCCGGTGTGTAGCCGTCCACGGTGTAGGAGATGTCGGCCAGACCGTCGCGCACCGCGTCAAACGTGCCGGGAGGCGCGGCCACGCTTTTGGGCAGGATGTTGCACTTCATGCGGCCCGCGCTTTCTTTCTCCAGCATGTCGCACCAGTTCTTCTGCACCGTGCTCAGGGTGTGCGTGGGAGGCAGCCAGCTGGAGACGGTGAACACGGTCTGGGCAGACGCGAGCCCGCTGGTCAATACCGTGGTGGACAGGGCGGCTGCGAACAGGTGGCGAAGTTTCATGCAGGGTCTCCGGTGATCGGCGGGGCGGTGGAACGGGTGTGCGGGGTCCATAGAATGGTCCGATTCAATATAGGCGAAGACCCCGGCGCTCCAACTCCAGACTTACCCGAATTAGCCGACCGAATGGTTGGTTAATGCATTCCGAAGCCACCGTTTTGAACCTGCGAAGACCAAGGGGCTTTGTGTCACGCCAGCGTTCCCCTATAATCCTGAAAAAGCACGACCGTTCGTTTTTTGGTGCTGACGCATCGGCGGCACCGGCGGGCGGTTTCAACCGGTTCCTTCCTCGCCCACACAAAGGGGCGTCATACAATCCCTGGAATTGACGTGCACGTCAATTCGGACCCTGTTTTCACAACCATCTGGAGCAACCCAACATGAAGGTCATCGTCCCCGTCAAACGCGTGGTGGATTACAACGTCAAGGTGCGCGTCAAGAGCGACGGTACGGGCGTGGACATCGCCAACGTTAAGATGAGCATGAACCCGTTTGACGAGATCGCGGTGGAAGAAGCCGTGCGCCTGAAGGAGAAGGGTGTCGTCACCGAAGTCATCGCCGTCTCCTGCGGCGTGACCCAGTGCCAGGAAACCCTGCGCACGGCCATGGCCATCGGCGCGGACCGCGCCATCCTGGTGGAAACCGCCGAAGAACTGCAGCCCCTGGCCGTGGCCAAGCTGCTCAAGGCGCTGATGGACAAGGAACAGCCCGGCCTCGTGATCCTGGGCAAACAGGCCATTGACGACGACTGCAACCAGACCGGCCAGATGCTCGCCGCCCTGGCCGACCTGCCGCAAGGCACTTTCGCCAGCAAGGTCGAGGTGGTCGACGGCAAGGTGAACGTGACCCGTGAAGTCGACGGCGGTCTGGAAACCCTGAGCCTGTCGCTGCCGGCCATCGTCACCACCGACCTGCGCCTGAACGAGCCGCGCTACGTGACGCTGCCCAACATCATGAAGGCCAAGAAGAAGCAGATGGACATCGTCAAGCCCGAAGACCTCGGTGTGGATGTTGCCCCGCGCATCAAGACCCTGAAGGTCAGCGAGCCGCCGAAACGCGGTGCGGGCATCAAGGTGCCGGATGTGGCAACTCTCGTCGAAAAGCTCAAGAACGAGGCGAAGGTCATCTGAGCCCCAAGCCCACCAGAACACAGGAACACAGAACATGACCGCACTCGTCATTGCCGAACACGACAACGCCACCATCAAGGGCGCCACGCTCAACACCGTCGCCGCCGCCGCCCAGTGCGGGGGTGAGGTGCACGTGCTGATCGCGGGCCACAACGCCGGCCCGGCCGCCGCTGCCGCTGCCCAGATCGCCGGCGTGTCCAAAGTCATCCACGCCGACGCCGAATACCTCGCGCACGGCCTGGCCGAGAACATGGCCGCCCAGGTGCTGGCCATCGCCGGCAACTACAGCCACATCGTGTTTCCCGCCACCGCCAGCGGCAAGAACATCGCCCCGCGCGTGGCCGCCAAGCTCGACGTGGGCCAGATCAGCGACATCACCAAGGTGATCGCCGCCGACACGTTTGAGCGTCCGATCTACGCTGGCAACGCGATGGCCACCGTGCAGAGCGCCGACGCCACCAAGGTCATCACCGTGCGCACCACCGGCTTCGACCCGGCAGCCGCCACCGGTGGATCGGCCGCCGTGGAAACCCAGGCAGCCCAGGCCGACAGCGGCAAAAGCACCTTCCTGGGCAGCGAGATCGCCAAGAGCGACCGCCCCGAACTCACCGCCGCCAAGATCATCGTCTCGGGTGGCCGGGCGCTGGGCAGTGCCGAGAAGTTCAACGAAGTCATGACCCCGCTGGCCGACAAGCTCGGCGCCGCGCTGGGCGCGAGCCGCGCCGCGGTGGACGCGGGCTACGCCCCGAACGACTGGCAGGTCGGCCAGACCGGCAAGATCGTTGCGCCCCAGCTCTACGTGGCCTGCGGCATCTCGGGTGCCATCCAGCACCTGGCCGGCATGAAGGATTCCAAGGTGATCGTGGCGATCAACAAGGACCCCGAAGCCCCGATCTTCTCGGTGGCCGACTACGGCCTGGAGGCCGATCTGTTCGAGGCCGTGCCCGAGCTGATCAAGGCGCTGTAAGCCTGAACCGACTTCCACGCTGTCATCGAGGCAGCAACTTCACAAGAGCGACAACACCATCCAGCAGCAGCCGCGGAACCGGCTTCGCCGGGCCGCTGGCTGCGCCCCCTTGAGGGGGTGACGCGCAGCGGCGCGGGGGTGGATCTGATTTCTGGAGACCACATGAGCTACACCGCACCCCTCAAGGACATGCTGTTCAACATCCAGCACCTGGCGCGCATCGACCAGGTGGCGCAGCTGCCCGGTTTTGAAGACGCCGGGTTTGAAACGGCGCAGGCCGTGCTGGAGGAGTGCGCCAAGCTCAACGAGGGTGTGATCGCGCCGCTGAATTTCGAGGGCGACAAGAACCCCTCTTTCTTCAAGGACGGCCAGGTCACCACCACGCCCGGCTTCAAGGACGCCTTCCGCCAGTACGCCGAGGGCGGCTGGCAGGGCCTGCAGCACCCAGTCGATTTCGGCGGCCAGGGCCTGCCCAAGACCATCGGCTCGGCCTGCACCGAAATGCTCAACAGCGCCAACATGAGCTTCGCGCTGTGCCCGCTGCTGACCGACGGCGCCATTGAAGCGCTGATCACCGCCGGCAGCGACGACCTGAAGGCCATCTACCTGGAAAAACTGGTGAGCGGCGAATGGACCGGCACCATGAACCTGACCGAACCGCAGGCCGGCAGCGATCTGGCCGCGGTGCGCAGCCGCGCCGAACCCCAGCCCGACGGCAGCTACAAGGTGTTCGGCACCAAGATCTTCATCACCTACGGTGAGCACGACATGGCACAGAACATCGTGCACCTCGTGCTGGCCCGCGTGACCGGCGCGCCCGAGGGCGTGAAGGGCATCAGCCTGTTCGTGGTGCCGAAGTTCATGGTGAACGCCGATGGCTCGCTGGGCGCGCGCAACGACGTGCATTGCGTGAGCATCGAACACAAGATGGGCATCAAGGCCTCGCCCACCGCCGTGCTGCAGTACGGCGACCATGGCGGCGCCGTGGGCTACCTCGTGGGCCAGGAAAACCGCGGCCTCGAATACATGTTCATCATGATGAACGCCGCGCGTTACGCCGTGGGCGTGCAGGGCATCGCGATCGCCGAGCGCGCCTACCAGAAGGCCGTGGGCTACGCGAAGGACCGCGTGCAGAGCCGCCCGGTCGATGGCTCGCTCAGCGCCGCCACGCCCATCATCCACCACCCCGATGTGAAGCGCATGCTCATGACCATGCGCGCCAGCACCGAAGGTTGCCGCGCCATGGCCAGCGTGGCCGCCGCCGCCTACGACGCGGCGCACCACCACCCGGACGCCGATGCCCGCAAGGACAACGCGGCGTTCTACGAGTACCTGGTGCCGCTGGTCAAGGGCTACAGCACCGAGATGAGCCTGGAGGTCACCTCGCTGGGCGTGCAGGTGCACGGTGGCATGGGCTTCATCGAAGAAACCGGCGCGGCCCAGTACTACCGCGACGCCAAGATCCTGACCATCTACGAAGGCACGACCGCGATCCAGGCCAACGACCTCGTGGGTCGCAAGACGTCGCGCGACGGCGGCACCAACGCGAAGGCCATCGCGGCACAGATTGAAAAGACCGAAGCCGAGCTGATTGCGCGCGGCAGCGCCAACGCACTCGCCGTGGCCAAGCGCCTGACCGCCGCGCGCCAGGCCTTTGTGGACGTGGTGGCGTTCATCGCCGCCAACGCCCGGAGCAACCCCAACGCCGCCTTCGCCGGCAGCGTGCCCTACCTCATGCTCGCGGGCAATGTGGTGGCAGGCTGGCAGCTGGCGCGCGCGCTGCTGGTGGCCGAAGACCAACTGGCTGCCGGCACCGACGTGGCCTTCATGCAGGCCAAGATCAACACCGCGCGCTTCTACGCCGACCACATCCTGAGCCGTGCCCCGGGCGTGCGCGACAGCATCTGCGAAGGCGCCGACGCGGTCACGGCCATGGCGGTCGACGCGTTCTGACGGACCGCTCATGAACCGTTCGGGCTGAGGCTGTCCCCACATCGACAGGCGGGCGCTCCGGCCTCATCCAGAATCCCTTCGATCACCGAATTCGTTCCCACAGGAGACACCATGACCACCCGCCAACGCTACCTGCCCCCGGTGCTGAAGAACATCAAATTTCCGGTGATCGGCTCGCCGCTGTTCATCATCAGCAACCCCAAGCTCGTCATTGCCCAGTGCAAGGCCGGCGTGGTGGGCGCCATGCCCGCACTCAACGCGCGCCCGGCCGCGCAGCTGGAAGACTGGCTGGCCGAGATCACCGAGGCCCTGGCCGCGCACGACGCCGCCAACCCGGACAACAAGGCCGCACCCTTCGCCATCAACCAGATCGTGCACAAGAGCAACGACCGGCTGGAGCACGACATGGGCCTGTGCGCCAAGTACAAGGTGCCGATCATCATCACCAGCCTGGGCGCGCGTGAAGACGTGAACCAGGCCGTGCACAGCTGGGGCGGCGTGGTGCTGCACGACGTGATCAACAACGTGTTCGCGCACAAGGCGATCGAGAAGGGCGCCGACGGCCTGATCCCGGTGGCGGCCGGTGCCGGTGGTCACGCCAGCGTGAAGAGCCCGTTTGCCATGGTGCAGGAGATTCGCGAGTGGTTCGACGGCCCGATCGCGCTCTCGGGCGCCATCGCCTCGGGCGGCGCGATCCTGGCCGCGCAGGCCATGGGCGCCGACTTCGCCTACATCGGCTCGGCCTTCATCGCCACCGAGGAGGCCCGCGCCGTGGACGGCTACAAGCAGATGATCACCGAGTGCAATTCGGACGACATCGTCTACAGCAACTTCTACACCGGCATCCACGGCAACTACCTGAAGGGCAGCATCCGCAACGCCGGCATGGACCCCGACCACCTGCCCGAGAGCGACCCGAGCAAGATGAACTTCTCCACCGGCGAAGGCGCCAACGCGGCCAAGGCCTGGAAAGACATCTGGGGTTGTGGCCAGGGCATCGGCGCCATCCGCGAGGTGATGCCGGCGGCCGATCTGGTGGCGCGCTTCAAGCGCGAATACGCCGAGGCCAAGGCGCGCATCTGCATGGGCTGAGCGCGTCGCGGACCGTTTGAAAAAGCCGGCCTTGGGCCGGCTTTTTCGTGTCAGCCGCGCGGTGGTCCCGGCTGGCTCGCTCAGGGCGTGATCACGCCTTGCAGCAACTCCAGCAGGCTCTTGGGCCGCTCGGCTTCAGGGGGCTGCGGGGGTGCGGCGTACTGCGTGCCGCCGGTGTCGGAAATGCTGCTGACCCAGTGGCCGCCCAGCCACTCGCTGTAGAGCCAGTCGCTGCCCGCGTACGCCAGCCCGGGCGGCGGTTCGGCGGGCGGG
>Ga0156155_1215_pt1 | contig 14892 bp, 14 predicted proteins | sample RifCSPlowO2_12_FD_107808 | JGI IMG/M metagenome (GOLD analysis project Ga0156155, IMG submission 107808) | Burkholderiales bacterium RIFCSPLOWO2_12_67_14 | reverse complement strand
GTAGGCCTTGTGCAGCGCCTTCCAGGAGAGGCCCAGCTTGGCCAGCGCCGAGGGGCGGAACGAGGTCAGCAGCAGGTCGGTGCGGGCCAGCTCTTTGTGCAGCCGGGTCTGGCCCTTGTCCGTCTTCAGGTCGATGCTCAGGACCCGGATGCCCGCGTGCAGCGTGGCGTAGGCGGTCGGGTTGTACTGGCCCATCGGGTCGCCGCTGGTGCCCGCGGGCGCACCCTTGGGGCCGGGCGGTTCGGCCTTGAGGCAGGTCGCACCCATGGCCTTGAGGCGCATGAGCGCGGCCGGGCCGGGCAGGTTGAGCGCCAGGCTGAGCACGCGCACGCCGCGCAGCGGCTTGAGGGGTTTGATCGGGGTGGAGGCGGGTGAGGACATGGCGTTACCGGTTGACGTATACGTCAATGTACCGCCTGGTCAGGTCGCCTCGAAGCGCGAGCGCGACAACGCTGCGACGAAATCCCGGTGTCAACGCAAACGCCACCTCCGGCGCGACGTGACTTCACCCAGGATGCGGTGGAATCGGCTTTGCCGGGCCACTCGCATCGCCCCCTTGAGGGGGTGACGCGCCGCAGGCGCGGCGCGGGGGTGGGTCATCTACTCCCCGAAATTCAGCGGCAGGCCGACGTAGTTCTCGGCGATGGTTTTCAGACCTGCTTCCGAGTGCATCAGGTAGTCCAGTTCGGCCTGCTGCAGCTTGCCGTTGATGGCGCCTTCGTTGTCGAAGTTGTGCATGATCGACGTGAACCACCACGAGAAGCGCTCGGCGCGCCAGATGCGTTTGAGGCAGCGCTCGGAGTAGCTGTCAATGCCAGCCTCGGTCTTGTCCTGGTAGAACTCGATGAGGGCGTTCGAGAGGTACTTCACGTCGGTGGCGGCCAGGTTCAGGCCCTTGGCACCGGTGGGCGGCACGATGTGGCCCGCGTCCCCCGCCAGGAACATGCGGCCAAAGCGCAGCGGCTCGGTGACGAAGCTGCGCAGCGGCGCGATGCTCTTTTCCAGGCTAGCACCGGTGACCAGGTTGTCGGCGGCTTCGGGGTCCAGGCGCAGCTTGAGTTCGGCCCAGAAGGCGTCGTCGCTCCATTGCTCGATCTTGTCGGTCAGCGGCACCTGCAGGTAGTAGCGGCTGCGCGTGTGGCTGCGCTGCGAGCACAGCGCAAAACCCCGCGGGTGGTTCACGTAGATCAGCTCGTGGTGCACCGGCGGCGTGTCCGAGAGCAGGCCGAGCCAGCCGAAGGGGTAGACCTTCTCGAACTCCTTGATGGCCGAGCGCGGCGCGCTGGCGCGGCACACGCCGTGGAAGCCGTCGCAGCCGGCGATGAAGTCGCAGTCAATGGTGTGGGTCTGGCCGTCTTTCTCGTAGGTGACGTGCGGCTTGGTGGTGTCGAAATCGTGCACCTGCACGTTGGCCGCTTCGTACACCGTGGGCAGGCCGGCGGCCGCGCGCGCGTCCATCAGGTCGCGGGTCACTTCGGTCTGGCCGTAGACCATCACCGTCTTGCCGCCGGTGAGTTTTTCCAGGTCGATGCGGTGGCGCACGCCGTTGAACAGCATGTCGAACCCGCTGTGCACCAGGCCTTCGGCATGCATGCGCTGGCCCACGCCCGCTTCGTCCATCAGGTCGGCGGCCACCTGTTCCAGCACGCCGGCGCGGATGCGGCCGAGCACGTAGTCGGGCGTCTGGCGCTCCAGAATGATGGCGTCGATGCCGGCCTTGTGCAGCAACTGGCCGAGCAGCAGGCCGGAAGGGCCTGCACCGATGATGGCAACCTGGGTACGCATGTGAGTGGGTTCACCCCCGCGCCGCCTTCGGCGTCACCCCCTCAAGGGGGCGGAACCTGCCGCCCGGCAAAGCCGGTTCGGCGGTTCCCTGGCATTGGCTGCCTCAGGCGTGGCGGGTGGGCAAAGAATGTGGTTGAAGGAATCTGCAGAATAGGTAGAAGCCATCGGGTTTTCAATAGATGAAGTCGCTGCCTGCGCGATCATCAGCGGTTATGTGCGATCATCGCGCAGCATGAACAGTGAACCGAAACTGATTGCCAAGGCCGACTTCATCGAAGGCATGGCCAAGGGCATGGCCGTGCTGGAGAGTTTCGACACCGAGCGCCAGCGGCTCAACGCCACGCAGGCCGCCGAGCGCGCCGGCCTGACCCGCGCGGCCGCGCGGCGCCATCTGCTCACGCTGGCCTACCTGGGCTATCTGGACACCGATGGCACGCACTACTGGCTCTCGGCCAAGGTGCTGCGTTTCTCGGGCAGCTATTTGTCTTCGGCCCGTTTGCCGCGCTTGCTGCAGCCCACGCTGAACCGGCTGGCGGCGCAGACGCGCGAGTCGTTTTCCGCCGTGGTGCTCGACGGCGACGAGGTGGTGATCGTGGCGCGCAGCGTGTCCATTGGCGGTCAGCGCCTCATGGCCTACGGCCTGCACCTGGGGGCGCGCCTGCCGGTGCACGCGACGTCCACCGGCCGCGTGCTGCTGGCGGCTTTGCCGCGCGCCGAATTCAACGCCTGGCTCAAGGGCCGCGAACTGGCGCGGCTGACGCCGAAGACCACCATCGACCACAAGGCGTTTCGCGCGGCCGTGGCACGGGTGAAGGCCGACGATTACGCCGTGGCCAGCGAGGAACACGAACTCGGCGTGCACGCGCTGGCCGTGCCGCTGCGCAACATGCAGGGAAAAACGGTGGCAGCGCTCAACGTGGTGGCCTCGCCCGACCGGCTCGCTCCCGATGTGATGCGCCAGGACCTGTTGCCGCTGCTGCTGGACGCGGCAAGAGAGCTCAGGCCGTTGTTGTGAAAACGGCGCCCCCTGCGGCGCGGGGGAGGGCCAGCTCAAACCCCGAGGTACTGCTCCAGCAGTTCCGGCTTCGACAGCAGTTCATCTGAACTGCCTTCGAACGCCACCTCACCCTTGACGAGGATGACGTTGCGGTCGGTGATCTGGGTCACGTGTTTCCAGTTCTTGTCCACGATCACGCTGCTGATGCCGCTTTCGCGGATCAGGCCGCAGATGCGCCAGATCTCGCGCGCGATCAGCGGCGCCAGGCCTTCGGTGGCTTCGTCGAGGATCAGCACGTCCGGGTTGGTCATGAGCGCGCGGCCGATGGTCAGCATCTGCTGCTCGCCGCCGCTGAGCTGCTGGCCGCCGTGGTTCAGGCGCTCGGCGAGGCGGGGGAAGGTTTCCAGCACGCGCTCGTAGGTCCAGTCGCGCTGGCCCTTGCAGCCGGCGCGGGCCGACATGACCAGGTTTTCCTTCACGCTGAGGTTGCCGAAGATGCCGCGGCCTTCAGGCACGTAGGCGATGCCTTCGCGCGCGATCTCGAAGGTGGAGGCGCCCGTCATGGGCCGGCCCTTGATGAGCACGCCGCCACCGCTAGGCTTGACGATGCCCATGAGCGACTTGAGCAGTGTCGTCTTGCCCATGCCGTTGCGGCCCATCAGGCCGATGGTCTGGCCCTGGCCGACGGTGAAGTCCACGCCGCGCAGGATGTGGCTGGCGCCGTAGTGGGTGTGCAGGCCAGAGGCCTGGATCAGCGGCGTGGCTTTCATGCGTGGTCCTCCCCGAGATACGCCGCTTGCACCAGAGGGTCGCTGCGCACCTCGGCCGGCGTGCCGCTGGCGATCACCTGGCCATTGACCATCACGGTGAGCTGGTCGGCCAGCGAGAACACGGCGTCCATGTCGTGCTCCACCAGCATCATGGCGTGGTCCTTCTTCAGCTTCTGCAGCAGGGCGATCATGCTTTCGGCCTCGGCCTGGCCCATGCCGGCCAGGGGCTCGTCGAGCAGCAGCACGGTGGGCTCGGTGGCCAGGGTCATGGCGATTTCGAGCTGGCGCTGCTCACCGTGGCTGGTGGTGCCGGCCACGGTCTGGCTGCGGTGCGTCAGGCCAGCGAGCTCGATGGCCCGCTCGCAGCGCTGGTTGACCCCGGCCATGGCCTGGGCCGAGCCGATCCAGCGCAGCGGGTTCCAGGGCCAGTGGCGCTCGCGCGATTGCGCGGCCAGCCGCACGTTGTCCCACACCGTGAAGGGCAGGAAGATGTTGGTCTTCTGGTAGCTGCGGCCCAGACCCAGGCGGGAGATCGACTCGGGCGAATGGCCGGCGGTTTCCGTGCCGTTGAGCGTGATGCTGCCCGAGGTGGGTGGCAGGTCGCCCGAGAGCAGGTTGGTCAGAGTGGACTTGCCGGCTCCGTTGGGGCCGATCACGGCATGGATGTGGTCGCGGAACAGATCCACCGACACGTCGTTCACGGCGGCCAGGCCACCGAAACGCTTGGTCAGGCTGCGGGCGCTCAGCAGGAGATCACTCATCGCTGTTCACCCCGCGGCGGCGCTGGAACTTCTCGCTCAGGCCGAGCAGGCCACGCGGCGCGAACACCACCACCAGCACGATGAAGCCGCCCATGAGCAGTTGCCAGTGTTTGGTGAGGTCTTTGAAGAAGTGCATCACGTATTCGAACGCGAAGGCGCCCACGATGGCCCCGGCGAAATTGCCCATGCCGCCCAGGATCACCATCATGATGGCGTGCGCACTCATGTGAAAACCCATGAGATCGGGGTTCACGAAGCCGGTCTGCGCGGCCCACAGGAACCCGGCCACGCCGGCCAGGGTGCCGGCCAGCGTGAAGGCGGCGAGCTTGTAGCCGAAGGTGCCGTAGCCCACGGCGCGCATGCGGTGCTCGTTGACGCGGATGCCCGCGAGCACGCGGCCAAACGGCGAGAACAGCAGGCGGCGCAGGAAGGCGTAGACAGCCACCAGCATCGCCAGCGTGAAGTAATAGAAGGTGGTCTTGTTTTCCAGGTCGATGCCGGCCCAGCCGAACAGGGTCGCGTCGGGCCGGAAGTTGACGTACAGGCCGTCCGATCCCCCGAGCTCCTTGTTGTCGAAGAACAGGAAGAACACCATCTGCGCGAAGGCCATGGTGACCATGATGAAGTAGATGCCGTGCGTGCGCACCACGAAGAAGCCGATCACCAGGGCCGCCAGCCCGGCGCCGAGCGCCGACACCGGCAGCGCCCACCACAGGCTGATGGGCGTGTCGGCCGGGGTCAGGAACGCCAGCGCGTAGCCGGCCAGGCCGAAGTAGGCGGCGTGGCCGAGCGACACCAAACCGCTCACGCCCTGCAGCAGGTCCAGGCTCATGGCGAAAATCGCCAGGATCATCATCTGCGAGAGCATCTGCAGGTAGAAGTCGGCGCTGTCGGAGGGCACCAGCGGAAACGCCGCGAGCGCGACCGCACCCAGCGCCAGCAGCACCTGCACGCTGCGTGGCAGTTTTTCGAGTTGGGCTTTGGGCGAACTCATTGTTTGAACAGGCCTTCAGGTTTGTAGAGCAGCACGCCGGCCATCAGCATGTAGACCGCCATGCCGGCGATCTGCGGCAGCAGCACCTTGCCGAAGGTGTCCACCAGGCCGACCATGAGCGCGGCCACCAGTGCGCCGCGCACCGAGCCAATGCCGCCGATGACGACCACCACGAAGCACATGATCAGCACCGAGCTGCCCATGCCGGGGTAGACGCTGGAGATCGGCGAGGCGATCATGCCGGCGATGGCGGCCAGCGCCACGCCCAGCGCGAACACCACGCCGTGGATCAGGCGGATGTTGATGCCCAGGGCCTCGGTCATTTCGCGGTTGAAGGCGCCGGCGCGGATCTTCATGCCGAGGCGGGTTTTGGAAATCAGCAAATACAGGCCCAGCGCCAGCGCCACGCACACCGCCGAGATCACCAGCCGGTAGACCGGGTAAGACAGGTTGTCCGTGAGCGGGATGGACCAGTTCACCAGTTCGGGCACCGGGACCGAGTGCACGTCGTCGCCCCAGAGGATGGAGCGCACTTCTTCAAAGATGTAGATCAGGCCGAAGGTGAGCAGCACCTGATCGAGGTGGTCGCGGTGGTAGAAGTGGCGGAACAGCAGCCATTCCAGCGCCCAGCCCAGCGCCACGGCGAGCAGCGTGCCCACCACGATGGCCAGCACCAGGCTGTCGAACTGCGAAGCCAGAAACCAGGCGAGGTAGGCCCCCAGCATGTAGAAGCTGCCATGGGCCAAGTTGACCACACCCATGATGCCGAAGATCAGGGTGAGGCCAGCGGCCAGCATGAACAGCAACAGGCCATATTGCAGGCTGTTGAGCAACTGGATCAGGAAGTTGGCGAAGTCCATCGGATCGGTGATTGGGCGCAGACAGGGCCTGCACCTCGAAAGGCGCAGACCTCGGGCAAGGTTTCAGAACCGGGCTCAGCCCATGCGACAGCCGGTGGCCGGGTCGGCCACGGCCTTCTGCGCGATGCCGATGACCTTGTTCTCCTTGTTTTCCACCTTGCGCAGGTACATGTCCTGGATCGGGTTGTGGGCCTTGCTCATGGTCCACTGGCCACGCGGGCTGTCGATGGTCGCGCCTTCCATGGCCGCGTACAGCGCCTTCTTGCTCGACAGGTCGCCTTTGACCGCGTTGGCGCCCTTGACCAGCAGCAGACCGGTGTCGTAACCCTGCACGGCGTACACGTCGGGCTGGGCCTTGAAGGTTTTGGCGTAGTCGAGGCGGAATTTCTTGTTGCGCGGCGTGTCAAGCGCGTCGCTGTAGTGCATGGTGGTCAACACGCCGTCGGCGGCCGGGCCGGCGGCTTCGAGCACGCCCTCGGTCAGGAAGCCCGAGCCGTAGAGCTGGATGTTCTTGGAGAGGCCGGCCGCATGGAAGTCGCGCAGGAACTTGGCCGCGCCGCCACCGGCAAAGAAGCAGGCCACGGCATCGGGCTTGAGGGAGGCGATTTCGGTCAGCAGCGCTTGGAACTCCACGTTCGGGAAGGGCAGGCCAAGCTTCTTGACGATGGTGCCGCCCGCGGCGGTGTAGCTCTGTTCGAAGCCTTCAAAGGCTTCTTCGCCAGCGGCGTAGTTCCAGGTGATCCAGACCGCCTTCTTGTGGCCGCGTTCCACCATGGCCTTGCCCAGCGCCAGCGTGGGTTGCGAGTTGCTGAACGAGGTGCGGAACACGTTGGGTGAGCACTGGGCGCGGGTGGCCACGTGCACACCGGCGTTGGGGATCAGGTTGAGCACGCCGCTGTCGCGTGCCACCTTGTGGATGCCCATCTGCACGCCCGAGTGCACCGTGCCCACCAGCACGTCGACCTTGTCGCGCTGCACCAGCCGGTTGGCGTTTTCGATGCCCTTGGCCGGGTTGGACTCGTCGTCCACCTTGAAAAACTCCACCTCACGACCGCCGAGCTTGCCGCCCTGTTCGTTGAGCGCCATGCGAAAGCCGTTTTCGATCGCCACGCCAAGCTGCGCGAACGTGCCGGTGTAGGGCAGCATGAAACCCACACGGACCTTGTCGGACTGCGCCCGGACGATCTGCGGCAGCAGCAAGCCGCTGGAAGCGGCGCCGATCACGGCGGCACTGCGGGTGAGGACAAGACGGCGAGTGGTCATGGGGTTCTCCTGGTGGGTTGTTTCAAGGGTCGGATCACTGTATGCGGGCGGTGTGGTCTTGGGGATAGTGAATTACCCGTACTTGATGTCTAAACTATTGATGCATGAATTTCGCTGGATTCGTGTTGGTGAGTCGTGCGGTTGGTGATTTATATTGCATTCAGTTCGCCCCATTTGAGGCACCATCAGTGCGTCGGTTGATGCACTATATTGCATGATGTGAAGTCTGATGCTCCGTGAAAACCCTTGGTCTGTTGCCGGGGATGGCATGCACGAGCGCACGCGACCAGTCCGCCGACGCGGCGTTCCAGCAAGGGGATGGCGAAATTGGGGAAGAGGGGGCGGAGCGTTCGCATGGACGCTGCTCGCGCAGAGGTGGCCTACCCGGAGGGACTCGAACCCCCGACCTGCTGCTTAGAAGGCAGCTGCTCTATCCAGTTGAGCTACGGGTAGACGATGGGTCTGCCGATACAAAAAAGGCCCACGTCGTGGGCCTTTTTGTTCTTCGATGAATGGTCGGAGCGGCGGGATTCGAACTCGCGACCCTCTGCTCCCAAAGCAGATGCGCTACCAGGCTGCGCTACGCTCCGACTAAGCGGCGAATTGTACCCGCTGGCAGACCAGCTTCCGGCCGGGCCATGGATTTTTGTTCAGTGTTTTTTGTACTGCGTCTGTCCGAACAGCATGTCGCGCGCCTTGTCGTCGGTGAGCGGCTGGCGTGCATCGGCCAGGACGGCCACTCCACGCACCACGGCCGGCCGGGCTGCGATGCGGTCGAACCAGTCTTTCAGCCGAGGGTGGTCGACCCAGTCGATGCCCTGGTTCCGCCAGCTCCGCAGCCACGGGAAGATGGCGATGTCGGCCACGGAATACTGGTTGCCCGCGATGAACTTGTGTTCGGCCAGTTGCTTGTCCATCACGCCGTACAGGCGCCGGGCCTCGTTGGTGTAGCGGTTGATGGCGTAGTCGATTTTTTCCGGGGCGTAGATGCGGAAATGGTGCGCCTGGCCGAGCATGGGGCCGACGCCCCCCATCTGGAACATCAGCCACTCCAGCACTTTGAATTTGGCCCGGTCCGACTTGGGCAGGAACTTGCCGGTTTTGGCGGCCAGGTAGAGCAGGATGGCACCCGATTCGAACAGGCTGATGGGCTTGCCATCGGGCCCCTCGGTGTCGACCAGCGCGGGGATCTTGTTGTTGGGACTGATTTTGAGAAACTCGGGCTTGAACTGGTCGCCCTGGCCGATGTTGACGGGATGGACGCGCCAGTCTCGCCCCAGGCGCAAGCCGCATTCTTCCAGCATGATGTGGACCTTGTGCCCATTGGGCGTGGGCCAGGAGTAGACGTCGATCATGGGTCGCGTGCCTCTTTCTTTTGATGGGGTGGTTGTCTTGCCGCCCGAACGACTTTACGAGAAAACCATTGGCGATGTTTGAGCGGTTTCAGAATCTGCTGCGCGCAGGCAGCGATGGGCTTTCGACCGATGCCGTGCACAGCTGGTCCGAGGCGCGTTCGCTGCATTTCACGCACATGCCCGAGAGCGGCTTTGTCCTCAGCGGCCCGCTGCACGGCCGGCCGCTGCGGGTTGAATGCGGTGCGCCTGCGCGCTTGTTCATCCGTGGGCGCGAGCTCTCGGCGCGGGCCGAACTGGCGCTGGACACGGCGGCCACGGTGGTGCTGATGAACCGCCATCTCAAGCAGCAGTTGACCGAGCAGGCCCACCGCTTGTACGAGCAGGTCACCGACGAACTGCAGACCGTGACCGAGCCGCTGCCCGAGGAGATGCGCTGGGTGTCCATGTACCGGGACCTGGGCTGGGAATGCCCGGACCCCGCATTCTGGGCGCGCTACGCGGTGCTGGCGGACGCGCCCGACACCGCAAGACACTGGGTCGATGATGCGATGGTGGCCCGGCTGATGGCATGGCCGGATGTCGGCGTTGATGCGCAGACGCCGGTGCTGCTGATGCTCATGCGCGGCAAGACCTATCTGCGCATGCAGGTGCCGGGCAAGAACCCCACCGCCAGTGTGCTGCACGCGCTCGAACTGTTCGAGCACGCGAGCGCCCGTGCGATGGAGCTGCCGTAGGACCGCAGGTGCTGGGACGGCGCGAGGCGGGGTTCAGCAGCCGCGCGTGACCGGCATGTCCACCCCGGCCTTGATCAGGATGTGTTTGGCCAGCTCCAGCTTGGCGATCGACTGGCGGTGCACCTCGTCCGGGCCGTCGGCCAGGCGCAGGGTGCGCTGGCTGGCGTAGCTGTAGGCGAGCGGGAAATCGTCGCTCACGCCGCCACCGCCGTGCGCCTGGATGGCCATGTCGATGACGTCGCAGGCCATGTTCGGCGCAACCACTTTGATCATCGCAATTTCGGCCTTGGCCACCTTGTTGCCCACGGTGTCCATCATGTAGGCCGCCTTGAGCGTGAGCAGGCGCGCCATCTCGATGCGGCAGCGCGCGTCGGCGATGCGTTCGTGCCAGACCGACTGGGCCGAGATCGGTTTGCCAAAGGCGACGCGGCTGTTGAGCCGCTTGCACATGAGTTCGAGCGCGCGTTCGGCCGCGCCGATGGAGCGCATGCAGTGGTGGATGCGGCCCGGGCCCAGGCGGCCCTGGGCGATCTCGAAACCGCGCCCCTCGCCCAGCAGCAGGTTGCGCGTCGGCACGCGCACGTTTTTCAGCACCACCTCCATGTGGCCGTGCGGTGCGTCGTCGTAGCCGAACACCGACAGCGGTCGCACCACCTCAATGCCGGGGGTGTTGGAGGGCACCACGATCATGGACTGCTGCGAATGCCGCGGTGCGTCGGGGTTGGTCTTGCCCATCACGATGTAGACGGCGCAGCGCGGATCGCCCGCGCCCGACGACCACCACTTGCGGCCGTTGATCACGTAGTCGTCGCCATCGCGTTCGATGCGGCACTGGATGTTGGTCGCGTCCGACGAAGCCACCTCGGGCTCGGTCATGAGAAAGGCCGAGCGGAACTCGCCCTTGAGCAGCGGCTCCAGCCACTCGTCCTTGATGTCTTCGCTGGCGTAACGCTCCAGCGTTTCCATGTTGCCGGTGTCGGGCGCGGAGCAGTTGAACACCTCGGCGGCAAACGGCACGCGGCCCATGATCTCGCACAGCGGTGCGTATTCCAGGTTGGACAGACCCTCGGGCGCGCGCGGGCTGCGCGGCAGGAACAGGTTCCACAGGCCCGCGGCGCGCGCCTTGGGTTTGAGCTCTTCAATGATCGTGGTGGGAATCCATGCGTTGCCGTTCGCCCGATTGGCTGCGATCTCGGCAAAGAAGCGCCCCTCGTTCGGGTAGATGTGCTCGTCCATGAACGCCAGCAGGCGTTCGCGCATGTCCTTGACCTTGTCGGTGTAATCGAAGTTCATGAGGTTCCTTGGTGGGGTGATCTGTTCGGTGCAATGAATGGAGGCGGGCTCGGCTCAGGTGCGCTGCGCAAATCGCCAGGCCATTTCGGCCAGGGGCCGCGCGCCCGCAGCGGACGACACGGCCTGCGCGCTGGAGGCGGTGCCCATCTCGACCCGCTTGGCGATGCCCTGCAGGATGGCGGCCAGGCGGAACAGGTTGTAGGCGAGGTAGAAGTTCCAGTCGGCCTTGAGCTGCTGCGGCGTGGCAAAGCCCGTGCGCTCGCAATAGAGTGCGATGTAGTCGTCTTCGGTGGGAATGCCCAGGGCCTGCAAGTCCAGGCCGCCGATGCCGCGGAACGCCCCGGGCGGGATGTGCCAGGACATGCAGTGGTAGCTGAAGTCGGCCAGCGGATGGCCCAGGGTGGAGAGCTCCCAGTCCAGCACCGCGAGCACGCGCGGCTCGGTCGGATGGAACATCAGGTTGTCGAGCCGGTAGTCTCCGTGCACCACCGACACCAGGGACTCGTCGCGCGCCATGGCCGGCACGTTCTGCGGCAGCCACTCCATGAGCTTGTCCATCTCGGGGATCGGCTGGGTGATCGAGGCCACGTACTGTTTGCTCCAGCGGCCGATCTGGCGCTCGAAGTAGTTGCCGGGTTTGCCGTAGCCCTCAAGACCGATGGCCATCGGGTCCACTGTGTGCAGCGCGGCCAGGACCCGGTTCATCTCGTTGTAGATGGCACCGCGCTGCTCGCGGCCCATGTCGGGCAGGGACTGCTCCCACATCACGCGGCCGTCCACGCACTCCATGACATAGAAGGCGCGGCCGATCACCGATTCGTCTTCGCACAGCACGTGCATCTGCGCCACCGGCACACCCGTGCCATGCAGCGCACTCATGACGCGGAACTCGCGCTCGATCGCGTGGGCCGATGGCAGCAGCTTGGCCACCGGGCCGGGCTTGGCGCGCATCACGTAGGCGCGTTGCGGCGTGATGAGCTTGTAGGTCGGGTTGGATTGCCCGCCTTTGAACATCTCCACCGTCAGCGGGCCGGCAAAGCCGTTCAGATGGGTCGTGAGCCAGCGCTGCAGCGCCGCGACATCAAAAGCGTGTTGTCCGGACACGGCACGTGTGCCGGTGAAGCTCTGGGTATCGCTCATGCGCGGGTCTCGGTGGGGTTCGGGCACGCGCAACCCTGCGCGGAAACGAGAGGCTCGGCCGTTGGCCGGGCCCGGTGGTTCAGGACTCGGCTTCGGCGATGCGCATCAGCATGTCGCGATTGCGCACCACCAGGCCACCCTGTTCGATCCGGATGGCGCCCTCGCGCTCCATCGACTTGAGTTCCTGGTTGACGCGTTGGCGCGAAGCGCCCAGCAATTGCGCCAGCTCTTCCTGCGCCAGCTGCAGGCCGATGCGCATCTCGCTGCCGTCCGACAGGCAGGGCACACCGTAGCTGCGCACCAGGTGCAGCAACTGCTTGGCCAGCCGTGCGCGCAGGGGCAGGGTGTTGAGGTCTTCCACCAGGCCGAACAGCGTGCGGATGCGGCGCGCCTGCAGCCGCATCAGTGCTTCGTACAGCTCCACGTGCACGCTGAGAATTTTCTGGAAGTCGTTGCGGGCCACGCAAAGCAAGGTGGTCGCGCCATGCGCGTAGGCATCGTGCGTGCGCTGGTCGCCGTCGAACATCGCCACGTCGCCGAACCACACGCCCGGCTCCACATAGGTGAGCGTGATCTGCTTGCCCGAGAGCGAGGTCGAGCTCACGCGCACCGCACCCTTGGCAACCGCCGTCCATTCGGTGGGCGGGTCGCCGCGGGCGACGATGAGGTCGCCATCCTTGAATCGCTTGACGTAGGCGCATCGGAGTATGTCGTGACGCAGGGAAGGTGAAAGGCTGCTGAACCAGCGACCACTGTTGATCGCCTCGCGTTCTTCCATTGTCAGAATCGGTTCGTCCATCGGCTGTCTTATGAGTGACTGGGGGTGTGCCCGATTGTCGCCACTGCGACCAGCGCGGGCATCAGGGTTTGCATGAGCCATGTCCCGCAAGCGTCCCTGCGGTCGCCGGGCGGCGGTGCCTCGCTCAGAGGTAGTTGGCGCGGCGCTTGTCGAGGAAGGCCGCGATGCCTTCACCCGCATTCGCGTGGTGCAGGTTGCGCACGAAGTGGTCACGCTCGGCGCCGAGCTGGGCGTGCAGCGAACCGGTCATCGCCTCGTTGGCGAGCTCCTTGATGCTGGCCAGCGCGTTGGGCGCGCGGGTGTTGAGCCGTTCGCACAGCGCCAGCGCGTCGCTCAGCGATTCACCCAGGGCGCTCACCTGGTTGATCACACCGAGCTGCTGCAGCCGCTCGGCGCTGATGCGCTCGCCGCCCATCAGCAGTTGCAGCGCCGTGGCGCGGGGCAGGGCACGCATCAGGCTCCAGGTGGCTCCACCGTCGGGCGACAGGCCCACGTTGCTGTAGGCCATCACGAACACGCTGTTGTGCGCCGCGACCACGAGGTCGCAGGCCAGCGCCAGCGAAAAACCGGCGCCTGCGCACGAGCCTTCGACGGCCGCCACCACCGGCTTGGGAAAGGCGCGGATGGTTTCGATCCAGTTGTGCAGACCTTCGATGCTTTGTGCCTGGACCTCGGGCGGCTGCTGGCGGTTGTCCATCAGCCGCTGCAGGTTGCCTCCGGCGCAGAAGTGGTTGCCCTCGCCGGTGATGACGACGCTGCGCAGCTCCGGGTTGTTCTCGGCCACGTTGAGTGCCTCCACGCCTGCGGCGTACAGGTCCGGCCCCAGGGCGTTGCGGTGCTCGGGGTTGCTGATGGTCAGCACCATGGTCTGGCCATGGCTGTGGCTTTTGAGGCTGGCGGTCATGAGGTGTAAAGCGGGTCAGAGATCGTTGAGGTGTCGCGAGCGCAGAGGGTCATGCCTCCTCGTGCGTCAGGCTCAGGCCCAGCGCGCCACGTCGGCGCAGCCAGGGAGACGGGCGGTAGCGGGGATCGCCATACACGGTCTGCAGGTTGAACAGGATCTCCAGCACGTTGGTGGGGCCGATGCGGTCCCCCAGGGCCAGCGGTCCCATGGGGTAACCCAGGCCCAGTGTGACCGCCACGTCCAGGTCGGCCGGCGAGCAGATGCCTTGCTGGCACATGTCGGTGGCGATGTTGACGATGGTGGCCACCACGCGCTGCGTCACGAAGCCGCCGCTGTCACGGATCATGCTGACCGCCTTGCCGTCGCGGGCAAACAGGGCGTGGGCGGCATCGCGCATGTCGGGGCGGGTGGCCGGGTTGGTGGCCAGCACCCGCCGGCGCGTGGAAGCATCGTCCAGCATCATGTCGATGCCGATGGTGCGGGTGGCGTCCAGCCGCTCCACCGCAGCCAGCGTGGTCACGTCCAGCCCCAGCGGGGCCACCAGAATCAGCGCGCTGGCCGAGGGCGTCGCTGCGGTTTCGATGCTGGCGCCCAGATTTTTCAGCAACTGGTAGAGCTCGGCGCGCCGAGCCGCCTTGGGTGAAACCCAGACCGGCGGCAGCGCCGATACCACGGGCGCGGGTGGCTCGGCAGGCATCTGCGCCGCGCCGTTGTCGTAGCTGTAAAAGCCCTCACCCACTTTTTTCCCGACCACCCCACCGGCCAGCCGCTGGGCCGTGATCACGCTTGGGCGGTAGCGGGGCTCTTCAAAGTACTGGTGGTAGATGGACTCCATCACCGGGTGCGACACGTCCAGCGCGGTCAGGTCCATCAGCTCAAACGGGCCGAGACGGAAACCCACCTGGTCTTTCAGGATGCGGTCGATGGTGGCGAAGTCGGCCACCTTTTCGCCCACCACACGCAGTGCCTCGGTGCCATAGCCCCGACCCGCGTGGTTCACGATAAAGCCGGGGGTGTCTTGTGCCGATACAGGGGTGTGTCCGAACTGGCGTGTGTAATCCATGAGTTGCTGGCACACGACAGCGTCCGTCTTCAGGCCGGCAATGACTTCCACCACCCGCATCAGGGGAACAGGATTGAAAAAGTGAAAACCCGCCAGTTGGCCAGGCCTCTTGAGCCCTGCGCCAATCGCCGTGATCGACAGCGACGAGGTGTTGCTCGCAAGCACCGTTTTGGG
>Ga0156155_1176_pt1 | contig 15263 bp, 10 predicted proteins | sample RifCSPlowO2_12_FD_107808 | JGI IMG/M metagenome (GOLD analysis project Ga0156155, IMG submission 107808) | Burkholderiales bacterium RIFCSPLOWO2_12_67_14 | reverse complement strand
TGCCCCGATCGCCATGGAAGAAGGTCTGCGCTTCGCCATCCGTGAAGGCGGTCGCACCGTCGGCGCCGGCGTCGTCGCCAAGATCATCGAGTAATCGCCCTCCTGGGGGCACAAGCCAGTAGGGGTATAGCTCAATTGGCAGAGCGTCGGTCTCCAAAACCGAAGGTTGTAGGTTCGATTCCTACTGCCCCTGCCACCGAACAGGGCAACGCCGGAATCTGATTCCGAACTGTTTTGTGGTTTTACAAGCCCGCCGAAGTCGTCAAGACCTCTGGTGGGCTTGCGTGTCTCAAGCCTCTTGCCTTTTTTGGGCTTTAGATGCGAGTTTTGTACTGAATCGTCTGGATCCTCATGGCCACTTCCGAAGTTCAAACCGTCAACACCAGTGCCGACAAGGCCAAGCTGGCGGCGGCGGCCGCGTTGCTGTTGGGTGCCTTTGTGGCGTTCTACCTGCTCTCGGGTCGGGGTGCGCTGGTTCAATGGGCGGCGCTGGTTGTGGGCGTGGCAGCGGCCGTGGTGGTGTTTGGGGTGTCCGAGTCCGGCAAGCAGTTGGTGGCGTTCGGGCGGGACGCCTGGCGTGAGACCAAGAAGGTGGTCTGGCCCGCTCGCAAGGAGGCGATCCAGATGACGGCTTACGTGTTTGCGTTCGTGTTCGTGATGGCGCTGTTCCTCTGGCTGACCGACAAGACCGTTGAGTGGCTGTTTTACGACCTGATCCTGGGCTGGAGAAAATAATGACCGATCATCAAAGCCCCGTGACCGACGGCGTAGCGGCCGAAGGGATGCGCTGGTACGTGGTGCACGCCTATTCCGGCATGGAAAAGGCCGCCGAGCGCAACATCGTCGAACGCATCAACCGCGAAGGCATGCAGAGCAAGTTTGGTCGCATCCTGGTGCCCACCGAAGAAGTGGTGGAAGTCAAGAACGGCCAGAAGCGCACCACCGAACGCAAGTTCTTCCCCGGCTATGTGCTGGTGGAAATGGTGATGGACGATGAAACCTGGCACCTGGTGAAACACACCAACAAGGTGACCGGTTTTGTGGGGGGGGCCAAGAACCGCCCGGCGCCGATCTCCGAAGAAGACGTCCAGAAGATCGTCAACCAGATGCAGGAAGGTACCGACAAACCGCGCCACAAGGTGGAGTTCGTCGTGGGCGAATACGTGCGTGTCAAGGAGGGCCCGTTCACCGACTTCAACGGCACCGTCGAAGAAGTCAACTACGAGAAGAACAAGATGCGCGTGTCCGTGACCATTTTCGGTCGTGCCACGCCGGTCGAGCTCGAATTCAGCCAGGTCGAGAAGACCTGAGATTTTTCGTGGCACAGGCGGGTCGGCCCGACGCCTGTGCCATTTGATTCTCCCGGGTCACCCAACGCGAGGAGGTTGTCTTGATGGCAGCCGTCTGCACTCGCAGGAGCTAAAAAATGGCGAAAAAAATCGTCGGCTTCATCAAGCTGCAAGTGCCAGCTGGTAAGGCCAACCCCTCTCCCCCGATCGGTCCGGCGCTGGGTCAGCGCGGCCTGAACATCATGGAGTTCTGCAAGGCGTTCAACGCCCAGACCCAGGGCGTCGAGCCCGGTCTGCCGCTGCCCGTGGTGATCACGGCATTCGCGGACAAGAGCTTCACCTTCATCATCAAGACGCCGCCCGCGACGACCCTGATCAAGAAGGCCATCAAGCTGGACAAGGGCTCCCCTGTGCCCAACAAGAACAAGGTTGGCAAGATCACCCGCGCTCAGCTGGAAGAAATCGCCAAGGTCAAGATGAAAGACATGACCGCAGCCGATGTGGACGCCGCCGTGCGCACCATCGCCGGTTCGGCCCGCTCGATGGGCGTGATTGTGGAGGGCGTGTGACATGGCCAAACTGACCAAAAAACAGAAGGCTTTCGAAGGCAAAGTGGACAGCAACAAGCTGTACGCACTGGCCGATGCCCTGGCCATCATCAAGGAATGCGCCAACGCCAAGTTCGATGAATCCATTGACGTGGCGATCCAGCTCGGCGTGGATGCCAAGAAGTCGGACCAGGTGGTGCGTGGCGCCGTCGTGATGCCCAACGGCACCGGCAAGACCAAGCGCGTGGCCGTGTTCGCCCAGGGCGCCAAGGCCGAGGAAGCCAAGGCCGCGGGTGCCGACATCGTCGGCATGGACGATCTGGCCGCCGACATCAAGGCCGGCAACATGAACTTCGACGTGGTCATCGCTTCGCCCGATGCGATGCGCGTGGTCGGTACCCTGGGTCAGATCCTGGGCCCGCGCGGCCTGATGCCCAACCCGAAGGTCGGCACCGTGACGCCCGACGTTGCCCAGGCTGTGCGCAACGCGAAGGCCGGTCAGGTGCAGTTCCGCGTGGACAAGGCCGGCATCGTGCACGGCACCATCGGCCGCCGTTCGTTCGACGCCGACAAGCTCCAGGGCAACCTGGTGGCGTTGCTGGACGCGTTGACCAAGGCCAAGCCCGCCACCAGCAAGGGTGTGTACCTGCGCAAGGTGGCGGTGTCCTCGACCATGGGTGTGGGCGTTCGCGTCGACATGCAATCCATCGCGGCCTGATCGCGAAAAGAATTCGGGCCACTGCGGTGGCCCGGGTGTGGTGGGCCCGCAGGGCGGCAGCGATGCCGCTGTGTGGGGCCATCCAAGACCGTTGGTGTTGGTCCGAACCCGTGAGGGAATGGCCCGACTTAATTGTGAAAAGCCAACGCAGATGGCGATCCCGCTGCAGATGGAACTTGTTCCCTAAACAGTTGGTCGCTGCAATGAGGCGTGCCAGAGGTCCGATGACCGAAGGCGCATTTAAGGAGTAGACCTTGAGTCTGAATCGCAGTGAGAAAGAAGCGGTCATTTCCGAAGTGACCAGCCTCGCCGCTAAAGCTCAAACGCTCGTGATGGCGGAATACCGTGGCATCACGGTCGCGAACATGGACAAACTGCGCGTCACAGCCCGCAGCAACGGTGTGAGCCTGAGCGTGTTGAAAAACACCCTGGCCCGCCGTGCGGTGGCTGGCAGCAGTTTCGAAGTGGCCGCAGACCAGATGACCGGTCCGCTGATCTATGGATTCTCCGAAGACGCCGTGGCCGCCGCGAAAGTGGTGGCCGAATTCGCGAAAACCAACGACAAGCTGGTGATTCGCGCAGGTGTCTACGGTGGCAAAGTCCTGGACGTCGAGGGCGTGAAGCAGCTCGCCAGCATTCCTTCGAAGGAAGTGCTGCTGGCCCAGTTGTGTGGCTTGCTGATGTCCCCCATGTCGCGTACGGCCGTTGTGCTGGGCGCGCTGGCGGCGAAAAAAGGCGAAGGCGCTGCCCCGGCGGCAGAAGCCCCGGCAGAGGAAGCTGCCGCCGCCTGAAGGCGTGGCAGATTCGTTTAACCAATTGTTAGGAAATCAAAATGGCATTCGATAAAGACGCATTTTTGACCGCGCTGGACAGCATGACGGTCATGGAACTCAACGACCTGGTGAAAGCCATCGAAGAGAAGTTTGGTGTGAGCGCTGCCGCCATGGCCGCTCCGGCCGCTGGTGGTGCTGGCGCTGGCGCCGCTGCCGCTGAAGAGAAGACCGAATTCAACGTCGTGCTGCTCGAAGCCGGCGCGAACAAGGTCTCCGTCATCAAGGCCGTGCGCGAAATCACCGGTCTGGGTCTGAAGGAAGCCAAGGACCTGGTCGACGGCGCTCCGAAGAACGTGAAGGAAGCGATTGCCAAGGCCGACGCCGAAGCCGCTGTGAAGAAGCTGGTGGAAGCCGGCGCCAAGGCCGAGCTCAAGTAATTCGGTTCTGGTCCGGGGCTGGAGTGCTCGAAAGGGCCTCCAGCCTTTGGTGCTTTCAGAGCCGCCTGTGCTTGTTCCATGGGCGCCGTGTTTTAAATGAACACTGATAAGCAAACTCGCCAGAGTTTGCTTATCAGTGTTTTCTGACCCCGACTGCAGAAAACGACTTGGTTCGGGCCTGTGTGCAATGCGCAGGCCGTCCGCCAATGGTTGGTAGAGGCCAGCCACCAAGCAAGCCACCAGGAGTTCTCCCTGGTAGGCAGACAGTCGCCGCAGACCTCAAGTCCGGAGATCTCATGGCCTCAGCATCGAACTATTCATACACCGAACGCAAACGCATCCGCAAGAGTTTTGGTACCCGCGAGAACGTGCTCGCGATTCCCTACCTGCTGCAGATGCAGAAGGATGCATACACCGCCTTCCTGCAGGCCGACTCCGCGCCGAAAAAGCGCACCAACGAAGGCCTCCAGGCCGCGTTCGAGGCCGCCTTCCCCATCGTCTCGCACAACGGCTTTGTCGAGATGAAGTTCGTCGAGTACAACCTGGCCCGTCCAGCGTTCGATGTGCGTGAATGCCAGACCCGTGGTCTGACCTTCGCCTCGGCCGTGCGCGCCCGCGTGCAGCTCATCATTTACGACCGCGAGTCCTCGACCAACCAGTCCAAGGTCATCAAGGAAGTGAAGGAACAAGAGGTCTACATGGGCGAAGTGCCCCTGATGACCGACAAGGGTTCCTTCATCATCAACGGCACCGAACGTGTGATCGTGTCGCAGCTGCACCGCTCACCGGGCGTGTTTTTCGAACATGACAAGGGCAAGACCCACAGCTCGGGCAAACTGCTGTTCTCGGCCCGCATCATTCCCTACCGCGGCTCCTGGCTCGACTTCGAATTCGATCCGAAGGACGTGCTGTTCTTCCGTGTGGACCGCCGCCGCAAGATGCCGGTCACCATCCTGCTCAAGGCCATCGGCCTGACGCCGGAAACCATCCTGGCCAATTTCTTCGTCAACGACCACTTCCGCCTGATGGACAGCGGTGCGCAAATGGCCTTCGTGCCCGAGCGCCTGCGTGGTGAAGTGGCCCGTTTCGACATCACCGACAAGAGCGGCAAGGTCGTGGTGGCCAAGGACAAGCGCATCACGGTGCGCCACACCCGTGAGCTGGAGCAGTCGGGTACCACGCACATCAGCGTGCCCGAAGACTTCATGATCGGCCGCGTGGTCGCGCGCAACATCGTGGACGCCGACACCGGCGAGATCATCGCCAAGGCCAACGACGAGCTGACGGAAGCCCTGCTGAAGAAGCTGCGCAGCGCCGGTGTGCAGGACCTGCAGTGCCTCTACACCAACGAACTCGACCAGGGCGCCTACATTTCGCAGACCCTGCGCAGTGACGAAACGGCCGACGAGTTCGCCGCCCGTGTCGCCATCTACCGCATGATGCGCCCCGGCGAACCGCCGACCGAAGACGCGGTGCAGGCCCTGTTCCACCGCCTGTTCTACAACCCGGACACCTACGACCTGTCGCGCGTCGGCCGCATGAAGTTCAACGCCCGCGTGGGCCGCGACGAGTCCACCGGCGCCATGGTGCTGTCCAACGAAGACATCCTGGCCGTGGTCAAGATCCTGGTGGACTTGCGCAACGGCCGTGGTGAAGTCGACGACATCGACCACCTGGGCAACCGCCGCGTGCGCTGCGTCGGCGAACTGGCCGAGAACCAGTACCGCACCGGTCTGGCGCGTATCGAGAAAGCCGTGAAGGAGCGTCTGGGCCAGGCCGAGCAAGAGCCGCTGATGCCGCACGACCTGATCAACTCCAAGCCGATTTCCGCGGCCCTGAAGGAGTTTTTCGGCGCGTCGCAGCTGTCGCAGTTCATGGACCAGACCAACCCGCTGGCCGAGATCACCCACAAGCGCCGCGTGTCGGCCCTGGGCCCGGGCGGTCTGACCCGCGAGCGCGCCGGCTTCGAGGTGCGCGACGTGCACGTGACCCACTACGGTCGCGTCTGCCCCATTGAAACGCCTGAAGGTCCGAACATCGGTCTGATCAACTCGCTGGCCTTGTACGCCCGCCTGAACGAGTACGGGTTCATCGAGACCCCGTACCGGCGTGTGGTGGATGGCAAGGTGACGAACCAGATCGACTACCTTTCGGCCATCGAAGAAGGCAAGTACGTCATCGCCCAGGCCAACGCGGCACTGGACAAGGACGGCAAGTTGACCGGCGACCTGATCTCCGCTCGCGAAAAAGGCGAATCGATCCTGACCCCGGCCGACACCATCCAGTACATGGACGTGTCGCCCGCGCAGATCGTCTCGGTGGCCGCTTCGCTGGTGCCGTTCCTGGAGCACGACGACGCGAACCGCGCGCTGATGGGCGCCAACATGTCGCGCCAGGCCGTGCCCGTGCTGCGCCCCGAGAAGCCGATGGTCGGCACCGGCATCGAGCGCGTGGCCGCGATCGACTCCGGCACCGTGGTGACGGCCAATCGCGGCGGTGTGGTCGACTACGTGGACGCGACCCGCATCGTGATCCGCGTGAACGACGCTGAGGCCGTGGCCGGTGAAGTCGGTGTGGACATCTACAACCTGATCAAGTACCAGCGCTCCAACCAGAACACCAACATCCACCAGCGCCCCATCGTGAAGAAGGGCGACAAGCTGGGCAAGGGCGACGTGATCGCCGATGGCGCATCGACCGACCTGGGTGAGATCTCGATCGGCCAGAACATGCTGATCGCCTTCATGCCCTGGAACGGCTACAACTTCGAAGACTCGATCCTGATCTCCGAGCGCGTGGTCGCCGAAGACCGCTACACCTCGATCCACATCGAGGAACTGGTGGTCATGGCACGCGACACCAAGCTGGGTGCGGAAGAAATCACCCGCGACATCCCCAACCTGGCCGAGCAACAGCTCAACCGCCTGGACGACTCCGGCATCATCTACGTGGGCGCCGAAGTGCTGCCCGGCGACGTGCTGGTGGGCAAGGTCACGCCCAAGGGCGAGACCACGTTGACGCCTGAAGAGAAGCTGCTGCGCGCCATCTTCGGCGAGAAGGCGTCCGACGTGAAGGACACCTCGCTGCGCGTGGACCAGGGCTCGCAAGGCACCGTGATCGACGTGCAGGTCTTCACCCGCGAAGGCATCACGCGCGACAAGCGCGCCCAGCAGATCATCGACGACGAACTCAAGCGTTTCCGTCTGGACCTGAACGACCAGCTGCGCATTGTGGAAGCCGACGCCTTCGACCGTATCGAGAAGCTGCTGACCGGCCGTGTCGCCAACGGCGGCCCGAAGAAGCTGGCCAAGGGCACCAAGATCGACAAGGCCTACCTGGACGAAGTCGAGAAGTACCACTGGTTCGACATCCGCCCGGCGGAAGACGACGTGGCGGCCCAGCTGGAGTCGATCAAGAACTCCATGGAGCAGACGCGCCACAGCTTCGACCTGGCTTTCGAAGAAAAGCGCAAGAAGCTCACCCAGGGCGACGAGCTACCCGCTGGCGTGCTCAAGATGGTCAAGGTCTACCTGGCCGTCAAGCGCCGCCTGCAGCCCGGCGACAAGATGGCCGGCCGCCACGGCAACAAGGGTGTGGTCTCCAAGATCACCCCGGTGGAAGACATGCCCCACCTGGCCGACGGTACGCCGGTGGACATCGTGCTGAACCCGCTGGGCGTGCCTTCGCGCATGAACATCGGTCAGGTGCTCGAAGTCCACCTGGGCTGGGCCGGCAAGGGCCTGGGCCAGCGCATCGGCGACATGCTGCAGCGCGAAGCCGCCATGTCCGAAGTGCGGGCCTTCCTGGAACAGATCTACAACGGCACGGGCCGCAAGGAAGACCTGTCCAAGCTGAGCGACGACGAGCTGCGCGCCATGGCCGAAGAGCTGACCCGCGGCGTGCCGTTCGCATCCCCGGTGTTCGACGGTGCTTCCGAGCAGGAAATCATGGACATGCTCAAGCTGGCGTATCCGGACGACATCGCGAAGGCCAAGGGCCTGACCGAAACCCGCACCCAGGCGCAGCTGTACGACGGCCGCACCGGTGACGCTTTCGAGCGCAAGACCACCGTGGGCTACATGCATTACCTGAAGCTGCACCACCTGGTGGACGACAAGATGCACGCCCGTTCGACCGGTCCGTACTCCCTGGTCACGCAGCAACCGCTGGGCGGCAAGGCGCAGTTCGGTGGACAGCGTTTCGGCGAGATGGAAGTGTGGGCGCTGGAAGCCTACGGCGCTTCCTACATCTTGCAGGAAATGCTCACCGTCAAGTCCGACGACGTGCAGGGCCGCACCAAGGTGTACGAAAGCATCGTCAAGGGCGAGCACTCGATCGACGCGGGCATGCCCGAGTCGTTCAACGTGCTGGTCAAGGAAATTCGTTCGCTCGGTATCGATATCGAACTCGAACGCTCCTAATTCGCCGGCAAGACAAGGATTGAACCCATGAAATCATTACTCGACCTGTTCAAGCAGTTCACGCCCGACGAGCACTTCGATGCCATCCGCATCGGCCTGGCTTCGCCGGAAAAAATCCGCTCGTGGTCTTTCGGCGAAGTCAAGAAGCCCGAGACCATCAACTACCGCACCTTCAAGCCTGAACGCGACGGCCTGTTCTGCGCCAAGATCTTTGGTCCCATCAAGGACTACGAATGCCTGTGCGGCAAGTACAAGCGCCTCAAGCACCGCGGCGTGATCTGCGAGAAGTGCGGCGTTGAAGTCACGCAGACCAAAGTGCGCCGCGAACGCATGGGCCACATCGATCTGGCCGCGCCCTGCGCCCACATCTGGTTCCTGAAGTCGCTGCCGTCGCGTCTGGGCCTGATCCTGGACATGACGCTGCGCGACATCGAACGCGTGCTGTACTTCGAAGCCTATGTGATCGTCGATCCGGGTATGACCCCGCTGAAGAAATTCGCGATCATGTCCGAGGACGACTACGACGCCAAGCGCAAGGAATACGGCGATGAGTTCATCGCCAAGATGGGCGCCGAGGGCATCAAGGAACTGCTGCAGGCGATCGACCTCGACATCGAGATCGAGAAGCTGCGCAACGACCTGACCGGCTCCGAGCTCAAGATCAAGAAGAACGCCAAGCGCCTGAAGGTGCTGGAAGCCTTCAAGAAATCGGGCATCAAGCCCGAGTGGATGGTGCTCGACGTGCTGCCCGTGCTGCCGCCGGACCTGCGTCCGCTGGTGCCCCTGGACGGCGGCCGTTTCGCGACCTCCGACCTGAACGACCTGTACCGCCGCGTCATCAACCGCAACAGCCGTCTGCGCCGTCTGCTGGAATTGAAGGCCCCTGAAATCATCGCGCGCAACGAAAAGCGCATGCTGCAGGAAGCTGTGGACTCGCTGCTGGACAACGGCCGCCGTGGCAAGGCCATGACGGGCGCCAACAAGCGCGCCCTGAAGTCGCTGGCCGACATGATCAAGGGCAAGAGCGGTCGTTTCCGCCAGAACCTGCTGGGCAAGCGCGTCGACTACTCGGGCCGTTCGGTCATCGTGGTGGGCCCGACGCTCAAGCTGCACCAGTGCGGCCTGCCGAAGCTGATGGCCCTGGAGCTGTTCAAGCCCTTCATCTTCTCGCGCCTGGAAGCCATGGGCATTGCGACCACCATCAAGGCCGCGAAGAAGGAAGTCGAAGCCGGCACGCCGGTGGTGTGGGACATCCTGGAAGAGGTGATCAAAGAGCACCCGGTGATGCTGAACCGCGCACCGACGCTGCACCGCCTGGGCATCCAGGCCTTCGAGCCCATCTTGATCGAAGGCAAGGCGATCCAGCTGCACCCCCTCGTCTGCGCGGCCTTCAACGCCGACTTCGACGGTGACCAGATGGCCGTTCACGTGCCGCTGTCGGTGGAAGCCCAGCTCGAAGCCCGCACCCTGATGCTGGCCTCGAACAACATCCTGTTCCCGGCCAACGGCGAACCCTCCATCGTGCCCTCGCAGGACGTGGTGCTGGGTCTGTACTACGCGACCCGCGAGCGCATCAACGGCAAGGGCGAAGGCATGATCTTTGCCGACCTGCTGGAGCTGCAGCGCGCGCTGGACAACGGCGTGGTGGAAATCACCGCCAAGATCAGCGTGCGCCTGACCGAGTGGGCCAAGAACAAGGAAACCGGCGAATTCGTGCCCAGCACCTCGCTGATGGACACGACCGTGGGCCGTGCGCTGCTGTCGGAAATCCTGCCCAAGGGCCTGCCTTTTGAGGTGCTGAACAAGGCGCTCAAGAAGAAGGAAATCTCGCGCCTGATCAACAGCTCGTTCCGCAAGTGCGGGCTGAAGGAGACGGTCGTGTTCGCCGACAAGCTGCTGCAGAACGGTTTCCGCCTGGCCACCCGCGCCGGTATCTCGATCGCTGTGGACGACATGCTGGTGCCCAAGGAAAAGCCGGCCATCATCGACCGCGCCGAGAAGGAAGTGAAGGAAATCGCCCAGCAGTACGCCTCCGGTCTGGTGACCGCGGGCGAGCGCTACAACAAGGTGGTGGACATCTGGGGCAAGGCCGGTGACGAGATCTCCAAGGTCATGATGGCCCAGCTGGCCAAGCAGAAGACCACCGACCGCCACGGCAAGGAAGTGGACCAGGAGTCGTTCAACTCCATCTACATGATGGCCGACTCCGGTGCCCGCGGTAGCGCGGCCCAGATCCGCCAGCTCGCCGGCATGCGCGGCCTGATGGCCAAGCCGGACGGCTCCATCATCGAGACCCCCATCACGGCGAACTTCCGTGAAGGTCTGAACGTGTTGCAGTACTTCATCTCCACGCACGGCGCTCGTAAGGGTCTGGCCGACACGGCGCTGAAGACCGCGAACTCGGGTTACCTGACCCGCCGTCTGGTGGACGTGACGCAGGATCTGGTGGTCAACAGCCAGGACTGCGGCACGACCAACGGCACGCTGATGCGCGCCATCGTCGAGGGCGGTGAAGTGATCGAGTCGTTGCGCGACCGCATCCTGGGCCGCACCACGGCCGAGGAAGTGATTCACCCCGAGACCCGCGCGGTCCTGCTGCCGGCCGGCACCTTGCTGGACGAGGACATGCTCGACGATCTGGAAGCCGCTGGCGTGGACGAGGTGAAGGTGCGCACCGCACTGACCTGCGAAACCCGCTTCGGCATCTGCGCCAAGTGCTATGGCCGCGACCTGGGCCGTGGCGGCCTGGTGAACATCGGCGAAGCCGTCGGTGTGATCGCCGCCCAGTCCATCGGTGAACCCGGCACGCAGCTGACCATGCGCACCTTCCACATCGGTGGTGCGGCGTCGCGTGCGGCCGTGGCCTCCAGCGTGGAAGCCAAGTCCAGCGGTTCCATTGGTTTCAACGCCACCATGCGTTACGTGACCAACACCAAGGGCGAGCTGGTGGTGATTGCGCGTTCCGGCGAGATCATCATCCACGACGAAATCGGTCGCGAGCGTGAGCGCCACAAGGTGCCGTACGGCGCGATCCTGGCGGTCAAGGCCGACCAGCAGATCAAGGCCGGTGCCATCCTTGCCAACTGGGACCCGCTGACCCGACCCATCATCACGGAATTCGCCGGTCAGGTGAAGTTCGAGAACGTGGAAGAAGGTCTGACGGTGGCCAAGCAGGTCAACGACGTGACCGGCCTGTCCTCGCTGGTGGTGATCGATCCGAAGCACCGCGGTTCGACCAAGGTGGTGCGCCCCCTGGTCAAGCTGCTCGACGCCCAGGGCAACGAAGTGAAGATCCCGGGTACCGACCACTCGGTGACGGTGGGCTTCCAGATCGGCGCGCTGCTGGAAGTGCGCGACGGTCAGGACGTCGGCCCCGGCCACGTGCTGGCCCGCATCCCGGTCGAAGGCCAGAAGACGCGCGACATCACCGGCGGTCTGCCGCGGGTGGCCGAGCTGTTCGAAGCCCGCAGCCCGAAGGACAAGGGCATGCTGGCCGAGATGACCGGTACCGTGTCGTTCGGCAAGGAAACCAAGGGCAAGGTCCGCCTGCAGATCACCGACCCGGAAGGCAAGATCTGGGACGAGCTCATCCCCAAGGAAAAGAACATCCTGGTGCACGAAGGCCAGGTGGTCAACAAGGGCGAGAGCGTGGTGGACGGCCCGGCCGATCCGCAGGACATCCTGCGCCTGCTGGGCATTGAAGAGCTGTCGCGCTACATCGTGGACGAGGTGCAGGACGTGTACCGCCTGCAGGGCGTGAAGATCAACGACAAGCACATTGAAGTGATCGTGCGCCAGATGCTGCGCCGCGTGATCGTCGACAGCGTGGGCGATTCGAACTACATCGCCGGTGAGCAGGTCGAGCGTTCCGAGATCCTCAACACCAACGACGCGCTGCGTGCCGAGGGCAAGCTGCCCGCGGTCTACAGCAACGTGCTGCTGGGTATCACCAAGGCCTCGTTGTCCACCGACTCGTTCATCTCGGCGGCTTCCTTCCAGGAAACCACCCGCGTGCTGACCGAAGCGGCCATCATGGGCAAGCGCGACGAGCTGCGTGGCCTGAAGGAAAACGTGATCGTCGGTCGTCTGATCCCGGCCGGTACCGGCATGGCCTACCACGAAGCCCGCAAGGTCAAGGAAAAGATGGACGACGAAGAGCGTCGCGCCATCGCCGAAGCCGACGCACTGTCGCTGGCGGCCGATCAGGCCGACACGTCCAGCCCGAGCGAGTCCGCCGAGTAAGGCGCAACCCGCCCCGGGCAGGCTCACCGCCTGCCCCACCAACGCCCCCGCTCATCCGACCGGGGGCGTTTTTTCTGGGCGCCTGTCCTGGGTCTGGGTCCCTCACCAAGGGCTGGGGTATATTGCGGGCGCCCGCTGCGGGCCGGTGCCGGCGCAGGGCCGCCCAGGTCCGGTGGGTACTGGATGTCCCTACACAAGGAGTTGCGAACATGTCTGCCACGCTGTGGGTATTGCTGGCCTTGGGCCTGCTGGTGTTCTTCTGGGCCGTGGGGGCCTACAACCGGCTGGTGCGCCTGAAAAACGCGATCGCCAACGCCTTTGGCCAGATCGACGTGCAGCTCAAGCGCCGCTACGACCTGATCCCCAACCTGGTGGAGGTCGCGCGCAAGTACCTGGCCCACGAGGCACAGACGCTGGAGGCCGTGGTCGCGGCCCGCAACCAGGCCAAGGCCGCCGAGCAGACGGCCGCGGGCAGCCCGCTCAATGCCGGTGCGCTCGGTGCGCTGAGTGGTGCCGAGCAGGTGCTGGGTGGGGCCCTCGGGCGCCTGTTCGCCGTGGTCGAGGCCTACCCCGATCTCAAGGCCGACCAGACCATGCGCGAACTCAGCGAAGAGTTGTCCAGCACCGAGAACCGGATCGGTTTCGCGCGCCAGGCGTACAACGACAACGTGCTGGAGTTCAACGACGCGGCCGCGCAGTTCCCTACCCTGATCGTGGCGCGGCTGTTCAACTTCCAGCCTCAGTCCATGCTGGAGTCCACCACCAGCGACGTCGAGCGCCAGGCGGTGAAAGTCGCTTTCTGATGCACCCCTGCGCCGGGCGCCACCGTGCGGTTCTTTGAGTTTCAGCGCGACGCGCGCGGCGAGACCCGCAAGCTGCTGCTCGCCTTCGTGCTCACCGTGCTGCTGCTGGTGCTGGCGATCAACGCCGCGCTGGCGCTGGCCTGGGGCCTGACCTGGGGCTTCTGGATACCCGGCGACATGAGCTACCCGCGCCACTATTTCGCGGTCAACACCGCCGTGGTGCTGCTGTTCGTGCTGGGGGGCTGGTGGGTGGAGACCTCGCGCCTGGCCAGTGGTGGCGGGCAGCGGCTGGCCGAACAGATGGGCGCGCGCCCGGCCCAGCCCTCGGGCGATTTTGACGAACATCGCTTCTCCAACATCGTCGACGAGATGTCGATCTCCTCGGGCATGAAGCGGCCGCTGGCGATGGTGGTCGCGTGCGATCAGGGCATCAACGCCTTTGCCGCCGGCTGGGACGAGGACGACGCCGTGGTGGCCGTCACCCGCGGTGCGCTGGAACACCTCACGCGTGAGGAGCTTCAGGGCCTGGTGGCGCACGAGTTCAGCCACATCGGCGAAGGCGATACCCGGCTCAACATGCGGCTCATCGGCATGGTGTTCGGGCTGGAAATGCTGTACCGCATGGGGCAGCAACTGGTGGAACCGGACGAAAAAGACCGCCGCATGGCCCTGGCCCTGATCGGCCTGGCCATCATGGTCGCGGGCTGGCTGGGTTGGCTCGCCGGTCACGCGCTGCAGGCCGCGGTGTCGCGCCAGCGCGAATACCTGGCCGACGCCCGCGCGGTGCAGTGGACCCGCAGCCGCGACGGTCTGGGCGGCGTGCTGCGCAAGATCATGAGCCAGCAGCGCGAAGGCGTGGTGTCGCGGCGTGTGGGCTCCATGGTGCAGCACATGCTGCTGGTGGCCAACGAGTCCGGCGCTGTGGCCCACTGGCTCGATTCGCACCCCACGCTGGAGCAGCGCATCCACCGCATCTATGGCCGCGCCATGGGCCCGCTGCCGCTGACCCGCGACGATGAGCCCCCGCTGGCCAGCGAGGCGCCAACCCCTCCCGCCAGCAACCCCGCCGACGACCCGGGGTGGACCCTGATTTGACCCCGTGACGGTGGGTGGAAGGCTGTTGGCCCCACACTCCGCACACCCCAACATGGATGCCCATGTGAGCCACCCAACCCCCAACTCCCCGTCCACAACCTCTGACCAGCGCAGCGCACCCCGACTCGCGCCCAGCCTGGCCACGCAACTGCACCAGACCGCGCTCTGCGTGCTCGCGGTGGAGCAGGGGCGTTCGCTCAGCGACGTGCTGCCCCAGGTCAATGCGGCTTTGCGCCCTGGTGTGCAGGCGCTCACTTTCCATGTGTTGCGCCACCTGGGCTGCGCACGTGCGCTGGTGGCCCGGCTGGTGCAGCGCAAACCCGACGCCGCGGTGCTGGCCCTGCTCCACAGTGCCGTGGCCCTGCTCCTGCCTGAAGAGACCGGTGATGCCGAGGGCGCGCCCCAGCGGCCCGGCCTGCAATACGCCCCCCACACCGTGGTGAACCAGGCGGTGGACGCGGCCCGGCAGGACCGCAACACCCACCGCCAGGCGGCTTTCATCAACGCCTGCCTGCGGCGCTTTATGCGGGAGAGGGATGCCCTGTTGGCCGACGTGGCCGGCCAGCCGGTGGCGCGCTGGAACCACCCCGCCTGGTGGATCGAGCGGCTGCAGCGCGATCACCCCGGGCAGTGGCAGGCCATCCTGGCGGCCAACAACCAGCCCGGCCCGATTGTCTTGCGCATCAACCGCCGCCGCATCAGCAGGGCCGACTACCTGCAGGCGCTGCAGGCCATGGGCCTGAGCGCCCGCGCCATCGGTGAGGACGGCCTGGTGCTGGACGCGCCGCAGCCCGTCGAGCGCCTGCCCGGTTTCAGCCAGGGCCATTGTTCGGTGCAGGACGGCGCGGCGCAGATGGCCGGGGGCCTGCTGCTCGCCGGGCGCGAGTGGACCGCGGCCGACCGCGTGCTCGACGCCTGCGCCGCCCCCGGCGGCAAG
>Ga0156155_1171_pt2 | contig 15342 bp, 15 predicted proteins | sample RifCSPlowO2_12_FD_107808 | JGI IMG/M metagenome (GOLD analysis project Ga0156155, IMG submission 107808) | Burkholderiales bacterium RIFCSPLOWO2_12_67_14 | reverse complement strand
CTGGGCGCGCGCACCGCGCCGCCACGCGCCACCACGCTGCACCAGCCGCCGAGCGGACACCTGGGGCACGAGCCCGCCATGCTCGCGGCGCTGCGCGCCTGCGTTCGGGGGAGGCCAGTATGAGCGCCGCCCGGCCGTTCCGAAGGCGCTCAGCCCCGCAGTGCGCAGCACGGAGGGTTGTCGAGTGAGCGCCGCCCGGCCGTTCCGAAGGCGCTCAGCCCCGCAGTGCGCAGCACGGAGGGGTGTCCAGTGAGCACCGCGCTGCGCGCCCTGGCTCGGTTTGGGCGCGGCGGCGTGCCGCTGCTGCTGTGGCTGGCCGGCATGGGTGGCCTGTGGGGTGCTGCGGCCCCGGCGCAGGCGGGTGCCACCGAAACGCCCGACTGCAGCCAGGTCGAAGCCGTGCCCTGGCAGCGGCTGGCGCCGGGGGTGTGGATCTGGCCGTCCGCCTTGCCGGGTGACGTCTCAGCGGCCAACGCCGGCCACGTGGCGCCCACCAGCGTGGTGATCGACGGTGGCGAGGCGCTCGTGATCGACCCCGGCCCCAGCCACCGGCACGGCCTGCGCCTGCGGCACTCGCTGGCCTGCCGCTTCCAGGCCCGGGTGCGCTGGATCGTCAACACCCATGCGCACGCGGAGAACGTGCTCGCCAATTCGGCCTTTGCCGACCTGCTGGCCGCGGGCCGGCTGGAGATCCTGGCCAGCGCGCCCACGCGCGAGGCCATGCGGCGGCGCTGCCCGGACTGCTTGGCCAGCCTGAGCGCGAAGCTCGGGGCCGATGCGATGGCTGGCACGCAGATCGTGCTGCCCAGCCGCACGCTCACCGAAGGCGAGGTCTTGCGCGTGGGGCGGCACCGCCTGCGGGTGATGCGCGTTGAGCAGGGCCACACCGAGGGCGATCTGGTGCTGTGGAGCGCGCGCGAGCGCCTGCTGTGGGCCGGCGGGCTGGTGGTCGGCGAACGGGTGCCCGAGCTGGCCCAGGGCAGCGTGGACGGCTGGCTCGCGGCGCTGGAGCGGCTGGCCGCGCTGCGCCCGCGTGTGCTGGTGTCCAGCACGGTGTCGCGCGCCGTGGCGCCGGGCGCTCTGCCGCCAGCGCTGACGGACACCCGCCGCTACCTCACGGACCTGCGCGCCGGTGTGCTGCAGGCCATGGACCGGGGCCTGCAGGCCAGCGAATCCGGCACCGTGACGCTGCCGGCCTACCGCGCATGGGCCGGACACACCGAGCGCCACGACTTCAACGTGCAGCGCGCCTGGCGCGAAATGGAACCACACTGGATGGATCTGGAAGTGCCTGCGAAGTAGACGCAGTCTGCATGACAGAAGCGCCAAAGCATGGCCGGCGCGAAATGCCTTGAACTCAGGATGCGGTGGAACCGGCTTCGCCGGGCCACTCGCATCGCCCCCTGGGGGGTGACGCCGAAGGCGGCGCGGGGGGTTACAAAGTGCCTGGAGGGAGCTGGTCCTTCTTGCGGTAGATCGTGTTGCGCGACACGCCCAGCGCCTTGGCCGCGGCCGACACGTTGCCCTTGTGCAGCCGCAGCATCTGCGCCATGGCGCTCAGGGCCACGTCCTGCAGCCGGCCGCCCTCGGCGATGGGGTCGGGCATCGGGGCGGTACTGGGCATGTCGGGCAGGGGCGGCGCTGGTGTGGCATGGCCGAGAAAGCGCGCCGCGATCGGGTTGGGCAGGCCGTGCTCCAGCTCTTCCAGGAAATCGTCGGGCAGGTGCTCCATCTCGATCGAACCCTCGCAGCCCACCATGACCACCGCCGTGCGCAGCAGGTTGTGCAGCTGGCGGAAATTGCCCGGCCAGTGGTAGCGCTTGAACAGGTCCATCACCTGGGTCGAGATGCCGATCTGGGCGGCGTTTTCGCACAGCGTGTGCAGGATCTTCTTCACCACGAGTTCGAAGTCCGTGCGCTCGCGCAGCGCCGGCAGGCGCACCACCAGACCGTTGAGGCGGTAGTAGAGGTCTTCGCGGAAGTCGCCGCGCGCGATCATGTCCTTGATGTTCTTGTGGGTGGCGCAGACCACGGCCACGTCCACGTCCACTTCCTTGCCCGCGCCCAGCGGGCTGACCCGGCGCTCCTGCAGCACGCGCAGCAAACGCGCCTGCAGGTGTTTGGGCATGTCGCCGATCTCGTCGAGGAACAGCGTGCCGCCGTGGGCCTGCAGGATCTTGCCGATGGAGCCCTTCTTGCGCGCACCGGTGAACGCGCCTTCTTCGTAGCCGAAGAGCTCGGACTCGATCAGCGTCTCGGGGATGGAGGCGCAGTTCACCGACACGAAGGGCTGCGCCGAGCGCGGGGAGTCGCCGTGGATGGCCTGGGCCAGCAGGTCCTTGCCGGTGCCGGTCTCGCCCAGGATCATGACCGGGATGTCCTTGCCCGAGACCATGCGCAGCTTGTGGATCACGTTGGACACCTGGGGGTCGCCCGTGTCCAGGTAGTGCAGGGTGGAGAACTGCATTTTCTTCACACTGGGTTTGAACGGTGCGGCGGGCGCGCCGGCCTGGGCCTCGGCTGCGGGCTCCTGGTCCTGCCCCATGGGCTTGGCCGAGGACCAGGGGTTGGCCTGCTTGATCTTGGCGCGGCACCACACCGACACCCCGTTGTGCAGACACAGCTGTTTCGGGTTGGGCATGGCGCCGCTGAACAGCTCGAACAGCGCCGAGATCGGCAGGCCGAACAGCGAGGAAAAGGTGTGGGCCTTGAGCGCGGCGAAGGGCAGCCCGATCTGGAACTGCGCGCTGCGGTTGGCCGAGATGAAGCGCCCCTCGGGCGAAAACACCGCGATGCCTTCGACCAGGGTGCCGAGAAATTCGGAGCGGGTGTGGAAGTGGATACGGATCGCCTTGGGAAAGATGTCGGCGAACATGTGGTTCTCGATCATCTGCGCCGACATGCGCACCAGCGCCAGCGTGTGCTGGTGAAAGCTGCGGTGGTCGCCCGTGACGTCGAGCGCGCCGATGACCTGGCCGTAGGGGTCGAAGATGGGCGCGGCCGAGCAGGTGAGGAACTTGTTGGCGTTCAGGTAGTGCTGGTTGCCGTGCACCGTGAGCGCTTCTTCCTCGGTGAGCGCGGTGCCGATGGCGTTGGTGCCCTTGGTCTGCTCCGACCAGTCCATGCCCGGCGTGAGCGCCACGCGCGAGGCTTTTTCCAGGAAGTCGGTGTCGCCCAGCGAGTGCAGCACCATGCCCTTGGCCGAGGTCAGCAGCACCATGCTGTGGGTGTTGACGATCTGGTCGTACAGCGTCTCCATGACGGGCGCGGCGTGCTGGAACAGAAAACGGTTTTCGTCCAGGGCCTCGGTCAGCGCCACGCGGCCCGGGCTTGAGAAGTCGGGCTCGGTGTTGGCGGTGATGCCGTACGCCTGGGACCGCTGGTGCGACTGCACGATCGGGTCCGGCCCCGCCTCGGCAGAGGCGGCGGGCGGCGCAGGATCAGCGCCTCTCCCGAGGGGGCGCGTGTACATGGCGGCACTCATGTCGTCTCCTGGGTCCGAGGGAAGTCCCCCCCAGTAGTCCATCGTCCATTGCGGATCTTGCAATGTCTCCCGGGGTGCGTTCTCGTCGGTCTTCTGTTGGTCTTGGCTCATGTGATTCTCATCAGTTATGTCCCGCGAAGCAACACTGGTATTCCCGGTGTGATAGCGCGCGCCTGTTGTCTCCAACAAGGACATAGCAAGTAACCCGCCACCGCCCCGGGGGGCGCTCTCGCCCGGAAAGCCGGGAAACGGCCCCGCCGTTGTGTCACATGGCCTGTCCCTCACGGCGCAACTGATTCAATTTGGAACACTTTGCGAGGCCGGGCCTTGCAGGGCGAACACAAGCCACGGCGGGGCATTCGGGGGCGATGGCGTTGGTGGCCTGCTATTTGCTACCCACAAGCTTGAATCACCCTGACAACCGGAGACAAGCCCCATGAAATTCCTTTCCTTCAACCCCCCCGCGCGCGGCGCACTGCGCGTCGTTGCCCTGGCCGCCAGCGCCCTCGTGACCGCCGCCGTGATGGCCCACGGCGACGTGACGCCCCAGGCCGTGGACACCAGCACGCTGCCCCAGCTCGGCGCCAAGTGGCTGGACGCCAACCCCTACAACGAACAGAACCCGGCCCGCGGTGAAGCGCTGCGCATCGGCACCTCGGCCTACAACCAGAACTGCGCCCGCTGCCACGGGCTCGAAGCCATCTCGGGCGGCATCTCGCCCGACCTGCGCAAGCTCGACAGCGACTGCACCGGCTTCGCCGACGCCGAGAAGAAAGCCGTCTGCTTCAAGGAGATGGACGACTACTTCCTCGCCACCGTGCGGCGCGGGCGCGTGCGCGACGGCCGCGTCTACATGCCCCCGTTCGAAGGCACGCTGTCGCAGGAAGCCATCTGGTCGATCCGCACCTACATCGAAACCCGTCGCGAGCCCTGAGCGCCCATCGGTTGAGCCCGCCCGTCTCGTCCGGGCTCAACCGACCGGACCCACGCCCTTCCATTTCGAACGCGGAGCCGGCACAGACCGGGCCTTCCCCCACCGGAGACAGACACCATGCGAAACACCTCAACCCCCGCCGCCTCGGCGCTCAACCGCCGGCAGGTGCTGGGCGGCGCGCTACTGCCCCTGCTGGCCGCGGTGTCGCCCGCGCAGGCCCAGACCGAGCTCAGCGACCTGGCCCGCATCCGCGCCAGCGGCGCGCTCAAGGTCGCGGTGTACAAGGACAACGCGCCGTTCTCCGACGGCGCCGTGACCGACATGAAAGGGCTGGACGTGGCCCTGGCCGAAGCGCTGGCCCGACAGCTGGGCCTCAAGCTCTCGCTGCTGCCTTTCGATGCAGGCGAAAACATGGGGGACGACCTGCGCAACATGGTCTGGAAGGGGCACTACCTGGGCTACGGCCCGGCCGACGTGATGCTGCAGGTGCCCGCCGACAAATACCTGGCGCAGAAGAACCCCCAGGTGAGGATCCTGGCGCCGTACATGCGGCAGTCGCTGGTGTTGGTGCACGACACGCGGCGCCTGCCCAGCGCGGCGGCCCCCGAAGACCTCAAGGGCCTGCCGCTGGCGGCCGAGCGCGGCGCGGGTGCGGCCAGCGTGCTCATGGGTTATGGCGGGGGGCTGCTGCGCACGCAGGTTGCGATCCACAACACCGGCACCGAGGCGGTCCAGGCCGCGGTGGACGGCAAAGTGGCGGCGGCCTTCGTGACGCGGGCGCAGGCCGAATCGGTGCTGTCGCGCCACCCGGACAGCGCGGGACAGTTCCGCATCAGCAAGATCAACTTCAACAACGGCATCGCCGACACCGGCTGGCCCGTGGGCATGGCGATCAAGTCGGCGAACAAGGAACTGGGCCAAGCCCTCGAAGCCGCGATGAAATCCCTGCGCGACAGCGGGGAGCTGCTGAAGATATTCCAGCAGAACGGGTTGACGCTGACCGCCCCTTGACAAGGCCCGACCGGCGCGAGGTGTCTTGACCGAGAACGCGGCGGAACTGGCTTTGCCAGGCCGCTCGCGTTGCCCCCTGGGGGGAAGCCGCGCAGCGGCGCAGGGGGGGTCACCTCCGGCCTATTTTTCGGTACACCGTGGCGCGGCTGATGCCCAGCACGCGTGCGGCCTGCATCACGTTGCCGCGGGCCTCTTCCACCGCGCGGCGGATCAGTGCGGTTTCCACTTCCCTGAGCGGCACGCCCGCGTGGGTGGCCGGACGCTGCGGCGTGGTGCTGGCGCGCCCGTCGTTGAATCGCGCCAGCACCTGCAGGCGCAGGCCCGACCACAACGGCAGTTCGACCGCACCGCGCTGGGCGCGGGCGGCGTCGAACAGGTTGTCGGTCGGGATGGCGAACACGTCGCTGCAGTGCGGCCAGGGCGCGCAGGGTGCGAGGGCCAGCATGTCCGCCGCGGCCCGGTTGGTGCCGACGATGACGCCGTCGCGGTCCACGCACACCAGTCCGTCGCTGTCTTCCCCCGGCATGCGGCCGGCCCAGTTCAGGCGCAGCAGAACGTGGTGTGGCTGCGCGAGGGTGAGCGCGTTTTCGATGCTCAGCGCCGACTGGCTGACCAGGTGCTTGAGGGCCGGGCGTTCGGGCACGTCGACGCCGGTGAGGTCGAGCATGCCGACGCAACGGCCGTCGGGGCCGAACAGCGGGGCGCCCGCGCAGCTGTAGACGCTGGCGGTGTCGAAGAAGTGTTCGCCCCGGTGCAGCCAGAGCGGCTGCAGTTCGGCCAGCGTGGCGCCGATGGCGGTGGTGCCCACGCGGTGTTCGGACAGGTCCACCCCCACGCGCGCGATCAGGCTGGCGCGCCGGTCCTGGTGGTCGATCGGTCCGTTGACATCGATCACCACGCCCTGGGCGTCGGTGAGGATGGCGAAGTAGCGCGTGTCGGCCATGGTGCGCGCGAGCGACTGGATCACCGGTGCGGCCGCGCGCAGCAGGGGCTGGTTGGTTTCCATCACGCGCTTCATGGCGGAGGCGGGCACGGGGTCGAACACCAGCGGCTGGCGGGGCAGGAACCCCTGCGCCAGGCAGCGGCGCCAGGAGCGCTCGATCCAGGGGGCGATCCGCTGGCCCGCGCCGGGAGCGCCACCACCGAGCACGGCCCGGCGCGCGTTTTCGATCATGGCCAGGCGGTCGCTGTGGTTGTTCGCCGTGGTGACCGGCGGGCGCGGGCTGTTGTTCATGGATGGGCCTGTCTCGTTATGGCGCAGTGGAGCTCAATCGCACAACATACAGCAGCAAGTATGCCAAGTGGGGTGCTGTTTCATTTTGAGAATTTCCACCCCGGTTCGGAGTGTCTACGGGATAACCCTGAACAAAAACGGCAAGGGGGCTTCAACAATGCATAGGTATTTCCTTTCATAGGCAAGGCGCTTCATATAAGACGCGCCGCTACCCACCAGGAGACCCACATGCAGAAAGTCCTGCACATCAACCCGGACAAATGCACCGGCTGCTTGCAGTGCGAAATGGCCTGCTCGTTTGAGAACTACGGCATCTACGCCACCTCCAAGTCGCGCATCAAGGTGTTCGACTTCCACCACACCGGCAAGAAGGTGCCCTACACCTGCACCCAGTGCGACGAGGCCTGGTGCCTGCATGCCTGCCCGGTGGAGGCGATCACGGTGGACAAGATGACCGGCGCCAAGGTGGTCAACGACGCGACCTGCGTGGGTTGCAAGGTCTGCACCATCGCCTGCCCCTTCGGCACCATCAACTACGTGCAGGAAACCGGCAAGGTCCAGAAGTGCGACCTGTGCGGCGGCGAACCGGCATGCGCCGAAGCCTGCCCCACCGCGGCCATCACCTTCGTGGACGCCAACTGGACCGGCATCGACAAGATGAAGCTGTGGGCCGACAAGCTGGGCAACCAGCCGTCTGCCGCCTGACCTCAAGCCTGAAACCTTGTGGGTCAGACCACTCGCGAAGCGATGTGCTCTGACCCCAAGACCTGAAACCTTGTGGGTCAGACCACTCGCGCAGCGATGTGCTCTGACCCCAACCGATTAAAGGAGCATCGACATGTCTTGGGCTGGAAAAATCCTCCGCGTCAACCTGACCGCGGGCACCGTGAAGTCCGAACCGCTGAACATGGAGTGGGCGCGCGCCTACCTCGGTTCCCGCGGCCTGGGCAGCAAGTACCTGATCAGCGAAGTCGACCCCAAGGTCGATCCGCTGTCGGCCGACAACAAGATCATCTGGGCCACCGGCCCGCTGACCGGCACCATGGCCTCCACCGGTGGCCGCTACACCGTCATCACCAAGGGCCCGCTCACCGGCGCCATTGCCTGCTCGAACTCGGGCGGCTACTGGGGCGCCGAGCTCAAGATGGCCGGCTGGGACATGGTCATTTTTGAAGGCAAGTCGGCCAAGCCGGTCTACCTCTACATCAACGACGACACCGCCGAACTGCGCGACGCCAGCCACCTCTGGGGCCAGAGCGTGTGGAAGACCGAAGAGGTCCTCAAGTCCAGCCTGCAGGACCCGCTGCTGCGCGTCTCCAGCATCGGCAAGGCGGGTGAAAACGGCGTGTTGTATGCCGCGGTGGTCAACGATCTGCACCGCGCGGCCGGCCGCTCGGGCGTGGGCGCCGTCATGGGCAGCAAGAACCTCAAGGCCATTGCCGTGCGCGGCACCAAGGGCGTGGGCAACATCCGCGACCCCAAGGCCTTCATGAAGGTCACCTTCGAGAAGAAGAAGATCCTGGCCGAGAACGCCGTGACGGGCCAGGGCCTGCCGGCCTACGGCACCCAGGTGCTGATGAACGTGATCAACGAGATGGGCGCGCTGCCCACGCGCAACCACCGCGACGTGCAGTTCGAAGGCGCGAAAGACATCTCGGCCGAAGCCATGGCCACGCCGCGTGAGAGCGACGGCAAGAAGCACCTGGTGACCAACCAGGCCTGCTTCGGCTGCACCATCGCCTGCGGGCGCATCAGCAAGATGGACGAAGGCCACTTCACCGTGCAGAACAAGCCGCAATACTGGGGCGCCAACGGCGGCCTGGAATACGAAGCGGCCTGGGCGCTGGGCGCGGCCAACGGCGTGAACGATCTCGAAGCGCTGCAATACGCCAACATGCTGTGCAACGAAGAGGGCTTCGACCCGATCAGCTTCGGCGCCACCGTGGGCGCGGTGATGGAGCTGTACGAGATGGGCGTGCTGACCGCGGAGCAACTCGGCATCGACGCCAAGTTCGGCTCGGCCCAGGCGCTGGCCCACTTCGCCGAGATCACCGCCAAGGGCGAGGGCTTCGGCAAGGAGATCGGCCAGGGCTCCAAACGCCTGACCGAAAAGTACGGCTATCCCGATCTGTCCATGAGCGTCAAAGGCCAGGAATTCCCGGCCTACGATGGCCGCGCCATTCAAGGCATCGGCCTGGCGTACGCCACCAGCAACCGCGGCGCCTGCCACCTGCGTGGCTACACCATCGCGTCGGAAGTGCTGGGCATCCCGGTCAAGACCGATCCGGTCGAGAGCGAAGGCAAGCCGGAGCTGGTGAAGGCGTTCCAGGACGCCACCGCCGCGTTCGACTCGTCGGGCCTGTGCGTGTTCACCACCTTCGCCTGGGGCGTGGCCGATCTGGCGCCGCAGCTGCAGGCCGCGTGCAACGAAGAGTTCACCACCGAAGAGCTGGAGAAGATCGGTGAGCGCATCTGGAACATGGAGCGCGAATTCAACAACGCCGCCGGCTTCACCGCCAAGGACGACAACCTGCCCAAGCGCCTGCTGACCGAAGCGGCCAAGACCGGTGCCTCCAAGGGCATGGTCAGCAAGCTGCCCGAGATGCTGCCCAAGTACTACGCCGCGCGCGGCTGGGACCCGGAAGGCCGTCCCACGGCAGCCACCAAGGCGCGTCTGAGCCTCTGAGTCGCCAGAAGACACGCAGGTCATTGGGGGTCGGATCACCGACTGGAGCGAAGCGCAAGGCGTGTGCTCTGAACCCCAATGACCGGAAGCAACGAAGTAGCGGTCTCCTGAGACCGCTATCTTTTTTTTGGAGAACACTATGACCCACCACGTCATCCTCGGCGCCGGCCCGGCCGGTGTCATCGCGGCCGAGACCATCCGCAAGCACGCGCCCCACGATCCGATCACCCTCGTGGGCGACGAGAACGAGGCGCCGTACTCGCGCATGGCCATTCCCTATCTGCTGATCGGCAAGGTGGGCGAAGAGGGCACGCACCTGCGCCACACGGCAGACCACTACAACCGCCTCAACATCCAGCTGCTGCGCGGTGTGCGCGCCAAACGGCTGGACACGGTCAAACGCACGGTCGAGCTGAGCGACGGCAACACCCTGGGTTTTGACACCCTGCTGATCGCCACCGGTTCGTCGCCCGCCACACCGCCCATTCCCGGCATCGACGGCCCGGGCGTGCACAGCTGCTGGACGCTGGCCGACGCGCGCGCCATCGCCAACCTGGCCAAGCCCGGCGCCAAGGTGCTGCAGATGGGCGCCGGCTTCATCGGCTGCATCATCATGGAAGCGCTGCAGAAGCGCGGCGTGGAACTCTCCGTGGTGGAGATGGGCGACCGCATGGTGCCGCGCATGATGGGCCCCACGGCGGGCGGCATGATCAAGGACTGGTGCGGGAACCACGGCGTGAAGGTGTTCACCGGCACCCGGGTCGAGGCCATCGAGCGCGGCAACGGTGCCGAGCCTGGCCTGCTGGGCAAGATCGCGCAGGTGGTCGGCATCGGCTCGGCGTCCGCCCCCAACGGCAAGATGCAGGTGCGCCTGTCCAGCGGCGAACGGGTGGAGGCCGATCTCGTGATCAGCGCCACCGGGGTGCGGCCCAACATCGGCTTCCTGGAGACCAGCGGCGTGCGCTGCCTGGTGGGGGTGCTGACCGACGAACACCTGCAGACCAATGTGCCCGGCATCTACGCCGCGGGCGATTGCGCCGAAGCCTATGACAAGGTCAGCGGCAAGACCATCGTCAGTGCCATCCAGCCCAACGCCGCCGAGCAGGCCCGCGTGGCCGCGCTCAACATGATCGGCCAGTCAACCAGTCTGCCGGGCGTGACGCAGATCAACGTGCTCGACACCCTGGGCCTGATCTCCACCAGTTTTGGCAACTGGCAGGGCGTGCCCGGTGGGGAACACGTGGAGCTGACCGACAAGACCGCGGGCCGGCACCTGAGCCTGCAGTTCCACGGCGACGTCATGGTGGGCTGCAACTCCGTGGGCTGGACCGATCACGTGGGCGTGATGCGCGGCCTGGTCGAAGGCCAGGTGCGCCTGGGCGAATGGAAAGACCGGCTCATACACGACCCCACGAAACTGATGGACGCCTACCTGTCGAGCGCACAGGGGCAGGGTCATTGGAGCGGCGCCGCCGACGAACGCCGCCGGTGAGGCCATGACCCCCACGCTCCGCCGCTGCGCGGGTCGCTGCTCCCCGAGGGGGCTGATCCGCCTTGGGGCGGCCCGGCGGCGGATCGTTTGCCATCCATCACAATGTCTTCCATGCGCATCACCTTCAAGCTCTTCGCCACGCTGACCGACTACCTGCCCGCCGACGCGCGGCGCAGCAACCAGCTGTCGCTGGAGGTGAGCCCGGACGCGCCCATCAGCCAGATCATCGAGCCCTTTGGCCTGCCGCCCAAGCTGGTTCACCTGGTGCTGGTCAACGGCAAATACGTCGAGCCCGACAAGCGCATGAGCACCACGCTGGTCGAGGGCGACGTGCTGGCCATCTGGCCACCCATCGCTGGGGGCTGACTTGCAGTCGAGCTATGCGGAGCGCTTCGAGCGCGACATGGGCTGCACCGAGGCCGAGTGGCTGGGCTGGCTGCCCGCGGCCATCGGTGCCTGCGCCTGGCAGCGCGAGGGCCACACGGCGCGGGTGGAGATTCCGCCGGGCACGCTGCAGCTGAGCTGGCAGACCCGGCCGCCCCGCGTGATCGCGCTCATGCGCATGCCCGTGCTGCGCGTGGGATTCGTCTTTGACGGGCTGGACGCGGCGCAGCGCCATGCCTTCATGAAACGCTTCGACCTGTACATGCAGCGCGGTGGGGGGTGAAGGTGCCGTGCGCCGGGTACATTTCTGCGCATGAAATCCCTTCACATTGAAACCCCCTTCATCGAGTCCCGTGCGCTGACGCTTCGATCGGGACGCCCGGTCTGGCTGAAGATGGAAGCCTTGCAGCCGCCCGGTTCGTTCAAGATCCGTGGCATCGGCTTGAAGTGCCAGGAACAGGCCCGCCGGGGTGCCATGCGGCTGGTGTCCTCGTCCGGTGGCAACGCTGGTATTGCGGTGGCCTACGCGGGTCGGCAGTTGTCCTTGCCGGTCACGGTGGTGGTCCCGCAGACCACCAGCGAACGGGCGCGGACATTGATCCGGCAGGAAGGCGCCGAGCTCATGGTTCACGGCCCCTCATGGCAAGAAGCCAACGCCATGGCGCTGTCTCTCCTCGGGGAGCACGATGCCTTCATTCACCCGTTTGACGACCCGCTGATGTGGAGCGGGCACGCGACGATGGTGGACGAAATCGCGCGCTCGGAAGTCCGGCCCGATGCCGTGGTGTTGTCGGTGGGTGGTGGCGGGCTGTTGTCGGGCGTGGTCGAGGGGCTGCACCGCAACGGCTGGTCCGACCTGCCCGTGATCGCCGTGGAAACCCGAGGCGCCGACTCGCTGGCGCAATCGGTTTCGGCGGGCCATCGAGTGGAACTGCCTGCGATCACCAGCATCGCGTCTTCGCTGGGGGCGCGGCAGGTCTGCCAGCAGGCGTTCGACTGGACCTCGCGCCATCCCGTGCTCAGCGTGGTCGTGTCCGACCGCGAGGCCGTGGCGGCGTGCCAGGCCTTTGTGGCCGACCACCGGATCGTGGTCGAACCCGCCTGCGGGGCCGCGCTGGCCGTGGTCTACGGTCAGCGACCGGAGATCCAGTCCTTCAAAACGATCGATGTGATCGTTTGCGGCGGCGTCACCGCGACCATCGATCAATTGAACCAATGGTCGGTCGCCGATCTCGCGGGCGGTTGAAAGCGCTTGAATTTATACCCCGTGGGGTTTGTTAGTATTGCCCTCGGTGCGCCGGCCGCCCGGTTGCCGCGTTTTGTTTCCAGCCATTTTTCAGGACAGACCATGAGCGACAACGCCAGCGTCACCATCACCCGCCAGTCGGGCTACCAGTTCCTCGTCGATTTCGGTGCGGCGATACCGTCGCTGCTGGCCGACGAGCCCGCGCCGCTGGGCCAGGGCGCCGGCCCGGCGCCCGACCACCTGCTGCTGGCGGCGGTGGCGAACTGCCTGAGCGCGAGCCTGCTGTTTTCGCTGCAGAAGTTCAAGCAGGACCCGGGCACGCTGGTGGCCACCGCCACGCCCGAGATGGGCCGCAACGAGAACAAGCGCCTGCGCATCGTGGGCATCCACGTGAAGCTGGAGCTGGGCCAGGCCGCGGCCAGCATCGAGCACCTGGACCGCGTGCTCGCGCAGTTCGAGGAGTTCTGCACCGTGTCCATGAGCGTGCGCCAGGGCATCCCCATCCATGTGCAGGTGCAGGACGGCACGGGCGCCATCCTCAAGGACTGAGAGGCCAAGAGGTTGAGCGGCGGTCGCGCCCGCCCGGGCGCGCGCCGTTTTGACGGTACAGTGAAACCTCTTGAACCAACCTCGTCTTTTCACAGGGCGAAGACCCGATGCGACTCACCCAATGGACCGACTACAGCCTGCGCGTGCTGATGTACTGCGCGGCCTGTGATGGACGCGAGCACCCGCCCACGGTGAACGAGATTGCCGAGGCACACGGCATTTCTCGCAGCCACCTCACCAAGATCGTGATGATCCTGGCCTCGTGTGGCTGGATCGCGACCACGCGCGGCCGGGGCGGCGGCCTGCGCCTGCTCAAACCGGCCAACGAGCTGACCCTGGGCGAGATCGTCCGCCAGACCGAGACCGATCTGACCCTGGTGGAGTGCTTTGACAAAAAGAACAACACCTGTCGGCTCGACGGCTATTGCCGGCTCAAGGACGCGTTGTACAAGGCCATGAAGGGGTTCTTTGACGTGCTCGACGGCGTCACGCTGGCCGACCTGCTGGCCCCCGTGGCCACCAGCAAGGCGCACGCAGGGCTGCTGCCCCACCTGATCCCGATCCAGCTCGCCTCATTGAAGATGCCCAAAAAGGCGCCGGCCTCAACCGTTCCGGCCGCTACCGCCAAGCGGCCACCGGCCGCGCGCAAGCCGGCCAAGGCCAAAGCCGGCTGATGCCGGAAGCAACGAGGGTCAGCCCCACCGCCCCATGGTGTGGATGTGGTCATCGGCATCCACGATCAGGCTGTCCACCCCGCGCAGCGGCGTGAGCAGGTGCCGCCCCGCCGTGGCGCCCGCCACCATGATCGCTGCGCCCAGGCCGTTGACCGGAGGATCGGGCTGGCGCGACACCGTGACCACGCCCCGCACTCCGCGGCTGGGCATGCCCGTGCGCGGGTCCAGCACGTGGTGGTAGCGCCGGCCGTTGCGCACGAAGCAGCGCTCGTAGTCGCCGGACGAAGCCACACAACCGTCGCGCACCTGCACCGTGCCGATCAGCCGCTCGGGCGCGCGCGGGTCGCGGATGCCCACGTGCCAGTCCTGGCCCTGGAGCTGGCCGCGCGTGTGCACGTCGCCACCGCCATTGACCATGGCATGGCGCAGGCCGTGTTGTTCGAGCACGCGCAGACCCGCCTGCAGGATGGGCAGTTTGGCCACGCCTCCGAGGTCGATGCGCATGCCCGGGCGGCTCAGGCCGGCCTGACCCGTCTCCGGGTGAATCAACACGTCGCGGAAGTCCACCAGCCGGCGCTCGCGGCGCAGCTCTTCCGGCGCGGGCATGCGGGCGTCCTGCGGGTCGAACGACCAGCCGTGGTACGCCCCCACCGTGATGTCGAAGGCGCCGTCGCTGAGCCGGGAGAGCTCGTTGGCCCGCTGCAGCACCGATAGCAGCTCGGGCGGCGCCATCACCAGGCCATGGCCCGCGCTGCGGTGCATCGCGCTCACCAGGCTGTCGGCGCGGTAGCGGCTCATCATGCGTTCCAGGCGCTGCATTTCCGCGAAGGCCGCCTGCACGGCCGCCACCGTGGCGCCGGGGCTTTCGCCTTGCGCCACGATGTCCACCCGCGTGCCCATCAACACGCGGGACGCCCGGTGGACGTCGGGGCTGGCCAACGCCGGGCGCATGCCCAGGCCGGCGACGAGCAGGCCGCCCAGCCCGGCCAGGCACTGGCGGCGTTGGAGCAGGTGTGTCATGGTGGAGCCGGGTGGGTTCAGAGCGACTGGGCGACCATGTGGTCCACGGCGGCCTTCAGTTCGTCGTCGGTGAGGGCGCTGCCGCCGCCGCGCGCGGGCATCATGCCCTTGGCGCCGGTGAAGCCTTCAAGGGCGTGCTTGTAGAGCGTGTCCTTGCCTTGCGCGATGCGCGGGCCCCAGTCGGCCTTGTCGCCGGGCTTGGGCGCTCCGGCCACGCCAGCGGCGTGGCACATGGAGCACACCGAGCCATAGACCTTCTTGCCCACGACGTTCTCGGCCACGGGGGTCGGTGCGGGTTCCGGGGCGGGTGCGGGCGCTGCGGCCACCGGGGCGGGAGCGGCCGGCGCCGCGGCGGTGTCGGCGGGCTTTTCGCCGCAGGCCAGCAGGGCGGCGCTGCAGCCCAGGATCAGGAGAAGGTTCTTGGCGTTCATGGGGAATCCTTGAATGAAGTGGTGAAGGGGGTGGGGTGGATTTTAATGTTCATTCTATATGAACAATTAAATCCGTTTTTTGACACGCATCAAAGTGGTCAGCCGTGGGTGTGCGGCGCGAGCCGCTGCAGCGACGCAGGCAGGCCTTGGCGCAAGTGCTCGGCCGTGAACCACTCGCCACCTTCCCGTGCCGCGAA
>Ga0156155_1168_pt1 | contig 18128 bp, 15 predicted proteins | sample RifCSPlowO2_12_FD_107808 | JGI IMG/M metagenome (GOLD analysis project Ga0156155, IMG submission 107808) | Burkholderiales bacterium RIFCSPLOWO2_12_67_14 | reverse complement strand
CATCTGCGCGACCCAGCGGCGGATGTGGGCGTTCTGCACGCGGCGCAGGGCAACGCCCGCGGCAGCGGCCTGATGGGCCAGTTTTTCAAGATCCCCGGTGTAGAGCACCACGGTGCGCTCGGCGAGCCGCTTTTCGACCCGCACGTGCGCCAAATAAGCCTGCACCAGCGCGGCATCGCCGGCCTGCCCGAGGGCCACGTCCGTGGGCAACAGCGGGCCGTTCATGCGGTGCTCGGGCCTTAGAACTCGGGGCGCAGCCGCGAGAGCGCGGCGCTGGTGAGCTCGCCGATGCGCTCCAGGAAACTGGTGCCCATGTCGGCCGCGAAACGCTGCTCGTCGTTCGAGGCAAGTACCAGCAGACCAAAGGCCTGGGGCGCGGCAACGCTGCGCAGGGGAATCAGCGCCAGCGAGGCCACGGCCTTGGGGTCGTCCAGCCACTGCGCGGCCTCCAGCCCGGGGTTGCCCCCGCAGTAGGGCAGCGTGAGCGACGCGGCAAACGCCATCACGTCCTCGCTGGCGCCCTGCGCGTACGGCTCTGCGGCGAACTCGGGCGACACCCCCCAGACCTTGACGGCCACCTGCGGCACCTGGAACTGCGCGGTGATCTCGCGCACCACGACCCAGGGCAGCTCACGCGGGTCGCGCGTGAGCAGCAGTTCGCTGGTCCAGCGCTGCAGCTTGTCGGCAATGGCCGAGTTTTCACTGCCGTGGCGGATCATCTCGACCGCCTTCTGCTCCAGGCCCTTGATCTTGTCGCGCAGCAGCTCGGCCTGGCGCTCCTGCAGGCTCACCGCGCGGCTGCCGTGCGGGCTGGTCAGTTGCACCGTGCCCAGCAGGCCGGCGTGGCGCACGAAGAAGTCGGGGGTGTTGGCCAGGTAGTTGGCGATGTCGTCTTCGGTGATCGGGGGGATGGTGTTGGGGGTCATGGTCGGGCGGTAAAGGGTTCAGCCGGGCGCGAATGGCGCGCGATCAGGCGAGGTCGGGCACGTTGATCTCGCCCTCGAACACGGTGGTGGCCGGGCCGGTCATGAAAACCGGGGCGTCGTGGGCCGGCGTATCGGCCCATTCGATGGTGAGCACGCCGCCGTGCGTGTGCACGTCGACCTTCGCATCCAGCAGGCCCAGGCGGATGCCGGCCACCACGGCGGCGCAGGCGCCGGTGCCGCAGGCCAGCGTCTCGCCGGCGCCGCGCTCGTACACCCGCAGGCGCACCTGGCCGCGGTTCACGATCTGCAGGAAGCCGGCGTTGACGCGCGCCGGAAAACGCGCGTGGGTCTCGATCAGCGGCCCTTGGGCCAACACGGGCGTGCTGTCCACGTTGTCCACCAGTTGCACCGCGTGCGGGTTGCCCATGGACAACACCGACACCAGCGCCTCGCCGCCACCCGGCAAGGCCAGCGGCCAGCGCTGAAAGTTGCCCATGGCCTGGGCTTGCAGGCCGCTCGCATCGAACGGCACGCGCTCCAGCGCGAACACGGGCGCGCCCATGTCCACGGTGACCCGGCCGTCCGGATTCAGCGCCAGGCTGATCTCGCCCTGCTTCACTTTCACGCGCACCGGGTTGGCGTCGGTCATGCCTTTGTCGCGCACATAGCGCACGAAGCAGCGCGCGCCGTTGCCGCAGTGTTCGACCTCGCCGCCATCGGCGTTGTGGATCACGTATTCAAAGTCCAGCCCCGGCCCGGGCGAGGGCCGCACGCTGAGGATCTGGTCGGCGCCGACGCCGAAATGGCGGTCGGCCAGCCAGCGGTACTGCGCATGGCTGAGCCCCAGGAGGCCGCGCGTCTCGTCGAGCACGACGAAATCGTTGCCCGCGCCCTGCATTTTGGTGAAGCGGATGTGCATGGGCGGAATTATCCGCCCATCACGCCGCCCGGCGGCGCGTGGGTCGCACGCCGGGGCGCGCCTCACAGCGGTGCGCATGCACCGGCGCGATCCATGAGTCGCCTCGCGCCACCGTTTTGCGCACAACAAGAGTGCCATTTTGTACACAATCCTGTGCGCATTGCGTACAAAACGCCTGGCACGCCTTGTGCATCCACGGCTGGCATGGACGCCTCCACCCCCACGCCCAACGCCATCGAACTGATCGCCCTGACCAAACGCTACGCCCAGGGCAGCGTGGCGGTGGACGCCATCGACCTGCGCATCGCCGCCAACAGCTACTGCTGCCTGCTCGGGCCCTCGGGCTGCGGCAAAAGCACCACGCTGCGCATGATCGCCGGGCACGAGAGCACCACCAGCGGCGACATCCTGCTGGAGAACCGCAACATCACCGGCCTGCCCGCGGCCGCGCGCGGCACGGCCATGATGTTCCAGAGCTTCGCGCTGTTCCCCCACCTCTCGGCGCTGGACAACGTGGCCTTCAGCCTCAAGATGAAAGGCGTGGACAAGGCCACCCGCCAGCGCCAGGCGCAGGACCTGCTGGAACGTGTGGCCATGGGCCACCTGGCGCAGCGCAAGCCGGGCGAACTCTCGGGCGGCCAGCAGCAGCGCGTGGCGCTGGCGCGCGCGCTCATCACCCAGCCGCGCGTGTTGTTGCTCGACGAGCCACTGTCCGCGCTCGACCCCTTCCTGCGCATCCAGATGCGCGCCGAGCTGCGCCACTGGCAGAAGGAACTGGGCCTGACCTTCATCCACGTCACCCACTCGCAGGAAGAGGCCATGGCACTGGCCGACACCATGGTGGTGATGAACCACGGCCGCATCGAACAGGTCGGCTCGCCGCACGAGGTCTACAACCGCCCGGCCAGCGAGTTCGTGGCGCGCTTCATGGGCGGGCACAACGTGCTGAACACCACCGTGGGCAAGGTCGCCGTGCGCAATGACCACATCCGCCTCGCACCGGCCAAGGGTGCGGGCTGGCCCGCCACCGTGAGCGATGTCGAGTACCAGGGCAGCTACGTGCTGCTGGGCCTGCAACTGGACCAGGCCGAGGCCAGCGACAAGGTGTCGGTGATGCTGTCCGAGGCCGCTTTCGTGCAGACCCCCTACCACCCGGGCGACCGCGTCGGCCTGACCTGGGCACCCGAACAGGCCCACAGCTTCGGCAGCGCCTGATCCTTCTTTTCCGCGTTCCTTCCCCGTTCCAACCCCAGCCACAGGAGCTTCACCATGTCCGATCCGATCGATCCCATTTCCGCCACGCCCGCCATGGGCCTCTCGCGCCGCAGCCTGCTGCAGGGCACCGCCGGCATGGCCGGCATCCTGGCCAGCGGCATGTCGCCGGCCATCGCGCAGGAGAAGATCACCCTGCGCTACCTGGGCACCGCGGTGAACCAGGACAAGACGATTGCCGAGAAGTTCGAGAAGGACACCGGCATCAAGATCCAGTACGTGGCCGTGACCACCGACGACGTGACCAAGCGCGCCGTCACCGCGCCCAACAGTTTCGACCTGATCGACACCGAGTACTTCTCGCTCAAGAAGATCGTGCCCACCGGCAACCTGAAGGGCATCGACGTCAAGAAGATCAAGAACGCCGACAAGATCACCCCGCTGTTCACCACCGGCACCGTGGCCGGCAAGGCCGTGGGCGACCAGGGCACCGCGCCCAAGAAGGTGATCTTCCTGGAAGGCGAGAAGAGCAAGGTCTTCGCCAAGAGCCCGACCCAGTTCATGAGCCTGATCCCCACCGTCTACAACGCCGACACGCTGGGCATCCGCCCCGACCTGATCAAGCGCCCCATCTCGTCGTGGGCCGAGCTGCTCAACCCCGAATTCAAAGGCAAGGCCGCGATTCTGAACATCCCCTCCATCGGCATCATGGACGCGGCCATGGTGGTGGAGGCCATGGGCCTCTACAAGTACCCGGACAAAGGCAACATGACCAAGGCCGAGATCGACCTGACGATCAAGACCCTGATCGAAGCCAAGAAGGCCGGCCAGTTCCGTGCGCTGTGGAAAGACTTCAACGAGTCGGTCAACCTGATGGCCTCGGGCGAGGTGGTGATCCAGTCCATGTGGAGCCCGGCCGTGACCGCCGTGCGCACCAAGGGCATCGCCTGCAACTTCCAGCCGCTCAAAGAGGGATACCGCGCCTGGGCCGCCGGCTTCGGCCTGCCCGCCACGCTGAGCGGTCGCAAGCTCGACGGTGCCTACGAGTTCATCAACTGGTTCCTCGACGGCTGGGCCGGTGCCTACCTGAATCGCCAGGGCTACTACAGCGCGGTGCTCGACACCGCCAAGGCCAAGATGGAAGCCTACGAGTGGGCCTACTGGATGGAAGGCAAGCCCGCCGCGCAGGACATCAAGAGCCCGAACGGCGACGTGCTGGCCAAGGCCGGCGCGGTGCGCGACGGCGGCAGCTACGAAGCGCGCATGGGCGGCATCGCCTGCTGGAACGCGGTGATGGATGAGAACGAGTACATGGTCCGGAAATGGAACGAGTTCGTGGCCGCGTAAGCGGCCACGAACTCGCCCCCCGCGCCGCCTGCGGCGTCACCCCCCGGAGGGGGGGCGCCACTGGCGGCCCGGCAAAGCCGGTTCCGCGGTGGCCTGGAGGGGGCTTCGCTGCGCTCGCCGCGGGCGCACTCCCCCTCCTTGTTGCTTCTGCTTTTTCCTCTGATTGACCTTCCATGAGCAGCACATCCACCGCCACCGCCGGACCTGTCGCCGACAGCCCGAACCGCACGCTGCACGCCTGGTGGCAGGCGGCGCCGTTCACGTTGGTGTTTGTGCTGTTCTTCCTGATTCCGCTGGGGCTGATCGTGATGGTCAGTTTCTGGGATTTCAACGAGTACGAGCTGCTGCCGGCGTTCACGCTGCGCAACTATTTCGCCATCTTCGAAGGCTGCTACACGCTCACCGAACACGGCGATTTCTGTGTTTCGCTGTCCACCTATTTGTCCACGCTGAAGTTCAGCCTGCTGGTCTGGGGCATCACCCTCGTGCTGGGTTTTGCAGTGGCGTATTTCCTGGCCTTTCACGTGCGGTCTTCGGGCATGCAGACGGCGCTCTTCATCCTGTGCACCGTGCCGTTCTGGACGTCCAACGTCATCCGCATGATTTCCTGGGTGCCGCTGCTGGGACGCAACGGCCTGGTCAATCAAACGCTGCAAGGCATCGGACTGATCGAGACACCGATCGAGTGGTTGCTGTTCTCCGACTTTTCGGTGGTGCTCGCCTTCGTGCACCTCTACACCATGTTCATGATCGTGCCCATCTTCAACAGCATGATGCGCATCGACCGCAGCCTGCTCGAAGCCGCCAACGACGCGGGGGCCAGCGGCTGGCAGACGCTGTGGAACGTGATCGTGCCGCTGTGCAAGACCGGCATCATCATCGGCTCGATCTTCGTCATCACCATCGTCATGGGCGACTTCGTGACCATCGGCGTCATGGGCGGACAACAGATCGCCTCGGTCGGCAAGATCATCCAGGTGCAGACCAGCTACCTGCAGTTCCCGCTGGCCGCGGCCAACGCGGTGATCCTGCTGGCCGTCGTTCTCATGATCATCTGGGGCCTGACCCGCCTGGTTGATATCAGGAAGGAACTCTGACCATGGCCCACGCCACCGAATCCCGCGCGCCCGGCTTCTGGCCCTTGGCCACCGTCTTCGCCCTCTTCGTGCTGTTCATGTACGGCCCGATGGCTGTCATCTTCGTGCTCTCGTTCCAGGGCCCCGAAGGTGGCCTCACCTTCCCGCTGCGAGGTCTGTCGCTGCACTGGTTCCGCCAGCTCGCCGAGGGCCTGGGCACGGTGGACATCGGTGCGGCCTTCCTGCGCTCGCTCATGCTGGGCGGCGTGGTGATGCTGTTCACGGTGCTGTTCTCGGTGCTGGCCGGTCTGGCCTTTCGCAAGAAGCTCAGTGGCGGCAACGCGCTGTTCTACGTCACCGTGGCCAGCCTGATCATGCCGTCCATCATCGTGTCGCTGGGCATCGGCCTGCAGTTCCGCCTGCTCGACGGCGCGCTCAAGTGGCTGCTCGAAGCCGTGGGCGCCACCACCATGCTGGAGGAATACGGCACGGCGCTGGGCCTGTTCACCTCGGCGCTGGGCGCGCACCTCACCTGGACCCTGCCCTTCGGGCTGCTGATCATGTTCGCGGTGTTCAATCGCTTCAACCCGGCCTATGAAGAAGCCGCGCGCGACCTCGGCGCCGCGCCCTGGCAGACCTTCCGCCACGTGGTGCTGCCCCTGATCGGTCCCTCGGTGGTCGGCATCGGCATGTTCGGCTTCACGCTCAGCTGGGACGAGATCGCCCGCACCTCACAGGCCATCGGCGACGTCAACACCCTGCCGCTGGAGCTGCAGGGCCTCACCTCCACCGTCACCACGCCGGCGATCTACGCGCTCGGCACCGTGACCACCGTGGTGTCGTTCGCGGTGATCGGCGTCACGGTGGGCCTGGCCATGCTCCTGAAAAAGCGATGACCCCCCTGCGCCGCTTCGCGTCTTCCCCCCTCAGGAGGGGGGACCACACCCGTGGCCGGGCAAAGCCCGTTCCACGGTGTGCGCTGGACCGTGGCGCCGGAGAATGCCCCCTATGACGAAGCCGAAGGCTCCACCCGCCACGACCATGACGCCGCTGTCCGATCAGGATATCTACGAGCGCATGGTCTCGGCCATCCTCGACCACCGGCTGCCACCCGGCACCAAGCTGGTGGAGGACCGGCTGGCCGAGGCCTTCGGTGTCTCGCGCACGCGCATCCGCCCGGTGCTGGTGCGCCTCGCCAACGAACAGGTGGTGACGCTCACGCCCAACCGCGGCGCGTCCATCGCCCAGCCCAGCGAACAGGAGGCGCGCGAGGTGTTCGAGGTGCGGCGCATGATCGAGCCCACGCTGGTGGAGCGCTTCATTGCCTCGGCCACCACGGCCGACATCCAGACCCTCACCCGCTGCATCCGCGACGAAGAGGCGGCGCGCGGCGCGGGCGACATGCGGCGCGCGATCCGGCTCTCGGGCGACTTCCACCTGCACATCGCCGACCACGCCGGCCACGGCACGCTCGGCCGCATCCTGCGCGAGCTGGTCTCGCGCACCTCGCTGATCCTCATGACCTACAGCGCGCCGCACAACCAGGCGCGCGAAGACGCCACCGCCTGCGGCTGCCAGGAGCACCGCGCCCTGCTTTCGGCGATCAAGCTGCGCGATGCACGCGAGGCCTCGCGCTTGATGCGCGAGCACCTGGAGCGGCTGGAGTCGCAGCTGAGCTTTCAGCCCACACGCGACGGCACGCCGGACCTGATGCAACTGTTCGGTTGAACATGAAACAGCTGCTGGTCATCAACCCCAACACCTCGGAGCGCGTGAGCGCGCTGCTGCAGACCCATGTACAGGCCGCTGCCGGTCTGCACGTGCAGGTCCGCACCGTGACCGCGCGCTTCGGCGCGCCTTACATCGCCGACGAAGCCAGCTACGCCGTGGCCGCCCACGCCGCGCTCGACGCCTGGGCCGCTGCGCTGGCCAGCGCAGAAGCCCTACCCGACGCGGTGCTGATCGGCTGCTTCGGCGACCCGGGCCTGATGGCCTTGCGCGAATCCAGCCCCGCGCCGGTCACCGGTCTGGCCGAGGCCGCCTTCATCGAAGCCGCGCGCCACGGCCGCTACGCCATCGTGACCGGCGGCGAGCGCTGGGGACCGATGCTGCAACGCCTCGCGCAGGCGCTCGGCCAGGCGCAGCAGCTCGCGGGCATCCACACCGTGGTGCCCACGGGCGCGCAGCTTGCCGCCGACCCGGCCGGCGCCCACCGCCTGCTGGCCCAGGCCTGCCGCGATGCAGCGCACCAGCTCGGCGTGCAGGCCGTCATCCTCGGCGGCGCCGGGCTCGCCGGCATGGCCGCGGCCATCCAGAGCGATGTGCCCGTGCCGGTGATCGACAGCGTCACCGCCGGCACCCACTGGGCGCTGCGCACGCCGCCGCTGCCCCCCGCGCGCCACACCCCAGGTTTCGACATCGCCTGGCAGGGCCTGTCGCCCGAGATGGCGGCGCTCGGGACCGCCTGATAGCGCTTTGCGCGCCATCCGTCAAAACCGTTCGGGCTGAGCCTGTCGAAGCCTCGCGTGGTGCATGCCCTTCGACAAGCTCGGTGCGAACGGATTCTGACGCTGGCGAAAGTGCATCCACCGGGGCGACAGCGCCCATGGGCAAGGCGCAGCACAATGCGGCATGGTCCGCTCATCCCAACGCCTGCACCCCGTCCGCACGCCTGCCGCCGTGCGCCCCGCCGCCACCGTGCTGCTGCTGCGCGACAGCGCCGAGCCCGCCAAGCCGGGCATCGAAGTGCTCATGACACGCCGCTCCATGACGGCGAGTTTTGCGCCTGGCGCCTACGTGTTCCCTGGCGGCGGCATCGACGCCGCCGACGCGCAATCGCATGGCCAGTCCACCCGCCGCGCGACACAAAGCGACCTGCACCTGACGCAGGCCATCGCCGCCATCCGCGAGAGCTTCGAGGAGCTCGGCATCCTGCTCGCGCGCCGCGCCGACGGCTCGCACCTGAACACGGCGCAGATCGCGGCGCTGGATCGCCAGGCGCCGTTCGCCGCCCAATGCGCGACGCAGGGCCTCACGCTCGCGGGGGCCGAGGTCTTCGTGCTCGCCCACTGGATCACCGACCGCGACCTGCCACGCCGCTTCGACGTGCCCTTCCTCGTCGCGCGCATGCCCGAAGGTCAGGAGCCGGTGGCCGATGAGACCGAGCAGTTCGAACCGGTCTGGGTGCGCCCGGCCGACGCGCTGGCGCGCCACGCGGCGGGCGACTTCTTCATCATCTTCCCGACCGCCCGCACGCTGGAGCGGTTGCAGGCCTTTGTCTCGGTCGATGAGCTGTTGAACGCTTGTGCGGTCAACGATGAGCCGCTGTTCACCAGTTGCCCGCGTGCCGGCCTGCTGAACGGCCACGAATCGCGCCATATGGAACACGAGGCTCCGTTTGGCGAACTGGCGCTCGTCAGCCCCCACGGGCAGATCGTGCACGAGCTGGCCTGGCAGACACAGCGCCCGGTGCCGCTGCTGAAAAACGTGCAACGGCTCACCGCGCCCAACCCTGGCTTCATGACCGGCCCGGGCACCAACAGCTACCTGGTGGGCGACCCGGTCAGCGGCCACATCGCCATCGACCCGGGACCGGACATTCCGGAACACATCGAACGCCTGTGGCGCGCCGCGGGCGGCGACATCCGCGCCATCGTCTGCACCCACTCCCACCCCGACCATTCGCCCGGCGCCGCACGGCTGCAATCACTCTGCGCGAAAAAACCACCGATCGTCGGCCTGCCCAGCGCCCCCACCTCGCGCGAGAACAGCCGCTTCACGCCCGAACGCGCGCTGGCCGACGGCGAACGCCTCGTGCTGCAAGGCCAGGACGGCGCCACCCACACGCTGCAGGTGGTGCACACCCCCGGCCACGCGGCCAACCACCTCTGCCTGCTGCTGGAAGAAGACGGTCTGCTGTTCAGCGGCGACCACATCCTCAACGGCAGCACCACCGTGATCGACCCGCCCGACGGCCACATGGGCGACTACCTCGATTCGCTGGACAAGCTGGACCGGCTGTGCGCGCAGCACGGGGTCGAATTCATCCTGCCCGCGCACGGCTATGTGCTGGGCGATCTGAGGCGAACCGCGGACAACCCGAGCGCCCCGGAACACGGTGGCGCCCGCGCGGCGATCGCGCACCTGAAAGCCCACCGCCTCGCACGCGAAGCCAAGGTGGCGCGGGCCATGCAACACCAACCCGAGGGCACCATGGACGACTGGGTGAAACTCGCCTACGACGACGTGCCCGAACGCCTGTGGCCGGTGGCCAAACGCTCGCTGCTGGCCCACGTGGAGCGCCTCCAGAGCCTGGGTGGTTTCAATCTCTGAAGCAACAGGAGGACGTATGCGCCTGGCACTGGTATCCGACATCCACGGCAATCTGGCCGCCTTGGAGGCCGTCATGCAAGACATCGAACGCCGCCAGGTGCAGCAGGTCGTGAATCTGGGCGACACCCTCAGCGGCCCTTTGCTGCCCGTGGAAACCGCCCAGCGTCTGCGCCCCCTGCCCTGGCTGCACGTTGCGGGCAACCACGAGCGGCAGGTTCTGCGCCTGCCCCTGCCGCGCCAGAGCCCGACGGACGCCTACACCAGCGGCCAGCTAACCGACGCCGACAAGGCCTGGCTGGCCAGCCACGCGGACCCCTGCGAACCCCGACTGCACCGGGGAGCGATGTGGCCCGACCGGCTGGGCAGCGACGTGGCCCTGTGCCACGGCAGCCCGCGCAGCGACATCGAGTACCTGCTGGAAACGCCGGTGGGCGAAGAGGCCCGCTTGGCCACGCCGGCCGAAATCGAGGAACGGCTCGATGGGCGCATTCCGCCACACATCGGTCTGCTCGCCTGCGGGCACACCCATGTGCCCCGGTCCGTGGAGCTCGCCGGCTTGTTGATCGTAAACCCGGGCAGCGTGGGCCTGCCCGCCTTCGACGACGACCACCCGTACCCGCTGTCGCGTTACCACCGCATCGAAACCGGCAGCCCGCACGCACGCTACGCGGTGGTCGAGAAACACGACGGGCGCTGGATCTGCGACCTGATCAGCGTGCCGTACGACCACGAGTCCATGGCCTTGCTGGCCGATCAACGGGACCGCCCCGACTGGGCATACGCCCTGCGCACGGGCTACATGCCACGCGGTTGATCGAAGAAAAATAGTGTGAAGCGCGCCGTTACGCCGGATTCTGTGCACCGGGGTTTCCCCCGGTGTGACCGCCATTCATCTGGGCCGATGGTCGCCCAATCGGCTCGGTGCTACCTACCCGCCAGCTCCGCGGAACCACGTCAACGCTGGCCTATTTGGTATTGCTGCGCGTAGAGATTGCCCGTTTCACCCACCTTGGTTGCTCGTAGCTTCGGCTTTCGCCTACGCTGCGGCACCACAGGTGACTCGTCTCTGTTGCTCTGATCCTCACCTTAGGGCCATCCAGGCGAACCCTTCTGGCTTGTCGGTGGAGAGGTGTTACCTCCTACGCTGTCCTGTGCAGTCCGGACGTTCCTCCAGCACTCCCTTTCGGGTTCCCTTGCGGGCTGTGCCAGCGACGGCCTGGCGCGCTTCACGGACGCGATTATCCCGCAGGCGCGAGGGGCGAGGGAATTCAGCGCCGGGCCGCCCCAAGCTGAATTCGCGCCCTCTCGGGGGGCAGCGACCCGCGCAGCGGCGGAGCGTGGGGGCTATATGAGCCGGCGGATCTTGCGGTGGCGCCAGACGCCCCGGTAATACGCCGTCTGCAGGCCCAGCATGGCCACATAGGCCACCGGGAACGCGATCCAGATGCCTTCCAGCCCCAGGCGGGCGTTCAGCGCGTAGGCCACCGGCAGCTGCACGCCCAGGATGCAGAACACCGAAATGGCCATGGGCACCAGGACGTCTCCGCTGGCGCGCATGACGCCGCCGATCACGGCCTGGAAGCCGAACACCAGGATGCTCCAGAGCATCAGGTGCAGCAGGTGCTCGGCCTGCGCCAGCACCGGCGCCTGCGTGAGGAACAGGCCCAGCACCGTGTGCGAGAGGGCGTAGCCCAGCAGCACCAGGCCGCCGGTGAGCACGGCGTTGAGCCACAGGCCGGTGCCCAGGATCGCGCCCAGCCGCTCGACCCGGCCCGCGCCGATGGTCTGCGCCGCCAGGATGGAGGCCGTGATCGCGATCGAAAGCGCCGGGAACTGCACGTAGTTGACGATCTGCGTGACCGCGCCATAGGCCGCGGTGGCCTGCGAACCGTGGCCGTTGACCAGCGCGAGGATCACCAGCTCCGACAGCGAGATCACCACCATCTGCAGGCCCGTGGGCAGGCCGATGCGCAGCACCTTGCCCAGGATGGCGCGGTCCAGCCGCAGGACCTTGAGCAGTTCGCGATCGGGCGCCAGCACATGGCCCAGGCGGCGCAGGCGCAGCGCCAGAAAAACCAGTGCGGCGGCGGTGGAAACGAAGCCGGCCACCGCCGCGCTCTGGATGCCCAGCCGGGGCAGGCCCAGCCAGCCCTGGATGAGCGCCGGCGTCAACACCAGCCCCACGGTGGTGGACAGCAGCAGCGCCAGCAGGGGCGAGACGGTGTCGCTCACACCGCGCAGCAGCTGGGTGAGCAGGATGAACACCAGCAGCAGCGGCATGAAGAGCATCATCATCCGCGCGTAGGCCACGGCGTCGGCCAGCACGTCGGCCGGGGTGCCCAGCGCCAGCATGGCTTCGCGGGCGAAGGCGGTGCCCAGCACCGCGGCCACGAGCCCGATGAGCGCGCCCAGCGTGAGGGCGGTGCCCGCGATGGCCTTCGCCTTGTGCGGTTCGCGCGCCCCCCAGGCCTGGCCGATCAGCACCGAGGCGCCCGCGCCGAGCCCGATCACCAGCGAGATGAAGAAGAACACGATGGGAAACATGCCCGAGACCGCCGCCAGCGCGTGGGTGCCGAGCATCTGCCCGATGAAGATGCCGTTGAGCGTGCCCGACAAGCCCTGCAAGATGTTGGACAGCACCATGGGCGCCAGGAACATCAGGTAGACGCGCCACAGCGCGGGGACCCGTGGTGGCACGGCGGACAGCGAAGAGGATTGAGAAGGCGGCATGGTTTTATTTTACCCGGATGAAATAATTCTACCCGGATATATTGTCCAGCGCAAGCGCGCCGGTGGAACGGCGACAATAACGCCCCCGCTGCTTGATAAACACAAGCCAACGCCATGATCCGCATTGCCGAACTCAAACTGCCCCTGGCCGAGGTGCCGGCCGAACACCGCCGCGCCGCCGACGCGCCCACCGAAACCGACGCCGACCGCGAGCCGCCGCCCCACCCGACCGAAGCCCTGACGCGGCTGGCCGCGCAGGCCCTGGGTGTGGACACCGCCGCCATCGCCCACCTGCAGGTCTTCAAGCGCAGCTTCGACGCCCGCAAGGCCGACCTGCTCGCCGTCTACATCGTGGACCTGAGGCTGGTGGACCCGGCGCAGGAAGCGGCCCTGCTCGCGCAACACGACAAGAACCCGCACATCCAGCCCACGCCCGACATGGCCTGGCAGCCGCCCGGCCACGCGCCCGCCGGCTGGCCCGCGGACGAGGCCGACCGGCCGGTGGTGGTGGGCCTGGGGCCCTGCGGCCTGTTCACCGCGCTGGCGCTGGCGCAGATGGGCCTCCAGCCCATCGTGCTGGAGCGTGGCAAACCCGTGCGCGAGCGCACCAAGGACACCTGGGGCCTGTGGCGCAAGCACCAGCTCAACCCCGAGAGCAACGTGCAGTACGGCGAGGGCGGCGCCGGCCTGTTCTCCGACGGCAAGCTCTACAGCCAGATCAAGGACCCACGTTTCCTGGGCCGCAAGGTGATGAACGAATTCGTGGAGGCCGGCGCGCCGCCCGAAATCCTGTACCAGGCCCACCCGCACATCGGCACCTTCAAGCTGGTGAAGGTGGTCGAGGCCATGCGCGACAAGATCGTCGCGCTCGGTGGCGAGATCCGTTTCCAGCACCAGGTCTGTGGCCTCACGCTGGCGCCCGCAGGCGACGGCCCACAGCGCATCGCGGCGCTGCGGGTGCGCCGGTTCGACAGCGGTGACACGCTGGAGATGCCGGTGCGGCGCGTGGTGCTGGCCCTGGGCCACAGCTCGCGCGACACCTTTGCCCTGTTGCACGATGCGGGTGTGTTCCTCGAAGCCAAGCCGTTCTCGGTCGGCTTTCGCATCGAGCACCCGCAAAGCGTGATCGACCGCGCGCGCTGGGGCCGCCACGCCGGCCACCCGCTGCTGGGCGCGGCCGACTACAAGCTGGTGCACCACGCCCAGAACGGCCGCGCGGTCTACAGCTTCTGCATGTGCCCGGGCGGCACCGTGGTGGCCGCCACCAGCGAGCCCGGCCGCGTGGTCACCAACGGCATGAGCCAGTATTCGCGCAACGAACGCAACGCCAACGCCGGCCTGGTGGTGGGCATCGAGCCGGCCGACTTCCCGCAACAGTTTCCGCAAGACACCCCGCTGTGGACCGCCGCCTTCGGCGATGCCGACGGCGCGCGCTACGCCCAGCAGGCCCAGGCGCTGGCGGCGCAGGGCCAGACGCATCCGCTGGCCGGCATCGTGCTGCAGCGCCAGCTCGAAGCCCGGGCCTACGAGCTGGGTGGCGCCACCTACGAGGCGCCCGGCCAGCTGGTGGGCGACTTCGTGACGCAGCGGCCGTCCACGGCGCTGGGCGGCGTGTTGCCCTCGTACAAGCCGGGTGTGAAACTGGGCAACCTCGCCCCCGCCCTGCCCGCCTACGCCATCGAGGCCATGCGCGAAGCCATTCCCGTGTTCGGCCGCAAGATCAAGGGCTACGACATGGCCGACGCCGTGCTCACCGGCGTGGAGACGCGCACCAGCTCGCCGCTGCGCATCACGCGCGGCCCCGACCTCCAGAGCCTGAACACGCGCGGCCTGTACCCCGCGGGCGAAGGCGCGGGCTACGCCGGCGGCATCCTCTCGGCCGGGGTGGACGGCCTCAAGGTGGCCGAGGCACTGGCGCACGACCTGCTGGGCCTGCAAGCAGCCGCCTGAGACCAGGGCCGGGGCGGACACCGGCCGTTACAACTGGCCGGGCAGCTTTACACAGGCCCCAAGTGGGCTTGACACAGGCTGCGCACCATGGAGGCACCTCAACACAGGAGCTCTCCATGACTCTGAACAAGCCCGTCCTGATTCCCGTCCTTGCCGGCCTGATCGGCGTGAGCGCCAGCGGCCTGGCACAAGCCCGGATGGAAAAGGCCCGTGTGCTCAGCAGCACGCCCGTGGTCGAGCGCATCGCCGTGCCGCGCGAGGTCTGCCGCGACGAGACCGTCGTGGTTCCCGGGCGCAAGACGGGCGCTGGCGCGGTGATCGGCGGCATCGCCGGCGGCGCCATGGGCAACGCGATCGGTGACGGCAACGGCCGCGCCCTGGCCACCGTGATCGGCCTGGTGGGCGGTGCCGTGGTGGGCAACCGCATCGAAGGCCATGGCCAGCCCAGCACGCAGGTGGTGCGCCAGTGCCACACCCAGACCCACTACCAGAGCCGCACCGTGGGCTACGACGTGGTCTACCGATACGCCGGCGTGAAGTACAAGGTGCAGATGCCGGAAGAACCGGGTCGCTTCGTGCGGGTGAACGTGACGCCGGCCATGGCCAGCCCGTACCCCCGCCACGACGGATACGGCCGCTATCAGCAGCGGCAAGACCTGCAGCCCGTGGTGACGCGTGTGGTGAACGGCTACCGCGCCTACCAGGCCGAACCGGTCGAGGCGCAGATAGCGTATGAAGAAGACTATCCCCGCCGCTCGGCAGATGACCACTGGGACCGTGACTGGCGCTGAAGCGCCCGGGCATCGGGACACAAAAAGGGCGACCCGAGGGTCGCCCTTTTTGCGTGCTCTCAACGGTTCGGTTTCAGAGCTTTTGCAGCGCGTCGATGCGCTCTTCCATCGGCGGGTGGGTCGAGAACAGTTTGCCCAGGCCACCGGTGATGCCCATGGCCTGCATGGTCTTGGGCAACTCGCCGGGGGTGAGGCCACCCAGGCGGGCCAGGGCGTTGATCATGGGCTGCTTGCGGCCCATCAGGTTGGCGGCACCGGCGTCGGCGCGGAACTCGCGCTGGCGGCTGAACCAGGCCACGATGATGGCGGCCAGGAAACCCAGCACGATGTCCATCACGATGGTGGTCACCATGTAGCCGATGCCGGGGCCGGAGTGGCTGTCGCTGCCGCGGCGCAGGAAGGCGTCCACCGCATAGCCGATCACACGGCTCAGGAACACCACGAAGGTGTTCATCACACCCTGGATCAGCGTCATGGTGACCATGTCGCCGTTGGCCACGTGGGACACCTCGTGGCCGATCACGGCTTCGACTTCCTCCTTGGTCATGTTCTGCAGCAGGCCGGTGGACACGGCCACCAGGGCCGAGTTCTTGAAGGCGCCGGTGGCGAAGGCGTTGGGCGCGCCCTCGTAGATGGCCACCTCGGGCATGCCGATGCCGGCCTTGCTGGCAAAGTTCTGCACCGTCTGCACGATCCAGGCCTCGTCGGCGGTCTGGGGCTGGTTGATGACCCGCGCGCCGGTGCTGAACTTGGCCATGGGCTTGCTGATGAGCAGCGAAATGATGGCGCCGCCAAAACCGATCACCAGCGAGAACCCGGCCAGCGCCGTCATGTTCAGCCCGTTGGCCGTGAGGAAACGGTCCACGCCCAGGATGCGGGTGGTGATCAACAGCACCGCCATGACGGCAAAGTTGGTCAGGACGAACAGCAGGATGCGTTTCATGAAGTCTCCGAAGGTAGAAAAAACGGCCAGATCATGGTGAGGGTGAACGGGGTGTATTTCAAGCCTGTGGCAGCAGGTAACGCCGTTCCCAGGCACTCACTTCGTTCAGGTAGTGGTCGTGCTCCAGCGCTTTCACCGCCAGGTAGCCCCGGACGAAGCGCTCGCCCAGCAGGCGCGGCGCGTGCTCACTGTGCGCCATTTGGTCGTGGGCGGTGGAAAAAGTTCGCGGCAGGCCACGCGCGAGGTCGTAGCCGTTGCCCTGCACCGGCTCGCTGGGCGGCAGGCGCTCATCGATCCCCGCCAGCCCGGCGGCCAGCGTGGCGGCCATCGCCAGGTAGGGGTTGGCGTCGGCACCGGCGAGGCGGTTTTCCACCCGGCGGGCCGCGGGCGGGCTGTCGGGCACCCGCAGGCCGGTGGTGCGGTTGTCGTGGCCCCAGGCCACGTTGATCGGCGCCTGGCTGCCCGCCACGTAGCGGCGGTAGGCATTGACCGATGGCGCGTAGACCAGCGCCAGGTCGGGCGTGTAGGCCTGCAGGCCGCCGAGGTAGTGGAAAAAGGCCTCGCTGGCCGAACCGTCGGCCTGGCTGAAGATGTTGCGGCCCTGTGCGTCCACCACGCTCTGGTGCAGGTGCATGGAGCTGCCGGCCTGGCCGCTGATGGGCTTGGCCATGAAGACAGCGTTCAGACCGTGCTGCAGCGCGATCTCGCGCGCCGCCGTCTTGAACAGAAAGGCCTGGTCGGCCACGGCCACCGGGTCGCCGTGCAGCAGATTGATCTCGTACTGGCTCTGGCCCACCTCGTGCAGCCAGGTGTCGGCGCGGATGCCCAGGCCGTCGATGGCGGCGTGCAAGGCGTCCCAGAACGGCGCCAGCTCGTGGAGCTGGTTCATGCTGAAGGCCGACTGCCCCACTTCGGGCCGGCCGCCCCGGCCCACCGGGTAGGCCAGGGGCTGGGCCGGGTCGGTCATCGCAGCGGTCAGGTAGAACTCGATCTCGGGCGCGATCACCGGCGTGAGGCCACGCGCCTGGTACCGCGCCACCACCTGCTTGAGCACCGAGCGCGGCGCGAACTCGCACAGGCTGCCGTCGAGCTCATAACAGTCGTGCACCGCCAGATACCGCGGCACGCTGGCCCAGGGCGCGGGCTTGAGCGTGACCAGATCGGGGACCAGGCGCACGTCCGGGTCGCTGTCCGGAAAGATGGGGTCGTCGCTGTATTCGCCCGTCACGCACTGCATGGGAATGGCCTGGCAGATGCGCAGCTCGCCACCCGCCGCGAAGCTGGCCGCGGGCATGAGTTTGCCGCGCGGGTAGCCGGTGACGTCGGCGAACAGGCACTCCACGTCGCGCACGCCGGCGGCCTTGAAATGCGCGGCGAGCTGGGCGCGGTCGGCGTCCTGCGCCAGGTTCAGATGGGACCACGAGGGCGAAGCGGGCAAGGTCATGGGGTTGCTGCAAGGGATGGTGTTGCGAGACCGTCGCCGAACGGTGAAGGGGTTTCCGGAAAGGGCTCAGGCGCTCACGCGCGCGGGCCGAAACACGGCGGCATCGTCGTAGAACGCGGGGTCTTCGTTCGCGGGCCACCAGCCGGGCATGCCCAGCACCGGCAGCGGCGTGAAGGGCTTGGTGCCCAGTTCGGCGGCGCTCAGGCGGCCCGCCAGCCAGGCGTCCCAGCCGGCCGTGCCGTCGCCCAGCTCGATGGGCACGGGCGCGCGGTAAACGTGGGTGGTGATGGACTTGTAGGGTGCCACCAGTTTTTCCAGCAAGGCGTGGCCGAACAGGTCCAGCCGCGCCTGCGCCCAGAGCGGGCGCAGGTCGACGAACAGGCGCTGCCAGTCGCGCGCCAGCAGCGCGTCCCAGAGCGCATCGGGTGCCTGCAGCAGCGCGGCGTTTTCGTCGAACA
>Ga0156155_1204_pt1 | contig 18267 bp, 14 predicted proteins | sample RifCSPlowO2_12_FD_107808 | JGI IMG/M metagenome (GOLD analysis project Ga0156155, IMG submission 107808) | Burkholderiales bacterium RIFCSPLOWO2_12_67_14 | reverse complement strand
ACGTGGAAGCGGCCGACGACCCGGCGCTGGAGGCGCGCGATGCCTGCATCACCGAGCTGCTCTACGGCTGCGGTCTGCGCATCGGCGAGCTGGTGGGGCTGGACGTGGCGGCCAGCGCCAGTGCGCGCGGCTGGATCGACGCGCAGGCCGGCGAGGCCCATGTGCTGGGCAAAGGGTCCAAGCGGCGCAGCGTGCCGGTGGGCCGCGCGGCGCTGGCGGCCTTGGCCCGGTGGCTGGAGCTGCGCACCGCCTGGGTGGGCCACAAGATCGACGCTTCCGCCGCCCTGTTCGTGGGGGCCGGTGGCCAGCGCCTCACGCCGCAGCACATCCGCGTGCGGCTCAGGCGCCGCTCGCTGCTGGCCGGCCTAGCCACGCCGGTGCACCCGCACATGCTGCGCCACTCGTTCGCCAGCCACGTGCTGCAGTCCAGTGGCGACCTGCGCGCGGTGCAGGAGCTGCTGGGCCACGCCAGCATCAGCACCACGCAGGTCTACACCCGGCTCGATTTCCAGCACCTGGCGCAGGTGTACGACGCGGCCCACCCGCGGGCGCAGGCGCGTGCCGGGAATGCGGGTGGCGATGGCCCGGCACGCCCGCCCGCGGCGGTGCCGGCGCGCAAGCCCGGGCGCTGACCGGCCCAGGACGCCGGGCCTGGATGTCTGGGCGATGGGGCCGGGTTATCCCTGTAGGATTTGCCGGCCCAGCCCCGACAATCGTTCCATAAGCAATCACTACTTAATCCCAGGAGACCCCCATGTTCAAGTTCCTTATAGCCCTCAAGTCGCTGCTGCTTGCGGGGCTCATGGCCACCTCGCTGTCGGCGCAGGCGGCCGACGACGCGATCAAGGTCGTCTATCACATGAGCGAAGGCATCCCCCAGGCTTCGCGCGCCATCAACAACATCCGCAACCACCTGGCGGCCGACCCCAAGGCCAAGATCGTGGTGGTGACCCATGGCCTGGGCATCGATTTCCTGCTCGATGGCGCCACCAACCAGATGGAGCAGCCCTTCGCGGGCGCCATCGGCGAACTGGCGGCCAGGGGCGTGGAATTCCGCGTCTGCAACAACACCCTGGTCTCGCGCAAGATCGACCCGGCGAGGGTGGCGATGGAAGCCAAGATCGTGCCCTCGGGCGTGGCCGAGGTGGCCCGGCTGCAGGCGCGCGAGGGTTTCGTTTACCTGCGCCCTTGAGCAGGAGCACCCCCGCGCCGCCTCCGGCGTCACCCCCTCAAGGGGGCGATGCGAGCGGCCCGGCGGAGCCGGTTCCGCCGCATCCTGGGTTCGTGCACTTCGCTCCGGAAAGGGGGCGCTTCCCCGCGCCGCCTGCGGTTTGGGTTTTTGGGCACGTGCTTCGGTAGGTACCCATCACCTCGCCGCGCAGAGGGGTAGTCCCCCAAGGGCACCGCCGGGCCGGCTTTGCCGGACGGCCAGTGCCGCCCCCTGGGGGGTGACGCCGCAGGCGGCGCGGGGGGGACAATACCCACCATGAAAACCATTCGACTGAGAGCCGGTAAAGAGCGTTCACTGCTGCGCCGCCACCCCTGGGTGTTTGACGGCGCCGTCGCCAAAGGCGGCGGGGACGCGGGCGAAACCGTGCGTGTCGAAAGCGACGAAGGCCAGTTCCTGGCCTGGGGCGCGTTCTCCCCGGCCTCGCGCATCCGCGTGCGCGCCTGGAGTTTTGACGAGGCCCAGCGCATCGACGCCGCCTTTTTCCGCGACACACTGGCGCGCGCCATCGCCCTGCGCGAGCGCCTGGGCATCGAAAGCAACGGCATCCGCCTGGTGCACGGGGAGTCCGACGGCCTGCCGGGGCTGATCGTGGACCGCTACGGCGACACGCTCGTGGCCCAGTTCACCGCCTGCGGCGTGGAGCGCTGGAAGGCGGTGATCGCCGATGCGCTGATCGAACTCACCGGCTGCCCGCGCCTGTACGAGCGCTCCGACACCAGCAGCCGCAAGCTCGAAGGTCTGCCCGATGCCACGGGCTGGCTGCGCGGCAGCGGCGAGACGTCGCTGGAACTGCTGGAGCACGGCTGGCGCCTGGGCCTGGACATCGCGCACGGCCACAAGACCGGGTATTACCTGGACCAGCGCGACAGCCGCCTAGCCCTGTACCAATACACGAAGCGCCTGGGTTTTGCCCAGGTGCTCAACTGCTTCAGCTACACCGGCGGCTTCAGCGTGGCCGCGCTGGCCGGTGGGGCGGGGCACGTGACCAGCATCGACTCGTCCGGCCCGGCGCTGGAGCAGGCGCGCGCGAACCTGTTGCGCAACGGGCTGGACCTGGCGCCGAGCGCGCCGCCCGCGCCTACAAGGACCTGAACCGCCAGGCCTTCAAGCTGCTCACGTCCGGCGGCGTGCTGTTCACCTTCTCCTGCTCGGGCGGCATCGGCGTGGAGCTGTTCCACAAGATCGTGGCCTCGGCCGGGCTGGACGCGGGTGTGGACGGCGCCATCCTGCAGCGCCTGGGCGGCGCCTGCGACCACCCGATGACCATCAACTTCCCCGAAGGCGAATACCTCAAAGGCCTGGTGGTGATGAAAAAGGCGTAGAACCCGTGGGTCGCATACACTCCCCCGCTGTTTCGTCCCCTGCTACCCCGTTGCCGGAGCCTTTCCCGCCATGTCCCTGATCCCCGCCACCATCCTCACCGGCTTCCTCGGTTCGGGCAAGACCACGCTGCTCAAGCGCGTGCTGACCGAGGCGCATGGCCAGAAGATCGCGGTGATCGAGAACGAGTTCGGCGAGGAGAACATCGACAACGAGATCCTGGTGGCCGACACGCAGGAAAACATCATCCAGATGAGCAACGGCTGCATCTGCTGCACCATCCGCGACGACCTGCGCGCCACGCTGCACGATCTGGCCGAGAAAAAACGCAAGGGTGAACTCGACTTCGAGCGCGTGGTGATCGAGACCACCGGCTTGGCCGACCCCGGCCCGGTGGCGCAGACCTTTTTCATGGACGACGAGGTCGCCGAGCAGTATTTGCTGGACTCCATCCTGACCCTGGTGGACGCCAAACACGCGGCCGACCAGCTCAACGACCGCCAGGAGGCGCGCCGCCAGGTGGGTTTTGCCGACCAGATCTTCATCAGCAAGGCCGACCTGGTGAGCCAGGACGAGCTCGACGCGCTGATCCACCGCCTGAAACACATGAACCCGCGCGCGCCCATGCGGCCGGTGCATTTCGGCGAGGTGGCGCTCAGCGAGGTGTTCGACCTGCGCGGCTTCAACCTCAACGCCAAGCTCGACATCGACCCGGACTTCCTCAAGGTCGAAGACGAGCACGACCATGACCATGACCATGACCACCACGATCATGAGCACGGCGAGCACTGCAACCACGCCTCGCACCAGCACGGTCACGAAGGCCACGGTCACCACCACCATCACGACGACGATGTGAAGAGCTTCGTCTACCGCGCCACCCGGCCGTTCGACCCGGCCAAACTGGAAGATTTCCTGGGCGCCATCGTGCAGGTCTATGGCCCGCGCATGTTGCGTTACAAGGGCGTGCTCGACATGCAGGGCACCGACCGCAAGGTCATTTTCCAGGGCGTGCACCAGCTCATGGGCAGCGACCTCGGCCCTCCCTGGGCCGCGGGTGAAGCCCGCGAAAGCAAAATGGTGTTCATCGGCCTGGACCTGCCGCGTGACATTCTGGTCCAGGGCCTGGACCAGTCGCTGGTTTGACCAGCGCCACCAGCACGCGATGGCATGACGATCGAATGAACAGGATCTGATCGTGCTCTTTGTCTCGCTTCTCCAACGATTGGGATTTCCATCAAACCCGGCGGTGGTTGCTGCGGAACCACCCTCGTTACAATCGCGGCCCAAGTCGGTTGCCCGACGGCTCGCCGCGAAAGCGGATCGAGGCGCTCAGAAGCGGGGCCGTATTGGGGGTATAACAACGAATCCGCTGGCGCAGCCGGCGCAAGATGGTGCACCGTTGGCCCCTGCCGGCGGCAGCGCTGCGCCCCTAGACCACGCATCGTCAGGTACTGAGAGGAGTCCCGTTGTGAAAGCCCCGGCCACCAGGACAGCGAAAAAAGGCAAGCCCGCCGCAACGGGTGTCAAGGCCAGCTCGTCCGCCACCGCCTCCAGGGTGTCCTCAACCAGCAAGTCCGCCGCCAAGGTGGCACCGAAGCCCTCCGCCAAGGCCGTGGCCAAACCCGCGGCCAAGGCAGGGAAGACGTCCTCCGCCTCCAAATCCGTGGCGCCGGTGAAATCCGGCCCATCCAGCAAGCCCAGCAGGACCGCGGCAAAAACCGCCGCGGTCAGCGCCACACGACCGGTCAAGCCGGTCAGCAAAACCATGGCAAAAACTGCTGTCAAACCTGTCGCAAAACCCGCCACCCCGGCACCGGCCAAACCGGTTGCGAAGTCCGCCGTCGCCAAGCCGGCGGTCAAAGCATCTGTCAAGCCCGCCCCGGCGCCTGTTTCCAAAGTCCCCTCCAAAACCGCACCGGCCACCGCCTCGGCGTCTGCCTCCAAAACCTCCAGCACCCGTTCGCCCGCCGCCCCGGCCAGGGCCGCGACGCCCATGCCTGTCGTCGAGCCCACGCCAAGGCCTCTGGGCAAGCGGGCCGCGAAGAAGGTCATGATGGAGCAGATGACGCAGGCGGCGGTGATTCCTACCCACGCACCCGATGCCGCCAAGGCGACTTTTTCCACCATGAACGAACGTGCCGTAATGACCCCTCCCGTGCCATCCTCCATCCAGAAAGACCCCAAGCGGGCCAACAACTGGAAAACCGTGCCGGTCGAGCAGCTGACCGACCAGGATATTCAGGCCATGCCGGACAGTGAGTACATGAGCGAACTGCAGCTCAGCTACTTCCGCCGCAAGCTGTCCCAACTCAAGGCCGACATGCTGGCCAACGCGGGCGAAACCACTGAGCATCTGCGCGAAGACACCGTGGTGGTGCCCGACCCTGCCGACCGCGCCACCATCGAGGAAGAACATGCCCTCGAACTGCGCACCCGTGACCGCGAGCGCAAGCTGCTCAAGAAGATCGAGCAGGCCATTGCCCGCATCGATTCGGGTGACTACGGTTATTGCGAGGAAACCGGCGAAGCCATTGGCGTTGGCCGCCTCATGGCCCGGCCCACCGCCAGTCTCTCGCTCGAAGCGCAACAGCGCCGCGAACTCAAGCAGAAAATGTTCGGGGATTGAGTCTTCGCCGTCCATCCCATCTGCAGTCCATCCCCCCGACAACGACCCGACATGTCCAAGGACGAATCCAACGGCGGTTTTCTGTCCAAAGTGGTGAAGTTCGTGCGCCATCCGACCACCAGCTGGTCGGATCTGGACACACGATCCGCCGATCGCGAAAGCGAGTACAGCAAGGCGGCGCTCAAGGAAATGATCGAGCGCAAGCGGCGCAACGACTTCGTGCGCAAGCGCGAGTTCGACATGCTGCGCAAGATCCGCAGTCGGGAAGCTTCCGGGGGTGAAGGTCAAGGGGTGCGGCCTTCGTTCTTCCAGAGCAGCCTGCCGTCGAAACCCGACGACCGGGCGATGACGCTGAAGAAGATCGATGAGATCGAAGCCCAGATGTCGATGCAGTGGTGGAAGACCAAGGGACCCGATTCCCAGGCCACCGCGAGCTCCAGCCTGGGTTCGGGCGCGCACTCCACGGGGGGCACGCCCCTGGAGCGAAAAGCGCAAGCCAACGATGCCCAATCGGCCTCCAGTGCCGAAGCCAGGCGACGCACCGCGCAGTACACCGAAACCGAAGCCTCATCCTTGCCGGAAAGCACGGCATCCGCGCACAAACCTGTGCCGCCTTCCGTGCCATCCCCGGCGCCGGCCACCACCCCGTCTGCCGCCGCAACGCAGCAGAAGGAGAACAAGCTGTGGGGGCCGTCTCGCGAGCAGGAGTTGCCGCGCGACCTGCCGCCCCAGCCCTCCCTGTCTTCGGCCCGAACCGGTTTGATGGCGCCCTCTGGAAACAGTGTGCAGCCGAGTGCCGGCTCCGGGTTTTCGGCCTCGCATTTTTTCGCACTGGATGTGCAGGAGATCGTCCAGGATCCCGAGGTCGAGGAGGCTTCCATCCGGTTCGCCAACGGCGACGATGCCGGCGCCGAACAGGGGCTGCTGGAGGGATTGGCCGATGGCGGTGCGCGGGCCCAGCTGGTGGATGACTGGCTGGTCCTGTTCGATCTGTACCGCGCCACCGGTCAGCTCGCGCTCTTCGAGAGCCGGGCGGTCGATTTCGTCAACCGCTTCAACCGTTCGGCGCCGCAGTGGTACGACATGCCCGAGATCGTGTCCAGCATGAGCGGAAAGACTTTCACGCCGTCGTCCGGACCGAACCGGGCGGTCTGGGTCTGCGAGAGCGACCTGGACGCGCACGCGGTGGGCACGCTGCAGAACGTGTTGCTGCGGGCCAGCAAGCCCTGGGTGCTGGACTGGTCGCCGGTCGAGAGCATCGATGTGAAGGCCGCGCGTGCGCTGCTGGGGGTCTTCACCCTCTGGGGCGATCAGGATGTGGAGCTGCGCTTTTATGGCTCTTCGAACCTGCGAGAGCTGCTCAAGACATTGACGCCGTCGGGTCGGCGCGATGTGGAGCAGCTCTGGTGGGAGTTGCGCATGGCCGTGCTGCGGGTCATGAATCTGGTCGATGAGTTTGAACTGGCCGCGCTCGACTTCTGCGTGACCTACGAGGTGTCTCCTCCAGGCTGGGAGAAGCCCCGTTGTCACGTTCTGGGGTTGTCGGCGGATTCTTCGGGTGAGGTCGGTCAATCGGTACTGGGTGACGTGGTGCTGGAGCAGGTGCCCTCGACCTACCCCGGCGAGTCGCTGCTGGAGGGCCAGAACTCCGAGTTCAACCAGCTGGGTCTGGTGGAACTGTCGGGCGAAATCCGTGGCGACCCACAAGCCACCCTGGAGACGCTGGAGCGCCGTCTTCAGGGGGCGGACGTGATGATCATTTCCTGCCGCAACCTGATCCGCGTCGATTTTTCGGCCGCGGGCACCCTGCTCAACTGGGTTTCGGGCCACCATGCACAAGGCCGTCTGATCCAGTTCGTCGACGTCCACCGCCTGGTGTCGGCCTTCTTCCACGTCATCGGGATCACCGAATACGCCAAGGTGGTGGTTCGGAACGATTGAGGCTGGGCTCCCCCCGCGCCGCAGAGCGACCCATCCCCGCCGCGCTGCGCGCGCCCCTGAAGGGGCGGCACCGGCGGCCCGGCAGAGCCGGTTTCGCGGTGCCCTCGGAATTGCGCCGACAGGCTTGTGAACCTTCTGCTCATCCCCATCTCTTCCTCCTATGGAAACTTTTCACGGAACCACCATCGTCTGCGTGCGTCGAGAGACGCCGCAGGGCGTGCAGGTCGCCATCGGCGGCGACGGCCAGGTGACCCTGGGCAACATCGTTGTGAAGGGCACGGCGCGCAAGGTGCGCAAGCTGCACCACGATCAGGTGCTGGCCGGTTTTGCCGGTGCCACCGCCGATGCCTTCACCTTGTTCGAGCGCTTCGAGGCCAAGCTGGAAAAACACCAGGGGCACCTGGTGCGCGCCGCGATCGAGCTCACCCGCGACTGGCGCACCGACCGTGTGCTGCGTCGGCTCGAAGCCATGCTGGCGGTGGCCGACCGCAGCGCCGCGCTGATCATCACCGGCAACGGCGACGTGCTGGAGCCCGAGCACGGTGTGGTGGCCATCGTCTCGGGCGGGGCCTATGCCCAGGCCGCCGCCCGCGCCCTGATCCAGCACACGGCCCTGAATGCCGAAGAGGTGGTGCGTCAGTCGCTCACGATCGCGGGCGAGATCTGCATCTACACCAACATGAACCACACGATCGAAACCCTGGAGTGAAACACATGAGCGCAGCGCCGGGCCGCCCCAAGCAAGCTCGCACCCCCTCGGGGGGCAACGAAGTACACGCAGTGACGAGTGTGGGGGCCCTATGTCTTCCATGACGCCCCAGGAGATCGTCTCCGAGCTCGACCGCTTCATCATCGGCCAGAAAGGCGCCAAGCGCGCCGTGGCCATTGCCTTGCGCAACCGCTGGCGCCGCCAGCAGGTGGACGAAAAACTGCGGCCCGAGATCACGCCCAAGAACATCCTCATGATCGGCCCCACCGGCGTGGGCAAGACCGAGATCGCGCGCCGCCTGGCGCGGCTGGCCGACGCGCCCTTCATCAAGGTCGAGGCCACCAAGTTCACCGAGGTGGGCTATGTGGGCAAGGACGTCGACAGCATCATCCGCGATCTGGCCGACATCGCGATCAAGCAGACGCGCGAGATCGAGATGCGCAAGCAGCGCGCACGTGCCGAGGACGCGGCCGAGGAGCGCATCCTGGACATCCTGATTCCGCCCCCGCGCGCATCGGGCGCCGAGCCGTCCGCCGTCCTGACCAACGAAAGCACCGCACGCCAGGCTTTTCGCAAGAAGCTGCGCGAGGGCCAGCTCGATGACCGTGAAATCGAGATCGACCTGGCCGAGCCCCGCCCGACCATGGAGATCATGGGGCCGGCCGGCATGGAAGACATGGCCGAACAGCTGCGAGGCATGTTCAGCCAGCTCGGACAGGACAAGCGCCGCACCCGCAAGCTCAAGATCGCCGAAGCCATGAAGCTGCTGATCGAAGAGGAGGCGGGCAAGCTGGTCAATGAAGAAGAGATCAAGATCCGTGCGCTGCAGAACGCCGAGCAGAACGGCATCGTGTTCATCGACGAGATCGACAAGGTGACCTCGCGCAGCGACTCGGGCGGCGCCGAGGTGTCGCGCCAGGGGGTGCAGCGCGACCTGCTGCCGCTGGTCGAGGGGACCAACGTGTCCACCAAGTACGGCGTGATCAAGACCGATCACATCCTGTTCATCGCCAGTGGCGCGTTCCATCTGGCCAAGCCCAGCGACCTGATCCCCGAGCTGCAGGGGCGTTTCCCCATCCGGGTGGAGCTGCAGTCGCTGTCGGTGGACGATTTCGAGGCCATCCTGACCCAGACCCACGCCTCGCTGGTGCGCCAGTACCAGGCGCTGCTGGCCACGGAGGGGGTGACGCTGGTGTTCACGCCCGAAGGCATCCGGCACCTGGCGCAGATCGCCTGCGATGTGAACGAGCGCACGGAAAATATCGGCGCTCGCCGACTGGCCACGGTGATGGAGCACCTGCTTGACGAAGTCAGTTTTGCCGCCACCGGTCTGCAGGGGCAGACCATCACGGTGGACGCGGCCTATGTGGACGGTCGGCTGACCGAGCTCAGCCGCAACGAGGATCTGTCGCGCTACATCCTCTGAACCCCGCCGGGGGCTGGTGAAGCCGCGTGCCGCCCTTGGGCGGACGCGGCTTTTCGCTTGACTGGGCCCTGGGCGGTGGAGGCCATTCCTCGGGACCATTCGATCCCCTGGCCAGAGCATAAAACGTAACAAGGCGCTCAAGCATCACTTTCAGAGGCTGTTGTAAGTGCTTGCTTTTGCTGAATTTTTAAGCGCCAAATTGTTTCAAAGTATGTTCTAAGTGCTTGATTTCATTGAAAAAATAAGTGGTCACGAGTTGCAGACTCTGATTTTCCTGATAAAGTGGGAAAATGTGCAATTAAGTGGTGAAAAGTGTTTTTCAAGGAATGATCGCGGTGTTTCAGGGTGCTTCTTCTCTCAGTCTCGATGCCAAGGGTCGGCTCTCCATGCCGACCCGGCACCGTGACGCCCTGATCGCCGCCGCCAGCCAGCTCACCATCACCAAGCACCCACACGGTTGTCTCATGGTTTTTCCGCGCAACGAGTGGGAGTTGTTCCGCGAGCGCATCGCGGCCCTGCCCATGCAGGCGCAGTGGTGGAAGCGCATTTTCCTGGGCAATGCCATGGACGTGGACATGGACGGGTCCGGCCGCGTGCTGATCTCGCCGGAACTGCGCACGGCCGCCGGCATCACCAAGGACGCGGTCCTGCTGGGCATGGGGGGCTACTTCGAACTCTGGGATGCACAGGTGTACGCCGCCAAGGAGGCCGAAGCCATGCAGGCCGAGATGCCCGATGTCTTCAAGGACTTTTCTTTCTAAGGGCGGCGGTGCAAAGCGCATGGAACCACCAAACCGTCCTGTTGAGCGAAGCCGTGGCAGCACTGGCGATCAACCCGGACGGACACTATGTCGACGCGACCTTCGGCCGCGGCGGGCATTCGCGCCTCATTCTGGAGAAGCTGTCTGCGAGCGGGCGCCTCACGGCGTTCGACAAGGACCCGCAGGCCGTGGCGGCCGCGCAGGAACTGGCGGCCAGCGATGGCCGCTTTTCCATCCGGCACCAGGGGTTCTGCCACCTGGGCGAACTGGGGGCGGCGAGCGCGGACGGGGTGCTGATGGACCTGGGTGTGAGTTCGCCCCAGATCGACGACCCCGAGAGGGGTTTTTCTTTTCGCCACGATGGGCCCCTGGACATGCGCATGGACACCACGCGCGGACAGAGCGTGGCGCAGTGGCTGGAAACGGCCGAAGTCTCCACCCTCGCGGAGGTGATACGTGAATATGGCGAAGAACGGTTTGCTCAACCGGTTGCAAAGGCGATTGATCGTCGCCGACAGGAACGGGGCCCTATTCGAACCACCCGCGAGCTGGCCGAAGTCGTGGCTGGCGCGGTCAAAACCCGCGAGCCGGGCAAGGACCCTGCAACGCGCACATTTCAGGCTTTTCGGATTTTCATCAACGCCGAGCTTGAAGAGCTGCAACAAGCGCTAGAGGCCAGTCTGCATGTCTTGCGTCCCGGAGGGCAACTGGTGGTGATCAGCTTCCATTCGCTGGAAGACCGCATGGTCAAGCAGTTCATGGCGCGCCATTCGCGCGCCGTGGTGGATCGCCGCGTGCCCTTCGCCGAGCCCGCGCCCATGCAACTGATCCACGTGCACCGCGTCATGCCTTCGGACGCCGAAGTGCAGGGCAACCCGCGTTCGCGCAGCGCGGTGATGCGCGTGGCCGAGCGCACGGAGGCGCACGCATGATCCGCCTCAACCTGGTCCTGCTGATGGCGGTGCTGGCCAGTGCCTTCTATCTGGTGCACACGCAGTACGAGTCGCGGCGCCTGTACACCGCGCTGGACCGCGCGCAGGCGCAGTCGCGCAAGATTGAGGCGGAACACGAGCAGCTGCAGGTGCAGAAGCAGGCCCAGGCCACCTCGGCGCGTGTGCAACTGATCGCCACCCGGCGGCTGCAGATGCGACCGGTCAACCCCGCCATCACCGAATACGTGACGCTGTACGAGCCGCAGGTGCCCGGGCTGGCGCCCGACCAGGGAGGCCGACCATGAGCCGGCGGGCCAGTCGCAGTGTGAACTACAGCGCCAGCCCGCTGCTGGCGAGCAAGACGCCGGTCTGGCGCAGCAAGTTCATCGTGGCGGCGTTGGCGCTGGCCTTTGCCGGGCTGGGCGCCCGCGCGGCCTATGTGCAGGTGGTTGGCAACGACTTCTTCCAGCGCCAGGGCGAAGTGCGCTTCGCGCGCACGCTGGAGCTGCCCGCCAACCGCGGCCGGGTGCTGGACCGCAACGGCCTGATCCTCGCCTCCAGCGTGGTGGCGCAGAGCATCTGGGCGATTCCCGAGGACGTGGACAAGACCGACCCGAAGCTGCGCGGCGTGGCCAAGCTGCTGGGCATGCCCTTGTCGACGCTGAAGAAGCGCCTGGCCAACGAGGACAAGACCTTTGTCTGGGTCAAGCGCCAGGTGGACGAGCCGGTGGCCAACGAGATCGCCGCGCTCGGCATCAAGGGCATCTACCTGCGCCGCGAGTACAAGCGCAAGTACCCCGAGGGCGAGGCCGCGGCCCATGTGGTGGGCTTCACCAACGTCGAAGACCGCGGGCAGGAAGGTGTCGAACTGGCCTTCAACAAGGAGCTCTCGGGCCGCAGCGGCTCGCGCCGCGTGATCAAGGACCGGCTCGGCCGTGTGGTCGAAGACGTGCGCGACGTCGTGCCGCCGGTGGACGGCCCGGATCTGCAGCTCTCCATCGACAGCAAGGTGCAGTACTTCGCCTACCAGAAGCTGCGCGAAGCGGTGCAGATGCACAAGGCGCGCGCGGGCAGCGTGGTGGTGCTCGACACCCGAACCGGCGAGGTGCTGGCGCTGGCCAACTACCCGAGCTACAACCCCAATCTGCGGCTGAACCTCAGCGGCGAACAGCTGCGCAACCGGGTGCTGACCGACAGTTTCGAGCCGGGCTCGACCATGAAACCCTTCATCGCGGCGCTGGCGCTGGACAAGGGCCTGGTCACCCCGACCACGCAGATCCAGACCGCGCCGGGGCACATGTCCATCGGCGGCTCCACCATCAACGATGCGCATCCGAACGGACTGCTCACGGTCAACGAGATCATCCAGAAGTCGAGCAACGTGGGCGCGGTCAAGATGGCCATGCAGATGTCGCCGCGCGAAATGTGGGAGACCTTCGCCCAGGCCGGGTTCGGCCAGAAGCCGCAGGTGCCGTTTCCGGGCGCGGTCAGCGGGCGCCTGCGGCCCTACAAGACCTGGCGCCCGATCGAGCAGGCCACCATGAGCTACGGCTACGGCCTGTCGGTCTCGCTGTTCCAACTGGCCCAGGCTTACACCATCTTCGCGCGCGACGGCGAACTGATTCCGGTGAGCATGGTCAAGACCGACGGGCCGACCGACGGTGTGCGGGTGTTCAGCGAAAAGAACGCGCTGGCGGTGCGCAAGATGCTGGAGATGGCCACCGGCCCGGGCGGCACGGGCCAGCGCGCGCAGACCATGGGTTATTCGGTGGGTGGCAAGTCGGGCACCGCGCGCATGCAGGAAGGCAAGGGCTACGCCGAGAAGAAATACCGCAGCTTCTTCGTGGGGCTGGCGCCGGTGGAGCAGCCGCGCATCGTGGTGGCCGTGATGATCGATCAGCCGAACAACGGGGCTTATTACGGCGGGGTGGTGGCCGGCCCGGTGTTCAGCGAGACGGTGCAGCAGACCTTGCGCATCCTGGGGGTGCAGCCCGACATGAGCGTGAAACCGCAGATCGTCAGCGAAGTGGTGGAGGAGCCATTTTGAACCCCCCCCGTCGCTTGCTCACTGCGTGTAGCCGCATCCCCCCCCAAGGGGGCAACACCTGCGCCCCGGCAAAGCCGGTTGCGCGGTGTTCTGCGATGGAGCCCGCTTCCATCGAATGTGGTCTGGTGTTTGGAGGCCACGCTTGATGCTCACGCTCCAAACCCCCCAGGCCGTGGCCGACTGGCTGCGTGAGCGTGTGCGCGGGCAACTGCATTGCGACAGCCGCCGCGTGCGCGAAGGCGATGGTTTCGTGGCCTGGCCGGGCGCCGCCACGGACGGGCGCCGTTATGTGGCCGGCGCGCTGCAGGCCGGTGCGGCCGCGGCGCTGGTGGAGCGCGACGGTGTCGAGGCCTTCGGTTTCAGCGACGACCGTGTGGCCGCCGTGCCGGGGCTCAAGGTGCAGGCCGGTCCGATCGCCAGCGCGTTCTACGCCCACCCCAGTGCGGCGCTGGACCTGATCGCCATCACTGGCACCAATGGCAAGACCTCCAGCGCCTGGTGGGTCGCTCAGCTGCTCTCGGCCGCAGACCGACCCTGCGCGGTGGTGGGCACGCTGGGCATCGGGCAGCCGCCGCTGGCGGGCGACCAGGGCCATGCGCTGGTGCCGACCGGTCTGACCACCCCCGACCCCGTGCTGCTGCAGGCGCGCCTGCGTGGCATGGTGGACGCCGGCCTGAAGGCCTGCGCGATCGAGGCCTCGTCCATTGGCCTGGTCGAAGGCCGGCTCAACGCCTGCCGCATCCGGGTGGCGGTGTTCACCAATTTCACCCAGGACCACCTGGACTTCCACGGCAGCATGGCCGACTACTGGGCGGCCAAGGCCGCGCTGTTCGACTGGCCCGGTCTGGCCAGCGCGGTGCTCAACCTGGACGATCCGCAGGGCGCGGCACTGGCGCAGACCCTGGCCAACCGCGGCCTCGACCTGTGGACCGTGGCGCTGGACGACGGCACGCCAGCCACGCCGGCGCGCCTGTGTGCGCGCGACATCGCTTTCACCCACAACGGCATGCGCCTGACCGTGGTGGAGCGCGAAGCCTCGGGGGCCGAGGCGCAGCACCACACACTGATCCTGCCCATGGTGGGGCGCTACAACGTGTCCAACCTGCTGTGCGTGCTGGCCACGGCACGCGCGCTCGGTGTGCCGCTGGCCGACGCCGTGCGCGCCTGCCAGGCCCTCACCCCCGTGCCCGGCCGCATGGAGCAGGTGCCCGCGGTGGTGGGTCAGCCGCTGGTGCTGGTGGACTACGCCCACACCCCCGATGCGCTGGAAAAGGCCTTGCAGGCCCTGCAGCCGCTGGCGCGGCAACGTGGCGGCGCGCTCTGGGCGGTGGTGGGTTGTGGCGGCGACCGAGACGCGAGCAAACGCCCCCTCATGGCCGCCGTGGCCGAACGCGAGGCGCAGCACACCGTGCTGACCAGCGACAACCCGCGCAGCGAAGACCCGCTGGCGATCCTGGCGCAGATGCGGGCCGGTCTGTCGACGCCTGCCCGCGCCCTGGTCGAGGCCGATCGGGCGCGGGCGATCGCGCAGGCGGTGCAGCGCGCTGGCGCCGACGACGTGGTGCTGATCGCCGGCAAGGGACACGAGGACTACCAGGAAGTGATGGGCGTGAAAAAACCGTTTTTCGATCTGGCGCAGGCCCAGGCCGCCCTGCAGCAGCGCGTCGCCGCGCAGGGAGCGCAGGCATGAAGACCATGGCCCAGTTGTTGACCCGACTCAGCGGCGCACGGGCCGTGGGCACGGTGGACGCCCCCATCGGCCGTGTGCACTCCGACACCCGCAGCCTGCAGCCGGGCGATCTGTTCGTGGCGCTCAAGGGCGAGCGCTTCGACGCGCACGACTTTCTGCCGCAGGCGCGCGCGCAAGGCGCTGTGGCCGCCATCGCCCACACCGGGTTGGCGCAGGCCGGCCTGCCCGGCGTGGAAGTGCCCGACACGCGGCTGGCACTGGGTGAACTGGCGCGCCTGTGGCGCGAGCAGTTCAGCCTGCCGCTGATCGCCGTGACCGGCAGCAACGGCAAGACCACGGTGACGCAGATGGTGGCGTCCATCCTGCGCGCGGCCGCGGGCGACGCCGCCCATGCCACGCAGGGCAATCTGAACAACGATATTGGCGTGCCGCTCACGCTGCTGCGCCTGCGCCCGGACCACCGCCTCGCGGTGATCGAGCTGGGCATGAACCACCCCGGCGAAATCGCCTACCTCGCCGCGCTCACCCGGCCCACCGTGGCGCTGGTGAACAACGCCCAGCGCGAACACCAGGAATTCATGGCCACGGTGGAAGCGGTGGCGCGCGAAAACGGCCAAGTGATCGCGGCCCTGCCCGGGGACGGCGTGGCGGTGTTCCCCAGCGACGACGACCACACCGCGGTCTGGCGCGAACTGGCCGCGGGCCGGCGCGTGATGACCTTCAGCGACGGCGATGCAACGGCCGACGTGCATGCCCTGCAGGCCGACTGGCGCGACGGCGCCTGGGCCCTGCGCCTGGCCTCCCCCGCCGGGGAGCTGGCCTGCCGCCTGCGCATCGCCGGGCGGCACAACGTGCGCAACGCGCTCGCGGCCACCGCGTGCGCCCTGGCTGCGGGCGTGGCGCTGGCCGACATCGGTCGTGGGCTCGACGCCTTCGAGCCGGTGGGCGGGCGCTCGCGCGCGCTCAGTTTGCCGCTGGCCGACCGCGCCGTGACCCTGATCGATGACACCTACAACGCCAACCCGGACTCGGTGGTCGCGGCCATCAACGTGCTGGCCGAGCTGCCCGGCCCACGCCTGCTGGTGCTGGGAGACATGGGCGAGGTGGGTGAACAGGGCCTGGCGTTTCACCTCGAAGTGCTGCGCCATGCGCAGGCCCGCGGCATCGAGACCGTGCACTGCGCCGGGGACTGGATGCACAAGGCCTGCGCCGCGCTGCGCGCCGCGGGCGAGCCTGCGCCCACGCACTGGGACGACGTTGCCGCCCTGGCCGGCCATGTGAGTGCGGCCGTGGCCGCGCCTGGCGCATCGGCGCTGCGCAGCGTGCTCGTCAAAGGCTCGCGCTTCATGCGCATGGAGCGCGTGGTCCAGGCCCTGCAGGCGCTGGCCAGCGCACCCCCAACACAAGAACAAAAGGACGCATCGCATGCTGCTTAGCCTGGCCCTGTGGCTGCAAAGCCTGGGACCCGAGTTCGGGTTCCTGCGGGTATTCCAGTACCTCACCTTCCGTGCGGTCATGGCCGCCATGACGGCGCTCATCGTCGGTCTGGTGGCGGGTCCGTATTTCATCCGCCGCCTGGCCGCGCTCAAGATCGGCCAGCCGATCCGTGAGTACGCGATGCAGACCCACCTGAGCAAGGGGGGCACGCCCACCATGGGCGGGGTGCTGATCCTGTTCTCGATCGCGCTGTCCACCCTGCTGTGGTTCGACCTGTCCAACCGCTTCGTCTGGATCGTGCTGCTGGTCACCCTGGGCTTTGGCGCCATCGGCTGGGTGGACGACTGGCGCAAGGTGGTGCGCAAGGACCCGGAAGGCATGCGCTCGCGCGAAAAGTACCTCTGGCAATCCGTCATCGGGCTGGTGGCGGCGTTCTACCTGGTGTTCAGCGTGTCCGAAACCAGCAACCTGCGTGTGCTGGGCCTGTTCATCGACTGGGTGGCCTCGGGGTTCACCGTGGACCTGCCGCCCCAGGCCGGCCTGATGGTGCCGTTCTTCAAGGAAATCAGCTACCCGCTGGGGGTGTTCGGCTTCGTGCTCATGACTTACCTGGTGATCGTGGGTTCGAGCAACGCGGTCAATCTCACCGATGGCCTGGACGGCCTGGCCATCATGCCGGTGGTGATGGTGGGCTCGGCGCTGGGCGTGTTCGCCTACGCCACCGGCAGCGCCGTGTTCTCGCGCTACCTGCTGCTGCCGCACATCCCCGGGGCGGGCGAACTGCTGATCTTCTGCGCGGCCATGGCCGGCGCGGGCCTGGCCTTTTTGTGGTTCAACACCCACCCGGCCCAGGTCTTCATGGGCGACGTGGGCGCCCTCGCATTGGGCGGCGCGCTCGGCACCATCGCCGTGATCGTGCGCCAGGAAATCGTGCTCGCCATCATGGGCGGCATCTTCGTGGTCGAGGCCCTGTCGGTGATGCTGCAGGTGACGTATTTCAAGTACACCAAGCGCCGTTTCGGCCAGGGCCGCCGGCTGTTCCAGATGGCACCGCTGCACCACCACTTCGAGAAAAAGGGCTGGAAGGAAACGCAGGTCGTGGTGCGCTTCTGGATCATCACCATGCTGCTGTGCCTGATCGGCCTGTCGACCCTCAAGCTGCGTTGACCCCATGTTGAACCTGAAAGACCAACACGTTCTCATCCTGGGCCTGGGCATCTCCGGCCTGGCGATGGCGCGTTGGTGCGTGCGCCACGGCGCCCAGGTGACCGTGGCCGACACGCGCGACAACCCGCCGCACCGGGTGGCGCTGGGGGCCGAGTGTCCGCAGGCCAGCTTCGTGGCCGGCCCGTTCGATGAAGCGCTGATCGCGCGCGGTGCCTGGAACCTGATTGCCCGCAGCCCGGGGCTGGCGCCCGGTCAACTGACCACGCTGCGCGAATGGGCGCAGGCGCAGGCGGTGCCGTTCGTGGGCGAGCTCGATCTGTTTGCCCAGGCGCTGCGCGACCTGTCGGTGCGCGAACCACTGCCTTACCGGCCCAAGGTGCTGGCGATCACCGGCACCAACGGCAAGACCACCGTGACCTCGCTCACCGGCCTGCTGCTGCAGCGCTGCGGTCTGCGCGTCGCCGTGGCCGGCAACATCGGCCCAGCCCTGCTGGACGTGCTGGCCGCGGCGCTGGAAGCCGAAGCACAGGCACAAGCCGAGGCCCTGGCACAAGCCGAGGCTGCGGTGGCGGAGGAACAGCAGTCCATTGCCGCCGCGGCCGAGCCGTCGCCCGCGCCGGATGCAAGCGACGGGTCGACTGCCGAGGCCCAGGCCGAACTTTTGCCCGCCGACGAAGACGAGCCGCTGCCGGTCGCCGAAGAGGACGACGCGCCCACCATGCTGGTGCCGCCGCCCCCCGAGCCGCCCCAGCCCCCGCATCTGCCGGCGGTGTGGGTGCTCGAACTCTCCAGCTTCCAGCTCGACGGCGTGGCCGGTGGTGCCTGGGACGCCGTGCCCACGGCCGCCACGGTGCTCAACATCACCGAAGACCACCTGGACTGGCACGGCTCGATGGCCGCCTACCACCAGGCCAAGGCCGCCGTGTTCGGCAGCCGTGCGCTGATGCTGCTCAACCGCGACGATGCCCAGGTCATGG
>Ga0156155_1124_pt1 | contig 18434 bp, 15 predicted proteins | sample RifCSPlowO2_12_FD_107808 | JGI IMG/M metagenome (GOLD analysis project Ga0156155, IMG submission 107808) | Burkholderiales bacterium RIFCSPLOWO2_12_67_14 | reverse complement strand
CTCCAGGCGTCGGACCAGGCGATGTATCGGGCGAAGCGGGCCGGAAGAAACAGGGTCAGTCGATAGACGGCCCGGCAGGATCGGGGAAGAGTCCGCAGCGCGCGAATCGACATGGTGTAAAGTACCTGCTGCACCCCTTTCGAAAGCCACGTCCATGAGCGAAGCTGCCGCCAAGTCCACTGCTCCTTCGGGAGCGAGTCTGGCCGAACTGATCTACGTCGAGCTGATCGGCCGCGCCTTCCTCAGGGTCGAGAACAATGCCGTGATAAAGCCCGATCCGGCGCAACTGGCCAGGCTCAGCATCGTGCTGGCCACGGAGTTCGAGAAAGCCGCGACTGAACACAAGGCGGCTTCGGGCCCGAAAAACGTCGGCTACGACGTCCAGAGCATGGACCTCGGCAATCTGGGTTCATGATTCAATCGGGCTGTGCGCCCCGGATCCGTGTATAATGCGTCCCAAGGTTTCTGTCTCGCGTCATCCGGTTAGCGTTTCAGCCTTTTCGCGGTTCTTCCCAAGCTCCCCGAATTTTCCAATGTAGTGCATCTGCCTGAACCGGTTTGGAAGGCTTTGTCCTTCGCAGGCCGATTTCAGGAGAAATTTATCAGTACGTCATTCCAGAATCTCGGCCTTTCGGCCGAGCTGCTCCGCGCTGTTGCCGAGCAGGGCTATACCCAGCCCACCCCCATCCAGGCGCAGGCCATTCCCTTGGTGCTCTCGGGCCGCGATCTGATCGGGGCCGCCCAGACCGGCACCGGCAAGACCGCGGGCTTCACCCTGCCCATGCTGCAACTGCTGACCAGCCGCACGCACCACAAGGACGCGGCCAGCCATTCGCCGGCACTGCATCCCGTGCGGGCGCTGATTCTGGTGCCCACCCGCGAGCTTGCGGCGCAGGTGCAGGACAGCGTGCGCACCTATGGCAAACACCTGCGGCTGCGCTCGACAGTAATCTACGGCGGCGTGGGCATCGGCCCGCAGATCGCCGAACTGCGCCGCGGCGTGGACATCGTCGTCGCCACCCCGGGCCGCCTGCTCGACCACGTGCAGCAGCGAACCATCGACCTGCGCTCGGTCGAAATCCTGGTGCTCGACGAGGCCGACCGCATGCTCGACATGGGCTTCATCCACGACATCCGCCGCATCCTCGGCCTGCTGCCGCCGAAGCGCCAGAACCTGCTGTTCTCGGCCACGTTCCCGGACGAGATCCGCAAACTCTCCGACCAGTTTCTGCACGACCCTGCCACGGTCGAGGTCGCGCGGCGCAACGCGCCGATCGAGCTCATCGCCCAGGTCGCCCACCCGGTGGACAAGGACCGCAAGCGCGAGCTGCTTTCGCATCTGGTGAAAACGAACAGCTGGCAGCAGGTGCTGGTGTTCACCAAAACCAAGCACGGCGCCAACCGTCTCGCCGAGCAGCTCGGGCAGGATGGCATCGACGCCGACGCCTTCCACGGCAACAAGAGCCAGCCGCAGCGCATGCGCGCGCTCAAGCGCTTCAAGGACTGCGAACTGCAGGTGCTGGTGGCCACCGACATCGCCGCGCGCGGCATCGACATCGATGCGCTGCCGCATGTGGTGAACTACGACCTGCCGAACGTCTCGGAAGATTACGTGCACCGCATCGGCCGCACCGGCCGCGCGGGCGTGACCGGCGAGGCCGTGTCGCTGGTATCGGGCGAAGACAGGCCGCTCCTGGCCGCGATCGAGCGGCTGATCAACAAGAAGATCGAGCAGCGCGTGGTGGTCGGCTTCGAGCCGAGCAAGGCGTATCAGACGGCGCGGCATGTGCCCGAGCAGCGCCGGCCGCAGCAGCGCCAGGGTCAGGGGCGCAGGCCCTCGACCAATTCGCCCTCGCGCCAGGGACGTCCGGGTCCGGGCAAATCCAGTCCAGAATCGCGCTGGGGCAAGCCGGTCGCCGGCAGGCCCACTGGTGGCAGGCCGGCAAGCGGCCAACGCCGTCCGGAGCAACGCGTCGACGCCAGGCGTCCGGACGAAGTCGAACGCATCGCGCAGGCCCGGGCCACCGCGGCCATCCTGGGCGACGAGATCCACCAGCGCTTCCCCTGGGCCCACCACGACTGCGGCGGCTCCACAGTGTTCGCCCTGCCCACCACCACCGACCCGGTGGAGGCCCTGCTCAACCGCACCTGGCGCCCCACGCTCTCGGTCACCGGCGCCGAAGGTTTCCCCACGCTGCAGAACGCGGGCAACGTGCTGCGGCCCTACACCGCCTTCAAGCTCAGCCTGCGCCTGCCGCCGCTGGTGGACGCGGCCGCGGCGACACAGCAGCTCAAGGCCCTGCTCGAAGACAACGCGCCCTACCAGGCCCGGGTCACGTTCGAGGGCGAAGGCTCGGCCAGCGGCTGGAACGCCCCCAGCACCACGCCGTGGTTCGAGCAGGCGCTGCAGGATGCGTCGCAGGCGCACTTCGGGGCCGGCTGCGGCACCATCGGCCAGGGCGGCACCATTCCGCTCATGAACCTGCTCAGCCAGGGCTTCCCCAGCGCGCAGATGATGGTCTGCGGCGTGCTCGGGCCCAAGAGCAACGCCCACGGCCCCAACGAGTTCCTGCACCTGGACTACGCGCGCCGGCTCACCGCCAGCGTGGCCCAGGTGATCGCGCGCATGCCCTGACCCCCTCTTCACCCTGGCGCCCCGACCATGTCCGACACCACCCAGGCTCCCTTCACCCTGCGCGACGGTCTGAATGTGGCCATCTACGACTGGCCGCTGCCCAGGCGCTCACGGCCACGCGGCGTGGTGCTCATCGTGCACGGCCTGGGCGAACACGCCTGGCGCCACGATCCGCTGGCCCAGCGCCTGAACGGATGGGGCTTCTGCGTGCGCGCCTACGACCAGCGGGGCCACGGCGAGTCCGGCGGGGCCCGGGGCGTGCTGCCCGATGACGACGCCCTGCTGGAGGATCTGGCCGAGGTGCTGGACGACACGCGGCGCCACATCGCCGAACCCTGGTCCTGCCCGCTGATCCTGCTGGGCCACAGCATGGGCGGGCTGGTGGCCTCGACCTTTGTGCGGCGGACCATGGCGCCGGTTGACGCGCTGGTGTTGTCCTCGCCCGCGCTCGACACCGGCATCGGCGTGTTCATGAAGACGCTCATGGGCCTGCTCTACCGCTTCGCGCCCAACCTGGCCCTGGGCAACAGGCTGGACGCCACCCGGATCTCGCACAGCGCGGCCACGGTGGCGGCCTACCAGAAAGACCGGCTGGTGCACGACCGGATCACCGCCCGGCTCGCGCACTTCATCGACAGCAACGGGCCCCGCGTGGTGTCGGCGGCGCCGCGCTGGACGGTGCCCACGCTGCTGATGTTCGCCGGTGAAGACAAGCTCGTGAGCCCCGCCGGCAGCCGGGCGTTCGCCGCTGCGGCACCGCGCGAACTGGTGAGCAGCCAGTGCTTCGAGGGCCTGTACCACGAGATCTTCAACGAGGAAGACCCCGCCCCCGTGTACGGCGCGCTCAAGGCCTGGCTGGACCGGCGCTTCCCCGCCGCCGGTTGATCCCCCGACCGCGGATCAGGCCGGGCGGGGGACTTCGCGCCGGGCCCACGCCAGCCAGACCAGTGCCAGCCCCGTGAGCGCCACGGGCACCAGCGAACCCAGGTTCAGCCACTGCCAGCCCTGGGTGGTGACTAGGGCGCCGGAGGCGAACGAGGTGAACGCCATGGTGGCGAAAACGAAGAAGTTGATGGCCGCCTGCGCGCGGTCCTTTTCCTCGGGCCTGTAGGCCTGCAGCGACAGCGTGGTGCTGCCGGTGAAGAGGAAGTTCCAGCCCACGCCGAGCAGGAACAGCGCGATCAGGAACTGGCGCAGCTCCACGCCCGAGAGCGCCACCAGGATGCAGGCGAAGTTGAGCACCACGCCCACGCCCATGATGGTGAGCGTGCCAAAGCGTTTGATCAGGTGGCCGGTGAAAAACCCGGGTGCGAACATGCCGATCACGTGCCATTCGAGCACCAGCGCGGCGTCGTCGAACGGAAAGCCGCAGACCTGCATGGCCAGCGGCGTGGCCGCCATCAGCAGGTTCATCACGCCATAGCCCAGCGCCGCGCCGGCCGCCGCCACGATGAACACTGGCTGGCGCATGATCACCGACAGCGGGCGGCCCCGATCGGCGTTCGCGGCCCGGGGCGGCACTGGCGGGAAGCGCATGAACGCCATCACCACCATGGAGAGCAGGGCCACCACCGCCAGCGCCAGGTAGGCGCCGGCAAACGGCACGGCCAGCCAGTCCTTGGTGCGCACCGCCAGGTTGGGGCCCAGCACCGCGCCGGCCAACCCCCCGGCCAGGACCAGCGACACCGCTTTCTCGCGGAACGCCGGCGCGCTGAGCTCGGCCGCGGCAAAGCGGTAGAGCTGGCCGTTGGCGCTGTAGTAACCCGCGATCACGGTGGCCGCCACCAGCAACCAGAAGTTCTGGTCCGCCGCGGCCCAGTAGCACAGCAGGGCCGAGCCCAGCGCCACCAGCAGCCCGATCTGGAACGAGGCCTGGCGGCCGAAGGCGCTTTGTGTGCGCGCCACCAGCGGCGTGGACAGCGCGCCGCCCACCACATAGCCCATCACCGGCAGCGTGGCCATCCAGCCCAAGGGCGCGAGCGACAGCCCGACCAGCCCGTTGATCGCGATGAAGACCACGTTGTTGGTCAGGAACAGGCCTTGCGCGGCGGCCAGCAGCCAGAGGTTTTTATTCATAAGTCGCCGTTTATACAGCGGCGCCTTTGCCCTCGTGGCGTGGGGTTTTTGCAGCGCAGGGCGCTGGTCGCGGTGGGCTCCGGGGGATTCCTGCGGCAAGATCGCGCCACCACCGTTTGCCGGGAGCGCACATGACGTCCACGAAAACCTGGGCACTGGCCCTTTCGCTGCTGATCCTGGGGGCCGGGCTGGCCCCGCTGCCGGCCAGCGCGCAGGAGCGCCCCGAGCGCCCGCGCCTGCGCGACTGGCTGCAGCAACGCCAGGACGGGGCGCCGGGGCCGGCCGCGCCGGTGCCGATCACCCGGCCCGGCGAGCACCGGTTCAGCCTGCGCCACGGGGGCCTGACGCGCGAGTACCGCGTGCACGTGCCGGCGCGCTACGACCCGGCCACACCGATGCCGATGGTGCTGTCCTTCCACGGGGGCGGCGGCAACATGGACATCCAGGCCGACGACCGCTACTACGGGCTGGTCTCGCACGCCGAGCAGGCCGGCTATGTGGTGGTGTTTCCCAACGGCACCAGCCGCCTGCGCTCGGGCAAGCTCGCCACCTGGAACGCCGGCCTGTGCTGCGGCCAGGCGCGTGACCGGCAGATCGATGACGTGGGCTTCGTGCGCGCCGTGGTGGCCGATCTGCGCCAGCGCCTGAACATCGACCCGGGGCGCATCTTTGCCCAGGGCATGTCCAACGGCGGCATGCTCTCGTACCGGCTGGCCTGCGAGATGGCCGACACCTTCAAGGCCATCGCCTCCGTGGCCGGCACCGACGGCACGCCCGCCTGTGCGCCCTCGGTGCCCGTGTCGGTGCTGCACATCCACGCGCTGGACGACGACCGCGTGCTCTTCAACGGCGGTTCGGGCAGCGCCTCGGACACCCACGCGGACTTCGTGTCGGTGCCCGACACAGTGGCGAAATGGGCCCGGCTCAACGGCTGCGAGGCCGCGCCACGGCGTGTGCTGGAGGTGCCGGGCGCGTGGTGCGAAACCCGCTCGCCCTGCCGGGGCGGCGCCGAGGTGAAGCTGTGCGTGACCGAGACCGGCGGCCACTCGTGGCCCGGCGGGCGCAAGGTGCGCGGCGAGCAGCCGGGCACCAGCGCGGTTTCGGCCAACGAGCTGATCTGGGACTTCTTCAGCCGGCGTTGAGCGCCAGCACCAGCGCCGCCAGCGCCGCGGTTTCGGCGCGCAGCACGCGCGGTCCGAGGGTGACCGGCACGAAACCGGCCGCGCGCGCCTGCGCGTCTTCGCTGGCCGACAGGCCGCCTTCGGGGCCGCTGAGGAACAGCACCCCGGCGTCGGCGGGGGCATCGCCCAGCACCTCGCTCAAGGGGCGGGTGCCGGGCGCGAGCGAGAGCACGCAGCGCAGCGCGGCCCCGCCGGCCGAGGCCGGCAGCCAGGCCGACAGATCGGCCACCGGCAGCATGGCGGGCACGCGGTTGCCGCCGCACTGTTCGCAGGCCGCGACCGCCACCGACTGCCAGTGCGTCTGCTTCTTGGTGGCGCGATCACCGGCCAGGCGCAGCACGCTGTGAGCGGTGTGCAGGGGCTGCACGCTGTGCACGCCCAGCTCGGCGGCTTTTTCCACCAGCCAGTCCATGCGGTCGTTGGCGGGCATGCCCAGCGCCAGCCGCACCTGCCGCGCGGGCTCGCGTTCGGTGGCCTGCTGGCTGTCAATGCGCACGGCCACGTCGCTGCGGCCCATGCGGGTGATGGTTGCGGTGACCTCACCGCCCTCGCCGTTGAACAGGGTGATCTCGCCGCCCGGCTGCAGGCGCAGCACCTGCACATGGCGCGCGGCGGTGGCGGGCAGCTCCAGCTCGGCGCCGGGGCGCAGCGGCAGGGGGCAGTGAAAGCGCGGCATCGGGGTGGGAGGGCTGTTCAGACCCGCCCGAAAGCGTAGCCCGAGGCGGCTTGCAGGCCTTCGACTTCGTCGATCAGTCTCAGGAACGGCCCCAGCTCGCGGTAGCGGTGTGCGGTGGCGCGGATGTAGCCGATGAAGCGCGGCGCGTCGGCCAGGTATTTGGGTTTGCCGTCGCGCAAGGTCAGGCGCGCGAAGATGCCGGCCACCTTCAGGTGGCGCTGCAGGCCCATCCACTCCACCGCCCGGTAAAAGGCGCCGAAGTCGCTGTGCCAGTCTTCAAAATCGAGCAGGCCGGCCTTGCGGGCTTTTTCCCAGTAGCGCACGGTGATGTCGATCACGAAGTCTTCCTCCCAGCTCAGGAAGGCGTCGCGCATCAGGCTGGCGATGTCGTAGGTGACGGGGCCGTACACCGCGTCCTGGAAGTCGAGTACGCCGAGTTGCTGCGCGGCGGACCGGTGCGCCGCCGGGCCGGGGATCATCAGGTTGCGCGGCATGAAGTCGCGGTGCACGTAGACCTGGGGGGCGGCCAGGTTGTGCGCCACGATGCTGTCGAAGGTCTTCTGCAGCGTTTGCGCCATCGCGCCCTCGGGCGCGATGCCTTTGTGCTGCTGGAGGTACCAGTCGGGGAACAGCTGCAGTTCGCGCCTGAGCAGGGCCTCGTCGTAGGGGGGCAGCACGCCGGGACGCGAGGCGAGTTGCCAGGCCAGCAAGGTGTCGAGCGCCTGCAGGTAGCGCGCGTGGTTGGCGGCGGGGTTCTGCGGCTCGATCTGCTCCATCATGGTCTGTTGCCCCAGATCGGACAGCAGCATGAAGCCCTGGGGCTCGTCCCAGGCCAGGATGTCGGGCACCAGCAGGCCGGCCTCGTGCATGAGCTGGGCCACCTGCACGAAGGGGCGGCAGTTCTCGCGCTCGGGCGGCGCGTCCATGACGATGCGGCTGTCGCCCGCCACGGTGTCGATGCGCAGGTAGCGGCGAAAGCTCGCATCGGCCGAGGCCGGGCGCAGGGTGTCGGGCCGCAGCCCTTGCGCGGTCACCAGGGTTTGCAGCCAGTGGCTGAAAGCGGTTTCGCGCTGGGGATCTGCCCACAGGACGGCGTCGGGTTTCGGGGGCATGGAGATGGGCCGGTTCGGGGCGCTGGCGCCGGGTTTACCCAGGGGGTGGGCATAGGATAATCGCCGCTGATTCTACAAATCCACCGCCGGTGGGCACCAGCGCTGCGTGCAGCCGGTGTCGCCTGATACCATGCGCAGGGCCATGCGCACGCATGGTCTTCAGAGTCGGCCGCCTTTGCCTGAAACCGCCTTGAAACCAGACACTCCACACCCTCAGTCTCGCCCCCGGACGATTCGACCTTCGATCGGTGCGGGCCCTGTTCCCACTCCGCTGGCGCAGGCCGTGCACGGGGTGCTGGCCGTGCTGGCGCTGGGTGCCGGGTATCTGCCTGCGCAGGCGCTGGCGCAGGCCGACGCCGGAACCGCCACGGAAAGTTCCACGCTGCGCCTGAAACAGGGCACCCAGTTGCGTGAAGTCCTGCCCGAAGCCGTGCGGTCCGAATTGCCCACTTTCGTCTCGGGCGACCAGATCGAGAGCCAGACCGACGCCGTGACCGTGATCGAAGGATCGGCCGAGCTGCGGCGGCACGACACGGTGATCAAGGCCGACCGGCTGGAGTACGACCAGCGCAGCGGCGACGCACGCGGGACGGGCCATGTGCTCATCAACCGGCATGGCGACCGTTTCGTCGGGCCCGACGTGCAGCTCAACGTAAACACCGACAAGGGCTATTTCACCGAGCCCGAGTTCACCCTGTTGCGCAACGAGGGGCAGGGCGACGCGAGCCGGATCGACTTCGTGACCAAGGACACCACGGTGGCGCACAACGCGCGCTACTCCACCTGCCCGCGGACGCCGGGTGAGCGCTGGATGCCCGACTGGCTGGTCCGCGCCACGCGCATCGAACTCGACAACGTGGAAGAGGTGGGCTATGCCAGCGGCGGCGTGCTCGAATTCAAGGGCGTGCCCATCATGGCCGCGCCCTATTTCAGTTTTCCGCTGTCGGACAAGCGCAAGACAGGCGTGTTGCCACCGTCGATCAATTTCGACAGCCAGAGCGGCGTCGAGCTCATGGTGCCGTACTACCTGAACCTGGCACCGAACTACGACGTCACGCTGTACCCCTCGGTCATGAGCAAGCGGGGCGTCGATCTGGCGGGTGAGGCCCGCTATCTGGCGCCGACGTTCAACAGCCGGCTGCGTGCCTCCTACATGCCCTCGGACAAGCTGCGCGATCAGGACCGGTGGGCCTACTCGCTGGCGCACTTCCAGCGCCTGGGCGATTCCCTGGGCGCATGGGGTCCGATCGGCCTGCGCCTGAACCTCAACCGGGTCAGCGACGACAACTACTGGAGCGACTTCCCGCGTTCGAGCACGATCCAGCTGACCACCAGCCGTTTGCTGCACAGCGACGCCGTGCTGGGATGGGGACACGGTCCGTGGGCCGCGAGTGTGGGCGCCTACAAATGGCAGACCCTGCAGAATGCCGATTCGCCCATCACGCCGCCCTACGACCGCTTGCCGGCCCTGGGGGTGAATTACAGCAAGATCAACCAGAGCCTGTTCGGTTCCGATGGTTGGGATTTCACCGTGCAGACCAACTTCACCCGCTTCCAGCGCTCGCTGGCCGCGGCCAGTGGCACGGTGAAGGCGGGTGGCGATCGTGCGCTGGCCATCACCGACCTCACACACCGCTGGGAAGCACCCGGCTGGTTCGTGCAGCCGCGGGCCCGCCTGCACACGGCCCAGTACCAGTTTGATGGTTCGAACGGTGTCAGCAACACCCTGTCGCGGGCCGTGCCCACGGCCAGCCTGGACAGCGGCCTGGTGTTTGAGAAGCCCTCCAGTTTCTGGGGACGCGAGTACGTCCAGACCCTGGAGCCCCGTGCGTTCTTCACCTGGACACCCTTTCGCGACCAGAGCGGTCTGCCCAACTTCGATTCGGGCAGCCGCGACTTCAGTCTGGCGTCCATGTACACCGAGAACGTGTTCAGCGGCAACGACCGCATCAGCGACACCCGTGCGGTCACGCTGGGGGTCAGCTCGCGCCTGATCAATCCCGACAACGGTGCCGAGGTGGTGCGCCTGGGCGTGGCCCAGCGTTATCTGCTGGAAGACCAGAACGTGACCCTGCCGGGCGGGAAACCCGTCACCGAGCGCTTGAGCAACATCCTGCTGTCGGGCCGGGTGCAGTGGGACCCCTTGTGGTCCTTCGACTCGACCCTGCAGTACAACCCCAAGAGCCGGGAGTCGGTTCGCACCACCGTGGGCGGACGCTACACACCGGGCCCCTACCGGGTGCTGAGCGCGGCCTACCGCATCCAGCGCGGCGTGAGCGAACAGATCGACCTCGGATGGCAATGGCCGCTTTCCGCGCTGTGGGGTGACGCCCCTGCGCGGGTGCCCGGCCATGCCCTCGGGCCGGGCCAGTGGTACAGCGTGGGCCGCATGAACTACAGCATGCCCGACCGCAAGATCGTCGATCTGATCGCGGGGTTCGAATACGACGCGGGCTGCTGGCTGGGGCGCGTCGTGCTCACGCGCTTGCAGCAGACCACGACCAAGGCCAACCAGAGTATCCTGTTCCAGCTGGAGTTCTCCGGCTTCTCGAAGGTTGGGGCCAGTTCCCTGCAGACCCTGCAGGCGAACGTGCCGAAGTACCAATACCTGCGCGAAGAGATCAGTCCTCCCAGCCGTTTCCAGAACTATGACTGATCTATGACCGATCGCGACACCTTGTATCCGGCTCCCATGGCGGCTTTGCGCGCGCTGGCGGGGGTTTCCCTGGGTCTGGCGCTGCTGCTGCCGCCATCGCTCCACGCCCAGTCGCTGCGCCTGTCCAACCAGGTCAAACCATCGCTGGGGGTTGTCCGGTCGGGCGTGACCTTGACGGCCGACTTCATCGTCGCCCTGGTCAATTCCGAACCGGTGACCAACAACGAGGTGCGCCAGCGTCTGCTGCGTGTGGAGCAGCAGTACGCCCAGCAAGGGGTTGCCTTGCCGCCGCGCGAAACGCTCGCACGCCAGGTGCTGGAGCAGCTCGTGACCGAGCGCGCTCAGCTGCAGCGGGCCGCCGAACTCGGCATCCGTGTGGACGAGGCCGCCCTGGCGCAGGCCGAGATGACCATCGCGGCGCAGAACCAGCTGGAGCTCGAGGAGTTCCGCCGCCGCGTCGCCGCCGATGGCATGGACATCAACCGCTTTCGCAACGAGCTGCGCAACCAGCTCCTGCTGCAGCGGCTGCAGGAGCGCGAAGTCGAAGCCCGCGTGACGGTGACCGAGGCCGACATCGACGATTTCCTGCGGGAACAGAACAGCGGCGACCTCGGCAAGCTGGAGTTGAACCTCGCCCATGTGTTGATCCTGGTCCCTGAGGACACCAGCCCCGCCCGGGTGAACGAGCTGCAGGCGCGCGCGCAGATGGTGGCCGATCGCGCCCGCGCCGGCGGCGATTTTGCGGCCTTGGCGCGGGAGTTTTCCGGCGCGGCCGAACGCGTCAACGGTGGGGCATTCGGTTGGCGCACGGCCGATCGCCTGCCCTCGCTGTTTGTCGACGCCACGCGGGCCCTGCCTGCGGGCGGCATCGCGGGCCCCTTGCGCAGCGCCGCCGGTTTCCACGTGCTCAAGGTGCTTGAAAAGCGCCAGGCCGGTATGCCCGATGTGAGCCTGATCCAGACCCGCTCGCGCCACATTCTGCTGCGCCCCAGCGCCCAGCTCAGCCAGGCCGATGCGGTGGCGCGGCTCAACCAGTACCGCGAGCAGATTGCCAGCGGCAAGGCCACGTTCGAGGAGCTGGCGAAGGAGCACAGCCAGGACGGTTCGGCGCGGTCGGGTGGTGACCTCGGCTGGGTCAGCCCGGGCCAGTTCGTGCCCGAATTCGAGCAGGCCATGAACGGCCTGCGCCCGGGAGAGATGTCGCAGCCGCTGGTGTCGCGGTTCGGCGTGCACCTGATCCGTGTGGAAGAACGCCGCGAAGCCGCCTTGAGCCAGCGCGACCAGCGCGAGATGGCGCGCGGCCTCGTGCGCGAGAAGAAGGCCGGCGACGCATTGCGCAACTGGATCCAGGACTTGCGCGGGCAGGCCTTCGTCGAATACCGCGAAGCGCCCCGGCTTTGAGCAGGTCTGCCGCGACGGCTGGGCCAAGGGCATGAAACACATCGCTCGCAAGCGGTTCGGCCAGCATTTCCTGACCGACCGCGCCATCATCGAAGCCATCGTCGAGGCCATCGCGCCCCAGCCGGGCGATGCCATGGTCGAGATCGGACCGGGGCTGGCGGCGCTGACGCAACCGCTGGTGGAGCGCCTGGGCCGCCTGACCGTGATCGAACTCGACCGCGATCTGGCCGCGCGCCTGCGTGGCCACGGCCAACTCGAGGTGATCGAGTCGGACGTGCTGAAGGTGGATTTCACGGCGCTGGCGCAGGCGAAAACCACCGAGACCCCGGGCATGGCGCGTCGGCTCCGGGTGGTCGGCAACCTGCCCTACAACATCTCCACGCCCATCCTGTTCCACCTGCTGGACCATGTCGGTGTGGTGCAGGATCAGCATTTCATGCTGCAGAAGGAAGTGATCGACCGCATGGTGGCGCGACCGGCCACGTCCGACTACAGCCGCCTGTCGGTCATGCTGCAGTGGCGGTACACCATGGACAACGTGCTGTTCGTACCCCCCGAGAGCTTCGATCCGCCCCCGCGCGTGGACAGCGCCATCGTGCGCATGGTCCCGCTCGCCGAGCCGCCCGCCATCGACCTCAAACTCTACGGCGATCTGGTGCAGACGGCCTTCAGCCAGCGCCGCAAGATCCTGCGCAACACGCTCGGCAAGTGGCTGGAAGCGCGCAACTTCGCCGGCCAGTTCGATCTGCAGCGCCGCGCCGAAGAGGTGCCGGTGGCCGAATACGTCGCACTGGCCCAAGCCGTGCAGTAGAAAACACACACGCATGAAAAAGCCGCTGCGGATGCAGCGGCTTTTTTATTCAAGGGCGCCGCGGAACCGGCTTCGCCGGGCCGCAGGTGCCGCCCCCAGTGGGGGGTGACGCGCCCTTAGGCGCGGCGCGGGGGGCGTCCAGTCAAGCTGCCGCCAACCAGTACCCGGCGTTGAACGGGCTGCTCATGCGCAGCGCCATCGGGCTCACGTCCAGCAGCTTGTCGGTGGGCATGGGCTCATCGGTTTCCACTTCGATCGGCTCTTCACCTTTTGGGGTGCGGGCCACCGAGAAGGAGTAGAAGCAGCGGAACGGGATCTTGCGATCGCTCCAGTAGTCGGCCGCGTCACGGAAGATGTCGAGCAGTTGCTCGCGCGCTTCCTTGTCGAACTTCGCGTGCGCCGGGATGTGTTCCAGCACCACGATGAAACCCGTCTGCGGTCCGGACTTGTGGACCATGTCGGTCATGCAATCGTAGAGCGCGTCGAAGTTCTTGCCGAAATGCGAGGGCAAGGTGTATTGCGCCGCGATCAGTTCCAGCACGTCCTGCTTGCTCTGGGCTTTGGCCAGGTTGGCGTACAGGAAGTGGTGCCCCAAATGCTCGGCCGCGGCCTGCAGGTCTTTCACGCCATAGGCGCGAATCGACTGAACGATATTGGGTCGTACGTTACGAAGTGGCGTGTCCATCTCCGCGTCTCTTTCTATGGTCAAAGTTGATAATCCAAACTCTTCATCGCCGGGTCACTGCACGATCAGCCTGAAGCTGCTGTAGTGATCCTCGGTGTAATAACACGCATCGGGCGCCCTGGGCCGCTGTCCACCACACACGATTCGCCGGGCGCCTCTGTGGCTCAGACCGGGGGTGGGCACGGTGTACTCTCGGTAATAGCCACGCTGCTGCGCTGGTAACAACCGTTCGCGGTTGCCAAACACGGTGCCGTCTTTCTCGTAGCGGAAAGGGCCGCCCCGCTGAATCTGCGCCATCACCTCCCGGCCTTGTACCGGCAGACCGGTGTAGGCCACAGAAGCGACCACCGAACCCGGTAGGTCCTGGGGTGTACGCGCTTGCACCACAAAGGTGCTTGCCGCCGCCACCAAAACCCCTGCCAGCACCACCGAACCCAGGCGGCCGGCGCCCCATCGACCCGTCCGGATCTGTTTCAGATCCATGAATTTCCCTGCTCCTGATGCAATCAACCCGCCTCCGGCACCGGGCAAACAGGCTGCTTTGCCAGGTGCTGTGGGGCGGGTTAACCCTGTGAATCAAGGACGTTAGTGTGCCTCAGGCGGCCTGGAAATGCAAGCGATTGCTGAATAAACAGGCAAGGGTCTGGGTCAAAAATGTGTTGAAAAGTTAGTGCTTGCTTTTCTCTGAAGCATCAGTGCGAAACGTTGGCCTCGGCAACGGTGAGTGCCGTCATGTTCACGATGCGGCGCACCGTGGCGCTGGCCGTGAGCACGTGCACGGGTTTGGCCGCGCCCAGCAGCACCGGGCCGATGGCGATGTTGCCGCCGGCCGCGGTCTTCAGCAGGTTGTAGGCGATGTTGGCGGCGTCAATGTTGGGCAGCACCAACAGGTTGGCGTCGCCCTTCAGGGTGGAGTTCGGCATCATGGTCAGCCGGGCGGTGGCGTCCAGTGCCACATCACCGTGCATTTCGCCGTCCGCCTCCAGCCAGGGCGCCTGCTCGCGCAGCAGCTCCAGGGTGCGGCGCATCTTGATCGCGGTGGGCCGGTTGCTGGAGCCGAAGTTGGAGTGCGACAGCAGGGCGGCCTTGGGCTGCAGGCCGAAGCGCAGCATTTCCTCGGCCGCCATCACGGTGATTTCACACAGCTCTTCGGGCGTCGGATCGTAGTTGACGTGGGTGTCGACCAGGAACACCTGGCGGCCGGGCAGCATCAGGCCGTTCATGCAGGCGTAGATGCGCACGTCCTGGGCGGTGCTGGGGCTGCCGCCCTCGCGTTTGCCGATCACCTGGTCGATGTATTCCAGGTGGTTGTGGGTGGAGCCCCAGGTGCCGCAGATCATGCCGTCGACCTCGCCCTTGTGCAGCAGCATGGAGCCGATCAGCGTGAGGCGGCGGCGCATCTCGATCTTGGCGAGCTGGGCGGTGACGCCCTTGCGCTCGGTCATGCGGTGGTAGGTTTGCCAGAAGTCGCGGTAGCGGCTGTCCTGCTCGACGTTGACGATGTCGTAGTCCAGGTCTTCCTTCAGGCGCAGGCCGAATTTCTCGATGCGCTGCGCGATGATGGCCGGGCGGCCGATCAGCGTGGGCCGGGCCAGACCTTCGTCCACCACGATCTGGCAGGCGCGCAGCACGCGCTCTTCTTCGCCCTCGGCGTAGGCCACGCGCTTTTTCAGCGCCGTCTTGGCCGCGGCATAGATCGGCTTCATGATCGTGCCGGAGGCCAGCACGAAGCTCTGCAGGCGCTGGCGGTAGGCGTCCATGTCGGTGACCGGGCGCAGGGCCACGCCGCTGTCGGCGGCGGCCTGGGCCACGGCCGGCGCGATCTTCATCATCAGGCGCGGGTCGAACGGCTTGGGGATCAGGTACTCGGGGCCGAACGCCAGCTTTTCGCCCGCGTAGGCCGCGGCCACGACCTCGCTCTGCTCGGCCTGGGCCAGCTCGGCGATCGCATGCACCGCGGCGATCTCCATCTCATCGGTGATGGTGGAGGCGCCGGCGTCGAGTGCGCCGCGGAAGATGTAGGGGAAACACAGGACGTTGTTGACCTGGTTCGGGTAGTCGGAGCGACCGGTGGCCATGATGGCGTCGTCGCGCACCGCTTTCACGTCTTCGGGCTGGATCTCGGGGTTGGGGTTGGCCAGGGCGAAGATCAGCGGGTTGGCCGCCATCTTGGCGACCATGTCTTTCTTCAGCACACCGCCGGCCGACAGGCCGAGGAACACGTCGGCGCCTTCGATGGCTTCGGAGAGCGTGCGCTGGCTGGTCTTCTGCGCGAACTGGATCTTGTCCGCGTCCATCAGCTCGGTGCGGCCTTCGTAGACCACGCCGGCCAGGTCGGTGACCCAGATGTTTTCACGCGGGATGCCCAGCTTGACCAGCAGGCCCAGGCAGGCCAGGGCCGCGGCACCCGCGCCGGAGGTCACGAGCTTGATCTTTTTCGGGTCTTTGCCGACGACCTTCAGGCCGTTCAACATGGCCGCGCCAACCACGATGGCGGTGCCGTGCTGGTCGTCGTGGAAAACCGGGATCTTCATGCGCTCGCGCAGCTTGCGCTCCACATAGAAGCAGTCCGGCGCCTTGATGTCTTCCAGGTTGATGCCGCCAAACGTCGGTTCCAGCGAGGCGATGATCTCGACCAGCTTGTCCGGGTCTTTCTCGTTGATCTCGATGTCGAACACGTCGATGCCCGAGAACTTCTTGAACAGCACGCCCTTGCCTTCCATCACCGGCTTGGCCGCCAGCGGGCCGATGTCGCCCAGGCCCAGCACGGCGGTGCCGTTGGTGATCACGGCCACCAGGTTGCCGCGGCTGGTGTACTTGAAGGCGTTGACCGGGTCGGCCACGATCTCTTCGCAGGGTGCGGCCACGCCAGGGGAGTAGGCCAGGGCCAGGTCGCGCTGGTTGGTGAGCTGCTTGGTGGCGGCGATCGCGATCTTGCCGGGCGTCGGGAACTCGTGGTACTCGAGAGCGGCGCGGCGCAGCTCGGCGCGTTTGTTGTCCTGGGGGTTGTCGGTGCTCATGGATTTGTCTCCTGGCGGGTTGTTATCTTGCAATGTGGAAGCGAATTGCGCATTCTAAATCCGAGTGCGGGAAAACCCCAGTCCGTAATTGTGCGTAAGGGTCGCGGCTGCCGTGACATTTTCGGCCGGAATCGGCGGCACGGCGGGATTTGTTGCGCGCGCGAGCGCCGTTGGCCGGGGTCTTGCCGGGCGGGGGTGTGTCTGGGAGAGGAGGGGGGCGGCGACGGTGTTGGAACCGCGCTGACCAGCACCTGGGTGCTGGTGTGCCCGCCGAGCGGGCCTGCGCGAACGGCGCTCAGGCCGGCAAGAGCTGCACCGCCACGGCGCTGGCCTGTTGGCGGGATTCGTTCATCTGGAGGTGGGCCGCCGGGTGGCCCGGGCGGCACTGAGACCAGACCGAGCGCGCGCAGCTTTCACATTTGCCGCACTGCGTGGCCACACCCAGTTCGAGCTGGATGTCGTCAAAGGCCATGCCGGACCTCGCCGCGTGGGCGATGGTCTGGTCACTGACGCGGTGGCAAACGCAAACGATCATGGCAGGTGGTTTCCAGGTTGAAACTTGCCTGCAAATGATAATTGATCGTATTCATTAAAACAAGTACCACTGATCAGCGCAGGGGTATGGTCCGCAGAGGGCCAGGACAGGCCCACCCCGGCGCCGCCGGGGTTCCGGCAAGCCGACTCAGTCGGCCTCGCCCATCTGGCTCTGCAGGTAGTTGGGCAGCCCCACCTTGTCGATGAGGTCGAGCTGGGTTTCGAGGAAATCGATGTGTTCCTCGGTGTCGTCCAGGATCTTCTGCAGCAGATCGCGCGAGACGTAGTCGCGCACGCTTTCGCAGTAGGCCATGCCGTCCTTGATGGTGGCCTGGGCGCCGCGCTCCAGCGCCAGATCGCTCGCCAGCATCTCGGGCACGTTCTCCGCGATGTTGAGCTTGCCCAGGTCCTGCAGGTTGGGCAGGCCGTCGAGCACGAAGATGCGGTCCATCAGCCAGTCGGCGTGCTTCATCTCGCCGATGGACTCCGAATACTCCTTCTTCGCCAGCTTGTCGAAGCCCCAGTGCTTGAGCATGCGGTAGTGCACGAAGTACTGGTTGATGGCGGTCAGCTCGTTCTTGAGCTGGGCCTGCAGATGGCCGATGGCCAGGGGATCACCTTTCATGGCGGGGTCCTTTCTTGTGGTTGGTGGGGGGTGATGGACAGTCGATTGTCTGCGTTCCAGCGCGCGTGTGTGAGGGTGTTGAAGGTCGCTTGTCAAATGCGAATCATTCTCATATAATGGCCTGAATTTCCCGCTCGTCCGCCAACGATTCCGTACCCGCTGTCCCGCGACGCAAGAAGCGGTGCAAGCCCAGAGACACCCAGGAACCGGCTTCGCCGGGCCCAGGTGTCACCCTCCGTCAGGGGGTGGCGCCGAAGGCGACACGGGGGGGTTTCGCTTCCTCAGCCAGCCAGCATCCGGCGCCACAGCGCCCCGGTCCATGCCCCGCCAGCGTTGTCCTCAACCCATTGGCCCAGGCATTTTCGTGACCGACCCCTCCCGCTTCCCAGCCGCCCGCCGGCGGCTCTCTTCCCCGCTTCGCCCTGGCTTGGGGCGCGCGTCCCCATGCCCTGCGTCGGTGCGCTCGGCCCGGGCGTTCACGCCGGTGTTCCTGGCCTGCTGCGCATTGCTGGCCGGGCCGACGGCCTGGGCCCAGGGCGCGGCCGCGACCAGCGCCGATGCCCCGCCGCAGGCGCAGCCCGCGGCGGTGTTGCCCGAGGTGGTGGTCAGCGGTTCGCGCAGCGAGCGGGCGATCGAAGAGGTGCCTGCCACCATCGACGTGCTCAGCGGCGAGGCGCTGGACCCGGCCCGGGTGCAGGACATCCGCGACCTGGCGCGTGAGCTGCCCAACGTCAGCGTTCAGCGCTCGGCGCAGCGTTTTGGCGCGGTGGCGCCGGGCGGCACCGGGCGCGAGGGCAACGCGGGCTTCAACATCCGCGGGCTCGAAGGCAACCGCGTGCTGCTCACGATCGATGGCATCCGGGTGCCACGCGAGCTCAGCAGCGGCGTGTTCGGCTCGGCCGCGTTCGGCCGCGACCATTACGACCTGGGGCTGATCTCGCGCGTGGAGATCCTGCGCGGTGCGAGCTCGGCGCTGTACGGCTCGGACGGCCTGGCCGGCATGGTGGCCATGTTCACCACCG
>Ga0156155_1103_pt2 | contig 18923 bp, 17 predicted proteins | sample RifCSPlowO2_12_FD_107808 | JGI IMG/M metagenome (GOLD analysis project Ga0156155, IMG submission 107808) | Burkholderiales bacterium RIFCSPLOWO2_12_67_14 | reverse complement strand
CCGCGCGCCACAGCGGCACAACCGCGTTCACCCTGCGCTGGGCGCACGACGCGATGCGCTCGAAGGCCGCGGGCGAGGGCGGCGAGATCACCATCCGCACGGCCGAACCCACGCGCGACATCGAGCACCTGTGCCGCCTGCTCGGCGAGCACCTGGCCCGGGTGGAGCTGTTGGCCCCGGTGGGCGATCTGGTGCTGACGGCCGACACCGTGATGCCGCTGGAAGAAACCAGCGCCTCGCTGCTGCCCGACACCGTGCGCCAGGGCGAGACGCTGCACCTGGTGCTGGAGCGCCTGGCCGCCCGCCTGGGGCCGCAGCGTGTGCTGCGCCCGGTGCTGTGCGAAGACCATCGGCCCGAGTGGATGTGCCGCTGGCAGCCGGCCGCCGAACCCTTGCCCCGAAAGCCCGCCATGGCCAGCGAGCTGCCGCAGCCCGGCTTCATCCTGAGCGCGCCGCTCAAGCTGCTGGTGCGCGGCAACCGGCCGTATTACCAGGGCGAGCTGCAAATGCTCGCCGGCCCGCAGCGGGTGGATGGCGGCTGGTGGGACCGCGATGAGGCCGCCGGGCAGATGCGCCACGTGGTGCGCGACTACTGGGTCGCGCAGTCGCAGCAGGCGGGCGTGTTGTGGGTGTTCCAGACGCGGCTGGACGAGGCGCCTGCGTGGTACCTGCATGGTGTTTATGCCTGACCCCCGCCGCGCTGCGCGCGACCCCCTTCCAGGGGGCGATGCGAGTGGCCCGGCAAAGCCGATTCCACCGCATCCTGGATTCGGGCATTTCGCTTCGGAGGGGTCACCATGACGCCACAACCCGCTGGCATCCCCTCCTACGCCGAGCTGCGCTGCCTCTCCAACTTCAGCTTCCTGCGCGGCGCCAGCAAGCCCGAAGAGCTGGTGGAGCGCGCGCAAGCGCTGGGCTACACCGCGCTCGCGCTCACCGACGAATGTTCACTCGCCGGCATCGTGCGCGCCCATGTGGCCGCGAAAAAGCAGGGCCTGAAACTGCTGGTGGGCAGCCAGTTCCAGGTGCAGAGCGACGCGCCCTTCACCCTCGTCGTGCTCGCCACCAACCTCAACGGCTACGGCAACCTCTGCGAGTTCATCACCCGGCTGCGCCGCACGGCGCCCAAGGGCACGTACCGCCTCACACTGAAGCACATCAGCGCCGACGCGCTGGCCGACTGCCTCGTGATCGCCGTGCCGCAGCGCGGCAGCGCGCAGGCGCAGACGGACAGCGTGGCGCGCTGGTTGCTGCTGCACTTCCTGGGCCGCTGCTGGCTCGGCGTGGAGCAGTTGCGCCTGATGGACGACGAGATGCGCCTGCACCGGCTGCGCCAGAGCAGCGAGCTCACCGCCGTGCCGCTGGTGGCCGTGGGCGATGTGCACATGCACCTGCGCTCGCGCAAGGCCTTGCAGGACGTGCTCACCGCCACGCGCATCGGCAAGCCCTTGACCGCATGCGGCCACGCCCTCGCGCCCAACGCCGAACAGCGCCTGCGCTCGCGCCTGGAACTGGCGCAGTGTTACCCCGAAGCACTGCTGGCCGAGACGCTGAAGATCGCCGAGCGCTGCGCTTTCTCGCTCGACGAGCTGTGTTACCAGTACCCCAGCGAAGTGGTGCCGCCCGGCGAAACGCCGGCCAGCTACCTGCGCCGTCTGACTGACGAGGGCATGGGCAAGCGCTGGCCCGCGGGCACCTCCGACAAAGTGCGGCAGCAGGTGGAGCACGAACTCGCGCTCATCACCGAACTGCGCTACGAACACTACTTCCTCACCGTGTACGACATCGTCGCCTTCGCGCGCTCGCAGCACATCCTCTGCCAGGGCCGCGGCTCGGCGGCGAACAGCGCGGTCTGCTACTGCCTGGGCATCACCGAGGTGGACCCGGCGCGCGCCTCGGTGCTGTTCGAGCGCTTCATCTCGCGCGAACGCAACGAGCCGCCCGACATCGACGTCGATTTCGAGCACGAGCGGCGCGAAGAAGTCATCCAGTACCTGTACCGCAAATACGGGCGCGAGCGCGCCGCGCTCACCGCCACCGTCATCAGCTACCGCCCGCGCAGCGCCCTGCGCGACGTGGGCAAGGCTCTGGGGTTCGACGAAGCCGCGCTCGACGCGCTGGGCAGCGGCCACCGCTGGTGGGGCGAGGACGGCCTCGCGCCCGAGCGCATCCGCGAAGCCGGGCTGGACCCGGACAGCCTGAAGGTGCGCCAGCTGGTCGCACTCACCGGCCAGCTCATGGGGTTCCCACGCCACCTCTCACAGCACACCGGCGGTTTCGTGCTCACGCGCGGCCCGCTCTCGCGCCTGGTGCCGATCGAAAACGCCACCATGGCCGACCGCACCGTCATCGAATGGGACAAGGACGACCTCGACGCCATGGGCCTGCTCAAAGTGGACGTGCTCGCGCTGGGCATGCTCACGGCCATCCGCAAGTCGTTCGACTTCATCAGTCAGCGCAAGGGCTTTGCATTCCGCCTGCAGGACATCCCCGACAAAGACGAAGCCACCTACGACATGATCTGCGCCGCCGACACCGTGGGCGTGTTCCAGATCGAGAGCCGCGCGCAGATGAGCATGCTGCCGCGCCTGCGGCCGCGCGCGTTCTACGACCTGGTGGTCGAGGTGGCGCTGGTGCGGCCCGGCCCCATCCAGGGCGGCGCGGTGCACCCCTACCTGAACCGCCGCCAGGGCAAGGAGCCCGTGGACTACCCCAAGGGCCTGGAGGCCGCGCTGGAGCGCACGCTGGGCGTGCCCGTGTTCCAGGAACAGTGCATGCAGATCGCCATCATCGCGGCCGGTTTCACCCCCGGCGAAGCCGACGGCCTGCGCCGCGCCATGGGCGCGTGGCGGCGCACGGGCGGCCTGGGCCAGTACGAGCGCCGCCTGGTCGATGGCATGACCGAGCGCGGCTACGAGCTGGCGTTTGCGCAGCGCGTGGTCGAGCAGGTGAAAGGGTTTTCCAGCTACGGCTTCCCCGAAAGCCACGCGGTCAGCTTCGCCCTGCTGGTCTACGACAGCAGCTGGATCAAACGCCACCACCCGGCCGAATTCCTGGCCGGCCTGCTCAACAGCCAGCCGCTGGGCTTCTACACACCGAGCCAGCTCGTGCAGGACGCGAAACGCCACGGCGTGGACGTGCGGCCGGTGGACGTGATGGTGAGCGACTGGGACTGCACGCTGGAAGAAGTGGCGCCACCCTGTGAGACGCCTGACCCCCTCTCCCCCTGGGAGAGGGCAGGGGTGAGGGCCACCCCCCAGCCCACCATGCCGTCCGTGCGCCTGGGCCTGCGGCTGATCAGCGGCTTGTCGCACGACGAAGCGAAGCGCCTCATGTCTGCGCGCAAAGAAGCGGCGTTCACGGACTCCGAAGACCTCGCCCGCCGCGCCGCGCTCGATCAACCAACCATGCAACAACTCGCCGCTGCCGATGCGCTGCAGTCCCTCAGTGGCCACAGAAGACAGCAGGTCTGGGACGCCGCCGCCCTCAAAACCCCGCCTGAGCTGCTGAAAGAAGCGCCGGTGGACGAAGACACACTGGCCCTGCCCGAAGCCCCCGAAGGCGAAGCCATCGTCTGGGACTACGCGTCACTCGGCCTCACCCTGCGCCGCCACCCGCTGGCCCTGCTGCGCGAGCGCTTGCAGGCGCGCCGCTTCATGACCGCCGCAGCGCTGAAAGACGCACCCGACGGACGCCTCGTGCGCGCCTGCGGCATCGTCACCGGCCGCCAGCAACCCGAAACCTCCAAAGGCGTGGTGTTCGTGACGCTGGAAGACGAAACCGGCGTGGTGCAGGTCATCGTCTGGAAAGCCCTGCGCGAGCGCCAGCGCAGCGCCCTCACCCGCTCACGCCTGATGGCCGTGCACGGCGTGTGGCAGCGCGAAGGCGAAGTCTGCAACCTCATCGCCGGCCACCTGGAAGACCTCACGCCGCTGCTGGGCCGGCTGGCCACGGAGAGCCGGGATTTTCATTGAGCGGTGCGGGCGTGGGCGGCCAGCAGCGCCGGGCCCAACACTGCGCGCAGCGCCGCCACCGTGGCGGGCAGCGGCTGCAAGCTCAGCCCGTTCTTTTTCAGAAACGCCTGCCAGAGCGCCTGGCGGGTGGGGTCGTTCGCGAACTCGTCGGTCAACCCCACCGGCAGTGCCACGGGCACCGCCATGCCACGCCGTTCAAACGTGGCGGCAATGGCCTGCGCCAGCGTGCCGGCATCCAGCGTTTCGCGCTCCAGCAAGACCGACACATCCAGATAGTCCTTCAAGCGGCTGTTGGTCATGCCGAGCAGGGCCACCGCATGCAGCTTCTCCGCGATCACCGTGTACACCGGGTAGGTGCGCAAGCGAGGGGCGGGCAGGTCGGCGATCAACACCGGGTAGACCGCCTCCACTGGCGCGGGCGTGACCGCATCGCCAAAGCCGATGTCGATCTGCGTCTTGCAACGCGCCTTGGCGATGTCCGCACTGATCAGGACCCGCGCTCCGGCATAGCCGGCCCCCTTGCGGATGTCTTCGGCGCTCACCGACGCCGGATCGAAGCGGATGCCATCGTCCACCACGATGCTGGAAACGTCGCGGAAGGTCTGCACCACCGAGGCCAGATCGCTGGAGCGCAAAACGCACCAGCACCTGGTTGAAGTCCACGCCCTCGGCCTTGGCCAGATTCAGCAGACGCGCCCGCACCGACTGCGCCACATCCTGGGTCATTCAATGGCCTCCAGATAAGGGCGCATCACCTGGGCCACGCGGCACACCTTGGCGCAGTGCCACAGATCGTCCGCAGTGGCCTTGCGCTGAGCCCTCGCTTCCTTCAGGGCCTCCAGCGCCACATCCAGGCCGATCTTGTTGCGGTGCTTGAAGCAATCGGCCACGGTCTTGGCGACGCTGTACACCCGCAGCGCCACACCGTCGCGCTCAACCACCTCGATGCCGGCCGAATAGGCCTCGCCCGTGAACTGCACCATCTTGATGGGCGGGTAATCGAGCCGGGGCACATGGCTGCCTCGCGGCATGGCAATCCACACCTGGCGCGGCAGTTGGGTGGTGAGCTCGTGGAACTGCAGCGCGGTCAGCAGGCAAAACACCGCCTGCGGTACACGCCGGGCCACAGTCAGCAGGCTTTCGTTTTCCGTCGGCGAATGGTCGGGCAGCCGATAGAGGCCGCGACCCACCTTTTCCAGCACACCGGCAGCGGTCATGCGCGTCAGGGTCACCCGGGGCACGCCCATGGCATCGAGGTCTCTCGGGCGCAGCAACCCCTTGTGCGCCACCAGGTCGTGGACGCGTTGGGTGTGGGTGGGGCCTTCAGCGGCGAGTGGCATGGGGTCGCATACATGTTCCATTTGTACGTCGATTGTATATATTTGACGGATTATTGGAACATTTTGGCTGGTGACATGACTGAGATCTGAAGCAGATCGGGAGGTGGTTGTTTGCGTGCTCGCGCAGCCTGTCTGCATCCACTTGTGTGAGAGACTGCCCCACCCCTGAACCCACAGCGCATCCACCCAAACCCATCCCATGTCCGACTGGAAACACCAGCAAATGATCAAGGCCTCGGCCTGGCCGCTGGCCGCCGAGCTGCTGGCCCCCGATGCCGACTTCACGGCCCGGCTCGATGGGGGGCTGGTGCCCCTGCATTGGGCCTGCCGGGAAGGCAAGGCCGGCCTGCTCAAGTACATGATCGAGCACGGCGCGAACGTGCACGACCACACCGACGATGGCCAGGGCATGCTGGAGCTGGCGCTCAAATCGCGGAGCTTTCAGACGGTGATGCTGCTGATCGACCGGCTCAAGGCCACGGCCGCGCCGTCGCCCGACGAGGCGCTGAAAAAGCGCCTGAACGCCGCGTTCAGCACGGGCCACCCCGACGCCAGAAACCGCCTGCAGCAGACGCTGCGGGACTGGGAGCGCATCGCGAAAACGGCGCCTGCGCTCAGACAGCCTTGATCGACCGACAGGCCCCGAACGTCGCCTGATCTCACCGCTTCCCGCCGGCTTGAAACCCCGCCGCCGGCTTCGTACCATGGCGCATCCCCCAACGCAGGAGCGCCCCATGTGCCGCAACATCAAGACGCTGTTCAACTTCGAGCCGCCCGCCAGCGAGCTGGAGATTCGCGATGCTTCGCTGCAGTTCGTGCGCAAGCTCAGCGGATTCAGCGTGCCATCGAAGGCGAACGAAGAGGCATTCGAGCGCGCGGTGGCCGAGGTGGCGGACTCGGCGCGGCGGCTCATCCGCTCGATGGTGACGAACGCCGAGCCGAAGAACCGCGAGGTGGAGGCGATCAAGGCGCGCGAGCGGTCGGCACAACGCTTCGCCGCACCGCGCAACTGAACGAAACCGCAGTGTTCAGCCGCCCAGCATCTTCTGCGTGATCCAGCGCCAGTGCGCTTCGCTCACCGGCGTGATGGACAAGCGGCTGCCGCGCTGCAGCACCACCATGTCGGCCAGTGCCGGCGTGGCGCGCATCTCGGGCAGGCCGATCGGGCGGGTCTTCTTCAGCGCCTGCACGTCCAGCAGCAGCCAGCGCGGTGCTTCCGGTTTTGACTTGGCGTCGAAGTAGGGCGAATCGGGGTCGAACTGGGTCGGGTCGGGGCGGGTGCCCGAGGCCACGCGCGCGATGCCCACGATGCCCGGCTCGGCGCAGCTGGAGTGGTAGAACAGCACGCCGTCGCCCACCTGCATGGCGTCGCGCATGAAGTTGCGGGCCTGGTAGTTGCGCACGCCGGTCCAGGGCACGGTGGCCCGCGGGGCGGCCAGCGCGTCGTCGATCGAGCACTCTTCGGGCTCGGACTTCATCAGCCAGTACTGGGTCATCGCGGCATCTTATCGGGACCGGAGCGCCGACGCGATGCCCGGTGACAGCACCCTGCGCGCATTGCGGTTAGCCTACGCGGTTCGCCGCCCCGACCGAAACGCCCTCACATGCCACCCTCCCCAGCACGCACCGCCCCCCACGGCCTGCTGATCGCCAACCTGCTGGCCCAGCTCGCCTTCGGCCTGCTGGCCATGACCATCTGCTTGCCTTCGATGCAGGAGTGGGGCGCCATCTTCGGTACCGGCCAGGCGGCGGTGCAGCTCACCTTCAGCGGCTTTGTGGTGGCCTACGGTTTGCTGCAACTGCTCTACGGCCCGCTGTCGGACCGGCTGGGGCGCAAGAAGATTCTGCTGTTCGGTCTGGCGGTCGCGTTCGTGGGGTCGGTGCTGGCGGCGCTGGCGCCCAACCTGCCGCTGCTGGTGGCCGCGCGCGTGCTGCAGGGCGCGGGCGCCGCGGCGGGCATGGTGGTGGGCCGTGCCATGGTGCAGGACCTGTTTCAGGGCCCCGAGCGCACGCGCGTGATGGCTTTCGTGGGCATGGCCATGGGCCTGTGCCCGCCGCTGGCCACCATCATCGGCGGGCAACTGCACGTGCGCCTGGGCTGGCAGGCCAACTTTGTGGTGATGGCGGCGCTGGCGCTGGTGCTGTTCGTGGCCGCCTGGCGCGGCCTGCCCGACCACCAGAAGACCACCGCCGCGCAGCCGCACTGGCTGCGCGCCATGCTGTCGTCGTACGCGCGGCTGGGCCGTGAACGGGCGTTCATCCTGTCCGTGGCCCTGCTCTCCATGACCACCGCCACCTTCTACGCCTTCCTGGGCGGCGCCCCCATCGTGCTGGGCAGCTACGGCGTGCGGCCCGACGGCATCGGCTACTACATCATGTGCGTACCGGGCGCCTACATCGTGGGCAACTACCTCGCCTCGCACATGGCACACCGCACCGGCGAGCGCGTGATGATGCGGCTCGGCCAGGGCTGCACGCTGGCGGGCATCGGCCTGGTGGTGGCGCTGGCGTTGGCCGGGCTGAACACGCCGCTGGCGTTTTCATTGCCGCTGATGCTGGTGGGCATCGGCCACGGCCTGCTGGTGCCGCCGGCGCTCGCGGGCACGGTGGGCCTGGTGCCCGCGCTGGCGGGCTCGGCCGCAGCGGTGGCCGGCCTGATGCAGCAGATGATGGGCGCCGTCGGCGGTTTTGCCGTCGGCCTGTTCCGGCACGAGGGCGCGCTCAACCTCGGCTGGCTGATGCTGGGCCTGGCGCTGTGCGGGGCTTTCGCGCAGTGGCTGCTGCACCGGCACCAGGCGCGCGCCCACTGAGCGCCCGCGCTCAAACCCCGCCGTGCGGGTGCGTCGGATCCACCCACAGCACCTGCTCGGGTTTCTCCACCGGCTCGATGTCCAGGTTCACCGCCACGGCCTGGCCGTCGCTGCGGCAGAGCACGCATTCCAGGGTTTCGGTGGCGCTGGCGTTGATCTCCTGGTGCGGCACATAGGGCGGCACGTAGATGAAATCGCCCGGGCCGGCCTCGGCGGTGAACTCCAGATGCTCGCCCCAGCGCATGCGCGCGCGGCCCTTCACGACGTAGATCACGCTCTCCAGCGGGCCGTGGTGGTGGGCGCCGGTCTTGGCGTTGGCGTGGATCGTCACGGTGCCGGCCCAGAGCTTCTGCGCACCCACGCGCGCGAAGTTGATCGCGGCCTTGCGGTCCATGCCCGGCGTGCTGGGCACGTTGCTGTCGAGCTGGTTGCCCGGCACCACGCGCACGCCGTCGTGCTTCCAGGCCGGTTCGCGGTCATGGCCGTGCGAATGCGGGTGGTCGGGGTCGTGCGGGTGTGACATGGCGGATCTCCTGGCGGGGGAGTCCCAGTGTGCCAGCCTGGCCGCGCTGGCGCAGTCCCCCGGGGCATCGCCCCACCCTCAGGCCGGTTGTGCCACAGCACCGATGCGGAACACCCCGACCGACGTCACCAGGTGGCGCGCCTGATCGTCCAGGCTTTGCGAGGCCGCCGCCGTTTCTTCCACCAGTGCCGCGTTCTGCTGCGTGGTCTGGTCCAGCTGCGTGATGGCCTCGCCCACCTGGCTGACGCCGGTGCTCTGCTCCCGCATGGCGGTGGAGATGTCCACCACCAGCTGGCTCACGCGCTTGATGGCGCCCACCACGTCGGTCATGGCGTGCCCGGCCTGATCGGCCAGCGTGGTGCCCGAGCTCACCTGGTCCAGGCTCGCCGTGATCAGTTGCTTGATCTGCCGCGCCGCCTCGGCCGAGCGACCGGCCAGCGCGCGCACCTCGGCGGCCACCACGGCGAAGCCCCGGCCCTGTTCGCCGGCGCGCGCGGCTTCCACCGCCGCGTTGAGCGCGAGGATGTTGGTCTGGAACGCGATGCCGTCGATCACGCCGATGATTTCGCCGATGCGCCGCGACGACTCGTCGATGCTGCGCATGGTGCGCACCACGGCACCCACCGTCTCACCGCCGGCTTCGGCGACGGTCGAGGCGTTCACCGCCAGCGTGCGGGCTTCCTGCGCGTTGTCCGCGTTGAGGGCGATGGTGCTGGTGAGCTGCTCCATGGCCGCGGCCGACTGCTCCAGCGCGCTGGCCTGTGCCTCGGTGCGGCCGCTCAGGTCCTTGTTGGCGCTGGCGATCTGCGAAGACGCCGAGCCCACATGCTCCACCCCCCGGTGCACCTGCGAGACCAGCCGGCACAGGCCCGCCTGCATGGTGCCGAGCGCGCGCAGCAGGTCGGCCACCTCGTCGCGGCCGCTGGCATGCACCGGCTGCGTGAGGTCGCCCGCGGCGATGCGGTTGGCCACCGCCACGCCCTCCCTCAGCGGCCGCACGATGCTGCGCGTGAGCACGACCGCGGCAGCCAGACCCAGCACCATCGCGATCCCGCCCAGCACCAGCATGAGCTTGCGGGTGCTGACGATGTCCTGCGTCACGGTGGCGCCGCGCTGCTGAGCCAGGTCGTCCTGCAGCTGGCGCAGGGTGTCGATCGGCTGCTGCAGCCGGCCAAGCGCCGGCAGGGTTTCGTTGCGCACCAGTTGCCGCGCTTCGTCGATCTGGCCCGCCTGCACCAGCGGCGCGATCTTCACGAACGAGGCCACGTAGGCCGCGCGCGCCGTTTGCAGTTCCGACAGCGCTGCCCGGCCCTGCGGCAGCACCACCAACCGGTCCAGCGTCTTCAGCGCTTCGTCGATCGCCGTGCGGTTTTTCTGCATGCGGGCCTGGATCACGGGCAACTGCGTGGGCTCCACCAGCAGCAGCTCGGTGGTGTTGAGTCCGTTGGCCCGGGTGGTGGTGTCGATCACGGACACCGCCGACACCTTGACCAGCTCCTGGTCGATCAACTGGCTGTTTTCTTCTCCGATGCGTTGCAGCGAAAAGTAAGCCGAAACGATCAGTCCGGCGATGAGCAACAGCGTCAGACCGAAGCCCAGTGCCAGACGCGCGCCAATGCGCAAGCTTGAAATCACTCCCATGAATTCCTCCCTGCCGTGAACTCCACGGCTTTGTGGAGCCTGTATCGGCAGGCCTTGCGCGATCTGAATACCCCGATGGAACTAGGACGCGGTGCCGGTGGAACTATGGCGGCCACCGCTGGCAGGGCATGCGCCAGCGGCCTGCGCGAATGGAGGCCATCGGCGAAAATCGCGGTCTGCCCCGTTTTCTCCAGAGGTCCCGTTTTGCCACTGCCCACGCCCCAGCCCCGCCAACCCATGCACACCCGCAAGGTCGAGTACCGCGGGTTCCAGCGCGACGATGGCCTGTGGGACATCGAAGGCGAAATGCTCGACACCAAGCCCCATGCCTTCGAGATCGAAGGCGAGGGCGAATGGGCGCCCCACGAGCCGATCCACCACATGCACATCCGCGTGACGCTGGACGACGCGATGGTGATCCGCGACATCGCGGTGGCCATGGACGCGCACCCGCACGATCCCTGCCCGCAGGCCATGGAGCCGATGAGCCGCCTGATCGGCGAGACGCTGGGGCGCGGCTGGCGCAAGACCATCGAACGCCACCTGGGGGGCATCCAGGGCTGCACCCATCTGCGCGAGCTGCTGTTCAACCTGGCCACCGCCGCGTTCCAGACCCGCTCGGCTTCGTTCGCGCCCACCGCCGACGGCCGCCCGCCGATGCACCTGGGCCAGTGCCTGGCCTGGGACTTCAACGGACCGGTGGTGGAAAAGGTCTACCCCATGTTCTTCCGCTGGCAGCCGCCGGTGAAAGCCAAGGCGGTGGCCTGAGCCGGCGCTGGAACAACGCAGGAATCACATCTTCCGGTCAGGCGTCGATCTGCATCGACGGACGTGCCTGCACCTTCTGCAGCCACGCCAACGTGGTCGGGTGCTCAGGCACCGGTGCACCGATGTAGGCGCTGTAGCCGATCACCGACGCCACGATCAGGTCGGCCAGCGTGTAGGCATCGCCGAGCAACCAGGGCTTCTGGCTCAGGCGCCCATCGAGCACGGTGAGCAGTTCGTCAATGGCCTTGTGCGCGGCGGTGCCGTGCGCGTCGTCGGGTGTGCCCATGTCTTTCGCGGCCTGCAGTCGAAACACCTGCGCACCGTAGGTCACGTAGGACCAGGTGCTCCATGACATGGCCTGCAGGTGTTCCGGCGTGCCACCGGCCGGCCACAGGCCGCTCTGGACGCCATAGGTGTGGCCCAGCCACAGCTCGATGGCCAGCGCCTCGAACATCGGCGCGCCGTCCACCGTCAAGGTGGGCACCTTGCCGTTGGGGTTCAGGGCCAGGAAATCGGGCCGGCGTTGCTCACCGGTGGTGATGTCAACTTTGACGCGCTCGTGCGGCACGCCGAGTTCGGCGAGGGCGCAGGCGACCGGGGTGGCGCTGGACATGGGGTGCCAGTAGAGAACGATGTGGGACATGAAGGGCTCCTTTGAGATGTGGGTGGCGGGCTCGACACCGTGCCGAACCCGTGGCCACAATGTCGCGCCCATTGCGGACAGTTTCGGCCCGCAATAAAAGCTAGAGTGCACACATGCTTTCATCGTCCTCGCGCCTGTTGCGGGTGCTGTCGCTGCTGCAGACACGCAGCCACTGGGCCGGCCCCGAACTGGCCGAGCGGCTGGAGGTGCACCCGCGTACGCTGCGGCGCGACATCGACCGGCTGCGCCAGCTCGGCTACCCCATTCACGCCAGCAGCGGCGTGGCGGGCGGCTATGCGTTTCGCGCGGGGCAGTCGCTGCCGCCGCTGCTGCTGGACGACGAAGAGGCGCTGGCGGTGGCCATTGCCCTGCAGATTGCCGCAGCCGGCACCGTGAGCGGTGTGGAAGAAAGCTCGCTGCGCGCGCTGGTGAAGCTGGAACAGGTGATGCCCACCCGCCTGCGCCGCCGCACGCACGCGCTGCGCTCGGCCATCGTGCCGGTGCAGCGCATGGGGCCCACCATCGATGCCGGCGTGCTGGCCTCGTTGGCCACGGCCTGCCGCGACCAGTTGGAGGTGGGGTTCAGCTACCGCGACCTGCGCGGCCAGGCCAGCGTGCGCCAGGTGCAGCCGCACGGGCTGGTGCACACCGGCAACCACTGGTACCTCGTGGCCTGGGACCCGGCGCGCGACGACTGGCGCACCTTCCGCATCGACCGCGTGCAGGGCACCCCCCGCACCGGCGCGCACTTCGCACCGCGCCCAGCGCCCGCGGGCGACTTGCGCGCTTACGTCACCGGGGCGATGGCCGGTGTGCACCAGGGCGATCAGGCGCGCGTGGTGCTGCACCAGCCGCGCGAGGTGATGCTGCGCACCATTCCCCCATCCGCCGCCACGCTGGAGGCCATCGACGACGCCCACTGCCTCATGCGCTGCGGCGCAGGCCAACTGGACTCGCTGGTCTACTGGCTGATGGCGCTGGACGTGGACTTTGATGTGCTGGAGCCACCTGTGCTGAAGGAGCGGCTGCGCCGGGCGAGTGAGCGCGTGACGCGAAGCCTGGCGCGGTTTGGCTGACCGACTGTATCTGCACTTGGTGGCGAAGGGGTGGGTGCCACTGCTCCCGGTTGACGGATGAGTGGCTACAGCATTCGCGGTGGGCGACTGCCTGGAACGACCGGAAGGAGCTGGCTCAGGAGACTTCCGAACCCGGCTTTTCAAGTTCGGCCGATTTCGAGTTGCGAAGCACAAACTTCGGAATCCACACGAACCATTGCTTGTAGCCGAGAAATACAAACAAGGGCAAAAGTCCAGAGACCGCTTCAAAAGGGGGTGCAACGCCTGACGTGACCAGCGGGATCCAAAGCAGTACAGCTACAACGCCGACCGGGAACGTGAGAACTGCAAGCGCGAGCAAGCCTCCCACTGCTCTAATGACGTCGGCACCATCACCCTCCAAAGCCGGGTACTGCGCGAGGGCCAACACATGCGGAACCAGCGAGGCTGCCAAGCAGAGGAAAACGTAGAAGACGATACGAACTCGACGTCCAGACAGCTTGTCCGGCGCTACGAGCTGATCGGTTCGAGATGGGGTGTTGAGGGTTTGCATTTAGGTATCAGGCGTGTGCTCAGGATCACTCAGCCCAGGAAGTTCGTTCGGATCATAGATGTGACCTTGTTCAGACGCACCTGCGAATGAGGCGCCCGAAAGCAACGCGCCGTCAAACTTCGCACCATCAATGGCAGCGCCTTCAAATGTCGCATTCAGAAGATTGGCTCCGGTGAAATCGCATGTCTTGACGTTTGCGTTCCTGAAACTGACCCGCTGCAAGCTGGCGCCCCGGAGGTCTGCAACGATGAAGCAACCGGAAAAGTCTGCGTCGTCCAACGTCGCGCCTGCCAGGTCATGGACCTCGTCGCCAAAGCTCTCTGAAGCAAACGAGCGCTTGCCTGCGACATACCGTTCAAGGATGGTGCTCGGCGGCTTCTGCTGCTCTTCTGGGTGCATGTACTGCTCGAAGTTGCCGATGTAGTCATCGAGGTTCTCCTCGAGCATGGCCTGGTATTGCTCGACAAAGTACTTGACGGTCTCGTTGCGCTTGGCCTTCAAGGCTTCGACATCTTCGGCCCAGGTTGCGGCGTTCCATGCCTGAAACCTTGCGCAACCGTACATCAGCGAAGCGCTGACTTTGCCTCGCCCAGTGTCGGAGCAGTGTTCGTTGGCGAGCCGGATGTGAGCATCCGCTCGATCAAAGAAGGTTGGGTCTTTGTTGAGGTCGACACCCATGGGGTTCTCCCGTATGGCGCTGAAGGTTGTTCGGCGGGTTCTTGAAGGGGATGAAGAAAGGGTGGCTTGGGCATCAACGGCCGTCGAGCCATCCAAGAACATCAAGCGCGAGTCCGGGAGACGCCATTTCGAGGATGACCTCGGCCATTGCATGCTGGCCCAGCGCTGCAGCGACGGCCGCCAATGCACAAGCAGCAAAGCCCGGGTCGTTTCGCTCGGATGCGGCCTCTGCCACCAGCGCTGGAAGGCGCTTCAGGGAAGCGAAGTAGTCGCCCGCCAGGTCGACCGGAATCACCGTCCCGTGCTTGGCTCGGCAGATTTCCACCCAAGCAGGGAAATGAAAGAACGACGCATCGGCCTTTGAGGGCGCTGTTGCCAACGCGGCAATGACATGCGGAACTGCGGCGAACGAGGCGGGGTAAACATCTCCCTGATGGGCCAGGGCACTCCAAAGGGTGAACCACGGCTCCGACTCCCCGGCAGACGGTGGCAAGCCATGAAGTTGGCGGAGCAAAGGCGGAATGTCGGAAGCTTGGCCGTAGGCGTGCTCAAGTTCTGACCAACGAGAACTTTCAAGATTCAGCATAAAAGAAGACTCCCGTACGGCAAAGGTGTCACGGCTATCCAAGATGGGTTCATGGACCGTGACCGGTCCTGTGAGCAGTGCCGTTCACGCGGCGAGGAAACCAGCGACCTGTGCATCCTCCTGCAATGCTGCAGCAAAGACGGGCAACTGGTCGTACTCTACAAAATCCAGCAGAAACAATTCTTCGGCAGCGTGGCCAGAAGGTGAGACGTATGCGTACTCGACTTCAAGCTGAAAGTTGTCTCTAATCTCGCTTGGATCGCGTTGACCATCAAAGTCGGCGGAGTACAGGTTGGCAAACGAGCTGCAAACAACAATCGGGAAATCCAAAACGGCCAAGACTCGAGATGAAGATTCTTCTGGGCGACTCCCTTTCGCGGGCTGCGTGCGAAGAGAGACGAGCCCATTCAGAGCTTGATTCAAAGCCTTGTAGAAGGGCTCGCCCTCTTGACCACGGTTGTTCGATGACGTGAACAGCTTTGCGACCCGGTCTCCAACAAGATAGTGGTGTTGGTTGGTGTACAGGTTGTTTTCGCGAAAGTGGCCACTGTTGCATACGACGCCTTCAACGGCCTTCCTGTTCTTGCTGGTGAACCAGAAGACCGAATATCCGGGGACAAACTTGCATTCAACGAACAGACGGACGACAACGTCGCCAACCGGGTCGCCAAAACCTCCCCGCACTGGCATCGACTTCTCTACAACGAGATCAAGTTCTCTGGCCTTTTGCTGCGTCTGATCCATGTAGTAGGGGCTGACACTGACTTTCCAGCCTTCCGTCATGAACCAACGAGCCACCTTGGCATGGAAGTTGTTGCCACTTCCGTCGATCAACTCCTGAACTTGTGTGGGAATCGACATTGATCCTTGCTCCTATGACGCCAATCGCATTGGCACAGCGGAGCACAGGATATCAACATGGCGATCGTCAACCCGCCCAGAACGCAGCAGATCGGTGCCGTTGTTCGGTCAGTTTCAGCGTGCCAACCAAGCACGCCAGCTGCCCAGCGCCGTGATGTCTGAGCCTCCCTCGGCCCCCAGCACTTCGCACACGAAGCCGCTGACCCAACTGCCGTCCGCCAGCTTCACCTTGCCAATGCCCAGCGGGGCGGGGATGCCGTCCACGAAGCTGCCAAAGTGCTGGGCTGGCATCTCCCAGATTTCCATGGCTATGGCCGCACCGTCTTCGTTGACGCGCACCATGCCGGGCCGCTGGACCGGGCCGCCGGCGAGGGCGTAGAACTTGTACTCGGGCGCGGACTGCACCGCGCCGAGCAGGCGCGCGCCGCGCTGGGTAAGCTGCCAGTTCAGCGGCAGGCCGCTGAGGTGCGCGCCGCAGACCGCGACCTTGACGGTGCCGGCGGTGTTGCTGCCTTTGGGCAGATCGGTGGTGCTGATGGCGGGTGTGTCGGCCAGCGTTGCGGTGGTGGCGCCGAGTGACAGCGCCTGCGCGCGGTGGAAGCGGTCGGCCAGGCGCAGCAAAGGCACGTCCTTGAACGCGGGCGCGGCCAGGGTCACGCCCCAGGGCAGGCCTTGTGCGTCTCCGCTGGCCTGGAAACCGGCGGGCACGGCGACCGCGCTGTAGTCCAGCAGGTTCATGAAGTTGGTGTAGTAGCCCAGGTTGCTGTTGAGGCGGATCGGGTCGGCCTGCATGTCGGCGATGCGGTAGATGGTGCCGGCGGTGGGCGTGAGCAGGCAGTCAATGTCTTTCCGCACGGCATCGCACACGCGCTTGAGCGCCTTGAGCTTGTAGCTGGCCGCGAACGCCTCGGCGGCGGTCTTGCCGCGCCCGCCTTCGATGATGGTCCGCACGGGCGGGAACACGGCCTCGGGCTGGGCGTCGATGAAGTCTTTGATCGCCACGTAGCGCTCGGCCACCCAGGGGCCTTCGTAGAGCAGGCGCGCGGCTTCGAGGAAGGGGGTGAGGTCCACCTCGACGGCGGTGCCGCCGAGGGCATGCAGGCGTTCGATGCTTTGCGCAAAGAGGGCAATGGCCGCGTCGTTGCCCAAGAAGTTGAGGTCCTGCGGACGCGGCACGCCGAAGCGGAACGGACCGGCCGAGAAGTCCACGCCGAAGGGCTCGGCTTTGCGGCTGAAGGCGTCGGCCTCGTCGTAGGCCGCAGTCACCGCCAGCACGGCCTGTGCGTCGGCGGCGGTGAGCGCGAAGATCGACACCGTGTCCACCGACCGGCAGGCCGGCACCACGCCGGTTCCGGACAGCAGGCCGATGCTGGGCTTCAGGCCCACGAGGTTGTTGAAGCTGGCGGGCACGCGGCCTGATCCCGCAGTGTCGGTGCCGAGCGAAAACGTGACCCAGCCCTTGGCCACGCTCACGGCTGAGCCCGAGCTGGAGCCGCCCGAGATGAACTCGGGGTTGAAGGCGTTCTGGCAGGCGCCGTAGGGCGAGCGCGTGCCGTTGAGGCCGGTGGCGAACTGGTCGAGGTTGGCCTTGCCCAGCGGCACCGCGCCGGCCGCCACCAGCTGCTGGATCAGGAAGGCGCTCTCGCCGGGGGTGTAGGCGAACTCGGGGCAACCGGCGGTGGTGGGGATGTGCGCGAGGTCGATGTTGTCCTTGATCGCGAAGGGCACGCCGTAGAGCGGCAGGCTTGCCGGGTCCACGCCGTCGAGCCGCGCCACGAAGGGCTCGATCTCCGCGTCGGTCAGGCGGTGGATGAAGGCGTTGTTGGTATCGCTGGCGCAGCGGCGCATGGCCTCGGCGATTACGGCGCGCACGGTGGTGCCGCCCGCGTAGGCGGCTTGAAGACTGGCGATGTCGAATGAGAGGGTGCTCAGGTCCATGAAGGGCTCCTTGAATGTTGTTTGAATGGCGGTCAGACGGCTTCGTCGATCAGCACCAGCACGTTCTGCCCCGCGGCCACCGAGCCGCCCTGGGCGCACATGAGCTTGTGCACGGTGGCGCTGGCGGGGGCGAGCAGGTTGAACTCCATCTTCATGGACTCGATCACCATCAGCACGTCGCCGGCCTGCACCTGCTGGCCCTCGCTCACCGCAACCTTCCACACGTTGCCGGGCACGCTGGTGGCGATCAGGCGCCCGCCTTCGGGCAGGTCGATCTCGCTGTCGGGTCCGGCCGCTTCCATGTCGGCCTCGCTCGCCACCTCGGCCAGGCCGGCTGCGGCCCAGCGCTCGCGCTCGGCTTCAAACGCCACCTGCTGCGTGGCCTTGAAGGCGGCGATGCTGGCCGCGTTGTCGGCGAGGAAACGGCGGTAGTCCTTCAGGCTGAAGCTGCCTTCTTCGGTGCGCAGCGCGTAGCCGCCGTGCGGGAAGTCGGCGCGGATGCGCAGCAGCTCTTCCTGGCTCACGGGGTAAAAGCGGATCTGATCGAAGAAGCGCAGCAGCCAGGGCTGTTCGAACACCGTGCCGGCCTCGCCATGCCGCCAGCGGTTCCACATCTGCAGCGTGCGGCCCACGAACTGGTAGCCGCCGGGGCCTTCCATGCCGTAGACGCAGAGGTAGGCGCCGCCGATGCCCACGGCGTTCTCCGGCGTCCAGGTGCGCGCCGGGTTGTACTTGGTGGTCACGAGGCGCTGGCGCGGGTCCAGCGGCGTGGCCACCGGCGCGCCCAGGTACACGTCGCCCAGGCCGAGCACGAGGTAGGGCGCCTCGAACACGATCTTGAACACGTCCTCAATGCTGTCCAGCCCGTTGATGCGGCGGATGAACTCGATGTTGCTCGGGCACCAGGGCGCGTCGGGCCGCACCGACTGCATGTACTTCTCGATCGCCAGCTTCGTCTGCGGGTCGTCCCACGACAGCGGCAGGTGCACCGTGCGGCTGGGCACCACCATGTCGTCCACCGGCGGCAGCGCTGCCTCGGTGGCGATTAGCGTTTTGAGCAGCGCGTCGCGGCTGATCAGCGCCGGGTCGAAGTGCACCTGCAGCGAGCGGATGCCGGGGGTCATGTCGATGATGCCGGGCAGCTGGCCCTGCGCCTGCAGGTCTTTCAGCGCCGTCATCAGCACGTGCACGCGCAGGCGCAGCTCGATGTCCAGCACCAGCGGGCCGAACTCCAGCAGCACGTAGCGGTCGCCGGCCTGGCGCACCAGCATGGCGCCGGCGCATTTTACATAGTCAAAATTTTTTCTTCCGGTTAGGATAAGCGTAAATTTTTTTCCACATTCGCATTCTTCTTGCAATACGCGCCCCACGTCTCCGGTACGATAGCGAATCAGGCAAGTTGCGGGATTGCCAAAAGAGGTCGCCACAATCTCTCCGTATCCGTTTTCATCAATATCCGCAAGTTCAATCAGGCGGCGGTATTGAACTGGATGAAAAGCGCTTAAACCGTATTTTTTTGCAAGGAACGTACAAAGATTGCCGATTCTTCCGAA
>Ga0156155_1238_pt2 | contig 20579 bp, 16 predicted proteins | sample RifCSPlowO2_12_FD_107808 | JGI IMG/M metagenome (GOLD analysis project Ga0156155, IMG submission 107808) | Burkholderiales bacterium RIFCSPLOWO2_12_67_14 | reverse complement strand
ACTGGTCGAGCAGGGGCGACCAGACCCATTTGAAGGCGTAGGCCAGGCCGATCAGACTGGCAAAACCGATGGTTTCACGCGCCACGCCAGCTTCGCGCAGCCACACCGACAGCGTGGAGAACACCAGCATGTAGGGCAGGCCGGCGGCGAACCCGAGGAGCAGCAGCACCAGCGTGGCGGGGCTGGAATAGGCGGCGAGGGCTTCGCGCCAGCTTTTACGGGGCATTGAGCGGGTATCTGTCTGCAGAGAGAGAATGGATTCAGGGCGCACTCTAACCGCTGTGCTCCATTGGGCGCCAGCCGTGCCGTCGGATATCCACGCGATCATTGATGACCAGCACGCCTTCAGCCCGCAAGCGCTGCCGTTGCTCCGCGCCGGAAACACTGCCCGCCGGCAGGCTCAGGCGGCCGCTGGCGGCGATCACCCGATGCCAGGGCAGCGTCGTACCCGGCGGCAGCTGGCTGAGGCTGCGTCCCACCCAGCGCGCGGCACGGCCAAGGCCGGCCAGTTCGGCCAGTTGGCCATAGCTGACCACCTTGCCCGCCGGCACTTGTGCGAGCGTCAGATACAGCGCCTCACGGCGTGCTTCCTGGCTTGCTGCTGGCAGGAACGAAGCGGCCTGCTTGGCAGCCTCACCCTGACCTGGCGGTTGTCGACCGATCATGCTGCTGCGCATCCTGCTGTTATCCGCATTCGTGGGCTTGGCCATACCGGTGTCGGCGGACAGGGTCTGGCTGAATAATGGCGACCGTCTGAGCGGCGATATCCTGCTGCTCGACGGCGGCAAGCGGGTGCTGAAAACCCGCTATGCCGGCCAGGTGCTGATCGACTGGAAGGATATCGATACCTTGCGTTCGGACCAACCCCTGTTGCTGCGTCGTCAGGAATTGGACCGCGAGCCCAGCAAGCCGTTGGTCGCGGCCGGCAAGGCATGCTGCGGCATCCCCGATGCGACTCGCCACACCATGCCGCTGGCCGGTATTACCCGTCTGGCGCCGCCCGGCCTGTGTTGCAAGATCGGTTCTTGTCGGGCAATCCCGATGCCAGGCTGGGCATGGAGTGCAACGAGGATGACTCCGGTGAGTGGAAGCGCAAGGGCAGCACCCGGGGCGAGCATGGTCGCTGTTGGACGCACTGGATCAAGTCCGTGGCCTGGGCGCACCGCATCCGAACGCCACTATCTGATGGGTGTCGGGTTCGGCTGGCAGGTCCTTGCCGGCATGACACCGGTCGTTTGGCTTGAACTCCAATTAATTCCGACGGTCAGTCCTTGTTCAGTGCTCGGGCTTGCGCATAATGCCCGGCTTTTATCCAATCAGAGCCTTTGAAGCCCTCTTATGATGTCCAGAACCTTGCTATGCCTGGCCCTTTCGGCAGCTACCAGTCCTCTGCTGGCCGATACCGTGTGGTTGAAAAACGGTGATCGGCTGAGCGGCACCATCAAATTCTTCGAGGGGAAAAAACTGCTGCTGGAAACCGATTACGGTGGCTCGATTGCGCTGGATTGGAAGAAGATCGCCACCCTGCAAAGCGATCAGGAACTGTTGATCAAGGAAGGCAAGATTACCGGCGAGCGGGCCAAGTCCCTGTTGGCCGCCGAGGAGGGCAAGGTCACCCTGGTCAATGGCGAGGAGCCGAGGACCATCGAACTGGCCAGTGTCCGGCAAATCATGAAGCCCAAACCGCTGGTCGAAGACCTGACCTGGAAGGGCAATCTCGACGTGGCGCTGGACTACAAACGTGCCGAAACCGACACCGACGATTACGAAGTCGACATGAAGACCCAGGCGCGTCACGGCCTGTGGCGACACAACGCGGAAGTCGGTTACGACCGTGAGTACCAGGACGGTGTGGTGGCCACGGACAATTGGGCAACCGAATACGCCCTGGACCGTTTTTTCGACGAGCACTGGTTCTGGCAGGGGCGCCTCGAATACAAGCGCGACCAGATCGAGGATCTGGCCCGGCAGCGCACCGTCGGTACCGGTCCGGGTTACCAGTTCTGGGATAACGAGCTGGGCGCCTTCTCGGTAGTCGGTCTGCTCAATCGCACCGACTATGAATATGCCAACGGCGAGAATGACAACTTCTACTCGGCGAGCGCCAAGTGGGACTACAACCGCTACCTGATCGGCAAGAGCATGGAAGTGTTCAGCACCGGTGAAGTGGGTAAACCGCTGGCCAATGTCGCCGATTACACCCTGGATACCGCGCTGGGCCTACGCTACAAGGTCAATAGCTGGGCCTCGCTGAACATGAAGGCCGAGAAAGAGCTGGTCAGCGGCTCGGAAGGCGATTTGGACGAGACCCGCTACAGTCTGGGCTTCGGCGTCGGCTGGTAAGCCATTGCGCCGCCAGTCGGTTGCGATCGACAAGCCCCGATTCTGCGCCGCAATGCCGTTCACTTGAGTCCAGTGAGCGGGCAAAGGCATAAATCGATGGGTATCGCTGCGCTCAACCGCACCCTGCAACAGCCCAGTGCCGTAGGAGCGTTGAGCGCAGCGATACCCAACACATCAGCGCGATCCGGACAGATCCGCCCCCGTGCTTGATTGTCAGTCGAGCATGTCGGCGAAGCGTTCATCCTTCTTGAACACCAGCGGCTGGGCGAAGCCTGGCACCTTGATCTGTTCGGTACCCAGCTCGATGGCTTTGTCGTCGATCAGGTCGCGGCCGAAGTTGTAGATGATTTCCAGCTGGCCCTGCATGGCCTGCTCGTCATAGGCGCGGGCAGCGGCGCGGGTCTGTTCGCGGCGGTTGCAGTAGGCGTCGAAGGCAGCTTCGCCGTGCCGCTTGCGCAGCATCTTGTCGACCACATGGGGCGCCAGCACCACGGCGCTGGCGTTGTTGCCGCCGAAGCCCTTGGAGTTGATGAAGCACACATCGAGTTGCTGCGGCTCTCGTTGGCGATCCGTAGTGGCGAAGCACAAGTGCTCCTGAAACACGTCGTCGGCGACCGCATCGATGGTCTTGATTCCGGGGATGACGCCGTACTTGAAGCTGCCCAGGGCGGAGATCACCTGATCGCCGCTGGCGGTGGCCAGGGAGTGGCCGACGAAGGCCTTGACCGCGGTCACCGGCCATTGCTCGATGGCGAAGGCGGCGGGGATGCGGTCCAGCAGTTCCGATTCGGTGACTCGATTGGCTGGCGTGCTGGAGCCGTGGGCCTGGACGAAGCTGCGCTGGCGCACGGCATCGGTGCCGAGCAGCTGCACGGCGCTGGCTACCGCTTTGGCCATGGTCAGGTAATTACCGGGGCCGGGGGCGGAGATGGATTTCTTGAAGCCGTCGGCGTTGACGAAGACATCCGGCACCGCGCCATGGATGTCGGCACCCAGCTCCAGGGCCAGTTCGTCGTCCATCAGCACCACGAACTGGCAGGCTTCGGCCAGGGTGAAGCCGCAGTTGTCGCCGAACGGGCGGCTGGCGCGGCGGAAGTCCACCTGCTCGTTGCCTTCGATCTGGCGCAGGCCTTCTTCGGTGGCCAGTGCGCCCATGGCGCCGTAACCCTCGATGCATTCCTGATTGACCGGCGCTTCGCTGCTGCCGACGATGACCACCCGGGCCTTGCCTGCGGTGATCTGCTCGATGCCTTTCTGCAGGTTGTAGAGAAAGGTGGCGCAGGCGCCGGTGATGGCGCCGGTGCTGCCGACACTGCCGAGCACGTAGGCGTTGATGAAGTCCGCCGGCATGCTGTTGAGGCCCAGGGCCAGCTGCTTGGCGGTGACCCGGCCACCCTTGAGCCGCGATTGCATCATGCCGCCGAAGCCGTTTTCGTCGAGCTGGCTCATGATGCAGCTGGCGAACACCGCCACTTCGTCCGGCTGTACCCGGTCGACGATCGATTGCCAGGGCAGACCGGTCGAGCGCAGGGCGTCGGTCACCCCGACAATCGCCATGCTCAGGCCGCGCGGGTGGAAGCGCGAGTTGTAGTGTTCGCCCGGCTCGAAGCCGCTGGGCAGCTGGCCGGCGGATTTCACCGGCAGGGCGCGGTAGCTGTCGACCTTGAAGTCGCAGCTGTCGTGCAGGGTGACGCGCACCTCGGTGGCGTTGAGTGGCTCCACCGACCAGTTGCCCGGCAGGGGCTCGGGCAGTTGCTTGCGGTTGCTGATGAAGCTCAGCGGGGCGCCCGCCGTGCCACTGACGCTGATGTTCTTCTGCCAATGGGCGGCGTCGACATCCAGGTGCTGCAGTTCGATGCGGCGCACCAGGGTCGAGGCGAGAATCTGTTCGGCAAAGCGGCTGTCGATCTCGGCCAGGCTCAGGCCGCCTTCGGCCTGCAGCAGGAACGCTTCGCGCTGCACAGCGGGCAAGGCCGCGAGCGCGTCCAGCAGGGCCTGCGCCTGCTCGCGCGAGGTCAGCTGGCGCTCGGGGCCGAAGCCGGATGCGGCCGCCAGCGTGTCGGCCAGCGTCGCGCCTTCTTCGGTCTGTGCGTCCAGGCTGGTGTGGTCCTTGTGGGTGCGCCAGTGGTACACCAGGCGGTGGTGGGCCAGGGTGAAGAGCCAGGTCCGAAAGCGCGCGCGGGCCTCGTATGCCGGGGCCTGCCGCGCGAGGCTGAACCACACGTCCTGCACCAGGTCGTCGGCCAGGGCGCTGTTGTTCACGCTGCGCTGAACGAAGCGCCACACGGGCAAGGCGTGGCGGTCGTACAGGGTTTCGAAAGCGCGTGCGTCCCCGGCCACAAAAGCGTGCATGAGTTGCTCGTCGCTGGGGGAACCGGCCGCGTCCATGCGACCGATTATGGTGCTGCGCCCCCGCGACGCATCCGCGTGTCCGGCCCCTCAGCCGCTCAGTTCGGATCGGGCGCGTAGCGCGGGTAGGGGGCGCCGGGGAAGGGGTTGGGGCGGTGGGGCATCACATCGGGGGGGATGACGCCCATGGCGATCAGGTTCTCGCGGCTGTCGTAGCGGATGCGGATCAGTTCATCGGGCCGCTGGCTGCGGCGCTCGAACGTGGTGTGGCCCACCCAGGAGCCCTCGCGCTCGCCGTGGCCGGTGCCCAGGCGCGGTGCCATGCGGCGCGATGCCACGGCCTCTTCGCGCGCCAGGGCACCGCCGTGCTGTGCCTTGGCCGTGGCCTCGGCAGCGGGCGCCGGTGGGGGGGGTGGCGCACTGCTCGGCGCGGCGCTGCTGTCCTGGTTCATGGCCCGGGCCGATTCCGCCGCGCCCAGGCGTTCGCGCAGGGGGGCCTGGCTGTAGGGCTCGGGCGCGATCACCGAGGGCATCGGTGTTTTTTCGCGGAACACGGCGACCCCGATCACGCCCACCTGGGCGGCCCGTCCGGTGCGCGCGGCATAGGACGCGGGCGCTGCGGTGAAGTGGAAAGCGGCCACCTCGGCGTCGCTCTTGCGCCAGCCGGTGATGTCGTAGCGCTGCCAGGGGCTGAGCACGTAGCCGGTCTGCTCCCACGAGGCGGTTTCGCCCGAAACGACGTTCACCCCATCGACCGACACCACGCTCATGATGCGGGCGTCCAAGGTGTTGCGCACCGACACGGCGTAACGCGCGCCCGGGCGGCCGGCCACCCAATGTTCACCCCGGTGCCGGATCACCGGCAGCACCTCGCCGCTGTCGCGGTCGATCACGTGGACGTCGGCGATCCGTCCCACGGCTTGGGCAGGCAGAGCGCTGAACAGGGCCAGGGCGGCGAGCGCGGGCAGGGCCAGGCGCTGAAGAGGGGAACGACGGGGTTTCATGAAAGCTCCAGAAAGTGGATGGAGCCCACTGAAACGAACGGGGTCGCCAAACGGGGTTGAGCCGCCGCGGGTTCTTGTGAAACCGGTTGTAACGGCGCTTCAGCAGGCCTCGCAGGCGGCCAGGGCGTTGACCACCGCCAACTGGGTCTGCACGGTCAGATAGTCCAGAAACACGCGGGTGCGCCGCGGCATGAACTTGCGGCTCGGCAGCGCGGCGTAGAGCGTGTAGCGGCCGGCGATCCAGGGCGCGAGCACCCGCACCAGGGCGCCGTTGGCCAGGTGGGGTGCCGCCAGTTCCACCGTGGTCGCCGCGATGCCGGCGCCGTCGAGCGCGGCGCGCAGCTGCGTGTCGGTGTGGTTGGTCCAGAGCACGGCAGGCACGTCGATTTCGACGCTCTCATCGGCCTTGTCCGAACGGAACAGCTGCCAGCCGAGCTTGCGGTGGTTGTCGGGTTTGATGCGCAGGCACTCGTGCTGGACGAGCTCGGCGGGCGTCTGGGGCGCGGGCCGGCGCGCGAGGTAGGCCGGCGAGGCCACCAGGATGGCTTCGCCAGAGATGATCTTGCGGGCGATCACGTCGGCATCGAAGGACGTGGGGGCGCCGAGCAGGGTGACGTCGTAGTCCTCGATCGGTGGCTCGCGGTGGTTGTTCACCTCGATGTCGAGCTGGATCTTGGGATAGGCCTGGCGGAAGCCGGCGACCAGTGGCGCGAGGACGTGCGTGGCCAGCACCGGCGGGGCCAGGATGCGCAGCACCCCGGCGAGCTCGTTCGTGTGCGAACTCACCAGCGCATGGGCCTCGTCCAGGTCTTGCAGGATCTGGCGCACCCGTTCCAGGTAGGTTTCGCCCGCCTCGGTGAGCGACAGCCGGCGGGTGGTCCGGTGCAGTAGCCGGGTGCCCAGGTGCTCCTCCAGATCGGCCACCAGACGGGTCACCACCGCCGGGGAGATGTCCAGGGCACGACCGGCGGCGGCAAAGCCGCCTTCGTCGATCACGCGCTGAAAAACACGCATGGAGGTCAATCGGTCCATAGGGCAGTCTCCAGGGTTTCAAGGGAGCATTGTTTCTGTTTCAGCAATATAGCAGAGAGGATTTGCCTGTTTTTCTATAGAAACGGAAACTTTAAAGTTCACCCCATCGCAGCGCAAAACCTCAATCAACGCTTCGATGCTGGGCAGACCCTGACGTGTTTTGCGGCCTTTCCAGCCTCACCAACCCTGAAAGGAACTTGTCATGAAACGCTCTTACTTCACCGCTATCACCCTCGCCATTGCCACCCTGTCCGCCGGTCACGCCCTGGCGGCCGACCCCGCGACGGCCAAGACCCGCGAGCAGGTCCGCGCCGAGCTGCTGGAAGCCCAGCGCACCGGCAACATCGTGGCCAATACCGAAACCGGCGAGTTGCTGAACCAGGTCTACCCGGGCCGCTATGCCGCCGAGGTGGTTGCCCAGGGCAAGACCCGCGCCGAAGTCCAGGCCGAGCTGCGCGACGCGCAGCGCACGGGCGACATCGTGGCCAACAGCGAAACCGGTGAAACGCTGAGCCAGCTCCATCCGCAGAACTACCCCGCCCAGGTCGTGGCCCAGCCCAGGACGCGTGCGGAAGTTCAGGCCGAACTGCGTGAAGCGATCCGCTCGGGCGACCTCGTGGCCAACACCGAAACCGGTGAAAAGCTGAACCAGGTGTACCCCGACCGCTACGCCACCGAAGCGGTGGCCCAGGGCAAGACCCGCGCCGAAGTCCGCGCCGAGCTGATCGAAGCCCAGCGCACCGGCGACATCGTGGCCAACGGCGAAACCGGCCAGAAGCTCAACGAGTTGTACCCGAACCGCTACTCCGCGAAGTCGGTGAACTGATCACCGGATGCCGGCTCGACAGCCTGGTGGCCACCAGCCACCAGGCTGTTGTCGCATCTGGCGCCGATGCGGCGGGCGGTCCATGAAAGGCCATCTGGTACAACCGTGCTCCAACCGAGGAGCGCGTGATGAGTCAGTTCAACAAGGTGGTGCTGTACACCAACAGCGATGGCCGTGCGAAATTTCGCGAGGAGGCCGTGCCTCTGACCGAGGGCACGCCCGCGGCCCGGCTGTCGCCGCTCATGGCCAGCGGCGGCTACCAGTTGCGCCAGAGTCCGGTGGGCTTTCGCAGCCAGTTCCATTGCACCGGTGCGCCGCAGTGGCTGTTCGTGCTGCAGGGGCGGATGGAAATCGGTCTGCAAGATGGCAGCTCGCGCGTCTTTGGCCCGGGCGATCACTTCTATTCCGCCGACACCTTGCCCGAGGGCGCCACGTTCGACCCGAACCTGCACGGCCACTGGAGCCGGCAGGTGGGGGACGAGCCGCTGGTGACCTTGTTTGTGCGAGGGTGATTCGGGTGCACGGCCCGACCCGCTGAGAGGAAAACCGGGCCCCGGTTTACAGCGGCTTACACGCCCCGCTGGCACCGCTTGCACACGCCCGGGCAATGGCTGAAACTGGTGGACCCGCCCGTCAGCCGCCATGGTCCACGTTGAATTCGCCCCCAGCCTGCGCCGCCATGTGGACTGCGCGCCGCAGCAGGTCGCGCCCGGCACGCTGCGCGAGGTGCTGGAGACCGCGTTGAGGGCCGCCCCCGAACTCGCGCACTACGTGTTTGACGACCAGCGTGCGGTGCGCAAACACGTGGCGGTTTTCGTGAACCGGCAGATGGTGCAGGACCGTGTGACGTTGAATCAGGGTTTGGTGGCCGGCGACAAGGTGCTGGTCGTCCAGGCGCTGAGCGGCGGCTGAACCCCCACATCGAACCAAGGAGCCGGACATGCAGCCACTGTTGGTCGCCACCCGAAAAGGCCTGTTCGTGTTGCGTGGTGCTGGCACGGACTGGACCATCGCCGCCCACCACTTCCCGGGTGAGCCCGTCACCAGCGTGCTGGCCGACGCCCGCGATGGGGCCTGGTACGCCGCGCTGCGCATGGGCCATTTCGGCGTCAAGCTGCGCCGCAGCGCCGACCAGGGCCAGACCTGGCAGGAGATCGCCGCACCGGCCTTTCCCCTCAAACCCACCGAAGGCCCCTGGGCCGACGACCCGACCCCGTGGAGCGTGGACCTCATCTGGTCGCTCGCGTCGGGTGGCCCGGACCAGCCCGGAGCCCTGTGGGCGGGCTGCATTCCGGCCGGGCTGTTCCGCTCCAACGACGCCGGCGCCAGCTGGACGCTCAACACCGCGCTGTGGGAACAGCCGGGGCGCCGCGACTGGTTCGGTGGTGGTTACGACCACGCCGGCATCCACTCCATCGTGGTGGACCCGCGCGATGCGCGCCACGTGACGGTGGCCGTGTCCTGCGGTGGTGTCTGGCAGACGCACGATGGCGGCGAGCATTGGGCGCTCACCGCAGAGGGCATGAAGGCCGACTACCTGCCGGTCGAAAACGCCGAGGACGGCAATACGCAGGACCCCCATTGCCTGGTGCAATGCGCCGCCCATCCCGACGTGCTGTGGGTGCAGCACCACTGCGGCATCTACCGCTCGGACAACGGTGGTCAGCGGTGGACGGGCATCGACGCTCCTGTGCCGTCCGGCTTTGGCTTTGCGGTGGCCTGTGATCCGCAGAACCCCAAGCGCGCCTGGTTCGTACCGGCACAGGCCGATGCCTGCCGCATCCCGGTGGACGGCCGCATGGTGGTGACGCGCACCGACGACGGCGGTGCCAGCTTCCGGGTCTTTTCCAGCGGTCTGCCGCAGACCCACGCCTACCACCTGGTCTATCGACACGGTCTGGCCGTGGCCGACGACGGTCAGACCCTGGCCATGGCCTCGACCACCGGTGGCCTGTGGCTGAGCGCCGACGGGGGCGAGCACTGGCAAGGCGTGTCCAACGACCTGCCACCGGTGGCCATGCTGCGCTTCGCCTGAGGCGTCCCCTCCCTTCCCCCTTCCTTCGTTTCCGATGGTGCGGTCCGCGCCGTCGCGACAGCGTCTGCGCCTGCGCGAAAGACGGGGTCATCGGCGTGGCGGGCGCCAAAGCGCTGCCCGATTCCGTGCGAAACCCCCTCGCGCGCGTCCAGACCGACTGTGTCTTAAGTGATTCTTAAGTTTCCATTCTTTACATTTTCCGGTTGGCTGCGACTTGGGCAGACGTTCAATTCACTGGGAGGTGTGATTGATACGGATCGTTTGTTGGCTCGCGGCATGGATGTGAACGAACAGTGTCGAGGAGCACACAATGGATGCGCACGGATTGAGCACCCGCTTTGTTTTTGATGACCCGAAATACGCGGCCTTGGCGGCCGAGAGCGCAGACAAATACGCGCAGGGGTCTCCATTTCCCCATATCGCGTTTGACAATTTTCTGCCCGAGGACGTGGCGCAGGCGGTGTTGAGCGAATTCCCCAAGCCCGGCGACATCGACTGGCACAACTACAACCGCCAGACCGAAATCAAGCTGGTGTGCGCCGATGAAACCAAGTTCGGCCCGGTGACCCGCAACCTGTTCTACCAGTTGCATTCCCTGCCGTTTCTGCGCTTTCTCGAAAAAGTCACCGGCATTCCAAACCTGATTCCCGACCCGGCTTTGCGGGGTGGTGGGTTGCACCAGATCCGCAAGGGTGGCCTGCTCAAACTGCACGCCGATTTCAACCACCACGACGCCACCTTTCTGGACCGCCGGGTGAACATCCTGCTGTACCTGAACAAGGATTGGAAAGAGGAGTACGGCGGCCACCTGGAGTTGTGGAACAAGGACACCTCGTTCTGTGGCGACAAGATCCTGCCGGTGTTCAACCGCCTGGCCATCTTTTCGACCACCAGCGAATCGTTCCACGGGCACCCCGACCCGCTCAATTGCCCGGAAGACATGACCCGCAAGTCGCTGGCGCTGTATTACTACTCCAACGGCCGGCCCAAGGGCGAGGCCGACGGCATCCACACCACCATCTTCAAAGCGCGTCCCACCGAAGAGTTCAAAGGTGTTCTCTGGCGCATGGGCCAGGACTTTGCGCCGCCGATCCTGTGGCGCACGGCCCGGCGCATGCGTGAGCGCTATTTCAGCGGAACGATCCAGAAGCGGGGCTGAAGTCTGAGCACGCCGGCCTGATCGGGTCGGGTGTTCAGGTGTGGGTGTCGGCGGCCACGGGAAAGCGGATGCGCGCCAGCAGCCCGCCGGACGGCGCATCGGTGATCTCGAACCGGGCCGCGTGCAGATCGGCGATGCTTCTCACGATCGCCAGGCCCAACCCGCTGCCGGTGGATTGCCCCTGATCGAGCCGGACGAAGCGCTCCTGCACCCGCTCGCGGTCCGCGGCCGCGATGCCCGGGCCGTTGTCCATGACTTCCAGCACCGCGTGGTGGCCTTCCATGCGCAAGGCGAGGTCCACGCGGGCCCCTTCGCCGGCGTAGCGCAGGGCGTTGTCCACCAGGTTGTCCAGCATGGCCCGCAGCGCCTGCGCATCGCCCCGTACACAGGCCGGGTCGGCCGAGGTCAGACCCAGATCGATGCGGTGTTCGGCGGCACGCGCCGCGAAGGACACCACCACCTCGCGCACCAGTGCGTCCAGTTGCACCATGGTGTGTTCGGAACGGCGGGCATCGGGTTCCAGCCGCGCCAGCTGCAACAGCTGGGACACCAGGTGGCTGGTGCGCAGGATGCCCCGGTCCAGTTCGTCCAGCGCGGCGATGCGTTCGGGCTCCGGCGTGCGTCGCACCAACTGGGCCTGCAGCCGGATGGCGGCCAGCGGCGTGTTGAGTTCGTGCGCCGCGTCGGCCAGGAACTGCCGCTGGTGGGCCAGCAGGGCGTCCATGCGCGTGAGCAGCTGATTCAGGGTCTCGGCCAGCGGCGCGATCTCCGCGGGCAGCCCGCTGGTGGACACCGCTTGCAGGTCCGCGACATCGCGCTGGCCGAGTTCGCGACGCATGTTTTCGAGCGGACGCAGCGAGCGCAGGACCGCCTGGTGGATCAGCATGCCCAGCACCACCACCAGAACGCCCAGCGGGATCAATAGCCAGGTGGTCAGTTCGTAGAAGTGCTGCCGCCGGATATGGGTGGTGACGGCCACCTGGACCATGCTGTCACCCTGGGGCAGGGTGTAGAGGCGCCAACTCTGGCCACGCCAGGTCACGATGTGGTGCCCCGGGGGCTGCATCGGTGGACCGATCTCGGGCAGCGACGAGTACAGCAACACACCCTGGTCGCTCCAGATCTGGCTGACGAACTGGTCCAGAGGCTCGTCCTCGAAAAACCATTTCCGATCAAAGATGGACGGATCCTGCGGTGCTTGCGCCGTGGCGTCCGTGGTCCCTGTCTCCAGCGCTTCGTCGTGCCGCAGCACGGTCTGGGCGATCTGTTCAAGGCCCAGGTCCCGCACGTCGTTGAAGCCATTCCAGGCGAGCCGAAACGTCAGAACACCCACCACCACCGCGGTCAGGAGCAGGGCAGAGATCTGCCAGAACAACAGGCGCGAACGGATGGAGTTCAAGCGAGTGGCACCAGCTTGTAGCCCACGCCCCGCACATTGACGATCCAGGGCTCGCCCAGCTTCTTGCGCAGGTGGTGCAGATGCACCTCGACGGCGTTGCTGGTGACCTCGTTACCCCAGGTGTAGAGCTGCTTTTCCAGCAGGTCCAACGACAGCACGGCGCCGGGTTGGCGCATCAGTGTTTCCAGCAGATCGAACTCGCGCGGTGACAGCGCCAGCAAAGTGTCGCCGAGCCGGGCCTGTCGCTCGATCGGATCGAGCAGCAACCGGCCCAGTTGAAGCTGCGGCTGGCTTCGACCGATCTGTCGGCGAGCGAGCGCGTGGATGCGGGCGGTGAGCTCATCGAGATCAAAGGGTTTGCTCAGGTAGTCGTCCGCACCCAGGTTCAGCCCGGCCACGCGGTCGTGCACGGCGTCCCGCGCGGTCACCAGCAGCACTGGGGTCTGCAGCCCCTGCTGGCGCATCCGCCTCAGTATCTGCAGACCGTCGATCTTGGGCAGCCCGATGTCGAGCAGGATCACGTCGTAGCTGTGGCTTTCGAGTGCGTTCAGCACATGCTGGCCGTCGTGGAACCGGTCCAGCGTGAATCCGGCCAGGGTCAGGCCTTTTTCCATGCTGGCGCCCAGCATGGCGTCGTCTTCGGCAAGCAGCAGTTTCATGGGATCTCAGGTGGGTTCGTGTTGCGCACCGGGATTGGAGCAGAACGGACCCTGTTCTTGACCGTGCCGTTGCACCGGGTCCGGCAGTCGCAGGCGCAACAGCGCGCGCACGAACCCATGGTCGCTGCGGCTGCGGTCGCGGCCTTCGAACAGGTGGTCGTTGAAGACGTCGACGCGCTTCACATCGCCGATGGACGCGCGGCTGGTGGCCACGAACTCTTCGCTCACCAGCACCTGGTCAAGCACCTCGGGGTAGCCCTGGTGGATGTGGGAGAAGGCCACGTCGCGGCGCAGCGCGGCCTCGCCCATCACGTCCCAGGCGCTGAAGAGCGCGTTGTCGCGCGCGCCCTTGTCGTAAGCCACTTGCGAGGTGGCGGCGATGAGTTGTGTGGTGACGCTGTGCGGTCCATCGTTCAGGTCGCCCATCACGATCAGCGGCAGTCGTGTGCGGTGCAGCAGCTCCACCACCTTCAGGCGCAGCGCCAGCGCTTCGCCAGCGCGCATGATGAGCGAGCGCAGCGAACCGATGGCCTGCACGGTGGGGTCGTCCGGGTCTTCCAGTGGCCGGCCCTCGGCGTCCTGCAGGTACTTGGGGCGTTTGGATTTCAGGTGCGCGGTGATCACGCCCACGGCCTGGCCGTGCTTCATGCGCAGGGTGGTGAACAGCGGCGGGCGCTCGAAGCGGGTATGCGGCCCGAGGCCCGGCACGTCCACCACCGCAGCGGCCGGAAAATCGACCAGCGACAGGACCGACTCGACCTTGAGGCGGCTGACGATGCCCACGCGCGGCGTGCCCTGCGCGCCGTGCTGGCCGGGGCCGTTCTCCGCGCCCGGCACGCTCACGAAGCCGTACTGCAGGCCGCTGCGCGCCACCGCCGCGCGCAACGCGACCTCGTCCCACACCTCCTGCACCGCGATCACATCGGCGTTGAGCACCTTGAAGCGTGCGCCGAGCCATTCGACCTTGCGCTCGAACTCGTTCTGGCTGTAGGGGTCCTGGCCGTCGTAGAAGTGCCGCCCGGGCTGCGCCAGGTTGAGCAGATTGCAGGTCGCCACCATGAGGGTGGCGAAACGCGACTGCGCCCCGTTGCCGGTGATGGCCGACGGGGCGACAGGGACTTGCGGGACGGGATACGTGCGGTCAGTTTCCATGACCGCACTGTAGTGCGAAACCCGGCGGGCCACGGGGTGCCCACGCCGTCGAGGTCCGGGGCGCTGGAACCGCCCGGGAACCGACGGTGGAGGGGAAGTTACCGGATCCGGCCGAAGCTGGTGCGCAGCGGATCGGCGGGGCCTCCGCGCGGCGCGTCGCCGTTGCGGCTCTGGCCACCACGGCCCTGGCCGGAGCGGTTGCCGCGGTTGCCGGTGCGCATCGAGTCGATGCTGGTGCGCAGCGGGTCGGGCTGACCGCCTGGGGCGGCGGTGCGTGGACGCGGTTCGCGGATGCGCAGGCTGCCCAGGTGGGCGTTGGGTCCGGGCTGGCGCTCGGCGCCGCCCTCGCCACGCGCCGGGCCACGGTCGCCGCGCTCGGGACGGTCGCCCCGGTCCATGCGGTCACCCTGGGCCTGGCGCGGCGGGCGTTGGCCCTGCGCACCATTGCGGTTGCCGCCGTTGCGCGGCTGGCCATTGCCGTTACCGTTGGGGCGCTGACCCGCCTGGGCACGGCGACCTTCGCCGCGCGGGCCGTCGGCGGCCGGGCTGCCGTCACCGGCCGGGCGCTGGCGCTGGCCACCGCCGTTGCCGCGGCCACCTTGTGGCGCGTCGGCCTTCTTCTCGCGCACGCGCTGCAGCATCTCGGTGCGCGCGGCCTTGGCGGCGGCGGCCATCACCTCGCGGCTCGGCGGCTTGCCGGCGCCGCCCCAGATGGTCTGGCGGCCCATGGCGATGGGCTCGGCTTTTTCACCCGGCTCGGGCATGAACTCCTGGAAGATCTGCACCGGGATCTGCTGCTTGGTGAAGCGCTCGATGTCCATCATGAAGCCTTCTTCGTCCAGGCTCACGAGGTTGACGGCTTCACCGCTGTTGCCGGCGCGGCCGGTGCGGCCGATCCGGTGCACGTAGTCTTCGCAGACGTTGGGGATCTCGTAATTCACCACGTGCGGCAGCTCGTCGATGTCGATGCCGCGCGCCGCGATGTCGGTGGCCACCAGGGCCCGGATGTCGCCGCTCTTGAAGCCGGCCAGTGCCTGGGTGCGGGCACCCTGGCTCTTGTTGCCGTGCAGCGCCATCGCCTGGATGCCGTTTTTCGTGAGGTACTCGGCGACGTTGTTGGCGCCGAACTTGGTGCGGGTGAACACCAGCACCTGGCTCCAGTTGTGCTCGTTGATGATGTGCACCAGCAGCGCCTTCTTCTTGCCACGGCCCACGGGGTGGATCACCTGGCTGATGCGCTGCACCGTGGTGTTGCGCGGCGTGACCTGGATGTGCAGCGGGTCTTTCAACAGCGCGCTGGCAAGGTCGCGGATCTCATCGCTGAAGGTGGCCGAGAACAGCAGGCTCTGCTTTTCCTTGGGCACCAGGGCCAGGATCTTCTTCACGTCGTGGATGAAGCCCATGTCCAGCATGCGGTCGGCTTCGTCCAGCACCAGCATCTGCACGCCGGAGAGGTCGAGGAAACCCTGTTGCTGCAGATCGAGCAGGCGCCCGGGCGTGGCCACCAGGATGTCCACGCCGCGCTTCATGGCGTTGATCTGCGGGTTCATGCCCACGCCGCCGAAGACGACGGTGGAGGTCAGGGAGAGGTGCTTGCCGTAAGTGCGCACCGATTCTTCGACCTGGGCGGCCAACTCGCGGGTGGGGGTGAGCACCAGGGCGCGGATGGCCACGCCACCGAATTTGCTCTTGGCGCGTTCGCCCTGGCTCAGCAGGTGCAGCAGGGGCAGGGTGAAGGCGGCGGTCTTGCCGGTGCCGGTCTGGGCACCACCGAGCAGATCGCGCCCGGCCAGCACGGCGGGAATCGCCTCGGCCTGGATGGGGGTGGGGGTTTCGTAACCGTGCTCGCGCACAGCTTGCACGATGGCCGGGGCCAGATTCAGTTCTTCGAAGTTCATTGCTTGATGAGGCGCCCGTCCAGGGCGCTGGGGGCATCGGCCACTCCGGCTGCTGTCCTCTGTGTAGGAGGGCGGCGGCCGGTCAGTCTGGGGCTGATGGATTCACAAGGTGGGTGGCGGCCAGTGGCTGGTGCACACCCCCAGCATTGTGCTGGTGCCGGGCCTACTGAAGTGCCCAACAGCCGGTATTGTCGCATGCTGGGATAATCATGGGTTGCGCGGCCTTTCGGCCGCAGATCACTCGGACAGACAGACACCATGGCTCAATACGTTTTCTCCATGAACCGGGTCGGCAAAATCGTGCCGCCCAAGCGCCAGATTCTCAAGGACATCTCCCTCTCTTTCTTCCCCGGCGCCAAGATCGGCGTGCTCGGCACCAACGGCTCTGGCAAGTCCACGCTGCTCAAGATCATGGCCGGCCTGGACAAGGAGATCGAGGGCGAAGCCATCCCGATGCCGGGCATCCGCATCGGCTACCTGCCGCAGGAACCTCAGCTTGATCCCGAACAGAACGTGCGCGAAGCGGTCGAGGCCAGCATGAGCGGCGTGCGCGCCGCCCAGAAGCGGCTCGAAGAGGTGTACGCGGCCTACGCCGAAGAAGACGCCGACTTCGACGCCCTGGCCGCCGAGCAGGCCCAGCTCGAAGCCATCATTTCCACCGCAGGCACCGACAGCGAACACCAGCTCGAGATCGCCGCCGACGCGCTGCGCCTGCCGCCCTGGGAGGCCAAGATCGGCCTGCTCTCCGGCGGTGAAAAACGCCGTGTGGCGCTGTGCTGCATGCTGTTGTCCAAGCCCGACATGCTGCTGCTGGACGAACCCACCAACCACCTGGACGCCGAGTCGGTGGAATGGCTGGAGCAGTTCCTCAAGCGCTTCTCGGGCACCGTGGTGGCCATCACCCACGACCGCTACTTCCTGGACAACGCGGCCGAGTGGATTCTTGAACTCGACCGCGGCCAAGGCATCCCCTACAAGGGCAATTACTCCACCTGGCTGGAGCAGAAGGAAGCCCGTCTGGAGCAGGAGCAGCGCACCGAAGACGCCCGCACCAAGGCCATGAAGAAGGAGCTGGAGTGGGTGCGCCAGAACCCCAAGGGTCGGCAAGCCAAGAGCAAGGCCCGCTTGGCGCGCTTTGAAGAGTTGAGCGACGTCGACTACCAGAAGCGCAACGAAACCAACGAGATCTTCATTCCCGTGGCCGAGCGCCTGGGCAACGAGGTGTTCGAGTTCAAGAACGTGAGCAAGAGCTACGGCGACCGCCTGCTGATCGACAACCTGAGCTTCCAGATCCCGGCCGGCGCCATCGTCGGCATCATCGGCCCCAACGGCGCGGGCAAGTCCACGCTGTTCAAGCTGATCTCGGGCAAGGAGCAGCCCGACAGCGGTGAAGTCAAGATCGGCCAAACCGTGAAGATGGCGGTGGTGGACCAGAGCCGCGACGACCTGTCCAACGAAAAGACCGTGTGGGAAGACATCTCGGGCGGTCTGGACATGATCACCGTGGGCAAGTTCCAGATGCCCAGCCGTGCCTACTGCGGGCGTTTCAACTTCTCCGGCGGTGACCAGCAAAAGCGCGTGGGCACGCTCTCGGGCGGTGAACGCGGTCGCCTGCACCTGGCCAAGACCCTGGCCGAAGGCGGCAACGTGCTGCTGCTGGACGAACCTTCGAACGACCTGGACGTGGAAACCCTGCGCGCCCTGGAAGACGCGCTGCTGGAATTTGCCGGTTGCGCGCTGGTCATCAGCCACGATCGCTGGTTCCTCGATCGCATCGCGACCCACATCCTGGCCGCCGAAGGCGACAGCCAGTGGGTGTTCTTCAACGGCAACTACCAGGAATACGAAGCCGACAAGAAGAAGCGCCTGGGCGAAGAGGGTGCGCGGCCGCACCGGTTCCGCTACAAAGCCTTGAAGTGATGACGCCCCCCGCGCCGCGCCTGCGGCGCGTCACCCCCCACTGGGGGGCAATGCCTGCGGCCCGGCAAAGCCGGTTCCGCGGCATTCTGGTTTGAATTCCCCCTCTCTCGATTTGCGCTCCTTCTCATGACCGACGAACAAGTTCTTGCCGACACCCGCCACTGGATCGAGAAGGCGGTCATCGGGTTGAACCTGTGTCCGTTCGCGCGGTCGGTCTATGTGAAGAACCAGGTGCGCATCGTGGTGAGCCGGGCGCGGCATCTGGATGCGTTCCTGGACGACTTGGACCAGGAGCTGGACCTGCTGGTGAACACGCCGGCCGAAGAGGTCGATACAACCCTGCTGGTGCACCCCACGCTGTTCCCGGATTTTTTCGTCTTCAACGACTTCATGGGCGTGGTGGACGATGTGGTGGAAGAGCACGGGCTCGACGGCGTGATCCAGGTCGCGAGCTTCCACCCGCAGTTCCAGTTTGCGGGCGTTGAACCCGACGACATCAGCAACGCCACCAACCGCGCGCCTTTCCCCACGCTGCACCTGTTGCGCGAAGACAGCGTGGCGCGTGCGGTGGCTTCCGATGGCGGGGACGCGGACGCGATTGTCGAACGCAACATCCAGACCCTGCGGGCGCTGGGTGCCTCGGGTTGGCAGGCGCTGTTGGCAAAGCCCTGAACTGGCGGTTTTTGGCGCGCACATCCGGGTTTCAGGTACCGGGCTGGGTGGTGATAATGCAAAGCACACCAACCCTCACTCCCCGTCGGAGATGAAAGGTACCCGGCCCCATGGACGCCAGCCCGAACGAGTCCTTTGATGCCTGTCTGAAAGAAGCCCTTGTGCAAACGCGCGAGTGGATTCCGCGCTGGCTTTCCAAGCTGAACGAAACGCTGCTGCAGCGCGAAGGCGCTGCAAGCCACCTGCATGAAAAGCAGGCGCTCGGTCAGGCCCGGACCACGCTGGAGAGTCACCGCGAGGTGATCGCGGCGCGTTTTCTGGAAGCCTTCGCCGAATCGGTGGAAGGCGCGCTGCCTTCCACCGGCAGCAAGGTTCGCAGCCTGAAATCACTGAGCTTTGACGAACTGGAGCTCATGGGCGACGAGCAGGTGCAGGAGACGGTGGAGCTCGCCCGGGTGCAGCAGGTGATCAAGATGTCGGCCGACCAGGAACTGGTCGCGCTCAACGCGCGCATGAGCCGCGCCCGTGGCCTGCAGCGGGTGCGCATCGAGGCCAATCCGTTGCGCTCCGAGGTGGTGGTGACGGCCCTGATACGCGCGCTCAACGGGTTGCACGTGGAGCCGGCGGTGCGTTCGCGCTGGTTGCAGACCGGTGCCGTGGCGCTCGGCGAGGAACTGCAGGGCATGTACGCGCGCCTGAGCGCGCTGCTCGACAGCTGGGGCGTCGTGCCCGCGGGCTATGCCGTGATCCAGACACCCCAGGGCCGGACGCCGACCCCGGCAGGGCCGGAGGGCGGCTCGCCCAGTGAATCGGTTTCGACGGAAGCGGTGCGCGGCCCCGATGCGCTGCTCACGCTGGACCACCTGCACCAATTGCTGGTGGGCAACCTCGATCAGGCGGGCAGCGGCCCCAGCGACCAGGGTGCCTCGGGCTCGGGCAACGCCATGGTGCGCACCCTGGCGGCGGAGGTGGTCACGCTGATGCTGCGGCGCCTGACCACCGATGAGCGGCTGCTGGCCCCGCTGCGTGAGATGTTGCAGGGCCTGAAGCCGGCGCTCTTGCAGCTCGCGCGCAGCGACCCGCGGTTTTTTGCCGATCGGCACAACCCCGCGCGTCGCCTGCTCGATGCCATCGCCGAGCGCGGCCTGGCATTCACCAGTGAGCAGGACTCGGGATACACCTCGTTCGCCACCCAGGTGCGCGACGTCGTGCGCGCGCTGCAGGCCCCGGGTGCCGATCTGCCGGACCGTTTTCCCGGCTTGCTGGAGCGGCTGACGCGCTCGCAGGCCGAGGCCCTGGCGCCCAGGCAGGCGCAGGCCCGCGGGCTGGCCGTGCAGACCCTGATGCGTGTGGAGCAGCGCAACCTGCTGGCCGAGCGCGTGGCGGCCGAGTTCCGCGCGCGCAACGATTTCGAGCGCGCGCCCGGCGTGGTGCGGCGTTTTCTGACCGGCCCCTGGTCGCAGGTGGTGGCGCAGGCGCGCATGGACGCGGCCGAAAAGCCGGCGACGTCCGCATCCCTGGCGCACGCGCAGACGCCTGCGGTGCGTTACACCGAGATCCTGCCCGACCTGTTGTGGTCTTCCCAGCTGGCGCAGGCCAGTCGCAACCGGCCGCGCCTGATCAAGGTCATCCCCGGCCTGCTGCGCACCTTGCGCGAGGGACTGGATGCCATCGACTACCCACGGGCCCAGACCGAGGCGTTCTTCGCGGCCCTCATGGGTCTGCACGAGGCGGCGTACAAGACCCAGCGCAACGAACCCGTCGAGGAAGCGCCACCGAGTGCTCAGTTCGAGCCGGAGGGCGACGAGCTCTGGATGCACCCCGTTGAAGCGCGCGACACCGGCTTCATGGAAGACGCGCTGATCGACACGCAGCCGGCCTTCGTGGACACCGAGATCATGCCGCGCGACTGGGCCGATCTCAAGGAGGAGATGGCCGAAGAGCACGTGCAGGTTCTGCCCGTGGGTGCCTGGGTCGATGTCTGGCACGAGGGCCGTGCGCTGCGCTGCCAGGTCACCTGGGCCAGTCCCCACGGGACCATGTTCCTGTTCACCGGGGCGGACGGGCGTTCTCTGTCCATGACGAAGCGGGGCGTGGAGCGCCTGCTGGCCCAGGACCGGCTGCGTGTGGT
>Ga0156155_1093_pt1 | contig 20751 bp, 13 predicted proteins | sample RifCSPlowO2_12_FD_107808 | JGI IMG/M metagenome (GOLD analysis project Ga0156155, IMG submission 107808) | Burkholderiales bacterium RIFCSPLOWO2_12_67_14 | reverse complement strand
GAAGTGGAAGTGGTGATCGCCCCGGGCATGGTGGCCGACTGCGACCCCCGCATGGCGCAGATCGTGCTGGAAAACCTGCTCGGCAACGCCTGGAAATACACCCGCCAGCAGCCCCGGCCGCGCATCGAGCTGTCACAACAGCCCGACACCCCACCCGGCGAAGCCCCCGTGTTTTGCGTGCGCGACAACGGCGCCGGGTTCGAGATGTCGCGCTCCGAGCGCCTGTTCCAGCCCTTCACCCGGCTGCACTCGCCCCGCGAGTTCGAAGGCAGCGGCATCGGCCTGGCCACCGTGCGCCGCATCATCGAGCGCCACGGCGGCCACATCCGCGGCGAAGGCACGGTGGGCCGGGGCGCGTGCTTCTGGTTTTCCTTCGGTCGCCAGGCGGTGGACTGAGAGGCAGGTGTTTCTAATGGCCGTGCGCCAAGCCACTGACCAGCATCACCAGCCCGATGCCTGCGAGCAGCCAGGCCACCTGAGCCGCCGTTTCCCGCAGGCCCAGGCGCTTCTGCAGCTGCGGGATCAGGTCGGCCAGCGCCACGTAGATGAAGCTGCTGGACGCCACCACCAGGAAATACGGCAGGAAGTCTTCCAGCCGCGACAGCAGGAAATACCCCACCAGCCCGCCCAGCGCCGTGACCGTGCCCGCCAGCGACACCTTCACCAGCGCCGCGCGCTGCGTGCCCGACGTCAGCCTCAGCACCACCAGATCGCCAATGTGGTGCGGCACCTCGTGGGCCAGCACCGCCAGCGCCGTGACCACGCCCAGCCGCATGTCGGCCATGAAGGCCGACGCGATCAGGATGCCGTCGCCCAGCGCGTGCACGCTGTCGCCCGCGAGCACCGCCCAGCCGCCCGAGCGCTGTGAATCGTGCGGGTGGCCCGCGTGCGCCGCCACCGCGTGGCCGTGATCGTGATCGTGGTGGTGGTCGTGCCCATGATCGAGACCCTGGTCATGGTGGTGCTCATGGCCGTGGTGCCAGAGCTCGGCCTTGTCGAGCAAGAAAAAGAACACCAGGCCCGCCAGCAGCGTGGCAAACAGCTCCTGGGCGCTGGCCTGGCTCTCGAACGCCTCGGGCAGCAGGTGCATGAACGCCGTGGCCATGAGCGCGCCAGCGGCCAGACTGAGCATGTGCTGGGTGTAGCGCGCCAGCATGGAAAAGCCCAGAAAGGCCGCCAGCCAGACACTGCCCACACCCGCGGCCACGGTTCCGATCAGGATCGCTATCAGGATCATCTTGTTCTGCTCAGCTCACAAAAACGGTGCGCCGCGCGAGCCTGCGGGGCGCACCCATAGAAAAAGGGCCGCTGGTCAGCGGCCCTCGTCATCTTCTCACGCCGGGTTTCAGGCCACGCCGTGCTGTTTGAACCAGGCCGTGGCACGCTTCCAGCCGTCTTCGGCCGGCTCCTTGCGGAAACTCGGCCGGTAGTCGGCGTGAAAGGCGTGGGGCGCGTCCGGGTACACCACAAAAGTCGAGGCCTTGGCCGCCGCGTTCCCCGCTGCCAGGGCGGCCTTCATCTTATCAATCGTGTCAAGGGGAATGCCCGTGTCGGCCCCGCCGTACAGCCCCAGCACCGGGCCGTGCAGCCCGGCGGCCACGTCCACCGGGTGCTTCGGGCTCAGCTCGCTGGCCTGCCCCACCAGCCGGCCGTACCAGGCCACACCGGCCTTGACCGCCGGGTTGTGCGCCGCATAGAGCCAGACATGGCGCCCGCCCCAGCAGAAGCCGGTGACACCCAGCCTGCTGGTGTCGCCACCGTTGGCACCGGCCCATTTCACCGCTGCGTCCAAGTCGCCCATCACCTGCGCGTCGGGCACCTTGGACACCACCTCGGCGATCAGCTTGTTGATCTCGCCGTAGCTCTGCGCGTCACCCTGGCGCACGAAGAGCTCGGGCGCGATCGCCAGATACCCGGCCTGGGCAAAGCGCCGCGCCGTGTCGGCGATGTACTCGTGCACACCAAAAATCTCGGACAGCACCAGCACCACCGGCAAGCCCGTCTTGCCCGCAGGCGCGGCCCGGTAGGCCGGCATCTTGAAGCCGTTCACATCGATCGTCACCTCACCCGCCGTCAGGCCGTCGGTGGGCGTTTTCACCGCCGTCTGCGCCATGATGGGCATGGCCGCAGCGGCATAACCCACGCCCAGCGCCGCCTTGAGCGCGGTGCGGCGCGTGGCGCCAAGTTCAGTGGACTGGCCCGGCAGCAAGGCCTGGAGGTCCTGGGTCTGGTTGTCGTTGAGCATCGCGCGTCTCCTTGGGTTGTTGGGGGAATGGGTCGGAGTCTGACATTGCGTCAAAGTTCGCGCGCCGTTGGGGTCTTGCAAGTCGGTACGCTTTGCCAAGTTGATAAACCTAATTTCTGAGCTGCCTGTGCGGCAGTGAACGAGAGGGGAGCCGCTGCGACGGCAGCGGGGAGAGTTTCTGAGCTGCCTGTGCGGCAATGAACATGTGCTCGCTCAACTTGGCGTGTTCTTCTTTTTTCGGAGCTGCCTGTGCGGCAGTGAACGGCGTCTTGGAGGCCTCCAGTTCAGCTTGAGCTTTCTGAGCTGCCTGTGCGGCAGTGAACCCCGACTTCGGCCTCATCAGCACGCGCTCCATTTTCTGAGCTGCCTGTGCGGCAGTGAACCTGGCGCGCTGCGCCAGCTCTTCCCAACTGCCTTTCTGAGCTGCCTGTGCGGCAGTGAACCCGTTGGTCAGCGTGCCGCGCCCCGCTGTGTTTTTCTGAGCTGCCAGTGCGGCAGTGAACAAATGAAGACATCCATGATCCTCGGCACCATCTTTCTGAGCTGCCTGTGCGGCAGTGAACCCCCGGCCACCTCAAGGACACCTATGAAAAATTTTCTGAGCTGCCTGTGCGGCAGTGAACTTTGGTCTACGGCGGGCATGTCAGTCCTTCCATTTCTGAGCTGCCTGTGCGGCAGTGAACGAGGTGTGGCAGGGCGAGCTGGAGGCGGCGACTTTCTGAGCTGCCTGTGCGGCAGTGAACATGGCGAGGTGCTGTACGACAGCGCTCGCCAGTTTCTGAGCTGCCTGTGCGGCAGTGAACTCCAAGCCTGCCGGTCAAGCTGGAGTTCCTGGATTTCTAAGCTGCCTGTGCGGCAGTGAACCGGTGGTGGGTTGAGGGTGGTGGTGAGGGCTTTTTCTGAGCTGCCTGTGCGGCAGTGAACGCGTGCTCCATGCCCAGGGTGCCCAGCGTCTGTTTCTGAGCTGCCTGTGCGGCAGTGAACGCCACCTGGCCGCTGGCGCGCGCGCCCCTGCATTTCTGAGCTGCCTGTGCGGCAGTGAACGTCGCGGAGCGCACCCTGGTCCGGGGCGATCTTTTCTGAGCTGCCTGTGCGGCAGTGAACTGCATCACCGCAGTGACCACCGGAGCCGCCACTTTCTGAGCTGCCTGTGCGGCAGTGAACGCCGCCCGATCCTGATCTTGGACGCCGAGCCTTTTCTGAGCTGCCTGTGCGGCAGTGAACGCCGAACACCACGCGCTAACGGCTGTCCCGAATTTCTGAGCTGCCTGTGCGGCAGTGAACATCGTCATCGGCCGGGATGCACATGTATTCCTTTTCTGAGCTGCCTGTGCGGCAGTGAACGATGGGCCCGCGCCGGCGTCGCTTGCCTAGTTTTTCTGAGCTGCCTGTGCGGCAGTGAACGCAGCGTGATCAGCGGTGCCTCATCCCAGCCTTTTCTGAGCTGCCTGTGCGGCAGTGAACCCGCTGGTCCGAAGTGGGCCCGACTTCTGTGTTTTCTGAGCTGCCTGTGCGGCAGTGAACTACGACGATGAGCTGGTCTGGCTGCAGGTGATTTTCTGAGCTGCCTGTGCGGCAGTGAACGCGGCAGGCGAAGCGCCACGAGCGCGCCACGGGTTTCTGAGCTGCCTGTGCGGCAGTGAACCCTTCCTGCGCACCCAATTCACCGATCTTCCATTTCTGAGCTGCCTGTGCGGCAGTGAACGCCGCGCTCATGACCGAGCTGCGCGACATCGTTTTCTGAGCTGCCTGTGCGGCAGTGAACGTGGGCTACAAGGTCGAGAACCTGCGCGCATGTTTCTGAGCTGCCTGTGCGGCAGTGAACGACAGCCATGCCCTGGCCGTTCTCGTTGATCATTTCTGAGCTGCCTGTGCGGCAGTGAACGTTATCACTGCCCACGTTGGGGGCAGTGAGCTTTTCTGAGCTGCCTGTGCGGCAGTGAACTCGAACCGGGGGCGGTACACCACCCGGGTCTTTTTCTGAGCTGCCTGTGCGGCAGTGAACGCGGCAGTGAACCGCACTTCACGCGCGACGGAGCTTTGTTCCGTTTTCTGAGCTGCCTGTGCGGCAGTGAACACGGTGCGTTCAAAGCGCAGCTGTTGGGTCAATTTCTGAGCTGCCTGTGCGGCAGTGAACGCGCCGCGCGCGTCGTGTGCGGCGTTGCGCCATTTCTGAGCTGCCTGTGCGACAGTGAACTTTTTTTTGGCGTCATTATTGACATCACAACTTTTCTGAGCTGCCTGTGCGGCAGTGAACGTACCAGAAGGCGGCGGCGCGGCCACCGGTGTTTTCTGAGCTGCCTGTGCGGCAGTGAACCTGCTGGCAGTCGGCGAGCTGGATACGGAGGCTTTCTGAGCTGCCTGTGCGGCAGTGAACGCCAGACACGTGATCGTCGGTGCTCGGGTCCGTTTCTGAGCTGCCTGTGCGGCAGTGAACGGCGTTGTGAAAAAAACCTACGCGCTGCGCTTTTTCTGAGCTGCCTGTGCGGCAGTGAACATTTCGAGCACGCCGTCGAGGTCGAGGGCGTATTTCTGAGCTGCCTGTGCGGCAGTGAACTGGCTCTCGCTGGCGTTGGTGTGCAGCTCGATTTTCTGAGCTGCCTGTGCGGCAGTGAACGAGCTGCTCGCCAACTTGCGAAGCACTCATGCTTTCTGAGCTGCCTGTGCGGCAGTGAACCGAGTCGGCCACCTTGCGCGCGCTGAGCACACTTTCTGAGCTGCCTGTGCGGCAGTGAACTCGGGCAGCGACATGGTCAAGGGTTTCGTCATTTTCTGAGCTGCCTGTGCGGCAGTGAACTCAAGGACGAATGCAGTTCGTGTGATGGCCGTTTTCTGAGCTGCCTGTGCGGCAGTGAACGCCGGCATCCTGTGGTTCCGTGAAATCCGCCATTTCTGAGCTGCCTGTGCGGCAGTGAACATGGTCTACGGCCTGCACCGACTGGTCTGATATTTCTGAGCTGCCTGTGCGGCAGTGAACTCAGCATCCCAACCCCAAAGGGCGACATCACATTTCTGAGCTGCCTGTGCGGCAGTGAACCCGCTGTTCGTACGTTCGGTGCACGGTTCTTCATTTCTGAGCTGCCTGTGCGGCAGTGAACGCGAGTTCTTGTGTGAAACAAGCACATCGGCATTTCTGAGCTGCCTGTGCGGCAGTGAACCGCCTCACCAGAGCCGCGCCTGCCGCACGGACTTTCTGAGCTGCCTGTGCGGCAGTGAACGGCCATATCGCGCGGCTGGAGCGGCCCACGCTTTTCTGAGCTGCCTGTGCGGCAGTGAACTCCTGGGCGCTTCCGGTCTGGACGTATTTGTTTTTCTGAGCTGCCTGTGCGGCAGTGAACACGCTGCCCACGGCCTCGCACAGCATGGCGTATTTCTGAGCTGCCTGTGCGGCAGTGAACATGTGGTTCAGCGTGGCGAGCTGGCCCACGAATTTCTGAGCTGCCTGTGCGGCAGTGAACTCGCCGGCCGCTGGTCGTGATCTGCTCTTTGATTTCTGAGCTGCCTGTGCGGCAGTGAACAGCCGCCCAGAGCTGAGACGGGCGATCTTGGATTTCTGAGCTGCCTGTGCGGCAGTGAACCTGCACGATTCCGAGTGCGCGGACACGATCAATTTCTGAGCTGCCTGTGCGGCAGTGAACAGCGCAGGCAGAGCAGCCCTGGAACAACGACATTTCTGAGCTGCCTGTGCGGCAGTGAACGCCGCCGCGGCCGTGGTGAAGATTCACAAGGTTTTCTGAGCTGCCTGTGCGGCAGTGAACGGGTTGCTGACCGGGGTGGGCACGGTGCTGACTTTCTGAGCTGCCTGTGCGGCAGTGAACGTCGCCCGACAGGCCGGTCACGTTGCCCCACATTTCTGAGCTGCCTGTGCGGCAGTGAACGTCTTGTGCCAGCCGACGTCGTTGTCGAGCTTTTTCTGAGCTGCCTGTGCGGCAGTGAACACCATGTCGCCGTCGGTGGTGGTGACTTGCATTTTCTGAGCTGCCTGTGCGGCAGTGAACGAGCGCGTGCGGCCGAAGAAGGCATTGCCGAATTTCTGAGCTGCCTGTGCGGCAGTGAACGCGCTCGCGCGCTCGGTGGCCGGCTTCGGCCATTTCTGAGCTGCCTGTGCGGCAGTGAACAGTCAACCAGCACCAACGGCCCCAGCCACGCATTTCTGAGCTGCCTGTGCGGCAGTGAACTTGCCGTAGGGACCGGTGCCGTTGAGCACCATTTTCTGAGCTGCCTGTGCGGCAGTGAACGCCACTCTGGAACCCACTGGCGACGTCGACCATTTCTGAGCTGCCTGTGCGGCAGTGAACGAGTGCAATGGCCGAGACGTTGCGACCGAACATTTCTGAGCTGCCTGTGCGGCAGTGAACTCAATGCGCTGATCCTGGCGCACAAGGTGGGCTTTCTGAGCTGCCTGTGCGGCAGTGAACATGTAGTAGGTGCCGCGGTTGTAGCCGAGGATTTTCTGAGCTGCCTGTGCGGCAGTGAACGTCGACATCAAACAATGTCCGCAGTGCTTCACTTTCTGAGCTGCCTGTGCGGCAGTGAACCTGGCGGCTTCGGCGGCCTGGTTCCACATATATTTCTGAGCTGCCTGTGCGGCAGTGAACCTCATGACCCACGTGGGCGACTGGTGCGAGCTTTTCTGAGCTGCCTGTGCGGCAGTGAACAATCTTAGCTTTCGAGCCATTCGACTGCGGTTTTTCTGAGCTGCCTGTGCGGCAGTGAACCTCGTGTAGTCGCCGCGCGTCGGCCAGGATTCTTTCTGAGCTGCCTGTGCGGCAGTGAACGATGCCAGGACATACGATGGGCCTTGGCCGGTTTTCTGAGCTGCCTGTGCGGCAGTGAACAACTGCAGAGCGTGCTCTTCGGCGCGCAGGTCTTTCTGAGCTGCCTGTGCGGCAGTGAACCTCGTCGGGTCGGTGCTTAGAAAACTTCCGTATTTCTGAGCTGCCTGTGCGGCAGTGAACGATTCCGCGGCGATCGCCTTTGCCAAGAGCCATTTCTGAGCTGCCTGTGCGGCAGTGAACGCATTGCGCGCCCGCATCCAGGACCTGCGCAATTTCTGAGCTGCCTGTGCGGCAGTGAACGCTTGCGGCGCTGCGGGCCGCTTTTGCTGGTCTTTCTGAGCTGCCTGTGCGGCAGTGAACATCTGCCGGCTTTTGCCACCAAACACTTAAATTTCTGAGCTGCCTGTGCGGCAGTGAACGACAGCCAGGGGGTCGAGTCGGACATGCACAATTTCTGAGCTGCCTGTGCGGCAGTGAACTGCTTGACCAGACCGTACAGGGTGTTGTCAGTTTTCTGAGCTGCCTGTGCGGCAGTGAACGACTGCGTGCCGGCGGGCGTCGATGCGGTGACTTTCTGAGCTGCCTGTGCGGCAGTGAACCGGGGATGTCTTCTTTGGTGAGCGTGCCTTGCTTTTCTGAGCTGCCTGTGCGGCAGTGAACCCCTGCGCGGCGCCGTCGCCGACGGCACCATCTTTCTGAGCTGCCTGTGCGGCAGTGAACATCGGCGAGCTGGGCCTCGACGGCTTCGATGCTTTCTGAGCTGCCTGTGCGGCAGTGAACTCTTTTGTAAACGCGGAGTAGCCTTCTTGCGTTTTCTGAGCTGCCTGTGCGGCAGTGAACGACTTGTCGGCCTGGCTGGGCGGGCGGCGCGATTTCTGAGCTGCCTGTGCGGCAGTGAACGGGTTCACCCATTTTCTGGGCTCGCTTCGGCGTTTCTGAGCTGCCTGTGCGGCAGTGAACGAATTTGAGGTGTCCAGCAAGTATCTCGAAAATTTCTGAGCTGCCTGTGCGGCAGTGAACGAAGCGGCACGGACTGGAGAACCGAAATGAGTTTTCTGAGCTGCCTGTGCGGCAGTGAACGAGTGGCCGGCCGAGTTCGAGATTGGCCTGATTTTCTGAGCTGCCTGTGCGGCAGTGAACACCATGGCTTCCCAGAACTGGGTGGTGCACGCTTTCTGAGCTGCCTGTGCGGCAGTGAACAACGCGAGCGAGAGCCACGCAGCGCGCGGCGTTTTCTGAGCTGCCTGTGCGGCAGTGAACATCGAGGCCGGCAGCGTGAAAGTGCTTCCGTCTTTTCTGAGCTGCCTGTGCGGCAGTGAACGTGGCCCTGGCCGCGGGCGTGCCCATCTCGCATTTCTGAGCTGCCTGTGCGGCAGTGAACATGTTTCCATTGCAATGGATGGCGGCGCATCTTTTCTGAGCTGCCTGTGCGGCAGTGAACACGGCCAGGCTGCGCTGCCACGCGCGCTCGTTTTTCTGAGCTGCCTGTGCGGCAGTGAACGCATCCACAAAAAACGTGTCCCCAACCTCCATTTTCTGAGCTGCCTGTGCGGCAGTGAACTTCTACTCGGCCGTCAATGCCGACGTGCCGGAATTTCTGAGCTGCCTGTGCGGCAGTGAACGCCCTGCAGGTGCTTCACGTGCTGGCCGGCCTTTTCTGAGCTGCCTGTGCGGCAGTGAACAAGGGGGTGTCTGGCGCGGTGACGAAGGTGAATTTCTGAGCTGCCTGTGCGGCAGTGAACAGCATCGAGCAGGTGAAGAAGATCGCCGACCTTTTCTGAGCTGCCTGTGCGGCAGTGAACTGCATACGAAGACCCGGAAATTACTGCCGTTAATTTCTGAGCTGCCTGTGCGGCAGTGAACGCAGAGTTTTTGGCCGGGTCGTAGCGCTCGATTTTCTGAGCTGCCTGTGCGGCAGTGAACTGACGCGCGAGGCATCGCTGGTCATGGCCCGATTTCTGAGCTGCCTGTGCGGCAGTGAACGCGGTAACCGCTTCGTTCACATGACGCTGGACTTTCTGAGCTGCCTGTGCGGCAGTGAACTATCCCAATACCCTGTTAACCCGTTGAATTCATAATGAAACTTCTTCAGATCAACCAAATGCCCCTTTTTCGGCCCACGAGTGCAAGCGCTTGAAAATCAAGCACTTATGCCGCGTGTCGAAAAAAGGGTCAGAAGCAAGGGATCGTGGCCGTTGAGCTCAAGCCAAAGGTATTGAACGTCCCGGTTGAACGACTCTGCTGGGGTGCGCCCAACCGCAGATAGAGACGAAAGTTCTGGCCAGTGCTGCCACTCGCCAATTGAACAAACGGTAGATCAAGCCGCTCCTCCGCCGAGTCCGGAACACGTTGCACGGCTTCCACTTCGCTAAACCCGTGCCGGCGCATCTGACGTCGCCGAAGCCGCGCAGGACTGCTTTTCGCTTGCACGCGGCGCAGCGTCCTCTGGACAGCGTCCGCAGGAACAACCGCGACCGCGTCCACCTTGATGTGGTCTCGCATGCCGCGCAACCAGTCTTGTGTCATCAACGCCTCCAGGTCAGGCGCAGAACCAATGAGACGAAGGCATGTACCCAATCGCGGCGGGGATTCCGAGTACCCCGGGAAACTCACGGCGACACCATTTGCAGCCGACTGCACAAGCGCTCGATGCAATTTGGCGTACAACGCCGCCAGTAGCTGGTGTGGCGCAAACTCGGGGTCCGGCAACAGATGTATGTCTAGGTAGTGATCCATTCGATCAGTCCTTCCCGGCATCGCCAAAGACGCCGCCACGAATCAGCGTAGCTATGACAAAGTGCTGTTGCTCCAGCGCCGGAACCTTGTCTTTCAGCAGCCAGCCATCCAGCAGGTTGTAAAAGTCCTGCTTGTCGTCGGACGGCTTGCGGAAGGCCTTGCCTAGTGTGGTAACCGAGCCGTAGGGTTCCACGGCGATAGGCCCCAGGCCCAGCTCGCCAGCATTTGGGTACCAAGTGTCGATAGTGCGCAATGCGTTGCCCAGCTTCTGCGAGTGAATGCCAGCGACGTCCTGCACCTCGTACAGCGTTTTGCTCTTCTTGCTGGTCCCCTTGTCCAGAATCAATTCCTGCGAGGGATACACCTCCTGCGCCGCGCCCAGCCGGGCAAAAGCCGTCACCTGCAACAGCACGTGGCTCGTACCGGCCAGCCCTTGGGTGATGAGCTCAGCCAGTGCCTGCAAGTCCTTGGCGCTTGATTCCGGTGCTGTGAAATCACGCAGAGACAGTTGCAATCCGTCAAAGGACCACGTGGTTGCAGCCTGGCCCTGCACCAGATGCTGAACGCGCACCTCCACCTGCTCGGCACCCACGCGGTTGCGCCACAGGAAGCGCGCATTGGCCAGGTTGTGTGCGTAGCGTTTACCCAGTTCGCCGAAACCTTGTCCATCGGCGTAACCCTTGACGGTGCTGAGCAGTTTGGCCTGGTAGTCAGCGTTGTTGCAGGCCGACGGCTTGCCTGTGCCGCCCAGCACGCGCAGCGTGAAGCTCACCTTCAATGTGTCGGCGTCGGCAGGCAAGGCCGCCACGTCCACTGTTTGCAGGTTGGGGTTCTCGATGGCTGCGTCGAGTTTGGCTGGGTCTTGGTCCTTGGTCTTGAGGCGGTTGGAGATGGTGCCGCGCACCGATTTCTCGCGCAGTGTCACCGGCGCCCAGCCGGCGGTACCGTCGCGCGCATCCCAATTGCCGGCGAAGAACTGCGCATCGGAGGGGTCCAGCTTGCGCTCGAAAGCGAGGACGGAAGCGGTCTTGAGGGTGTTGTCTTTGGTAGCCATGAAATCTCTCCTTGAATATTCAGTGTTGGATGCTGTCGGCCAGTTCGGTCGATTCAGCATGGGGGATGGGTTGGAAGGCATTGACGCAGCGGTACAGGCCCTGCTCGCTGTGTTGATCTGGGTGGTGATCGTTGTCCGGCGCCCAGACCAGATCACTCAACCGTTTGAGCCGATGCGGGCTGATCCACTGTCCGATGGACCACACGGTTTCGACGAAGCGAAAGGGCGTTTGCACGTCTCGCGAGCCGCTCACCGCGCCCGGAGCATGCAACTTGGACAGCGCAGCAAAGCCCACCGGGATCGGTACAGTCCAGCCCGGACGCGGGTCATTCACCCATTCGACGGTGGGCGGTTGATCGCTTCCGGCTTTGGCGGGTGTCTCGACAGCGCGGGCGTTCCAACGCGACAGGTCCAGCCATGCATCCAGCACGCTGGCCTCCGGCTGATCGGCTCGCAGTTCGGCCAGTCGCGTCTGCAACAAGTCGTCCCGAGAAACCAGGGCGAAGCCTGGGAGCCAGCGGCGGGCCAGACGTCGAAACCAGAATCGATGAGCCTTGCGTTGCTCGTCGGATGCATCGTCTTGCCACCCATCGGGCACCAGCTCCAAAACGGGTCGACCTAGGCGCCGTTGCGCACTGGGCAAGGCTGGCATCACGCTCCCGCCTGCCAAGCGCATGCCGGCCAACTCGTTGGCCGCACGTGCAGCAAGTGCTGCTCGCTCGGCGTCACCTCGTTGCCCGTCCGTCAGGCGCACATCGAACACCAGCGTCACATCCAGATGCACGCGCCCCTCTTCCACAATGCCGGCCGTACTGCCGTCGTGCAGCACCGGGTTGCGTGTGAGGTGGAAGGCACGGGTGTAGCCCTGCGTCGTTACCTGTGCCTCAAAGCCATGGCACACCACACCCACGCCGTACAAGGCCATGCCCGCATCACGGCCCAGCCGGCGCTCCAGTGCAGTCATCAGCCCTGTGAAGGCCGTGATGGCCGGGAAGCCCCAGGTCATTGGACTGGAGATGGCGTTGGCGTTCTGCACACGGATGCGGGGCAGCACCAAAACCGCGCGATGCTCGGGGGGTTGCGCGTCATTGCTCATACACGCCCTCCCGTTCCGCTTCCTTGAACAGCTCGCGCGCTTGCTTGCGCCAGTACAGGTACTCCGCATCACCCATGGGCAACGGCTCACGCAACTGGCCGTTGAGCCAATTGGCAAAGTCGCTGGCCATGCGATCCATCATGTCGGTCGTGTCGATATCCGTACCTTGTGGGTCCAGCCAGGCGATCTGATGGGAAGGCAAGTCGCAGCGCTCATCCGCACTCCAGCCGGGCAGCAGCGTTTGCACCTCAGCGGTGTATTGCATCAACTCGTCCAGCAGCAACTCCACCAGCTCGTCCCGCCGCTCACGCGTTTCCTTGTTGCGTGCTGGATCGCTCTCCAGATAGCGCCGCAGGTGCGCCGCCATCGCGCGAACCTCTTTGCGCCAGCGGAACACCTCGAACAGCGACGCAACGTTCAACACCGGTTTGACGTCAGCCGATTGCCAGACCGGTGGCAGCGAGGCCAGCAAGCAGTTGTCCCCCCGGCGCTCGCTGTTGAGCTGGCTGATGTTCTGTGGCTTGGTGCCGCCCAGTTTCTGAACGGCAAGGTTCGGATACTCGCGCACGGGTCGCTCGTGCCACTCACCTGCCTTGCGGGCTTCCCGCGCCGCCTTGGCGGCCTCGCCAAAGCGGTCTTCCTGCAAGGCTTGGTAGACACGATGCACCAGCGAGGTCGGGTACAGCGGCGCCAGCAGGTGGTAGCTGGCGTCGTCGTGCGGGTCGTTGCCAACGGGCCAGTAAATCTGCTTGGCTTGTGTGTGCGAGCTGAACTTGCCTCGGGGTTCTGCCAAGCCCGCAAATGCGGCCATCCAGGAACGGGCAATGGTTGGATCCGGGTTCAACGCCGTACCCAAGTCGTCATCCGCCTCTGTGCACAGGTTCAGCAACGTACGGCCGCTGTGCTCCAGTTTCAGGAACTTGTAGACGTCCAGTGCAGCTGCGTTGCCCACCACATCGGCCTCAAACACCAGGCCAAGGGCGTGGCTGCCCAGCCCCTTGATGGGCGCCAATGAGCGTGGCTCGCGATACAAGCTACTCCCCTTTGCATCTGGGTGTATTGCCTTGAGCGAATGCGTGACAGCTTGAATCTGTCCAACACGCATAGCGGCAGCCTCAAGCCAAGTGCTGGGAAGGAATTGGTTCTGCAGCTTGATGCGCTTCTCGTGACGCGCCGTTTCGTTGTCGAGCTTCTTATCTTTCTCGACTTCTTCCAGCTTGATTTGCAATCGCTGGTGAAGAAAGTCAGCGATAACCGTCCGGATGGCGGCAGATCGTGAAGGATCTTGCGGTGACATTCAGTACTCCCTGAAAGTTGGTTGAAAAAAATGGGCAATCCGCGTATGTGGTCGATTCACCTCCTTTGAGAAAAGCCCAATGTCGGGTGGTACCGCCACCCGTTGTCGTTGGGCCGAACGGTCGCCACACCGAACCGCTCCGCGCACTGAGTCAGCGACAAGTCCAAAGCTGTGGCCAGCTCCGCCAGTGTGGCCATGTAATCAGTTACTCCCCAAGGCTGAAGACGATCACCGGTCACGAGAGCGTCGGAGACATGCTGGCACTGCGACCGGTTGATCTCGGCATACACGCTTTGCCCTCTGCGAGCGCCTTCCAGAACTTGGTGCAGCAATGGCTTTTCGCCGTCTTCATCCGGAAGCAGAACCAAGGTGATGTCCAACGGCAGTGACTCCTTGCGGAAGGGCTGGGCCCTTTGCAGTACCGCCGAAAGCAACGCATCTTGAGGCGCTTGTTGCCACCAGGTGCTGGCGTTCAGTCTTGGGCCCGCTGTCTCGCTGGCGGCCGCCGCACGGGCTCGGCTGCCCACGGCAGCAGGCGCCACTGCAGCGCGTAGCGGCAGCATCTCACTGCGCATGCGGGCGTGCTCCAGGTCCACTAGCCGTTCAGTAGGCCTCAGCGCAGGCGGTGCGGGCGACACGATGCGGGGCCTGGCATCAATGACGGCCAGCTCTTCGGCGTTCATCAAGCGCTCCAAGTCGTGCGACGACAAACGAAATGGGCCGTCGTCCACCTCAAACCCTGGCTGACAAAACGCGGCTTTTCCGGGCACGCGAAAGTGCCTCAGGTTGTGGCTGAACACCAGAATGTTGGGCGACTCCACCCGCCCAGGGCGGTGACGCCGCACGCGGCCGGCGAGCTGGATGAGCGAGCGCATGGACGAGGGCTCCACCACGGCCCAGTCGTAGTCGTGATCGCGGCCCACCTCGGTCACCGGCGACCCGAGCACGACGAACAGGTGGTCCATCTCGGTTGAGGCATCCAACCGTTGCCGGATGTCGGGCAGCGAGAACACCGCGTCGCGATCATGGCGCTGCAGCGTCTGGTCCAACTGCTGCTCGATGGCTGAGCGCACCAGCAGCGGATGGCGCGAGTGATAGACGCACAAGTGCACCCGCACCGCGTCGGGCAGTTGCTGCTGAAAGAGTGCCAGCGCCACCTCGAACAGCGGCTCAATGTTTGCCATGCGCACCAACCCGAAGCTGACGCGTTTGTGGCTGACCGGATCGATGCTGTGGTGGGTTCGGTGCAAACGCAGCGCGGCCGTCAGCACCTGCGGTGCAAAGGCCTTGGCCATTGCAGGCAGATCGTTTTTGCGCAGGCCTTGCATGCCCTGCAACGGCAGCAATTCCGCGCGGCGCCGGGGCTCTGCGGCCAGGCGGCCCAGTTCGCCATGGCGCCGCTGGGCGAACTGGGCATGGGCTTGTTCAAAGCCAAGCCCGTCGGGGCAATCCATTGCCTGTTGATGGAACTCATCCACCCACGCACAGCACACAGCTGGCGCTGTGTCGGCGCCACCCGGACGTGCACCACAATTGGCGTTGTAGTGCTGACGTCCGTTGCGGTAGGCCTCGAACAAGCCCTGCACCAGCGCGGGCGGCAGGGTGGCAGAAGACAGCAGCACCCGCGCACCAAGCAAGCCAGCCCAATGAACCAGTCGGGTTAGCGCGGGCATGTCGGCGAGGTCGAAATCGTCAGGCTCGTCCAGCACCAGGTCCCCGCTGAGCAGGCGCAGCATCGGCGCAATCTGCCGCCCACCGCGCTGGCATTCCGTGGCAGGGGTCAGGTGATCAATGGTGCAGACCAGCAAGGGTGCGACCAGCAGCTTTCGAACGTCGGGGTCAGCCACGGCGCGGCGCAGCAGCGGGTTCCCCTCAATGTCGCCGTCGTACCTGACGTGCGTGTCTTCCTCGATCAGCTTCTGGCTGGAAGCCGAACCGGTGGCCTCCGCCTGTTGCTCGTGGTACTCGAACAGTGCCCGACTGGCAGAGCCACCCACACGGACAGCAAGGTCGTCGTCACCCAGCCCCAGCATGGCGCGAAACGCGTTGCCGGTTTGCAGCGTCAGCGTGCGCAGGCCCATGGCGAAGGCGCAGCGCATGCCGGTGGCGGGATCGGCCAGCGCATACATGATGCGAGCGTTGGCCAAGGTCTTGCCGCAACCCGTGGAAGCCATGTTGACGATGAAAGCGCCTTGCTGCAGCGAACGTTCGCGCAGGCCCGCGGCTACTTCGGCCGACTTGTCTTGCCAGCGGAAACGGTCCTGGATGGCCCGCTGTTTGAGCTTTTTGTGTGCGCCCAGGCGCGGCAGGTGCTGAAAAAAACGCGGCAGAAACCGCGCGATTTCAGCACCGTGCTGTGCCACGCCCAGCAGGTGCTCATCCAGCAACTGATTGGGTAAACCGTCTTTGCGGCAGGTATTGGCCAGCAAGGTGTTGCTGGGCTTGATCTTCACCCGCTCAGCCAGATCCGCCGGTGAACTTTCCAGGCTGGAGTAATGGTGATCCGCGAGCATCAGACTCAAGCGACTCAAATGCATGACGAACGGATTGTTCAGGACAGACGAGTGACTTCCGCCGGGCGTCGCGGCGAAGGTGGCAAGGCGCCTCGACATGCGGCTGGCACGTTGGCGCCAAGCCTCGTTGGCAATGGGCAGGCCGTTTGGAAAGTGCCAGTACGACCGCAGCGCTTCGCTGTCTGCATCTTCAAACGCTCGTTCGTTCCACGCGGGTTGAACCTGGGTCAACAAGCCGCGCAGCGATGACATTTGGAACACCGCACCGGGAGGCAGCTCCGGCAGGCGGTGGTGGGTCACCACGAGCCATGCCAGTGCTTGGGCCAGCGGCGCACGGCTCAGGGTCTTGAATGGCGAGTCGAACTGACCGTCCAGCCCGTCTTTGCGCAATCGGCTCGTCCAGCGGGCATCGTCTTCAGGAGTGGGCGCTGCCAGCCGTGCCAACCAAGTGGCGTCGTCATCGTCTCCGACGAATGCCTCAAACAACCGCAGCGACACCCATTCATGCCGAATGAGGTTTCGCCCCATCAAGGCGCCCTGGAGTCTTGATTGAAAGGCTTCTATGGCCTTGCCCAGGTCGTGCAGCAAGCCCGCCAAATCCACCAACAGTCGAATCAGCTCACCGCTATGCCAGTCGTTCTCATCTTCCCGCCGCAAGACATTTTTCTGCGTGGTATTGGTCGGCACGGCACCTTGAGCATTGAAGCGTCGCCGGTCGCCCACCACCCAGACCAGTTCCGTGTGATCGATTCCCCGAATCCAGTGGCAAGCCACCGCCGTGTTCTTGCGCGCAGTCTTGCGCAACAGGCGGCGCAGCGTGTCCAACCCGTCCTGCGTGATCGGTGTCTGCCACGTGCGGTCGCCACGCCGCTCGGCGAACTGGTCGAGGATTCGGCGGGTTTCGGTCAGTGCGCGCTTGTCGCATTGCGATATCAGCAAGACGTTCATTCGGCACTGCTCTGAGATGGTGCTTGCGCCTTCGCTTGCGCCATTTGCCCTGTCTGCGCAGCCACAGCTTTCACGGTGTCGATCATGAAATCCAGCGCCTCACTGCGCGTGAGGCTCTCGATGCAGGCGCGGCGAAAGTCCTGCTCTTCTTCTCCGCGCGTGGCAGAGATGAACGCCTGCGGCAAGACATGCGCATCCTTCACCAGATCGGCCACATCGAACACCAGACCACCACGCCGTGTCTTGCCGTGCAACACGGCGAGCCCATGCGGCAGGCCCAGCACCCAGGTAGCAGTAGCACCCAGTCCATAGGCCAGGTAGTTGCCATGGTCCAAAAAACCATTGGCCGGATCGCCACCGCTGCCCCGTTTGGCACGGGTGAATTCACCGTACTTCGTTGCCCGTGCGGCGAGTTTGAACAGGTGTTTGGTCAGTCGGGCTTCTTCAGTTAGGAGCGCGGTGTTATCGGGCGCTGCTTCTACGTTTCGAGCAGAAGCGTCCAGCGCCGTTTGCAGTGCATCCGCATCAATCTCAAAGCCCGCCTCGCGCAACGCCTTGCTGCCAGTCCAATGCTGGCGAATGCGCTTCAACCGAACCTGCTGAAATGCCTTGGCAGCCAACAGCCTGAGTGCATCATCGAACCAGAAGCGCACCCAATGCTGCAGGTATTCGGTGGGGCGGTATTCGCTTTGCGGGGAAAACCAGGCCACCTCAATGTCAATCTCGTTCGCACTGAACAGAGGTGTCCCGCCGCCTCCGCAGAAACCAACCAGCACACCGGCCTTCGCCAGTTCCCGCATGGCTGCCTGCGTCACCGAGGTACCGGTTCCCAGCAGCACCGTGGTGGTGTTGGCGATAGGAATGTTCCAGTACAGCTGACGCTTCCCTTCGTCGGTGACATATTCGATACGACCGCCGTTGACGAGCAACCGACAGTGCTCCAGATAGTAGAGATTGGCCCGCTTGGAATGCAGGATGGTTTTGAGTTCCGATGCGGCCAATTGCTCCATTCACCCTCCCAGGTTGCGAATATCTTATGAGCCAAACTCCGTGAGGTCAGTGTGCCACGACCCGGTTTGCCAGCGCCTACACCAAGACCAACAGTGATCAGATCAACGGTCTCGGTTTTTCAGGCATAGGGCTGGAATTGGTCGTTGTCCCGGCTGAGCAGTTGCATCAGCTTGGGATGGATGAACAGCTTCTCTTTCCCAAATGGCATTTCGCGCAGCACACCCAGGGTGGCCAGGTCGTGCAGGTAGCGCGAGGCGGCCTGGCGCTGGGCGATGCCTTTGTCCACCAGGTTGCCGATGCGGCAATACGGCTGCTCAAAGATGACGTCCACCAGTTCTCGGGTGTAGATCTTGGGCAGGCGGGTGCGCACGTGTTCGGTGGTGTGTTCGGCCAGCGCGCGGATGGCGGCGATCTTGCCGGTGGTCCATTTGGACGTTTCGGCCACGGCCTGCAGCATGAAGATCAGCCAGGGTTCCCAGGCGCCGTCGCGGGTGACGCTGAGGAGCAGGCGGTAGTAGTCGGCCTTGTGCGCGATCACATGGCGGCTCAGGTACAGGATGGGCAGGTTCAACAGCTCTTCCTGAATCAGGTAGAGGATGTTGAGCACGCGGCCGGTGCGGCCGTTGCCGTCGGTGAACGGGTGGATGGCTTCGAACTGGTAGTGGCCCACGGCCATGCGGATCAAGGGGTCCAGCTCGGTCTGGTTGTGCAGAAAGCGCTCCCAGTTGGCGAGCATGTCGCGCAGGCGGGCTTCGCCTTCGGGCGGGGTGTAGACCACCTCCCCGGTGCGGTCGTTGGCGAGCTGGGTGCCGGGGGTACGGCGAATGTCCATGTCCACGCCCTTGAGGGTGCGGCAGACGTCCACGGCGGTGGCGGTGCACAGCGGGCGGCCTTCTAGCGACTGGAAGCCTTGGTACAGCGCGGTGCGGTAGCGCAGGGCCTCTTTGGTGGCCGGGTCGGCGTTGTCGTGGCCCTGTGCGTACTGGAACAGCTGGTCGGTGGTGGTGACGATGTTTTCAATTTCCGAGCTGTCTTTGGCTTCCAGCAGCGGGATGGTGTTGATCAACATCGCCTGGTTGGGGATCAGCTCGGCCGCCTGCTTGAGCTCGGCCAGCGCGGCGCGGGCCTCGATGCAGGCCTTGAGTACGGCCCTACTTTCCAGCTCGTGCGCCGGGGGCAGCGCGGGCAACTGGTTGTGGGGCTGCTCGGGGTGCCAAGTGGGGGTGGCGTCGGTCATGATGCAAAAAACCCGTTTTATCGACAGGTAATCAGCTTATGTCGCCACCGACGACACGTCAACAAAACATATACCCATTTTTCCGAAATGGCGACACGTCCGTCAGCACCCAGGCTCAGTGCGCCTTGTCCCAGTTCGGTCCCACCCCCACCTCGGCCAGCAGCGGCACCTTGAGTTCGGCCACGCCAGCCATAAGGTTTGGAATCTCGGTGCGCAGCCAGTCCACCTCGCTCTCGGGCACTTCGAACACCAGTTCGTCGTGCACCTGCATGATCATCTTGGTGACCCGGCCCTGCTTGTCCAGCGCCTTCTGCACCGCGACCATGGCCAGCTTGATCAGGTCGGCCGCCGTGCCTTGCATGGGGGCGTTGATGGCCTGGCGTTCCAGCGCGGCCTGCTTCGCGCCCTTGGCGTTCTGGATGTCGGGCAGCACCAGCTTGCGGCCGAACACGGTTTCCACATAGCCCTGGGCCTTGGCCAGGGCACGGGTCTCGTCCATGTATTGCTTGACGCCGGCAAAGCGCGCGAAGTAGCGGTCGATGTAGGTCTTGGCCGCCGCGTTCTCGATACCCAGCGCCTTGGCCAGACCAAAGGTGCCCATGCCGTAGATCAGGCCGAAGTTGATGACCTTGGCGTAGCGGCGCTGCTCGCTGCTGACCTGCTCGGGCTCCAGGCCAAACACTTCGGCGGCGGTGGCGCGGTGCACGTCCACGCCTTCGTGGAAGGCTTTGAGCAGGGCCGCGTCGCCGCTGATGTGGGCCATGATGCGCAGCTCGATCTGGGAGTAGTCGGCGCTGGCGATGACGCTGCCGGCGGGCGCCACGAAGGCTTCGCGCACGCGCCGGCCTTCGGGTGTGCGGATGGGGATGTTCTGCAGGTTGGGGTCGTTGCTGGAGAGGCGCCCGGTCACGGCCACGGCCTGCGCGTAGTGGGTGTGCACGCGGCCGGTGCGCGGCAGGGTGAGCAGGGTGAGCTTGTCGGTGTAGGTGCCCTTGAGTTTGGAGAGGCCGCGGTGCTCCAGGATCTTGGCGGGCAGCGGGTAGTCTTCGGCGAGCTTTTCCAAGACCTCTTCGTCGGTGCTGCGCGCGCCGGTGGCGGTTTTCTTGATGACGGGCAGGCCCAGTTTGTCGAAGAAGATTTCGCCGAGCTGTTTGGGGCTGCTGAGGTTGAAGGGCTGGCCGGCAATCTCGTAGGCCTCTTGCTCCAGGGCGTGGATGCGCTGACCGAGTTCGTGGCTTTGTTTGGCGAGCGTGGGGGCGTCGATCAGCACACCGTTGCGCTCGATGCGGTAGAGCGCTTCGCTGCTGGCGATCTCCAGCTCGTAGATGAAGAGCAGCTTGGCGTCGGCTTCGAGCTGGGGCCACAGCGCGCGGTGCACGTCCAGCGTCTGGTCGCTGTCTTCGCACGAATATTCGGCGGCCTTGGCCACGTCGACCTGTGCGAACGGGATCTGGTGCGCGCCCTTGCCGCAGATGTCTTCGTAGTTGATGCCGCTGCGGCCCAGGTGGCGCTCGGCCAGGCTGGCCAGGCCGTGCGGCTTGTGCACTTCGAGCACGTAACTCTGCAGCATGGTGTCGTGCGCATAGCCCTGCACTTCGATGCCGTGGTTGGCAAACACGTGGCGGTCGTATTTGATGTGTTGGCCAAGCTTGTGTTTGGCGGGGTTTTCCAGCCAGGGTTTGAGTTTGGCCAGCACCTCGTCGAACGGCAGCTGTTCGGGTGCGTCGGGGCCGGCGTGTTTGAGCGGGATGTAGGCGGCTTCGCCCGGTTTCACGCTGAAGCTGATGCCGACGATTTCGGCGCGCATTTCGTCGAGCGAGGTGGTTTCGGTGTCCA
>Ga0156155_1088_pt1 | contig 22269 bp, 17 predicted proteins | sample RifCSPlowO2_12_FD_107808 | JGI IMG/M metagenome (GOLD analysis project Ga0156155, IMG submission 107808) | Burkholderiales bacterium RIFCSPLOWO2_12_67_14 | reverse complement strand
GGACCATTTCACGCCCGACGCCATCGCGCAGTTCCTGAACCAGGACTGGGAGGCCACCGCCGCGCAGGACCGCATGGGCCTGCGCTTCCAGGGCGAACCGCTGGCGCACGTCAACGCTGCGGCGGCGGACATCGTGTCCGACGGCGTGACGCCCGGCGCCATCCAGGTGCCGGCCAACGGACAACCCATCGTGCTGCTCGCCGACGGCCAGACCGTGGGCGGCTACCCCAAGATCGCCACCGTGATCAGCGCCGACCTGCCCCGGCTCGCGCACCTGCGGCCGGGCACGCGCGTGCGCTTCGAAGCCGTGAGCCACGCAGCGGCGCACCGCGCCTTGCTGGACGAACACGAACGCTGGCAACGCTGGCTCGCCTCGCGCGAGATCTACCTGCCGCCCGGCACGGTGGACGAAACCGCGCTCTACGCCTCCAATCTGGTCGACGGCATGCTGCGCGCCGACCCCTGAGCGGATGGGCGTCTTTTGCCCATGCCCGCTCACCCTCTGACCCGGAGCACCTCATGAACCCGACCACCATCAACCTCAACGCCGACCTCGGCGAAAGCTTCGGCGCCTGGCGCATGGGCGACGACGCGGCGCTGCTGCAGGTGATTGGCAGCGCCAACATCGCCTGCGGTTTTCACGCGGGCGACCCGGTCGTGATGCGCGAGACCGTGCGCCTGGCGCTGGCCAACGGCGTGAGCCTGGGTGCGCACCCGGCCTTCCCCGACCTGCAGGGTTTCGGCCGCCGCGCCATGCAACTGTCGGCCAAGGAACTGGAAGCCACCATCCTCTACCAGGTGGGCGCGCTGCAGGCCATGGCCGCGGCCGAGGGCGGCCGGGTGACCCACGTCAAGCCCCACGGCGCGCTCAACAACATCGCCTGTGCCGACGCCGAAGTGGCCGCCACGGTGGCGCGCGCTGTGCGGGCGCTGGACCGCGATCTCATCCTGCTCGCGCCCGCCCTCTCGGCGCTGGAAGCGGCCGGCGAGGCGGCCGGCCTACGCGTGGGCCGTGAGGTGTTTGCCGACCGGACCTACCAGCACGACGGTCAGCTCACACCCCGCTCGCAGCCCGGCGCCGTGCTGCACGACGCCCAGGCCTGCGTGCAGCACGTGCTGCGCATGCTCGACGCGCAAGGCATCGTCACCGCAGACGACCAGCGCCTGCCCACCCCCATCCACAGCATCTGCGTGCACTGCGACGGGCCCGACGCCGTGGCCTCGGCCCAGCAGATCCGCAAGGCGCTTGAGGCCGCCGGCTACCGGTTGGCGCCGCTGACCGCGCTCTGCTGAATCCTCCGCATGCACACCTCGCCACCGCCTGGGCGTCGCCGCCCGGCGGGCCGCACGGTGTTCAGGGCCGAGCCCCGCGCGCCAGCAGCGCCCGCTATGGCCGCCCGAAGCCCCCACCGCCGGGCGTGTGGATCTCGAAGGTGTCGCCCGGCCGCATCTCGACCTGACCGATGTGACCGACGCTCTCCCGTGACCCGTCCGCCCGCAGCACGCGGTTGACGCCCGGCGCCCCGTTCTCACCACCCTCCATGCCAAACGCGGGGAAGGTCCGCCCGTTGGACAGGATGCTCGCCGTCATGGGCTCGAGGAACATCACGCGGCGCACGCCACCGTCACCCCCGCGCCAGCGCCCACCGCCACCGGAGCCTTTGCGGATCGCGTAGCCCAGCAGGCGCACGGGGAAGCGGAATTCCAGCACCTCGGGATCGGTGAGGCGCGAGTTGGTCATGTGGGTCTGCACCACACCCGTGCCGTTGAACCCGCCCACCAGGGCGCCCTGCGCATCGAACACGCCGCCCGCGCCGCTGCCGCCGGAAATGGTTTCGTAGTACTGGTGCGTGGTATTGCCGAAGGTGAAGTTGTTCATGGTCGGCTGCGAACCGGCCATGACACCCAGCGCGCCGAACAGCGCGTTGGTGATGCAGGTCGAGGTCTCCACATTGCCGGCCACCACCGAAGCCGGCGGGTTCGGGTTGAGCATGGAGCCCGCTGGAATGACGACCCGGATCGGCTTGAGGCAGCCCGCGTTGAGCGGGATGTCGTCGTCCACCAGCGTGCGGAACACGTAGAGCACGGCGGCCATGCACACCGCCGTCGGTGCGTTGAAGTTGTTGCTCTGTTGCGGCGAGGTACCGGTGAAGTCCACCTCCGCGCTGCGTTCTTCCGCATGGATGCGCGCCGCCACCTGGATCTGCGCGCCGTTGTCCAGCTTCAGCGTGAACCGGCCGTCTTTCAGGCGCGTGGCGAGTCTGGCGATGGCGCGCCGCACCGACTCTTCGGCGTTGTCCTGCACATGGCCCATGTAGGCCTGCACCACGTCCAGGCCGAACTGCCCGACCATCTTGCGCAGTTCCTGCACCCCCTTCTCATTCGCGGCGATCTGGGCCTTGAGGTCGGCCATGTTCTGCTGCGGGTTGCGGCTGGGGAATTCACCGCTTTGCAACAACGCGATCATCTCCGCCTCGCGCAGCACGCCGCGGTCCACCAGCTTCACGTTGTTGATCTGCACGCCCTCTTCCTCGATGCGCGTCGAGAACGGTGGCATGGAGCCGGGCGTGGTGCCACCGATGTCGGCGTGGTGGCCCCGGCTGCCCACGTAGAACAGCGGTGTGTCCTGCGTCGTGCCGTCCAGGTACACCGGGGTGATGACGGTCACGTCGGGCAGGTGCGTGCCACCGTGGTAGGGGTCGTTGAGCACGTACACGTCGCCGGGCTGCATCGTCCCGGCGTTTTCACGGATCACGGTCTTGATGCTCTCGCCCATGCTGCCCAGGTGCACGGGCATGTGGGGCGCGTTGGCGATCAGGTGGCCCTCGGCGTCGAACAGGGCGCAGCTGAAATCGAGCCGTTCCTTGATGTTGACGGAGTAGGCCGTGTTCTGCAGCTGCAGACCCATCTGCTCGGCGATGTTCATGAACAGGTTGTTGAACACCTCCAGCAGCACCGGGTCGGCCGTCGTCCCCACCGCGTAGGTCACGGCCCGGGCCTCGCGGCGGTCCAGCACCAGGTGGTCCAGCGCGGTCAGCGCCGCTTCCCAACCCGGCTCCACCACCGTGGTGGCGTTCTTCTCGGCAATGATGGCCGGGCCGGGAATCACGTCGCCCGGGCGCAGGTCTTCGCGCACCACCAGCGCGGCGTCCAGCCACTGGCCGCCGGAGAACATCCGCACCGTTTCGCGCCTGGGCACCTCGCGCGGCGCGTGCGTGGGATGGCGGTGCTCCACCGGCGCATCGCCCGCGACCACGGCCTCCACCGACACGGCCTCCACGACCAGCCGTTTGCCCTGCATGAGGAAAGCGAAGCGCTGGCGGTAAGCGGCCTCGAAGCCCGCCTGAATCAGGTCGATGTCACCGAACGGCACCACGAGCGCCGCGTCGCTGCCCTCGTAGCGCACATGCACGCGGTGGTGCAACGTCACCGCGCCAGCGTTCACCTGCTGCCGTTCCAGTTCGGCCTGGGCCGCCTGGCCCAGGGCGTCCAGCTGTTCCGCGATCAGCGGCATCGACGCCATGACCAGCGGCAACTCGATGGCCTGCTCGCGGATCACGTTCTGATCGGCCAGGCCCATGCCGTAGGCGCTGAGCACGCCCGCCAGCGGGTGCACGAACACGCGTGTCATGCCCAGGGCGTCGGCGACCAGGCAGGCGTGCTGGCCGCCCGCGCCACCAAAGCACTGCAAGGTATAGCGCGTCACGTCGTAGCCACGCGCGACCGAGATCTTCTTGATGGCGTTGGCCATCTGCTGCACCGCGATCTGGATGAAGCCCTCGGCCACGCTCTCGGCGCTGCGGCCGATCCGCTGCGCCAGTTCACCGAACTTCGCCTGCACGGCCTCCAGGCTCAAGGCCTCGTTCGCGTGCGGGCCGAACACCTTGGGGAAATGCAGCGGCTGGATCTTGCCCAGCATCACGTTCGCATCGGTCACGGCCAGGGGTCCACCGCGCCGGTAGCTGGCCGGGCCCGGGTTGGCGCCCGCGCTCTCGGGGCCGACCCGAAAGCGCGAACCGTCGAACGCCAGGATGGAGCCCCCGCCTGCGGCCACAGTGTGGATGCTCATCATCGGCGCACGCATGCGCACGCCCGCCACCTGCGTTTCGAATTCGCGCTCGAAGGCGCCGGCGTAGTGCGACACATCGGTCGATGTGCCGCCCATGTCGAAGCCGATCACCTTGTCGTGACCCGCGATGGCCGCCGTGCGCGCCATGCCCACGATGCCCCCCGCAGGGCCGGAGAGGATCGCGTCCTTGCCCTGGAACACATGGGCGTCGGTCAATCCACCGGAGGACTGCATGAAGAACAGTTTCACGCCGGGCATCTCGCCCGCCACCTGGTCCACATAGCGCCGCAGGATGGGCGAGAGGTAGGCGTCCACCACGGTCGTGTCGCCCCGGCTCACGAACTTCATCATCGGGCTGGTCTGGTGCGAAGTGCTCACCTGCGTGAAGCCCAGCTCGCGCGCGATGCGCGCCGCCGCCTGCTCGTGAGCGGTGTAGCGGTAGCCGTGCATGAAGACGATGGCCACGCTGCGAAGGCCGGCGTCGAACGCGGCCCAGAGGCGCTCGCGCAGGTGGGCTTCGTCGAGCGGCAGCACCACGTCGCCGTGGGCACCCACGCGCTCCTGTGCCTCGATCACGCGCTCGTACAGCAGCTCGGGCAACACGATGTGGCGGTCAAACAGGCGCGGCCGGTTCTGGTAGGCGATGCGCAGCGCGTCGCGAAAGCCGGCGGTGGTCACCAGCAGCGTAGGTTCGCCCTTGCGCTCCAGCAGCGCGTTGGTCGCCACCGTGGTGCCCATCTTCACGCACTCGACCTGCTCGGGCGTGATGGGCTCGCCGGCGTTCAGGCCCAGCAGGTGGCGAATGCCCGCCACCGCCGCGTCGCGGTATTGCTCGGGGTTTTCGCTCAGCAGCTTGTGCGTCACCAGCGATCCGTCGGGGCGCCGGGCCACGATGTCGGTGAAGGTGCCGCCGCGGTCGATCCAGAACTGCCAGCGGCTGCCGTAAGGGGAAGATGTGTCTTTCATGGTCTATCGACTCTAGCGTTGGAAATAGTAGGGGACGAACAGCTGGTTGGCCTCATGGCCAACGTCTCGAATCCATTCGCGGGAAAACTTCTCGCCCATGCGTTTGAGCGCGGCCTCGAACTCCGGCGGCACACGCTCCACCGTCATGCCCCGGGCCTGGAGTTCGCGCAGCGAGCTGCGCGAAGCCGCCTCGCTCGCGGCCCAGCCCCGCGCCTCGGCGTCCGCCGCCGCCTGCAACACCGACTGCTGCTGCGAAGGACTGAGCGCTTCAAAGGCACGGCTGTTGACGAAAACGATGTTCTTCGGAATCCAGGCGTTGATCTCGTGGAAATACCCGACATGGCGCCAGGCCTCATTCTCGACGCCGGTCACGGCCGACGTGATCATGCTGTCGATGCGGCCACTGCCCAGGGCCTGGTTCACATCCACCATCGGCACGTCGACCGGGATGGCCCCCAGCAGCCCGGCGATGCGCACCGTGGTCGCGTTGTAGGTGCGCATGCGGGTGCCCTTGAAATCGGACGCCGAGCTCACCGGCTTGCGGGTGTACAGCCCTTGCGGGGGCCAGGGCACAGCGTACAGCGCTTTCAGGCCCTGTTGCGCAAAATGGCGCTCGATCAGCGGGCGCTGGAGCACCCAGAGGCGCTTCGCATCGGCATAGCTGCCCACCACGAAGGGGATGGCGTCGGCGCCCGCGATCGGAAATGCCTTGGCCATGCCGGTCATGATGGACTCGCCCGCCTGGACCCGGCCGTCCTGCACCGCTTGCGGGATGTCCGCCAGCTTGACCAGCGCGTTGTTCGGATGCACCGACACGCTGAGCGCACCGCCTGTGAGCCGCTCCACGTCGCTGGCGAATTGCACGATGTTGGTCGTGTGGAAAGAGTTCTCGCCATAACCCGTGGCCAGGGTCCAGCGGGTCTGGGCGTGCGCGGCCGATGCCGCGAGCCACGCGGCGATCCAGAGCAGCTTCATGGGGGTCTCCTGGTGGACGGGATGGCCGGTGGCGTGGCGCTCAAGCCTGCATCTGGCGTGGCAGCCACAGCACCACGTCGGGCACGAAGTAGGTGAGCATCACCGCGGCCATCATCAGCACGAAAAGCGGCCACGCGGTGCGGGCGATCCAGGTCACGTCGCGCTTGGTCAGGCCCTGCAGCACGAACAGATTGAAGCCCACGGGCGGCGTGATCTGCGCCATCTCCACCACCAGCACGATGAAGACGCCGAACCAGATCAGGTCGAAGCCCGCGGCCTCGACCGTGGGCAGCAGCACCGCGATGGTCAGCACCACCATGGAAATGCCGTCGAGAAAACAGCCCAGCACGATGAAGAACACGACCAGCAGCAGCATCAGCGCAAACGGCGACAGGTGCAGCGCGCCAATGAACTCGGCCAGGTGGCGCGGCAGGCCGATGAAGCCCATGGCCAGCGTGAGAAAAGCCGCGCCGGCGAGGATCAGGCCGATCATGCAGTAGACCCGGCAGGCCGCCATCAGCCCGTCCTTGAAACGCGCCCAGTCCAGCGAACCCTCCATCTTCGCCAACAGCAGCGCACCCCCCACACCCAACGCGGCCGCCTCGGTGGCGGTGGCGATGCCGCTGTAGATGCCGCCCAGCACCAGCGCGATCAGCGACACCACCGGAATCAGATGGCGCGAGGCGTGGATCTTCTGGCCGAAACTCATGGCCGCGTCAGCCGCGGGCACCTGGTCCTTGTTGAGCAACGCCCAGACGATGATGTAGCCCATGAACAGCGCGGCCAGCAGCAGGCCCGGGATCACGCCGGCCAGGAACAGCTTGGCGATCGACACGTTGGCCGCCACGCCGTAGACGATCATGATGATGGATGGTGGGATCAGCAGGCCCAGCGTGCCGGCACCCGCCAGCGTGCCGACGGCAATGTCGTCGGGGTAACCGCGCTTCTGCAGCTCGGGCAAGGTGATCTTGCCGATGGTGGCGCAGGTGGCGGCGGACGAGCCGGAGATGGCGGCGAAGATGGTGCAGCCCACCACGTTGGTGTGCAGCAGCCGGCCCGGCAGGCGGTCCAGCCAGGGCGCCAGGCCCTTGAACATGTCGTCCGAGAGTTTGCTGCGAAACAGGATCTCGCCCATCCACAGGAACAGCGGCAGCGCGGTCAGCGTCCAGCTGGAGGTCGAGCCCCAGATGGTCAGCACCATGCTGTAGCCCACCGGGCGCGAGGTGAACAGCTCCATGCCGACCAGCGCCACCGCAAGCAGTGACAGGCCGATCCACAAACCCGAACCGAGCACTGCAAAGAGCACCACGATCAGGCCAAAGGCAATGATGACGTCCATGTTGATTTCTCCTGCGGGGGTTACTCGGAACGGGCCGATTCAGACACGGCCATGAAGGCCACGCCCTGAAAGCGCAGGATGAGCGCATGGGCAAACGACAGCGCAAACCCGATGCAGCCCAGCGCCATGCTGATCTGCGGAATCCACAGCGGGGAGGCGTCGGCGGCGGGCGATACGTCGTGCGAGACGTAGGACACCCACACCAGCCGCACGGCGTACCACGCGATGAAAGCCGACAGGCCGGTGGCCGCGACCAGGCACCACCACTCGAGCGCAGAACGCAGCCGGGCCGGCACCCGGTCGAGCAACAGCGTCACGCGGATGTGGTCGCCGTGCTTGAGCGTGCCCGGCAGTGCCAGGAACAGGGCCGCGGCGATCGCGTAGCCGGCGTAGGCGTCGAGCCCGGGGATGTCCCAGTGCACCTCGCGGGCCACCACGCCCAGCAGCACGGCGCCAAAGGCCGCCACCATGGCCAGACCCGACAGGGCCATCAGCAGCTTGTAAAAAAGGAAGACGAGTCTGGACACCGCACGCTCCTGGTTCGGCTGGACAACAACAAAGGGAAGGACGCGGTGGGGAGGAAGCCCGGATGCCCGGGGCGCCCCACCGCGCGGAGAGAAACTCAGCGGCCGCGGTAGGCCTGGATGACGGATTGGCCTTCGACGCCAGCGGTCTTGAGCCATTCGGCGGTCATGGTCTCGCCGATGGCGGCCAGTTCCTTCTTCACGCTCTCGGAGGGTGCGGCGATGGTCATGCCCTTGGCACCGAGCTCCTTGATGAATTCGCCATCGAGCCGCTCGCTGGTGATCCAGCCGCGCTGCTCGGCCGCGGCCGCGGCCTTGAGCACGGCGTCCTGCGTGGGCTTGTCCAGCGCATCGAAGGCCTTCTGGCTCACCACGGTGGCGTTGCGCGGCAGCCAGGCACTGACCGGGTAGAAATACTTCACCTGCTCGTGCAGCTTGCTCTCCACCCCGCTGGCGCTGGAGGTCAGGAAGGTCTGCACGCCGCCGGTGGCCAGTGCCTGCGGCAGCTCGGCCAGTTGGATCGTCACCGGCTGCGCCTTGAGCAACTGGGCAATGCGCGTGGTGGCCGGGTTGTAGGCGCGCATCTTGGTGCCTGCCAGATCGGCCGGTGCGTTGACCGGCTTGATGGAATACAGCGACTGGCCCGGCCACGGCACCGAGAACAGCAGCTTCATGCCCTGCGAGGCCAGCAGCTTGTCCTGCACCGGCCGGGCGGCCTCGTACAGGCGTTTGGCCGCGGGGTAGCTGGTGGCGAGGAAAGGAATGGAGTCCGCGCCGAACAGCGGGTTCTCGTTGGCCGCGCCCGAGAGGATGAACTCGGCCACCGGCACCTGACCGGTCTGCACCGCGCGCTTGATCTCGTTGGCCTTGTAGAGCGAGCCGCCCGGGTGCAGCGTGATCTTGAGCCTGCCGCCGGTGAGCTGGTCCACCTCGTTGGCGAACTGCTGCACGTTCTGGGTCTGGAAGCTGTTGGCCCCATAACCGGTGGGCAGGTCCCACTTGGTCTGGGCCGAGGCGCCGACCGCAAAGGCGGTGGCGCAGAGGCAGAACACGAATTTTTTCATGGAAGGCTCCTGGTTCAGAAACTGGCTAGCTGGCTGTTGAGAAGATCGGTGATCAGCATCGCGCCGGGGGCGTGGGTGATGCAGAACGCGGGGCGGGCCTGCTGGATCGCGGCCTGTGGCGTGACGCCACAGGCCCAGAACACCGGCAGTTCATCGGGCATCACCTCCACCGCGTCGCCGTAGTCCGGCTTTGACAGGTCGGTGATGCCGATCAGTGACGGATCGCCGATGTGAACCGGCGCGCCATGCACATTGGGGAAGCGCGATGTGACCTGCACGGCGCGGATCACGGCCGAGGCACGCATCGGCCGCATCGTCACCACCAGAGGGCCGCTGAACGGCCCCGCCGCTTCGGTGGGCACGTTGGTGCGGAACATCGCCACGTTGCGGCCCTGCTCCACGTGGCGCAGCGGCAGGCCGGCTTCCATCAGGGCCTGCTCGAAGCTGAAGGAACAGCCGATGACGAAACTCACCAGGTCGTCGCGCCACAGCGGGGTGATGTCCATGGGCTCGTCCACCAGCTCGCCATCGCGCCAGACCCGGTAGCGCGGCACGTCGGTGCGGATGTCGATGTCGGCGCCCAGCCGGGGCAACAGGTGCTGGCCCGGCTCGGAGACCGCCAGCAGCGGACAGGGTTTGGGGTTGCGCTGGCAGTAGCGCAGGAAATCGTCGGCCTGCGCCTGCGGCAGGATGACCAGGTTGGCCTGCACATGGTCGTCGGCCAGGCCGCTGGTGTGCCCGGCCCACAGGCCCTGCCGTATCAGGCGGCGCACGTGGCCGGCATCCTGCATGCCCTCGCGGCCGAACACACGCTGCATCTCATCCGAAGCTGATCCCACGTTGTCTCCTGTTTCCGGAACATGTCACTCGAGTGACGATGGGCGGATTGTGGAGCGCGATCGACGGCGCTTCAAACGAGAAATTTTTCGCTTAGATCATCGATTTTTTCGATGCTTTTGGATGGTGCGAAATGCCCACCACTGGTGCACTGGCGGCCCGTTTTCGGGCGCCGTTCTGCGCGTCGACAAAGGCCAGCGCGGACTTCACCACGGTCTCCACGGCCTGTGTGCTGGGGTCGGTGCGGTAGCTCGCGTGGATGGACAGCGGCTGCAGTACGCTGTCGCAGGCGAGCTGGCGCAGATTGGGGAAGGTCTGCATGCGCTGCACCGCGTGACGCGGCAGCGTGGCCACGCCGAACCCGCCCTGCACCAGTTGCGCCATGGCCGAGATGGACGAGATGGTGTGCACGCGCCGCGGCTCGATCCCCTCCTGGCGGAACAGGTCCAGCAGGGCCACGTGTGGCAGCGAACCCCGCTGAAAGGTGAGGATCTCCAGCTCGCCCAGCTCGGCCAGGGTGTAACGGCGCTTGCGGTGCAGCTGGGCGTTGCCCATGAACACCATGTCCATGGCGGGCAGCGCGCGGCTGCGCACGCCGTCGGCCGAGGCGGGCAAGGCGGCGAACACCAGGTCCTGGGTGCCGCGCTGCACCTGCTCGACCAAAATGGGCGTGGTCTCCACCGTGAGCTCCAGCGCCAGCCCCGGGTGGTCGGCGCGCAGCTTTTCGATCCAGGGGATCAGCCAGGAATGCAGCACCGACTCGATGGCACCGATGCGCATGGACACCGCCAGCGCGGCGCCCGAGCCCATCTCGGCCTTGGCTTCGCGCTGCAGCTCCAGCAGGCGCTGGGCGTAGGTGAAGAAGCGCGCCCCGGCCGCCGTCAGGCGGAACTGCTTGTCGCGCCGGTCCAGCAGCAACACGCCCAGCTCTTCCTCCAGCGCCGCGATGCGGCTGGACATGGCCGACTGCGTGAGGAACAGTTTTTCGGCAGCTCGCGTCACGCTCTTGAGCGACGCCACCCAGTAAAAGGCCTCGACAAAACGCAGATTCATGGGCATTCCTTGCAAAGTGGGCCGCCCAGGCGGCATCCATCGGGCATTGTCGGGGGTTCCACCGGCAGCCACCGCTAAGATACGGAGCCCGTCCGCGCCAGGTGGCCGGGGTTTGTTTTTCCAAGGAAGCCTGTGTTCAAGAATGTGACGATCTACCGCATCGCGCCCGGCTGGGCGCCCGCGCTGGAGACCATGGAAGCCGCGCTGGATGCGGCGCGTTTCGTGCCCTGCGGAGCCACGCAGGACAAATCGGTGGGCTGGGTGGAACCCCGCGGCGAGGCCCACGGTCCGCTGGTGGAGTCGGTGGCCGGCCAGCGCATGCTCAAGCTGATGATCGAAACCAAGGCCGTGCCCGGCTCGGTCGTGCGCGAGAAGGCGGACGAAGAGGCCGAGCACATCGAGGCCACCACCGGCCGCAAGCCCGGCAAAAAGCAGATGAAGGAACTGCGCGAAGACGCGCTGCTCTCGCTGCTGCCGCAAGCCTTTCCGCGCCGCACGGCCGCCTGGGTCTGGATCGACCAGGCCAACGGCTGGCTGGTGACCGACGCCAGCAGCCAGGGCAAGATCGACGAACTGGTGACCGCGCTGGTCAACGCCTTCAACGACCTGAACGTGACCCTGTTGCAGACCCAGGTGACGCCGCAGACCGCCATGACCTCATGGCTCTCGGCCCCGGTGTCCGATGAGGACGAAGGCGGCGCGCCCGGCGGTTTCGCGGTCGAACGCGAGTGCGAACTCAAATCGGGCGACGAAGAAAAGTCGGTCGTGAAGTTCACCCGCCACAACCTCGCCACCGACGAGGTGCGCAAACACATCACCGAAGGCAAGCTGCCCACCCGCCTGGCCATGAGCTGGGAAGGCCGCGTCGGCTTCGTGCTCACCGAATCCATGCAGCTCAAGAAGCTCGCGTTTCTCGAAGGCGTGTTCGACGACCGCGCCGACGACGGCGAGAGCGGCTTCGACACCGACGTGGCGCTGACCACCGGCGAGCTGAGCAAGCTGATCCCCGAGCTGATCGAAGCGCTGGGCGGCGAAATGGCGTTTGGCGCGGCCGCGCCCGATGCGCTGGCGACTGCACCGGCAAAGCCCAAACAGGAAGCCGTCACCGCGGTCGGCGAAGACGACGACCCACCGTTTTGATCCCCCACTGAGCCATGCTGCAAGTGATCGCCATCAGCCTCGGTGCCTCCGTCGGCGCGCTCTCGCGCTGGCAGCTCAGCCTCTGGCTCAACCAGGGCCACGCGTTGCTGCCCTGGGGCACGCTCACTGCGAACTGGCTGGGCGCCTGGCTGGTGGGCGTGGCCGTGGTGTTCTTCCAGAGCCAGACCCAGCTCGACCCGGCCTGGCGCCTGGCCATCGTCACCGGTTTCCTGGGTGCGCTGACCACTTTCTCCACCTTCTCGGTGGAGGTGGTGAGCATGCTGCAGCACGGCCGCTGGCTGCTGGCCACGGGCAACGCGGGCCTGCACCTGCTGGGCTCGCTGCTGCTCACGGGGGTGGGCATGAAGATGGCGGGCTGGTGGTGGGCGCCGGCCTGAAAGGCTGAGCGTCTTTCGCTGACGGCCAGCGCGACGCCCCACCGCCGCTGAGTGCGGCATCGCACAGACGCCCCGGGGGGCGGGCGACCAGACTGGGCTTTCCAGCCCTTCCCCCAGGGGATCGACCATGATTCAGATTCGCAAGGGGCAGGCGCCCGCCCCCATGGCACGGGCGCAATTCGCCGAGCGCTTCCGGGCCTCGTTCATGGACCCGGACTTCCGTGCGGAGGACGCGGCCATCGACCGGTTGGAAGCCATCGCCTGGGCCGCCTTCAGCGAAGGCCGCAAGGCCCCGCTGACCCACCCGGCCGGCAAAGGCTACGCGGACCCGGACTACCAGCTCTCCGACGAATGGGTTGCCACGAAACAGCGGCTGGAAGCCGCGCAATCGCGCTGGGCGGACCCGGCCACGCCGTCGCGCGCGCTGCTGGTGTGCGGCTCGGCGCGCAACGACGGCACCTGCCCGGGTGAAATCTCCAAGAGCTTTCGGTTGATGGAGATCGCCCGCGAGGTGCTGGAGCCGCTGGGCCTGCAGACCGACGTGCTGGACCTGAGCCTGCTCACCTCCGACTACGGCCTGAAGATCCACCCCTGCAAGGGCTGCCTGTCCACCGCCATGCCGCTGTGCCACTGGCCCTGCAGCTGCTACCCCAACCACGCGCTGAACCAGACCAACGACTGGATGGCCGAGATCTACGAGCGCTGGACCGCGGCCCACGCCGTGCTGATCGTCACCCCGGTCTACTGGTACCAGAGCCCGAGCCCGCTCAAGTTGATGATGGACCGCATGGTGTGCGCCGATGGCGGCAACCCCGACCCCACCGCCACTGGTGGCAAAGACCCCGCCAAGGCCAAGGCCCTGGAAATGAAGGGCTGGAGCTACCCGCAGCACCTGGCCGGCCGTGCCTACGGCGTGCTGGTGCACGGCGACGTGGCGGGCATCGAAGGCGCCCGGCGCTCGCTGTGCGACTGGCTGGACTGGATGGGCTTTCTCGACGCGGGCGCACAGGCCCGGCTGGACCGCTACGTCGGCTACTACCAGCCCTACGCCAACAGCCACGAAGCCCTGGACCGGGACGAGGACCTGCAGGAAGAGGCCCGCAACGTGGCGCGTGCCGTGGCCCAGGCCGTGGTCGAACTGCGCGCCGGCCGGCTGCGGGCGGCGCGGCCCGCTCTGAAACGGCCCCGGCCCAAGTAGCGCAGCGGGGCCCAAGCGCCGACACCACCCGCTTGAGGAGTTCACCATGGACCAGCACCACTACGTTTCCGGCTTCTTCGCCATCCGCGACGATGCACTGGCCGCGCGCGACGCGCTGATTGAAAAGGGCCTGCCGCACGACCAGCTGCAGATCTACGAATCCGACACACCACCCGCCGACCCCGTGCCCACCGACGACAGCAACGCGGTGCTGAAGGACGTGGTCGTTCAAGGCGCCATCGGGACCGCCGTGGGTACCGGCCTTGGCGCGCTGGCACAGGTGGCGCTCGTGGCCACCAACGTCAGCCTGTTCGTCGCCAGCCCGCTGGTGGCACCGCTGGTGATGATGGGCTGGGGCGCCAGCATCGGCGCCTTGCTGGGCACAGCGATGGGTGCCACATCCGGCAGCGGCGCCGCACCGGCAAAGAAGGAGGGCTGGTTGTCCAACCTGGTCGCGGACGCGATCGCCAACGGGCAGTTTGTCCTGGTGGCCGAGACGCGGACCCGACAGCAGACGGCCATCGCACGGAAAGTGATCAAGGCATCGGTGGGCGGCTACAAGGACGACGTCGGAGCCTGACCCGCGCCCCACCGGCTGCCGGCTCGGCAGCCTGCCGCCCGCGTGCGGCGTACCGACACGCACGACCAGGCCGCCTGCGCCAGGCGCGGGCGTTCATCGGACCGAAGCCATTGATCCAGGTCAAACGTCGTTAAATATTCATTTAAACTGAATCATATCGGACTTATAGTCCGCGCATGCCCACATTTCCACAGCCCACACGAGCCCGGCAGCGCTGGGTCCTGTGGTGTCTGCTGTTCTGTTGGGGCATCGTTTTCGCATCGCCCCTGCTGACCCACCACGGCATGACCGAGGTCTGTGGCAGCGATGGCGTCAAGTGGGTCAACGCCGACGACAGCCCCGACAGCCTGCCGGCCCCGACGCTGGACTGCGCCCTGTGCCTGCCCGCCGCCCTGCCCACGCCCGCCGCCGATCCTGCGTTCGCCGAACGGCCACGCCACCACACGCTGGTGGCCCGTGGCGAGAACAGTGTTCCCCCTGCCCCTGTGGCCACGCCACCACCCGCGCGTGGCCCACCCCTTTTCCAAAACCAAACCCAAGAGGTTCACACATGAAAGACGACAGCACCTTGTCTGCCAGCGACACCACCGTATGGGGTCGTCGGCGTTTCCTCAACACCGCCGCGCTCGCGGGTCTGACGCTGGGCGCCGCGGCCTGCACCGAGAAGGAGTCGGGTGCCGCCAACGCCCCCGCCGCCGCACCAGCCGCGGCCCCCGATGCCGCGCACGCCAGCGGCAACAGCACACACCTCAAGCCCGGTGAGCTCGACACCTACTACGGCCTGTGGAGCGGTGGCCATACCGGCGACATGCGCGTGCTCGGCCTGCCCTCGGGCCGTGAACTCATGCGCATCCCCTGCTTCGTGCCCGACGCACTGGTGGGCTGGGGCATCACCAACGAGTCCAAGAAGATCATGGGCACCAAGCCCGATGGCTCGCTGCGCTACACCGTGGGCGACTCGCACCACACCCACGCCTCGTACAAGGACGGCAACTACGACGGCCGCTACGCCTGGATCAACGACAAGATCAACGCCCGCATCGCGCGCATCCGCCTGGACTACTTCATCTGCGACAAGATCACGCAGTTGCCCAACGTCCAGGGCTTCCACGGCATCTTCCCCGACAAGGCCGACCCGGTGGACCCGGCGATCAACTACACCACACGGGTGTTCTGCGGCGCCGAGTTCTCCATCCCCCAGCCCAACACCGGCCTGGACGATGGTTCCAAGTACCGCTCGATGTTCACCTGCGTGGACGCCGAGAGCATGGAAGTGCGCTGGCAGGTGCTGATCGACGGCAACTGCGACCTGGTCGCCACGTCCTACGACGGCAAGCTCGCGGCCACCAACCAGTACAACGTCGAGATGGGCGTCACCTACGAAGACATGATGTCGGCCGAGCGCGATGCCTGCCTGTTCTTCAACATCGCCCGCATCGAAGCGGCGGTGAAGGCCGGCAAGTTCAAGACCGTGGGCAGCTCCAAGGTGCCGGTGGTCGATGGCACGCACGCGGCCAACCAGGACCCCACGACCGCGCTGACCGCCTACGTCTCCGTGCCCAAGAACCCGCACGGCGTCAACGCCAGCCCGGACGGCAAGTACTTCATCTGCGCCGGCAAGCTCTCGCCCACGGCCACCGTGATCGAGCTGAACAAGGTGCTCGAGTGGTTCGACGGCAAGCTGGAAAAACTGGACGCGGCCATCGTGGCCGAGGTCGAGATCGGTCTGGGCCCGCTGCACACCGCCTTTGACGGCCGTGGCAACGCCTACACCACGCTGTTCCTGGACAGCCAGGTCGTGAAATGGAACGTGGACGCCGCGATCAAGTTCCACGCCGGCGACAAGGCCGCCAAATACGTGGTCGATCGCATCGACGTGCAATACCAGCCGGGCCACCTGAACGCCAGCCAGTCCGAAACCAGGGCCGCCGACGGCAAGTACCTGGCCGTGGGTTGCAAGTTCTCCAAGGACCGCTTCCTGCCGGTGGGCCCGCTGCACGCCGAAAACGAGCAGCTGATCGACATCTCGGGCGACAAGATGGTGCTGCTGGCCGACCACCCGGTGCGTGGCGAGCCGCACGACTTCATCATCTTCAAGCGCGAGCTGCTCCAGCCCAAGCAGGTGTATGCGCTCGACGAATTCCCGCTGGCCATCAAGGACCCGAAAGAGTCCGGCGTGTTCCGCGACGGCAAGAAGGTCACGGTGAAGATGACGTCGCAGGCCCCGGCGTTCAGCCTGCGCGAGTTCAAGGTGAAGAAGGGCGACGAGGTGACGCTGATCCTCACCAACCTCGACAAGGTCGAAGACCTGACGCACGGCTTCGCGATCCCCAACCACAACGTGAACTTCATCGTCAACCCGCAGGAGACGGCATCGGTCACGTTCATCGCCGACCAGCCGGGCGTGTACTGGTGCTACTGCACGCACTTCTGCCACGCACTGCACCTGGAGATGCGCACCCGCATGATCGTGGAGGCGTAAGCCTTCGCACCCCTCCCCAGCTGGGGAGGTCTTGCCTTGCCGGGTCCGATGCCGGCGCCGCGTGGCGCTGGCATCGGGCCCCGCCCCCTGGACCCCAACGATGTCGATTGCACGCCTTTTCTCGGCCGCGCTGACCGCCGCCGCCCTGTGGCTGAGCCCGCTCGGCAACAATGCATGGGCGCAGGCCTACGAGGCCCATCTGCCCGCCGACCTGGCCACCAACCCCGACCTGTGCGCCCTCGTGCCCTGCGGCGACGTGTTCCCGGGTGCCAAAAGCTTTTCTCAACGCATGGGTCAGCCACCGTATGTGGAGGCCTATGGCGATGCCGACCCGCAGCAACCGGGCAAGAAGACCCTGCTGGGCTACGTGATGCTCTCGACCGACATCACCGACACCCCGGCCTACTCCGGCAAGCCGGTGGTCACGCTCATCGGCATGGACGCGCAGGGCCGCTATGTGGGCATCAAGGTGCTCAAGCACTCCGAGCCCATCCTGCTGCTGGGCATTCCTGAACAGGCCCTGCTCGATTTCAACCACCAGTACCTCGGCAAGTCGGTGGCCGACCAGATCGAAGTGGGGCCCTCGCGCCCCGAAGAAAACGTGCTCGGGGTGGACGCCATCTCGGGCGCCACCGTGACCGTGATCGCCCAGAACCAGGTGATGCAACTCTCAGGCGCCGCCGTGGCCCGCCAGGTCGGCATCATCGAGCCCACGCGGCGCGACCCCGCCCGCTTCGTGGCGCGCCAGCAGCGCTACAGCTGGGCCGAGCTGGTCCAGATGGGCGCCGTGCAGACCCTGCGCGTCACGCCCGAACAGGTGGGCCTGCCGCGCGGCGACGTGCCCTTCATCGAACTCTGGTTCGGCGACCTCAACCACCCCGACATCGGCAGCAGCCTGCTGGGCGAGCGCAGCTTCGCCAACCTGCGCGAGCGCCTGCAGCCGGGAGAGCACGCGCTCTTCGTGGTGCGCACCGCGGGCGTGGAGTCGTTCAAGGGCTCCGGCTTCGTGCGCGGCGGCCTGTACGACCGCGTCCAGGTGAAACAGGGCGCCGACTCGTTCACCTTCCGCGACCTCGACTACCTCAACCTCTATGGCCTGCAGGCCGCAGGCGCACCGGCCTTCAGCGAGTCGGCGATCTTCATCATCCGGGCCGGCTCGTTCTCGGCGGCCTACCCCTGGAAGCTGGCCTTCCTGGGCAACCGGGTGGACCGCGCCACCGGCCACCGCAGCTTCGCCAATTTCGAGTCAAAGTACTGGCTGGCCGCGAACCTGCTCGAAGGCGGGCGCCCGGTGGTCACCGAGCCCGACGCGCCCTGGGTGCGCATCTGGAAGTCGCGCGCCATTCAGATCGCCCTCTTCAGCGCCCTGCTGCTGGCGGTGGCGGTGGTCTATGCCCTGCGCAACAAGCTCACGCGGCGCTCGACCCACAAGAACAAGTGGCCGGTCAACGCCTTCAAGTACTCGGTCTGGGCCATCAGCATCGGCTTCGTCGGCTTCGGTCTGCTGGCGCAGCCCTCCATCACCCAGGTGCTGACCTGGTTCCATGCCCTGCTGTTCCAGTGGACCTGGTCGCTGTTCCTGTCGGACCCGTTCATCTTCGTCTTCTGGGTCTTCATCATCGTCACCGTGTTCGTGTTCGGGCGCGGGCTGTTCTGCGGCTGGATGTGCCCCTTCGGCTCGCTCTCCGAAGCGCTCTACAAGGTGGGTCGGGTGATCGGCCTCAAGCGCTTCCAGACCAAGCTGCCGCAGGTCTGGCACGACCGGCTCAAGTGGCTGAAATACGCCATCTTCTTCGGCCTGCTGGTGGTGTCGATGTTCTCCATGGGCCTGGCCGAGGTGCTGGCCGAGGTGGAGCCGTTCAAGACCACCTTCCTGGTCGGCATCACGAACCGCAGCTGGCCTTACGGCCTGTTCGTGATGGTGATCCTGGGTGTGTCGCTGTTCATCGAGCGCCCCTACTGCAAGTACATCTGCCCGCTGGGCGCCTCGCTGGCCATGCCCAGCACCTTCCGCTGGTTCGGCCTGCAGCGCAAGCAGGACTGCAACAGCTGCAAGGCCTGCGCCGTGGGTTGCGGCGCACAGGCGATCGACGCCAACGGCCGCATCGACCACCGCGAGTGCCTGCACTGCCTGGACTGCATGGTGCTCTACACCGACCAGAAAGGCTGCCCGCCGCTGGCCAAGGAACGCAAGCGCCGCGAACGCGACGGCCTGCTCATCACGCCGATCGGGCGCGACGGTTACTTCATCCCCATCCAACCGGTCTCGCCCGTCAGCACCCGGGCCGCGCAGGGCCCCGATCCGCGCATGCCCACCGCGCCCGCCCAGCCCTGGCCCGGCGGCCGCGCCCCTGGCCTCAAAGGCCTGTGGCAGGAGGTGTTGCACCACCTGTGGCCCTGGAGCCGCGACGGCTGGAAGCACCAGCGCGCCCTGCAGTTCGCCGGGCTCTCGCTGGCCCTGGCCGCGAGCGTGGCCTGGCTGCTGGCGGCCGACGGGCGGCTGTCGGCCAGCGCCATCATCGGCTGGTGGTTCGGCTGGAGCGTCTACGAGGTGCTGATCCGCATGGCGGGCAAGCGCTACGTGAAGGATGGCCCGTGGTGGCAGGCACGCTACCGTGTGGCGAACTGGATGGACATGCTCAGCTACGTCGGGTTCAAGAACCTGCTGATCGGCGCGACGCTGTTCCTCGCGCTCAAGACCCTGGGGCACCTGGCGTGAAGACCCACAGCTCCTGGCGCCAACGGCTGGCCTGCGTGTGGCTGGCAGCGTTGGCCCTGCCCGCGTGGTCCGCCGTGTGGCGGGTCGAGCCGGGCGGCGACATCCAGGCCGCCGTGGCGCAGGCCGCGGCCGGCGACGTGGTGGAAGTGGCGCGCGGCTTCTACAGCGTGAACCTGCGCATCGACAAGCCCCTGACCCTGCGCGGCATTCACCGCCCCACCCTCAGCGGCGGCCAGCGCGGCGACACCATCCGCGTCGCGTCGCCCGACGTGCTGATCGAAAACCTGATCGTGCGCGACTCGGGCACCAGCCTGAAGAGCCAGCACGCGGGCATCTACGTGCAGCCCGGTTCGCACCGCGCCGTGGTGCGGCGTTGCGACCTGACCTACAACCTCTTCGGCCTGTGGATCGAAAAGGCCAACGAAGTACGCATCGAACACAACCGCATCACCGGCCTGCGCGACCTCAACTCCTCGCAGCGCGGCAACGGCATCCAGCTCTACAACACGCAGGGCGCGCGCATCACCGGCAACGACATCAGCTTCGTGCGCGACGCGCTCTACGTCGACGTGTCGCACAACGCCGAGTTCCGCGGCAACCGGCTGCACCACAGCCGCTACGGCTCGCACTACATGAACTCGTACCACAACCTGTGGGAAGACAACGACAGCTACTACAACCGCGGCGGCCTGGCCCTGATGGAGGTGCGCAACCAGGTGGTGCGCGGCAACCGCACCTGGGGCAACTCCGACCACGGCATCATGCTGCGCACCCTGCAGGACTCGGTGATCGAAAACAACGTGGTGGCCGGCAACGACCGCGGCTTCTTCATCTACGACGTCGAGTACGTGACCCTGCGCAACAACCTGGTGGTGGACAACCACGTGGGCGTGCACCTCTCGGCCGGGTCCACGCGCAACCAGGTGGTCGGCAACGACTTCATCGCCAACCGGGAGCAGGTGCGCTACGTGGGCGCGCGCGACGAACCCTGGGGCCACCCCAAGCCCGGCCAGGGCAATTACTGGAGCAACTACCTGGGCTGGGACCGCGACGGCAACGGCGTCGGCGACCTGTCCCACGAAGCCAACGACCTGGTGGACCGCCTGCAGTGGCGCCACCCTTCCATTCAACTGTTGCTGGGCAGCCCCGCCGTGCAGGCCCTGCGCGTGCTGGGGCACCAGTTCCCGGTGCTGCGCGTGCCCAGCGTGATCGATCCCCATCCGGCCATGGCGCCGAAACATCCCCACTGGAGCACATGGCGTGACAAGTATTTCCGCTGAGGCCCTGCACCTGGAGGGCGTCACCAAACCCTACGGCAGCCGGCGTGCGCCGCTGCTGGCGCTGGACAACGTGAGCCTGCGGGTGCCGCGCGGCCAGCTCTTCGGCCTGATCGGCCACAACGGCGCGGGCAAGAGCACGCTGTTCAAACTGGTGCTCGGTCTCATCACCCCCAGCCTGGGCCGCATCCAGGTCAACGGCTGCGCGGTGAACGGCCCCGACTTCCGCACCACCCGGCGCACCCTGGGCTACCTGCCCGAGAACCTGGTGCTCTACGACAACCTCACCGGGCTGGAGACGCTGCGCTTCTTCGCGCGCCTCAAGGGGGCGCCGCAGACGCAGTGCGCCGCCCTGCTCGACCGCGTCGGCCTGACCCGGGCCGGCGGGCGCGCGGTGCGTGAGTACTCCAAAGGCATGCGCCAGCGGCTGGGTTTTGCCCAGGCCCTGCTGGGCGACCCGCAACTGCTGCTGCTCGACGAACCCACCACCGGCCTGGACCCTTCTGCGATCCGCGATTTCTACGACCAGCTCGACCTGCTGCGTTCGCAGGGCGTGACCCTGGTCATCAGCTCGCACATCCTGGCCGAGCTGCAGCAGCGGGTCGATGCCCTGGCCATGCTCAGCAACGGCCGCGTGTGCGCGCAAGGCTCGGTGCAGGCGCTGCGCGAGCGCTCGCGCATGCCGCTGGTGTTCCAGCTGCGCGCCGCGCCGACCTGGCTGCAGACCCTGGCCACCGAGCTGCCTGGGCAACTCGCCGGCGCCGACGTCGTGCTGCAGCAGCGCGAACCCGATCTGCTGGAACTGCGTTGCCCCCGCGAGCACAAGATGCGGGTGCTGGCTTGGCTGGCCGGCGCGGAGCTGAGCGACCTGCAGATCCATGAGCCCTCGCTGGAGGACGTGTACTTCGGCCTGAGGGAGGCCCCATGAACGTTTCATTGCAATGGCGCCAGGTACAGGCCGTGGCCGCCAAGGAATTTCGCGACCGGCTGCGCAACCGCTGGGTGCTGGCCGTGGCTGTGGTCTTCACCGTGTTCTCGCTGCTCATCACCTACTTCGGCTCGGCCGCGCAGGGCCAGATCGGCCCGCGCTCGATCGAGCTCACCATCGCCAGCCTGGTCAGTCTGGTGATCTACCTGATTCCGCTGATCGCGCTGCTGCTCGGTTTCGATGCCATCGTCGGCGAGCGCGAGCGCGGCTCGCTCGACCTGCTGCTCGCCCTGCCCATCACCCGGCTCGAACTGCTGCTGGGCAAGTACCTCGGGCTCGCGGGTGCGCTGACGCTGTCCACCGTCTCGGGCTTTGCGCTGGTGGCCCTGCTGCTGTACCAGCGTTTCAGCTGGGCCGGCCTGTACCACTACGCCGGCTTCGTGCTCAGCTCGGTGCTGCTGGGGCTGGCGTTCCTGAGCCTGGCGGTGCTGCTGTCGGTGCTGGCCCGCGACCGCACCCGCGCCTCGGGCCTGGCCATCGCGCTGTGGTTCGCGCTGGTGCTGGTGTTCGACCTGCTGCTGCTGGGCCTGCTGGTGGCCACCGGTGGCCAGGTCGGCGGCCAGGCCTTCGCCTACCTGTTGCTGCTGAACCCGGCCGACATCTTCCGCATCCTCAACGTGTTTTCGCTCGACGACGTACAGCGCCTGTATGGCCTGGCCA
>Ga0156155_1046_pt1 | contig 24178 bp, 27 predicted proteins | sample RifCSPlowO2_12_FD_107808 | JGI IMG/M metagenome (GOLD analysis project Ga0156155, IMG submission 107808) | Burkholderiales bacterium RIFCSPLOWO2_12_67_14 | reverse complement strand
CTGGTTTGCGAGCCCGTCGGTGGCGGTGTGACGCTGCCGCGATTCCGGGCGGCCGGACTTCAAGCGTGAAACACGCGTCTTCGCGCGCCATCTGAGGAAATGACCCATCCAAAAGCGACATTTCGCTGGCCCCATTTCGCTGCGTCGTCCTCCCAGGCGGTAGTCGAGGGGGCGCCCCCTGACCAGACGGCGGCCACGATTGCGCGGCGGGCGATTGTGCCCTTGTCCATGCGTGATCGGATCGTGGCCATCGTTGCGCCGGCCGGCTATGGCAAGACGACATTGATGGGAGGTTGGTTTCGCGCTTGCAAAGACGCCGACCGCGTGTGGGTGGCGCTCGACGCTTCCTGGCGCGACAAGGTGTTCTTTATTCGCTCTTTGTTGAATGCAGTCGGAGGTCCGTCGGAGCCCGTCGCGATGGGTGCCATCGACGCGACGGCGGCGGTCGAGAGCGGCTTGCTGGCGTTGTTGCAGGCCCTTGGCCAACGTTGTCGTCCCATGGTGCTGTTCTTCGACGATGTGCATGTGTTGCGTGGCAGCGAGAGCGCTCACACCCTGAGCCGTCTGTTGGTGGCGGCACCCGACTACGTGAGGTTCGTCGTTTGCGGCCGCGAAGGGATGGATTTCGATCTGGCCGTGCTGACCGCGCGCGGGCTGGTACGCTGGGTGACACAGCGCGAGCTGAAGCTCGACGCGCGGGATGTGCAGGAACTGGTGCGGCGGCGCCGACTGTCGGCCGGTGACGAAGAGGTTGATCATATCGTCGGGATCACCGAGGGTTGGCCGGCATTGGTGCAGCTTGCCCTCGCCAGCGGCGAGGGCGTACAGGAGGCCGACGAGGGCAGTAGCAACTTGCTGATGGACAGCTTCATTTACGAGAGCTTCTTCAAGGGATTGGCGCCGGCCCGTCAGCAGGCGCTGTTCGTGATGGCCGCCGTTGGTGACTTCACGCTGCCGCTGCTGGTCGCGCTCGATGCGCCCGAGGGGGCTGAGGCGATCGCCGAAGGCGAGCAACTGGGCATCGTGCAGCGTCGGGGACGCATGGCTGGCGAGCCGTTCTACGCTTTGCATGCGCTGGTGGCGGAGCGCGCACTGACGCGACTGGCCGACATGGGGCTGAGCTCTGTGTCGGTGCGCTTACTGCGAACGCGTTGTGCACACTGGTGGCATGTCCGGGGCGAGGTTTACCGTGCGATCCGCACGGCCCTGGAGGGTGACGACGCGCGGCTCGCGTCCACCTATCTGACCAGCTACGCACATCAGTTGGTGCAAGGCGAGGGTCGGCACGAGACCTTCCTGGACCTGCTCGCGCAATTGGAATCGCGTAGCGTGGAGCCTGACTGCGCACTAATGTTGCAAGCGGTGTGGGCGCTGGTGTTTTTGCGTCGCTATGCTGAAGCGGCAGCGTGGCTGGCGCGCATTGAGCGGGCTTGCGGCAAGGGACAATCAGCCGGCGTCCGCTTGATCCTGCATACGACCGTTCTTCAGCGCGGCGTGATCGCCGGCCTGCGTGATGACGAGGCCGATGCAGAGGTCTTTGTGCGCCAGTGGCTGGCCGGGCCGCCCGATTCGGACCCGTTCCACTACGGCGCCGCACAAACGGTGCTGGCCTATGCGCACAAGTGCAATGGACGCTTCGCCGAGGCCACCCAATCCTTGCGCGAGGCGCAAGTAAAGTTCGAGGAGGCACCTTCGCCATATGGCCTTATGTGGGTCAGGGTGATCTCGGCAGCCTCGCTGCTCAAAGCCGGGCGGCATCGCGATGCCCTGGCGGACAGCGCCTCGGCGCTGTCCGGAGCGCCTGCTTTCACGCCTGGCGCCGCGGGCCTGGCGGCCATGCTGCGCGCGATCCGCGCGTTGCTGCTGTACGAACGCAACCAGTGCACCGAGGCGATGGTGGAAGTGGAAGCGGCGTTGCCACTGCTGCCGCACCAGGGCATCGTCGATGCGATGGTCGCGGGCTACGTGGCGGCGTCACGTCTGCAGGCGGCGCGTGGTGACCTATCCGGCGCGCTCGATGCGGCGGCGGAGGGCGAGCGCGTGGGACTGGCGCGTGGCTTCGTGCGCTTGCAGCTTACGATGGTGGCCGAGCGCGCACTGTTGCTGCTGCGCGCCGGCGACGTCGAGGCGGCGCGGCGAATGGCCAGTGACCATGGGCTGCTGCCGCAAGGACCGCAGACCAATTTGCACAGAGACAAGGCCGAGCGTCTCTGGGCCCGTCTCGATCTCGCGCAGGGTCGGCCCGATCTCGCTCTGCAATGGGCCAATTCGGGCATCGCCAGGGCGCGACGCAGCCACCAGCACCACAAGCTGGCCGAGTTGCTGATGCTGCGCTCACTGGCGTTGGTGCGAACAGGAGATGCCGAGGGTGGGCACGACGCGGTAATGGAAAGCCTTCGCATCGCGGCATCGAACGGCTACGTGCGCCTGTACCTTGACGAAGGCACGGAGTTGGAGAGCTTTTTGCACCGCGTGGCTGACAAGCCGCAGAGTCCCACGCCGGCGTTTTTATACGCGCGAACGCTGCTGCTTGCTGCGGGCGCTGCATCTGCACGTCAGGATACGGCGCCCGCGGACCAGGAGCGACCCACCGAGCGCGAACTGCAAATCCTTCGCCTACTGGCAGATGGCCTGTCCAATGGCGAAGTGGCGGGTCGGCTTGTGTTGACCGAGGGCACGGTGAAATGGCATCTTCACAACATCTACGCGAAGCTGGGCGTGAAAAATCGCACGGGTGCTTTGCGGGAAGCTCGCACTCGGGCTTGGCTGTGAGACTTGATTGCCTCAAGTAAATTGCATGGATGACCGATATAGGCTAAGGATGGTGTTCAAAACCAGCGCGGTGAAGCCTGGTGATCGAATCAATCTCGCGACGGAGTTTTAAAACCATCCCTTAAGGCTTCAGTGCGCGTGTTTTTTTTATCCTTTTTGAAGAGATTGTTACCCATGACCCGATTCACCCTGCGTCAGAAATTTCTATTCGGAATGGTGGCCGTACTCGCGGTGTCACTGCTGGTGTTGTTGGGCGGACGCTACCTTTCCAAGGCCGCGCGGTTCCACCACCTTGAGCGCGATCATTTGGCGGCCGTCATGCAGCTGACACTCGCGATGCAGCGAGCGGCCTCTGGTGACACGGTCCCGGCGGTCGGCAAGGACGTATTGCTCAAGGCGATCGAGCGTGGGCAGTGGGTTGCATCGCAGGTCGATGTCGAGTTGTTCAAGGTCGAGCAGGGGCTGTTCCGCTTGCTCGGCTTCAGCGACATCATTAACTTGCCGATCAAGGACATTCGCGATCTGGAGCGCATGCGCAAGATCATCGAGGCCGAACCTGGCAGGGCTTTGAGCCCGGCGCTGGTCGAACGACTGCGGCCCGACATGGCGATCGTGCAGGATAACTCCGATCGTTTCGCTCCGTTGGTTGCCGAGGCGGTAGGCTTCATCCAAGTGCTTGTTTTCAGTATCAACCTGCTGGGAGGCCTGGTGCTGCTAGCCTCCTTTTGGGCCATCCGCAAGGCGGTCCTCGGGCCGCTGGAGGAGGCGCTGGGGCTGGCGGGGCGCATTGCCAAGGGTGACCTCACGGGGCAGATCGTGACGAGTTCGAACGACGAAGTCGGGCGCTTGATGGCCGCCCTTGCAGACATGCAGGGCAGTTTGTCCAGGATGGTTGCCCATGTGCGCCAGAACTCCGAGAGTCTGGAAGCTGCCAGTTCCGAGATCGCCCAAGGCAACCACGACCTCAGTGCGCGCACCGAAAGCCAGGCCAGTGCCCTTGAAGAAACCGCCGCATCCATGGAGGAACTGGGTGCTGCCGTCAAACAAAATGCTGACAGCGCGCGGCAAGCCAACCAACTGGCCATGAGCGCTTCGTCGGTAGCAATCAAGGGCGGCGAAGTGGTGGCGCAAGTGGTGGACACCATGAAAGGCATCAACGACGCCTCCCGGAGAATCTCCGACATCATCGCTGTGATCGACGGCATTGCCTTCCAGACCAACATCCTGGCGCTCAATGCTGCCGTGGAGGCCGCCCGGGCCGGTGAGCAGGGTCGTGGCTTTGCCGTGGTGGCCAGTGAAGTGCGCAGTCTGGCCGGTCGCTCGGCGGACGCGGCCAAGGAGATCAAGGTATTGATCAACGCCAGTGTCGAGCGCGTGGAGCAGGGCACGACCCTGGTCGACCAGGCGGGCACGACCATGACCGAGGTGGTGGGATCAATCCGGCGCGTCACTGACCTCATGGGTGAGATCAGCGCGGCCAGCAGCGAACAAAGTGCCGGTGTCTCGCAAGTCGGTGAAGCCGTGACAAGCTTGGACCAGGTCACCCAGCAAAACGCGGCGCTCGTCGAAGAAATGGCGGCAGCTGCCAGCAGCCTTAAATCACAGGCGCAGGAACTGGTTCAGACGGTATCAGTCTTCAAGCTGACGTCCGCTGGGACAGCTTCGATCTTGACTTGGTCGGAATCAGTCCTCGCGAAGCCCCATAGCTGAGGTCCGGAACCCAATGCGCTGGTATCGCCGACTCCCCGTTATTGCCTGAGGTCGCCTGATCGGCGATCCATTCACGCATTTTTCCGAATGTCCACTCAGGCTTTCCGGCCTGGCATTAGCGCAACTCCAATCTCCAGTTGAACGCCGCCTTGAAGCCAACAGATGCTGATTTTCATAGACGTTTGGCGCGGCGTGAATCGATAATGCGACTGGGTCGGCCTGAACAGTCGCCCTCCTCCCTGAAAAGTCGTGCGACAACAACTTTGATTTGCCCGGCCCTCGCGCCGGGCTTTCTTTGTGCTCCCAGCATGGGCGCACACGGGTGGGGGCTTCCATCCCATTGCCCAAGATGCTGATCCTGCAGCAGATGTACGCCCTCTCCGATGAGCGCCTGGAGTTCCAGGTCACCTACCGTCTGTCCTTCATGCGCTTTCTGGGCCTGGGTCTTGCGCGCGATGTGCCCGATGCACGCACCGTCTGGGACTTCTGACCTGCTCGGCTTTTTCGAGCCATTCATTCCTGTAAGACAGCTCGGTTGGGAATGGGGTGATTGTGCTGCTTGAATTCGTGGGGTGTGAGGTAGTCCAGGCTGCTGTGGGGGCGCACCGTGTTGTAGTGGTGCCGCCAGGCTTCGATGACCACGGCAGCCTCCTTGCGGGACCTGAACTACTCCAGCGACAGACACTCGTCGCGCAGCTTGCCGTTGAAGCTTTCGTCGGCGCCGTTCTGCCAAGGCTTGCCAGGGTCGCTCAGGGCGGTTGCGATGCCAGCCTGGGAGATCCACTCCAGGATGGCGTGGCTGACGAACTCCGGTCCGTTGTCCGAGCGCATGAACAGTGGAGCGCCGTGCATGCTGACCAGCCGTGAGAGCACCTCCACCACTCGGCGTGAACGGATGGAGCCGGCCACGTCGATTGCCCGACACTCGCGCGTGTACTCGTCGATGACGGTCAGGCATTTGATCTGCTGGCCTTCGGCGGTGGTGTCGAAGACGAAGTCGTCGGCCCTGATTTATTCGTTTTCAGGCAACGCCCCGTTGCAGGGGTTGCCCATTGAGGGTGATGGAGGCGAGTTCTCGCAGTATCCGAGGCCAGTTCGACGGCAGGGCCGCTGCCAGGCACAGGCGCAAATAAAGCCGCTGCAAGAAGTGCACACCCTTCTTGACGATCATCTGCGAGGCGGTAGGTCGACCGAACATGCGCTTTGTTCCGATCAAAAATATCGAGCAGCAGGCGGTCCTCGCGCTGCATCGGGTACGGCAGGGATTTGTGCGGGCGCGCACGGCGCAGGGGAACCAGATCCGTGGGCTGTTCAGTGAGTTTGGTCTGATCATTCCCCAGGGCATTGGCTACATCGCCACGCGCGTTCCAGAGTTGATCGAAGACGGCGCCAATGAGCTGCCCGGTGAGTTCGGATTCTTGTACAGCGGCTTCTCGATCACCTCAAGGAACTGGACCGCCAAGTCGAAGAACTCGAAGTGAAGATCCAGGCATGGCACCGCAGCAATGACCTCAGCCGCAAGCTGGCCCAGGTCCCGGGTATCGGGCCGATCACGGCCAGCGCGCTGGTCGCGTCGATCGGCGATGCGAAGAACTTCGACAATGGTCGTCAAGTCGCCACATGGCTTGGCCTTGTGCCAAGACAACATTCCTCGGGCGGCAAGGCCAACCTGCTGGGCATGAGCAAGCGAGGGGATACCTACTTGCGAACGTTGCTGATCCACGGTGCGCGCTCTGTCAGCGGGCGTGGCTGGTGCACAGGCTGCACCTTGACCAGCAGCTCGGCGTGGCCCAGCGTCACATCGAAGAAGAACTTCAGGCCACTGAGCGTGGAGTTGATGGTCGGCGGTGCCGTGCCGGTCTCGACCATGTGCAGCCGGAAGGCCCGAAGGTCTTCGGCGGTGGCGGTGTCCGGCGATCGCTTGAGATAGGCGGCGAGCCTGCGAACGGCGCGGATGTAGTGGATCTGGGTCTTGCCGTTGAACTTGCGCATTCGCATGTCGTCGATCATGCGTTGGCGCAACGGGGAGACGGAGGGCGTCAATGAGTTCATGGTTCAACTCCTGTCGAAGAGCGAGGCCGATTGCCTCACCCGTCAACTTGGCAGAACCAGCGCCGGAGCGAATAACCACGATGCTGCCGGAGCGATTACCGCGCGAATACGAAGCCCTGATGGCCGCTCAAATTCCCTCCACCTGAACTGATCGGGGATAGGGGTTAAACGCCGGCGCCGTCGGCACCTGTTGGCAGGACATTGATCCGGTCTTCCCCGAGGGAAGGCCAAGGAGTGAATGTCTTGAAGTCCAACCAACGCGCCACCATAGAGACACTGCTGGAGCGCAATACATCGCAACGCGAGATCGCCCGCATCACGGGCATCGACCGCAAGACGGTCAGGAGCTACCACCAACGCTGGCTGGAGCAACTGCAGTCAAATTCCCCCGGGGTGGCCACCTCCTTGTGCGAACCCTGGCGCGAGGGGGATGCGGACAAATACTTGGACTTACGCCATAAACCAGTCCAAGTATTTGTCCGCATCCCCAACTGATCACGATCGACTGCTGAAAGACAGTTCAACGGAGAGCCGTTAACTCCGTTTTGAAGGAGAGCCTGCAAAAAGCGCAGTGATGGAACGAAGGTCAAACCGGGCTGGGGGCATTCCGGCAAAGTGCCAGTACGTTGAGTACCAAGTGGAGATGGGAACCTCGGCCGCGAATAGCCATCATGGGCAGCAGTACCCACTGCACAAACAGCCCGAATGTAAGGCAGCAAACTCTTCAAACCTTCACCACGCAAAAACTTGCTCTCCCCGGGCGGACCATGTAAGCACTTTGAGTGGCCGCCGGGGGTTCAAGACGCTCACGACCCAGGAGAGAAAGCTGCTCAGGAGACGTCAGGCGATCGAGCCGATCATCGGGCACTTGAAGGCGGACCACCGCATGGCTCGCTGCCACTTGAAAGGCGAACAAGGGGACAGACTGCACGCGGTGCTGTGTGCGGCGGGCTACAACCTGCGTTGGCTGCTGCGGATGATTGCCAAGAAGGGGGTGCCCTTCTTGCGGCGGCTTTATTTGCGCCTGCGCAAGACAGTCGCACCATCGCCCAACTGGGCTCGCATGCTGCGCAACCTCGCCGTTAACGCATTCAGGGAGCCGGCGCCACGACTGGTCGCTGGCTGAAAATGAATATTTCAGGGCAGACGACGTAGGGCTTGACGAACTGGGGTGCCATCAGGCGCACGGTGTGCCCCATTGCCCGGAGCTTGCGCGCCCAGTGATGAGCGCTGCCGCAAGCCTCCATGCCCAGCAAACACGGCGGCAGGTTGACGAAGAATGTCGCCATCTGGCCCCGGCGCAGTTGCTTCTTCACGAGCACCTTGCCATGCTCGTCGATTCCGTGGACCTGGAACACGTTCTTCGCCAGGTCGATGCCAACAGTCGAAAGCTTCATGGTGGACGCCCCTTCTCGGTTCAAGTGGTTGATCAACGTCTCCACTTTGGCACGTCGATGCCGTTACGGGTGGGGGCGTTCATCCCATTGCTTACTGTTGACCGAGGGCACGGTTCAAGTGGCACCTGCACAACTTGTACGCCAAACTGGTCGTGCGAAACCGCACGGGCGCTTTGCGGGAAGCTCGGGCGAGAGCCCGGCTGGGAGTTTGATGGGCCCGAAGGCGCCCACGTCATCCACCATATCCTCAAAAGGCACCATGCCTTGTTCCGGCCCACCCGCAGCCGGAAATCGCACAAGTCCCAGCTTCTCAGCGCTCGGCTTGGGCTGAGGAAGACATGCTCGTCGACTGGCCAAGCAGATTGCGCTGCAAATCCTCGGGAACGGCTGCGCCGGCATAGATGCGCAGCATGATCTGATGCATCAACTCGCTATTCGGGGTAGTGAGATAGGGCGTGAACAAGCCTCGTACTATGAGATTGCCATTCCGGGTAACGGTCATCCCCTTGCCGGGCTCCCAATCGATCCAGAACACATCACCCTTGTACACCCGTGGCAGGGCACTGTAAATGGCGCCCACTGCCCCGACCTCGTCGATTAGCTTCACAAACTCGGCGCTGGTCGCCACCAACTTGAAGTCATTCAAGAAATAGCCGGAAATCGTCGAGCCTGGAATTTCCCTGAGCACATGGAGGTGGATGCGTTTCGGACCGCTCAGCTTGTTGATCGCATCCAGCGAAGCCAGCTTTTCGGGAAGGTACAAGCCGGTGACATAGGCCTTGAAATAGCCTCTCTTGTGAAATCCGGCCCCGTTGAGTACAAGTTGTTTCCCAGAGATCGTTGCTGTGTCGTTAAGCGATACGCCTTCGACTTCCAATGGTCCCGCCATGGCACCAGATGACATGACGAGCAGCAGCCACATGGCGACTAGTATTTGACGCATAGGGAACTCCATTTTTCTAAAAACGCAGACACAGAATGAAAATCGAGTACGGGTTTGCGCACGCCCAAAAGAGGCTCGTGCTTTCAACGAAGAGGCACGGTCAGGCTGATCCATAGCGCCGTGCCCTCGGGCCGGTTTTGTACCGAAAACTCCTTGAGCAACCGGCCTTCAACGAGCCAATCACCGGTACCCTTGATCCAGGCAAGGGAGGGGCCGATAGCGAAGCTCCTCCCTTTCTTGCCGACAGTCAATGCCTGTAAGGCGATCGGTGTGCCGTTGACGGTGTCCCGCGTGGTCTGAAGGAAGGCGTATCCTGCGGCACCCACCCGTAGTTGCTCCGACAGCGATTTCATGAGCGAGAAATCGACATTGAGGTGGTCGCCGGAACGATACTGAGTATCCCTATTTCTCGTGTTTGTCGAGTATGCAGCACGCACCCCGAGATCCCAGCTTTCGCCGATGTGGCTGTATTGCACCATCGGTCGGACTGTGTAGAAATTTCCCGCACTCGGATTGGTTGATCGATTCTTGTCATACGCACCGGTCGGCAGGGCGAAGATCAGCCCAAACAGAACCTGCGATGGATCGAGGTTCCAACGCAGGATGGGCCCAAGCTCTAGATCACCAACACCGAAACTGGCGCTGGAAAGTGCGCTGGCTTGCTGCGCTACCGCAGTGCCGATTCCGTTCGCTATTGCAGTCTGATTGGCGGCGGGCAGCAGAGAGGCCGCGGCATTGAAAGTTGTCTGGCCGGCGGCGGCAGACGCATCGGCCTTCTTCTCGATCAACGGTAGGAGCGCGGTTGCGCCTACCGTGGCCCCCAGCCATTGCTCGGTACTCATGAAGGTCAGGCGTGGGGCGAGTGCGGAAATTCTGACGCGAATCTCCGTCTGCACGGGTGTGCTTGCCGACGCGCCGGGGATCGGCACGTTGAAAGGCGGGGCTGTGAGGTCGACGTTTGCTGTGGAATTAAGCTTAACCTTGCCCTTGTAGATGTAACTAGGGATCTGAAAATACCACCCTGGATCGAGTGGTGCCGACATATCTGCCCCCCCAAAACCCGGGGCGTACCGAAGATCGAAGTTCTCGGTTGCAGCGGCGTTGCCAGTCACACCAATGACAACTGTGAGCAAGCCACCCATGCGTACAAAGCGTCTGTTTCGATTTTTCATAAAAGCTCCTTGCCTCTCCCTCAAGGCATACGGTTTTCGGATGCAAGGTCAGCGATAGGCGGCTGGACCGCCATCGCGGCGATCCTCCGGCCTATTTGTCACATCCCGCATGCTGAAAACTTGCCGAGCATCCAGCCATCAAAAACGCTTCGATACCCCGGCCATCACCACGAACGGAGAGGGTTTCAAGTCGGCCTTTACGGGCGCTCCGCCGAATGCAGGGGCTGTTCCGGTCGCCTTGGTTTTCCAGTACAGCTTTCGGAAGTCGACGAACAAGCCCCACGACTTGTCAATGGGAATATCCACGCCGACTTGCAGCACGCCACCAAACCGGCTCTTCACGTCCAGGCCTGCCACCGCGCCATCTTTTGACTCCAGGACATGGATGTAGGCGATTCCGCCGCCAATGTAAGGTTTGATGGCCCCGAGGTCGAAGCTGTACGTGCCGGTCAACATTGCCGGTGCATACTTCACCTCGCCCAATTGACCCAATGGCGCCACCGTTCCACGACCTTCGATCCGAGTCTTGGGTGGTATGCCCACCGTTGCCCGCAGGGCCGCCGAGGGTGTGAGCCAGTATCCGATTTCGGCCGCGAGGGTGGTGCTGTCACTCAGGTTCAACGCGGCCCCTGGCACCGGGCCGCCCCCGACTGTAATGTCCGCATCGGATTGGTATTGAATCGATGCGACGCCAGCGCGCACAAACCACGGCGATTCCTGGGCGGATACACCGCCCGTGATCCCGCACAACACGGCCAAACAAGTCAATTTCCGGATATTCAATGGTTTCATCATGTCTCCTTTACGTTGTTATGGGCCCGGCGACATGCCGGGCTTGTTTTGCGGCATTGATTACGTTCGCCGCAAATCTTTTAGACCTCCGGCAGCCGGTGGTCCTTGAACTGCTCACGCAACTGGTTCTTCAGCATCTTTCCGGTGGCGCCGATTGGAATGGCATCGACGAATACCACATCGTCCGGCACCCACCAGGAGGCGACCTTGCCTTTGTAGTGTCCAATCAGCGCTTCGCGGGTGACCTCCGCGCCCGGCTTGCGCACCACCACCAGCAAGGGTCGTTCATCCCACTTTGGATGCGGCACGGCGATAGCCGCTGCCATCGCCACCGCCGGGTGCGCCATGGCGACGTTTTCCAGGTCGATCGAGCCGATCCACTCGCCGCCGGACTTGATCACGTCCTTGCTGCGATCCGTGATCTGCATGTAGCCGTCGGCGTCGATCGTGGCCACGTCGCCGGTGGGGAACCACTGCGCGCCGGTCGTGTCGCTCACCAGGGGTTTGGCGCCATCAGGGCCGAAGTAGCTCTGGACTATCCAAGGGCCACGCACCAGCAGATCGCCCGGCGTCTTGCCGTCCCAGGGGACGTCGGCCCCCTGCGGATCGACGATGCGCATGTCCACGCCGAACACGACTTTGCCTTGCTTGGCGAGCAGCGCATGCTGTTCGTCCAGTGGCAGGGACAGGTGTTTCTGCTTCAGCCGGCTGACCGTGCCCAGGGGCGACATCTCCGTCATGCCCCAAGCGTGGATGACTTCAATGCCATGGTTATCCTCAAAGGCACGCATCATGCTTGGCGGCACGGCCGAGCCACCGATGATGGTGCGCTTCAGGGGGGCGAGGCTAAGCGCGTTCTGCTCGGCGTGCTGGAGCATGCCGAGCCAGATCGTGGGCACGCCGGCCGCAAACGACACCTGCTCGGTGGTAATCAGCTCGTGCAGCGATTTGCCGTCCAGTGCTGCACCGGGCAGCACCAGCTTGGCGCCGACCATCGCGCAACTGTAGGGCAGGCCCCAGGCATTGGCGTGGAACATGGGCACCACAGGCATCACGCAGTCGCGCGATGAGATGGAAATCGCGTCCGGCATGAGCGAGGCGTAGGTGTGCAGCATCGTCGAGCGGTGGCTGTAGAGCACGCCCTTGGGGTTGCCGGTGGTGCCCGAGGTGTAGCACAGCGACGAGGCGGTATTTTCGTCGAAGGTGGGCCATGCAAAGTCGGGCTTGTGCGCCGAGATCATGTCTTCGTAGCACAGCAGATTGGGCAGCTTGCTCGCCGGCATCTTGTCCTTGTCGATCATCGCGACAAAGTGACGTACCGTCTTGCAGCGCCCCGCCACGGCCTCGACCAGGGGCAGGAAGGTCAGGTCAAAGAACAACACCTGGTCCTCGGCATGGTCGAGGATGTAGAGCAACTGGTCAGGGTGCAGGCGCGGGTTGAGGGTGTGCAGCACCGAACCGCTGCCGGACACGGCGAAGTACAGCTCCAGGTGCCGGTAGCCGTTCCAGGCCAGCGTGGCGACGCGTTGCGACGCTTGCACACCGAGACCGCCGAGTGCATGGGCCATCTGGCGCGAACGGTCATGCAATTGCGCATAGGTGGTGCGGTGGATGTCACCTTCGACGCGGCGCGAGACGATGGGCACATCGCCGCTATGGCGTGCCGCATGGGTGATGAGTGAGGAAATGAGCAGGGGCGCGCTCATCATTTGACCGTTCATGAAGTCTCCTTGGGTTTCTTGGTTAAGGCTAAATCCGGCCACTGGCCGGGTATCGTGTTGAGAGGTGCCATAGCGCCTCTTCGGGGTGGTGCCTTGTAGGCGGATGAATCTACTGAAGTTTTTGGCTTGACAGGATGGCCCGCGCGCACTTCTCGCCGATCACCATGCAGGGGGCGTTGGTGTTGCCGCCGATAACCGTAGGCATGATGGATGCGTCGGCGACACGCAGGCCCGAAAGCCCGTGCACCCGCAACTGCGCATCGACCACAGCCATGTCGTCATTGCCCATCTTGCAACTGCCGACCGGGTGGTAAATGGTTTCCGAACTGCGCCGGATGTAGGCCCGCAGATCCTGGTCGCTGCTCACGCCGACACCCGGTGCGACTTCGCCGCCATGGATATCGTGGAAGGCCTTGGCCTCAAAGATGCGTCGCGCAAGTTTCAGGCCACGCAGCATCTCGTCCCAGTCGTCGGCATGGCTCAGGTAGTTGGGTTGAATCGCCGGTGCGGCCATCGGGTCCGCGCTTTTGAGTCCGATGAAGCCGCGGCTCTTGGGGCGCAACTGGCACATGTGCAAGGTAGCCCCATAGCCGGGGGCTAGGTCACGGCCATGGTTGCGCAGGTAGGTCGGCAGGAAGTGAAACTGTATTTCCGGCAGTGCTGATTGTGGCGAGAGCCTGGCGAAACCCCCTGTCTCGGCCACGTTGCTGGACAGGAAGCCTTCGCGCTTGCGCCAGTATTGCCAGAGCCCGGCAAGTGCTTTCGGAAGGAAACCAGGCGCGACACCAATCGCCTGCTTGCTGCGGTCGCGGATCATCACCGTCACGTCGAGATGGTCCTGGAGGTTTTGGCCCACGCCTGGCAAATCGGCCACTTGTGCGATGCCGTGCTGTGCCAGCGCCTGCTTGGATCCCACGCCCGAAAGTTGTAGCAATTGCGGCGAATTGATGGCCCCGCCGCTGAGCACGATTTCACGTTCGGCCTCGATACGCTGGCGCTCGCCTTTGCGTTCGATCTCGACACCCACGGCCTGTTTGCCAGAGAACAGGATGCGCGTGACATGGGCGCCGGTGAGCACGGTCAAGTTCGGTCGGTCCATGACCGGGTGCAGGAATGCGCGCGCGCTGCTCCAGCGTTCCCCGTTTTTCTGGGTCACCTGGTGAGGCCCTGCACCTTCCTGTTGCGCGCCGTTGAAGTCCATGTTGCGCGGCATGCCGCATTGCACGGCGGCGTCGATGAAGCGAGCTGACAACGGGTTGGGTGAGCGCACATCGGCGACGTTCAGTGGCCCATTTGTTCTGTGGTGGGTCGAGACACCGCGCTCGTTATTCTCATGTTCCATGAAGATGGGTAGCAGATCCTTGTAGGCCCATCCGGCGTTTCCAGCCGCCGCCCATGCGTCGTAATCAGCCTGGTGCCCGCGCATGTAGACCATGGCATTGATCGAGCTGCTGCCCCCGATTGTTTTTCCCCGCGGCCAGTACAGGCGACGACCTTCGAGTTCGGCTTGTGGTTCGGTGTCGAAATACCAGTTGTACTTGCGGGTCGCGAGCAAGCCCACGAGGCCCATGGGAGTGCGGATCAGCGGTGAGTCGTCGGACCGTCCCGCTTCGAGCAGGCACACGCGGTTCGACGGATCCGCGCTCAATCGGTTGGCCAAGACACAGCCGGCCGAGCCGGCGCCCACGACGATGTAATCGAATTTCAAGAATTGTCCCTATACGATTCAGAGAAAAAGAAATGCACCAGGCTAGCCCGGTGCATCCGAGGCCATCAGACCAGACGCAACGTCCAGTTGATCAGCCGTCGCGACAGATGGGTGTAGGGCGGGTAGAAAGTGGAGGCCAGCAACAGCCAGGTCTTGACGACCGCGCGCTCATGGCTGAAGGCCTTGAACCCGTAGATCCCGTGTGCGCTGCCCAAGCCGGAGTTGTTGACACCGCCAAAGGGCAGGCGGCCATGCAGGAACTGCACGACGCTGTGGTTGACGCAGGCACCGCCCGAACTCGTCTCGCGCAGCACCTTGTCGGCGACCTTGTGGTTCTTCGTCCAGATGTACAGCGCGAGCGGCTTGGGCTGGTCGTTGATCTTGGTGATGACTTCGTCAAGATCGCGGTAAGCAACGAGGGGCAGCAACGGGCCGAAAATTTCCTCCTGCATGATCTTTGCATCCGGGCTGACGTTGTCGATCAAGGCGGGCGCGACGAACTGGCGATCTGTCTGGTGCTGGCCACCGGCCAGCAGTCTGGCACCTTTTTCAAGCGCGTCATCCAGCAGTCCGACGATGCGCTTGGCATGGCGCTCATTGACGATGTGCGCCAGGTGAGGACTGGTGCGCACGGCATCTCCTTCACCGTAGGCTTTGGCCAGGGCCTGGCGGCAGTGCTCTACAAAAACATCCTTGACCGATTCGTGGACGTAGACGTGATCCGGCGCAATGCAGGTCTGGCCGCTGTTGGTGCATTTGGACCACATGAGGTTGGCCGCTGCGGCCTTCACGTCCGCCGTGGCGTCAACAATGGTGGGGCTCTTGCCGCCCAGCTCCAGGGTCACGCTGGTCAGGTGCTTGGCCGCCGCGGCCATCACCACGCGGCCAATCGCCGGCGAGCCGGTAAAGAAGATGTGATCGAAGGGCAGATCTAGCAGCGCCTGCGAGACCGACGCGTCGCCCTGGAACAGGGCCACCTCGTCTTCGGGAAACACCTCGCGCACGATCTCCGCCATCAGCGCCGACAGGTGGGGCGTCATCTCCGAGGGTTTGAGAATGGCCGTGTTGCCGGCGGCGATGGCCGAGATCAGCGGGCCGAAGGTCAGGTTGACGGGATAGTTCCAGGGCGAGATGATTAAACAGCGGCCCTTGGGCTCGCACTGCACGTGGCTTGACGTGCCAAACATCAGCAGGGTGGGTAAAACCTTGTTCGGCTTCATCCAGCGGCGCAGATGGCGACGCGCATCGTTGGCTTCGGCCACGATGGGCAAAATTTCGGTCAGGTCGACCTCGGCGGCCGGTTTGCCGAAGTCCAGTGCGCCAGCGCGCTGAATGTCGGCCTGGCGCGCCAGGACGGCCCGCTTCAGGCGGTCGATCTTGTCGAGTCGCTGTGCGGCGGTTGATTGACGTAGCCGTAAGGCCGTCTCACGCTGCGCGGCGAAGATGCGGTCTATTTCCGCTTGTCCCGCCGGTTCGTCGGGGTTGACAAGCCGCACGACATTGGAAGCCACTTTCATTTCTGTCTCCTGCTTTTATTTTGGTCTCGTATCGCGTCGATTCGAGGGAAAAAGCAAGTCTATGGAGATGCGTCATGGAAGTCACCCTAACGAAAGTTAGGTGCAACCTCATGTGCTTTGGGGCTACCATTCTTCGTGTTGGCGCAAAGCTGGCCGAGCCTCTTTATTGCAAGTGGGTGGAGGCTAATTGATTACCCTTAATTAACACGACAGGAGACATGACCATGAAAACAGCTTCAATTCAAGGTGCCGGGGGTATGCGGCTGGCCGGCGGTGAGGGAAAACCCTCCCGGGAGAAAATAGGTGCGCCGTGGGCCAAGTTCTTTTTGGCGCTGCTTGCGTTCGCGGTGCTTTATTCCGGCTATCGCATCTACTCCGAGGCGTCGGCGTTCACATATGGGCTGGACTACTTCAGCCAAGAGTTCGATGCTTACTGGATGCGCCTGCTGTACGGACAATTGCTGCTGATTGTCGCGCTGGGAACCGTGGCTCTGGTGTATCTCTGGCGTACCCGTGAGCGGGATTTTTCCCGAATCGGGCCACGAGAGGAGGTGCGGCGCCTGTTCGTGCTGATGGCGCTCATTTTGCTGTTCGCCATCATGTTTTATGTGACCGGTTCGATCTACACGGAGGCCGATGCAGCCTGGCACCAGGTGACGATCCGGGATACTGATTTCACCCCCACCCATATCGGGCTGTTCTATTTCTGCGTGCCCTTGCTGGTGTTTTGGGGCTTCATCTCGTTCGCCTACGCTCACACGCGCATCCCGCTCTTTGGCAATCGCATTTCTCTGCCGTTCGCGATCATCGTCGCTGGCGCTTTCATGATCATGCCCAATGTGGGTTTCAACGAGTGGGGTCACACTTTCTTCTATGCAGAGGAATTGTTCGCCGCGCCGATTCACTATGGCTTTGTGTTGCTGGGCTGGTCTACATTTGCGGCTGGTGGATTGCTCCTGCAGATACTGCGTCGCGTGGCCGAGTTGACGAAGCAGTCGGTGTCGCCGCAAGCCGAGCTTCAAGCGGCTCATTGATACGCCTTTCCGGTTGGATGCATCGGGGCCAGGAAACCATCGGACTTTGAGCATCGAAAGCGAATAAGGGCCCCGGCGAGGACAGTTTTTGCCGAATTTGCTGTCCCATCGTCCGGCTATGGGGCAAAAAGACGGTGAAAAATGGACCGCTGCGGCCGATTTGCAGCCGACGATGTTCAGCAAGTCCGACAGCCTCCTGGGTCTTGATGACAGGCTGTGCGCTTGACCTCCCAATTTATTCATGGAGACTTTGAATGTCCGTTTTGACTCCGGCTGAGGCCGCCTTTAGCCCGCAGGAAGCGGCCCGCGTTGATGCCCAGGTTGACTGGGTGGTCATCCCGCTTTTTGTGGTGCTTCTGGGGGCTGTATTCGCCTTTCAGTTTGCCTTGCTGGTTGGGGACTGGGACTACTGGATCGATTGGCGGGACCGCCGTTATTGGCCGCTGGTCACGCCCTTGGTGCTGGTTATTCTGCCCGGCGTATTTGGATATGCCTTTTGGAAGCTGCTGCGCATACCTCTGGGTGCGACGCTGAGCATTCTCGGGCTGACGCTGACGGGATGGTTGAGCCGGTACTTGAACTTTCATGAGTTCGCCGGTTTCCCGATGAACTTTGTGATTCCCTCGACCTTCATTGGCGTGGGTCTGTTGATCGATTGCACCTTGCTGCTTACGCGCAGTTGGTTTTTCACGGGGATTTTTGCTGGCTTTCTTTCGGGGCTGCTTCTGTACCCAATGAACTGGCCACTGTTGGCTCCGTTCATGGTGCCGGTCGAAATGCACGGCACGCTGATGACGGTGGCGGATGTGATGGGTTTTGAGTACATCCGCACTGCCATGCCCGAATATGTGCGCATCATCGAGCAGAGTACTTTGAGGACATTCGGCGATGCGGTCACGCCATTGACGGCGGTTTTCGCGGGCTTCCTGACCATCTTAAGCCTCTGGTTCTGGGCTTGGATTGGCTCACTCGGTGTCAAGGCTGTGTGGCTGCGAAAAGTTGTTTAAGGAACAGGTCATGAATTTCATAGCAAAGTTGTTCGCAGTCATTCAAGGTCTGATGGTCGTCTTGGTCACGTTTTCGGCAACGCCGACGTATGCACACGGTGAAAAGGCGCAGCAGCCCGCTTTGCGCATGCGCACCGTGCATTGGTTTGACGTGGATTTATCGACGCGCAAGCTCGATGTCAACCAGATTCTGGTCGTCAAGGGAAGTTTTGTTCCTTCCCTGTCCTGGCCGGAGCATGTTGCGTCCATCGAGGACACCGCCTATCTCAATGTGGGCGTGCCCGGGCCTTCTTTTGTGCGTCTGGACAGCCGCGTCAACGGTGTGCCCACCATACGCAGTAGTTCGTATAAGCGCGGTGAGCGGTACAACTTCGAGATCACGCTGAAGGCCCGCACACCCGGCCGTTATCACCTGCATCCCATCATCAACGTCAAGGATGCCGGTCCGATGATTGGCCCGGGCATCTGGGTCGAGGTCGGAGGCGACCCGGCGAAGTTCGAGAACAGCATCAAGACCTTGTTCGACCAAACCCTTGATCTGGAAACGCACGGCTTTGCCAATGCGGCTTCCTGGTCGGCGGTGTGGCTTGTGCTTGGTTTGGTCTGGTTTGGCTATTGGCTGACCAAAGTGCCTTTGATCTTGCCGAGGTTCCGGCGTGCCAGCGCGCTGGGTGAGAACGCCGACGACATGATCACCACGCGCGACCGTCAGGCGGCACTGGTCATCCTGGTGGCGACGCTGATGCTTATCGCGGGAGGGTATTTCTATGCCACCGAACGCTGGCCGGTCACGACGCCGCTGCAGACCGGCAAGATCAAGACGCCAACCCTGAAGATGGAGCCTTCGCCGGTGGTGGTCACAATGGACGATGCGCGCTACCGCATCCCGGGCCGGAGCTTCCGTATCGAGGTCACGGTAAGCAATAGCGGGCAGAGTCCCATGAACATCGGTGAGTTTGCCTCAGGCGGTCTGCGCTTTATCAATTCCGCAGTGTTGAAGGTCACACCAAAAGATCAGGATGATCTGGTGGCACAGGACGCGTTGCGTGTCGAGGGAGGTCCGATCAAGCCGGGTGAAACGAAAAAGATCGTGATATATGCGGACGACGCGATGTGGGAGACGCAACGCATGACGACGATGATCGCGTCCCCGGATGCGGTAGTGGCCGGTATGCTGTTCTTCTTCGATGCGCAGGGCCGTCGCTATCCAGTAGAGATCAGCGGACCGATGATTCCGCTGTTCGGAGGGTGATGCAAATGCGACTGATCCGAACGTTGAGTTCCGCGCTGCTTGCAGTGGCTGCGGCATCGGCATGGGCGCATGGCGGGGTCGGCATTGAAGACGACAAGTGCATTCTGCGCATCGGCAGCGACCGGGCCCATTTCGCCGGCTACCAGCCCGAGCACCGTGCCAGTCAGGAGTTCTGCGAGGACTTCCCCGAAGTCGGACGGGCAGTGATCGTGATTGACTTCATTCAGCCCGCGCTGCGCGAACGCGTGGTCGAGTTCCGCATCCTGCGTGACGCGGACGGGCTGGGTGCCAAGGCACGCTACGAGGATCTGGGCGATAAGGACAGGATCGCGCAGCGGACGATGGCGGCGCTGCCGGCCAAGGCTTATCCGCACGGCACGGTCACCCTGGACCACAGGTTCAGCGAACCTGGCTGGTTCATCGGCCTGCTCAGCGCGACGGATGCGGCCAGCGGAAAGACGGAGCACTCGGTCTTTCCGTTCCGCGTCGGCGTAAGCAACTATTGGAAATACTTGCCATTGCCCTTGTTCTTTATCGGCTTGGCCTGGCTCTTGTACCGGCTCACTGGACCGCGGCGCAAAACCCCGATCACCGACATACCTCAAAAGTAGGCAGCATGATAGAAGGAGACATGATGAACAATTGGATCAAGCCGGCGAATCAGGCCCGGCAAGGGAAATCTGCCAACCGACCGGCCATGGGCTTGACGGTGGCGGTGACGGTGGCGATGGCTTCGCTGCTCGGCACGGCGGCGCCGGCCGCCATGGCCGAGGAAGCCAAGGGCTCGAAGGCGCACATTGCGGCCGTGACCAAGAAGGTCGATGGCGTATTCATCCGCGCCAACGAGGCGCGCACGAACGACTGGCCCAGCCACGGCCTGGACTATGCCGAGACGCGCTTCTCGCGCCTGAACCAGATCAGCACCGCCAACGTGAAAGATCTTGGCCTGGTCTGGTCGTACAACCTCGAATCGACGCGCGGCGTCGAGGCCACGCCGCTGGTGGTGGACGGCATCATGTATGTCAGCGCTTCGTGGAGCATCGTTCACGCCATTGATGTGCGCAGCGGCAAAAAAATCTGGACTTTCGACCCGCAGGTCCCGCGCGAGGCCGCCTACAAGGGCTGCTGTGACGTGGTGAACCGCGGCGTGGCGCTGTATCAGGGGAAAGTCTTCGTCGCTTCCTACGACGGTCGGCTGATCGCGCTCGATGCGGCCACTGGCAACAAGGTCTGGGAAAAAGACACCATCATCGACCGCAAGTTCTCGTACACCATCACCGGCGCACCGCGCGTGTTCAATGGCAAGGTCATCATCGGCAACGGCGGCGCCGAGTTCGGCGTGCGAGGCTACATCACGGCCTATGACGCCGCCAGCGGCGCGCAGAAGTGGCGCTGGTTCACGGTGCCCGGCGACCCAAGCAAACCGTTCGAGGACGAGTCCATGGCCAAGGCCGCCAAGACCTGGGACCCGAGCGTCAAGTACTGGGAAGCCGGCGGCGGCGGTACCGCCTGGGACGCAATGAGCTTCGACCCCAAACTGAACCTGATGTATGTGGGCACCGGCAACGGCTCGCCCTGGGCGGCAGCCAAGCGCAGCCCCGCGGGCGGTGACAACCTGTATCTTGCGTCCATCGTCGCGCTCAACCCCGACACCGGCAAGTATGTCTGGCACTACCAGCAAACGCCCAGAGACAACTGGGACTACACCTCGACCCAGCCGATGATTCTGGCTGACATGGAGATAGAAGGCAAGCCGCGCAAGGTGATCCTGCATGCGCCGAAGAACGGTTTCTTCTTCGTGATCGACCGCACCAACGGTAAGCTCATCTCGGCGAAGAACTTCGTCGACGTGAACTGGGCGACGGGCTACGACGCGGCGGGTCGTCCCATCGAGACTTCCGATGCGCGTCCCACGGAACGACCTTACGACTCCATTCCCGGCCCCTACGGTGCGCACAACTGGCACTCCATGTCGTTCAATCCACGGACCGGGCTGGTCTACTTGCCTGCGCAAAACATACCCGTCAACATGATGGATGATAAGAAATGGAGCTTCAACTCCAACAACCCTGGTCAGCCAGGCTCCGGTACCGGTTGGAATACTGGCTATTACATCAATGCAGTCCCGCCAAAAAGCAAGCCGTTTGGCCGTCTGATTGCCTGGGATCCGGTTCAGCAAAAAGAAGTATGGCGCCAGGAGCAGGTCTCACCGTGGAATGGTGGAACGCTGACCACTGCGGGTGACCTGGTATTCCAGGGCACCGCAGATGGCCGTTTCGTCGCCTACAACGCTCGCACCGGCGAGAAGCTGTGGGAGTCGCCTACAGGGACCGGCGTAGTGGCTGCACCTATCACCTATCAGGTGGATGGCAAGCAGTACGTTTCGATTGCCGTGGGATGGGGCGGCAGTTACGGTCAGGATAAGCGGGCCACCGAGCGGAAAGGTCCGGGTACGGTCTATACCTTTGCCGTTGGCGGCAACGCGTCCATGCCTGAGTTCGTCGCGTATCGGATGGGCGAACTGGTGGCAGGGGTCAAATACGACCCGGCGCACTACGAGGCTGGCACCGCGCTGTATGTCAGTAACTGCGTTCTCTGCCATGGTGTTCCCGGCGTGGATCGTGGCGGCAACATCCCCAACCTCGGGTACATGAATGCAGCCTTCATCGAAAACCTGGACAAGTTCATTTTCAAAGGTCCGGCCATGAACCGGGGCATGCCTGACTTCACGGGCAAACTGAGCACGGAAGATGTGGAAAAGATCAAGGCCTTCATTCAGGGTACGGCGGATGCCATACGGCCCAAGAAATAAGGCTTCACATGGTGGGATGACATCGCTCAAGGCGGCATGTTTGCCCGCCCAAGCCGTACGATGTGCGGCCTGGGCAGGCGCAATGGGGTTTCTGGCGGCTGCAGCGCCGGTCATGGCCCAGAGTGCTGCGCCCGTGGTTCGTGAATCTGGAGTTTTGCAGCCGGTCTCGATGGACATTGTGGAAGATGATGAGATTCGCGCCGGCCAACTGCAGGTCAATTTGTCGGAGAGTCTGGGCGCGTTCCGGGCCTTGTGATTCTTGATCGACAAAACAATGTGCAGAACCTGCAAGGTGAGATACGTGAGGGCAATGGCCGATATTTCGAAGCAGCGACCGGCCGGGCGGCGGTTGTTGGTTCGGCGTTTCGACCAGGGAATTCATTAACACAAGGCGAGCAGCATGAAGTGGCAGATGTTTGGGCATGCGCGCGTGGTGGTCATGATTGCGGCGCTTGCAGGCTCCGCAGTTTTTGCGGCTGAGCACACGCACGGCGTTCATGGATCACACGCCATGTCCCAGAGCGGCGCGGCGAAGGACACGAAGGAACTGCCACGGCTGCGCATCGTGTCGCCGCTTTCCGGGGCGCAGGTCGAGCCCAACATGGAGGTCGAGTTCGAGACCGATGCGGATCTGGCGAACATGACGATGAGCGCCAAGTCCACTGGTGTTCATCTGCATGTTGGTATCGACGGTACGTCTCTGATGCCGATGATGGCGGACCTGGCACGCGTGGGGAAAAACCGTTACCGCTACAAATTTGACCTGCCCGCCGCTCTTGGTCAGCGCGTCATTTGCGTGTACTGGTCCGATGCATCCCACAAGACCATCGAATCCTCGGTACAGAAGGTGAGTGTGGTGGTCGTACAGAATCAGGGCAAGGTCAAACCATAAACGGACGGTCAAATCGTCCCTGGGGCCAATGAATATGAGTGCAAGTCGCTAATAGCATCGTCGGCACATGAAGTCGTTTCCCGTATACCCACAATGAAATAGAGCCGCCTCATGAAAATCGAAAAAACGTTGAAACACGTACTCGCCATCGCTGCCGTTGCCTGGGCAGCCGGTCCTGCTTTTGCGCAGGACACGCCTGTCGGTCTCTGGAAGACGATTGACGACGACGGCAAAACGGTGAAAACCTTGATACGCATCACCGAATCGGCTGGCGTGCTCAGCGGCGTGATCGAAAAGCTCCTCGATCCCAAGGCAGCGACAGTTTGCGAGAAGTGCACCGGCGAGCGCAAGGACAAGCCGGTGGTCGGGATGACGATTATTCGCGGCATCAAGCGCAATGCCGATGACACCACGCTGTGGGACGGTGGCGAGGTGCTCGATCCGGAGAACGGGTCGACCTACCGGCTGCGTCTGCGGCCCGCCGAGGGCGGCAAGAAGCTCGAGGTTCGGGGTTTCATCGGCGCTCCGTTGTTCGGGCGCTCGCAAACTTGGGTGCGTGCCGAATGAACGCCCGGCGCAAGATGGTTTCGTGGCTCGTCGCGCTGCTGGCAATGACCGCCACTGGCACGGCGCTGGCGCATGCCGCGCTGGTCAAGTCCGAACCGGCACGGCGGGCGACGCTGTCCAAACCACCGCTGCAGGTCAGGCTGTGGTTCAACGAGCGGCTGGAGCCCGAGTACGCGACGATCAGCGTGATCAAGGAAGGTGCCGGCCCGGTCACGACCCAGAAGGCCCGGGTTGACAAGGACGACCCCAAACTGCTGGTGTTGGAGTTGCCCATGCTCAGCCCGGGTGCCTATACGGTGAAATACCGGGTGCTCTCGGTCGATGGCCACACGGTTGATTACGGTTATACCTTCACCGTGAAGGCCGAGGGCTCCGGGAAGTAAATGGAGTTCCTCGGCACGGCACTGCGCTGGCTGCAATTGACCAACGGCCTGGTGCTGTTGGGCAGCTTTGCCGTGCTGTTGCTCGCTGGGCCTGGCCGAAGCCCGGATGCAGCGCGCTGGCGCGCAGCGATCCTTGCCGCCGCGCCATGGCTGGTGGCACTGCTGCTGGCCACAACGGCAGGTCTGTTGATGTTGCAGGCGGCTTCGGTCAGCGGCCGCGGAGAGGCAGTTTTTGAATGGTCCGAATGGACCCGGTTGCTGGAGCGAACGCGCTACGGTGCGGTATGGAAACTGCGGCAGGCGACGGCGCTGATCTTGTTGCTGCTGCTGTTGGGTCGTGGGCCTCTGATCGCGCGGTTCGGCGAGCGCGTCGTCGATGTGGTGCTGCTCATCCCGGCGCTGCTGATTAACGCAACCGCGGTATTTACAGGGCACGGCGCAGCCACG